>Ga0187815_10001380_pt1 | contig 11458 bp, 7 predicted proteins | sample NC_S_5_FD_132962 | JGI IMG/M metagenome (GOLD analysis project Ga0187815, IMG submission 132962) | Wetland sediment microbial communities from Neuse River Estuary, North Carolina, USA - ASW-S_5 | ecosystem: Environmental > Aquatic > Freshwater > Wetlands > Sediment | place: USA: North Carolina...
CGTCGGGATCGACCCCGGGCACAACGGCCGCAACGCTGATGATCCGTCCTATCTCAACCGCCTGATCTGGAACGGCCGCGAATGGGAGACCTGTGATACGGGCGGCACCGAGACCGACGGCGGGTACACGGAGGCCCAGTTCAATTTCAACGTCGCGACCGACCTGCGACATGACCTTCAGCGTGAGGGCGCGCGCGTGGTGATGACGCGGACCAGCAACACCGGCGTGGGACCGTGCGTGAATACCCGCGCTCAGATCATCAACCGCGCCCACGCCAACGTGGCCATCGATATCCACGCCGACGGCGGCCCTGCGTCAGGACGCGGGTTCACCGTCCTGGAACCAGTCGCGGACGGGCCGAACGACAAGGTGATCGGCTCGTCCGAGCGTTTCGGCCGCGACGTCCGGTCGGCGTTCCTGTCGATGACGACCATGCCGGTCAGCACGTACGACGGCGCGCACGCAATCGCCTACCGCGACGACCTGGCCGGGCTCAACCTCACGACCGTTCCCAAGGTCCTCGTCGAATGCGGGAACATGCGGAACGCTACCGACGCCGCCCTGCTGACTTCCGCCACCTTCCAGAAGGAGATAGCCAGGGCGCTGGCGGCGGCGATCATGCGCTTCCTGGGAAGGTGACGGATCTGCGGAACTTGCTCATCAGGTGCGGCCCGGCGAGCACGGGTTCGTAGCGGGGTTGTTCGCCTGGCTCGAGGCAGGTCGGCAGGCAGGAGATCGCCGCGGACCAGTTGGCGTTCTGGAAGTACGGCATGCTCTGCCTGCGTGCCGTCGCCGCCGAGGGATCGGGGTCAGCCGGATCGACGACCCGGTGCAAAGTAGATTGCCACCGGTCGTTGGTCCAGCGCGCCATCAGGTCGCCGATGTTGATCACGAGCGCGCCGGGCACGGATTCCACGCCCGTCCATCGGCCCGCGCGATCGAGCACCTCCAGGCCGCCTACCGCGTCCTGCCGCAGGATCGTCACCGTGCCGTAGTCGGTGTGCGCGCCCGCCCGCAGCTGCCCGGGCAGCGGTGCGACATCCCGGGCCGGGTAGTTGATCGCGCGAAGCGCGTTCGGGCCGTCGGCGGTCTTGTCGGCGAAGAAGCCGGGCGGCAGCCCCAGCCCTCGCGCGAGTAGGGACATCAGCCGGTTGCCCAGTTCACGCATGGCGTCGTAATACGCCGTCCACGCTGGCTTGAGGTCCGGCAGCGCCGCGGGCCACAGGGTCGGCGAGTAGGCCCAGGCCTCGCCTGGATCGGCGAACGGGCGCGGCGGCCGGGACGGCGGCCCGGCGTTGAAGACCTCCTTGAGGTCCGCCGGGGCGGCGCCGGACATCGACTGGCTCAGCGACTCACCGGCCACCGGCATGTACCCGTACGGATAGTCCGCCCCGGGCCGTGCCACGCTGAGCTTGTCCGCCAGCGGGAGGTCGAAAAACTTCGTGGCCATCGTCCACGCGGAGCCGGCGACGCCGTCGGGGATGCCGTGCCCGGTGACCTGGAAGAAGCCGACGGTCCGGCAGATCTCGTCGAGTTCCGCCCCGACGGCAGCAGGGTCGGCCGAGATATCGACGACCGGAATGTACGCCACGCCTGCTAACTCACGCTCTTGATCCGCCACACGCCGATCGCGGCCGCGATGCCGACCACGGCGGTCGCCCCGAACAGGGTCGGGTAGCCGGCCAGCGAGACCATGGGGGCGGCGATGGCCGGGCCGATGGCGTACGGGGTGACGATGGCGATGTTGATGATGCCGAGGTCCTTGGCCCGGTCGTGGGCCTTCGGCAGTACCTGGGTGATCAGGGCCTGATCGACCGCGATGTAGGCGCCGAAACCGATGCCGAAGAGCACGGCCGCGCCCAGCGCGGCCGGCCAGGTCTCCCAGAACGTCAGCAGCAGCGCGGCCGCCGCCATGAGCAGGCCGGACACGCTGACCATCATCTTGCGGCGGCCACTGCGGTCGGAGATGACGCCGCCGACGATCGAGGCCACGACCACGCCGCCGGTGTAGATCAGGATCAGGATGAGCAGGCCGTCCGCGGCGGTCTGGCCGGGGAACAGCCGCGAATAGTGCACCGCGTCGCGCAGGAAGTAGAGCAGGTACAAGGTGCCCATCGCGATGGACAGGGTGGCCAGGAAACGGGTCAGCCAGGCCCAGCCGAAATCGGGGTATTCGCGCGGGCTGATCCAGTAGGAGGAGGCCACCCGGCGCCAGGAAAACGGCTCCCGGTGCTCCGGCGCGAGCGGAGGATCGGGAGTGAGGAATATGAACGGCAGCGCCAGCAGCACCATCAGGACCGCCAGCGCGATATACCCGGTGACCAGGTCCTGGTTCAGGACGTCCACCACCAGGACCGTGCCCAGGACCAGGCCGAGCGCGATCGGCATGCCGATCCAGCCGGACACCGTGGCCCGCTGCCGGACCGGCACGTGGTCGGGGATGGCCGCGCTCAGGCTGGCGAACTCGCCGTTCTGGAAGGCGCCGAACAAGAACCACAGCAGGGCCACGACCAACACCGTGCCCGCCTTGGCCAGGAGCCCCACGCAGATCGCGGCCGGCAGGACCATGGCGAGCGTCCACCGATGCCGGCGGCCGCTGAACCGGCCCAGCCGCCGGCGGTGCGCGGTGCGGTCGGACAGCGCGCCGACGAACGGCGTGGCCAGGGCGGAGGAGACGGCGTTGACCGCGGTCACTATCCCGAGGGCGGCGATCTTGTGGCGCGGCGTGATGTCCTGCAACTGGAGCGCCAGCACGACCTGCGACGGCGCCTGGACGGCCATCCACATGCCCAGCATGGCGAGGGTGAGGCCGACGATCCAGCGGGGCCGCACGTGCGTGGTCGGTTCGGCCAGCGCAAGCGACCGCACATCCGGTCGGTCGATTGCCTCATCCCTCATGAATCCTCCGCTGCCAGGGCTCAGCCACGGGCGCGGCCGGCGTCACGCCGCCACTGCGGCGCCATGGCTGGATCATGACGCATCCCGGCCACCTCGCGATAGTGGCCGCCTGACGGCCGCTCCGGCCCCGTTCATGCGCTTTACGCGCCGATCCTCAGCAACCCGGGCATGCCGCGACGGCGGAGCAGTCGCGTCTCAGCGACCACCACGACCGCGGCGAGCAGCGCCAGCCCGGCGGCCGGGACGGCGAGGGCCACCAGGTCCGGCGCGATCGGTACGGGCGCGGTGGAGCCGGTGAACACCGACAGGTTGAGCGCCCCGGACGTGAGCACGGGCAGCACCACCGCGCAGGCCACCCCCGCGGCGATGGCGGCGAGGACGGACAGCAGTGCCTCCCCGAGGACGAGCCAGACCTGACGGCCCTGTTGCAGGCCCATCGTGGCCAGGCGGGCCAGCGTCAGATCACGGTCCGCCGCGCCGAGGGCCAGCCCGAGCAACAGGATGACCAGCCCGAAACCGGCCGCCACCACGAGCGACAGCCGCATGATCACGTCCGCGGCCGCCTGCAGCGGCGAGCCGACCAGCGCGCCGAGTACCGCCGAACGGAACTTCACCGCCGCGCCGGGCAGGTCCCTGCTCGCCACCGCGTCCAGCGCGGAATGGTTGATCCCCGTCCCGTTGATGAACAGCAGGTTGGTCGCCGGCGGACCGGTCTCGCCGACGATGTGCTGCAGCGGCATCAGGACGAACAATCCGGAGCCGATCGCGGCCGGAGTACTCGGCACGGTTCCGGCCACCCGCACCTGGAGCGGGCCCATACCGGCCTGGGAGGTCAGCTCGGCGACCCCCGAGCCGATGAGCGCGGCCGCCGCCGGGGACGCCACCACGGTTATGACCCCACCCGACGACCCGAGCCTGGACAGCGGGGCCGCCGGGAACGGGACGCTCGCGGTGTAGGCGGCGTAGCTGGCGGGGTCGACGGCCAGGACCGTCACGATCTGGCCGTCCGGCACCTGCCAGGACATCAGCCACGCGACGGTGGTGCGCCGGACGCCGGGCACGCCGGCGACCGTCCGCTGCACGGCCGGGGTCACGACCGGGGCGACCGCTGTCGCGTCGATCACCGCGTCTCCGCCGGTCAGCGCCCAGGAGGCCGCGACCTCCCCCCGCGACACGGCGTCCCGTACCATCCCCGCGAACGACGCCACCGTGAGCGCCAGGACCAGGGCGAAGGCCGGCGCGGCACTGGCCAGCGAGGCCCGAGCCGCCCGGGTCAGCGCCAGGAACCCGGACGCGCCCGCGCGGTTGGCGTAGAGCCTGAGCAGGCCCCGGATGATCAGCGGGTAGAGCCGGCCGACCGCGATGACCGCCGGGATCGCGACCAGCGCCGGAGCCGCCGCGACGTACAGGTTCACCGTTCCCGGGGGCGGCGCCCCCTGATCGTGCAGCACGACCAGGCCGCCGACCGCGGCGGCACAGGCGGTGACCTCGGCTACCGCCCGGCGCTGGAGGCGCGGGGCGCGCCGGGCGCGCACGCCCGGGTTCCTGGCCGGTGCCGGTCTGCGGTACCGCCACGCCGCGATGACGGGCAGGCCGAGCACCGCCGCCAGTGCCGTCAGGCCGCCCAGCCACCAGGCCAGGCCGGCCGCGGGTCCCGGCGTGAGGAGCACCGCGAGGCCGCCGCCCGCCAGCGCCCCGGGCCCGCAGGCCAGCCCGCTGCCGCGCACCGTCAGCCCCGCCAGCTGCCGCAGCGACGCGCCGCGCGAACGGAGGATCTCGAGTTCGACCGCGCGGCGCGCCTCGTTGATCCGCGCCGCGAGCAGCAGGACGGCCGCGCCGACCACCGTCAGGCTGACGAACAGCAGCGACAGCACCTGTTGCACCGCGGTATCGGTCAGGGCGAACGCGGTCAGCTGGGTGAGCAGCTCAGCGTGGACCGTCAGCGGCACCGCCCCGCCGGCCAGGTCACCCGTCAGGGTCACGGACGCGCCCGAGGCCCGGATGAGCGAGTGCTGCACCGCCGCGACCTGGTCCGCCCGCAGGCCGCCCAGGCTGAGCGGGAACTCCCACTGGATGGTCATGGGGAGCTCAGCGAAGACGGTCTGCATGGTGGAGAACTCGCCGGGATCGGCGAACACCGCGCCCGACCAGTAAGGCGGCGTGCGGGCGCCCGGAGCGGGAATGTTGTACGACGGCGCCTGGGCGGCGGCGTCGACGTTCCAGAACGCCGAGGTGATCCCCCGCGGGCGGACGATCGCCGTGACGATCATCGGTGTCTTGGTCGAATCGGCTTCCAGCCCGAGCACCGATCCGGGGTGCAGCCCGAACCGCGCCGCGGTCGCCGCGGTCACCGCGATGTGCAGCCTCTGGCCCAGGCTGCTGGGCGGGGGGAAGGAGCCGGCGACGAGCGTGACGTTGCTCGTCAGCTCGTCGCGGTAGATGACCTCGAGTTCCGGCGGGGTTCCACCCGATATCGCGCGAGGCGCCGCGCCGGAAACCACGACCAGCGGGTTGGTCGACACGCCGGCCCACTGACCCGGCCCGAGCGGCAGCGGCGTCGTCGCCAGGAAGTGGGCAATCTGGCCCCGCGATTGGCTGAGCTGGCCGTCAGCCAGGCTGGGCGGGGTGGAGCCGCTGACCGTGTTGGCGAACGTGAACCAGTCGTCCGTGACCTGGACCGCCCGGTCTACGGGCGTGACCGCGGCGAGCTCATGCTGCAGCGCCCGGGTCCGTGAATGCAGGCTGTACCTCGGGCCCGCGACCGCGACGAAGACGCACCCGAGCACGAGGAGCGTCAGCGCCAGGGCGCTCACCGCCGTGCCGCCGACCTGGGCGCGCAGCCACGATCGCGTCATGCCGCCTCCGCCGTGCGCAGTTCGGCGGCGGGGTCGGGCCTGCGCGCGATGACGGCCGCCGCGACCAGCACCGGCAGCGCCGCGACGGCGAGGGCCAGCGGCAGCGCCTGGGCCCAGGCGAACTGGATCAGCACCGAGGGAACCGGCGGGCTGGCCGTGACGGTCAGCGTGACGGCGGGGACGAGTAGCTCGGCGATGACCGCGCCGAGGACCAGGCCGGCCAGCGCCGACGGCAGGCCGAGCATCAGGCGTTCCAGGCATAGCTGGCGCGCGGCTCCGCCGGGGGCGACGCCCAGCGCGGCCAGCAGCGCGTTCTCCGCCCGGCGCTGGCGGATGCCGACCGCGATGGCCACGCAGCAGCCGGTTATGGCCAGGACGGCCGCCGCGATGGCGATGGCGAGTAGCGCCTGCTGCGGCACGGCGGACAGCGGGTTGGCGGCGAGCCCGGCGGCGATCTGCGCCACGCTCGTGACGGACGATCCCGGCGGCAGGGCGGCCAGCAGGCGCGGCGGCACCCGCTGCCCGGCGGTGGACAGCCACCACTCGGTCACCGGCAGCGGCGGCAGCGACTGGTTGGCGAGGTAGTCCTGGACCGTCGGGAGGTCGACAATGACCGCCCCGTAGGGGGAGGTCACCGTCGGGAACGTCGAGACCACCGCCACGATCGTCACGCCCAGCGTGGCACCGCCGCCTACCGTCGCCGACACCGTGTCGCCGACGTTGGCGTTGTTCGCGGACAGGAACGCCCGGGTCGCGATGCCCGGGATCGAGCCGGCCGCCACGGGTGAGGGTGCCGCCAGGTCGAGTTCGCCTTCAATCGGCCCTCCGGGCGCGCTATACAGGCCGTACGCGCCAAACGCGGCGACCGATCCCCATCCGCTGTCGAATGTGGTCGTCCACGCGCCATCGGCGCCTAGCCGGGACGAGAGGACCGAGGGGAGAAGGTAGCTGTTGTCGGGCGCCCCGTACGCCTGGTTGAGGGCGGTCAGCTCGTCGGACGAAGCGCCCGCCCTCCACCCGGACAGTGCGCCCCCGGTCGCGGCGTTCACCGAGAGGACCCGGAACGTCGCCGCGACCTTAACGAGAGCCGATGGCAGCGGGTAGTCCACGATGATCGAGGTCACTCGCAGGGGATAGATGACCTGGCTGCCCGCCCCCGCGACGCGGACGGTCAGGGTGTGCGCCCGGCCGTCGGCCGTTAGCGTTCCCGCGGGAAACTGGTAGGCGTCGCCGTCGGCGTCGTCGATCGTGATCGTTACCGCGGCAGGCGAGAGCTTCAGCCGCGCCGGGCCGAGGGCGGCGGTGAGCCGGATCACCCCGGTCTGCCCCGCGAGCACGACGCCCGGCCGGATGCCGGCGGGCTGGATCTCCCGGAACAGCGCCGTAGCAGGCAGCGGCGACTGGTCCGGGCGCAGCAGCGCGACCTGCGCTGCCCGGCCGGGGTCGAGCGCGACCAGCGGGCTGCCCGAGTTGGTGGCGGAGTCGGCGATGACCACGGGCGTCGCGCTGAGCACCGCCGCAACCCCGGCCGGCCGGCCTGCCTGCGCGACCGGCAGCGGCTGGGACAGGTCGGCGCGCACGTCGGCGCCCGCGGCGAACGCCGCCTGGTCGCGGTTGGACCTCAGCCAGCTCTGGTGCTGGGCCAGGGCCAGCGTGCTGGTGGCGACGGCGAGCACGATCAGCAGGACGGTGCCGCCCTGGCGGACCGGCTGACGGCTGACCTGCCAGCTGGCCAGGGCCGCGGTCAGCCGCCTGCCCCGGGCGGCCAGCCGGTCGCCGGCCTTGCCCGCGAAGGGCAGGATCCGCAGCGCCGCGATCGTCCCGCCGGCCAGCGCGAGCGCGGGGGCCAGCGTCAGGACCGGATCGATGCCGGTACTGCCGCTCGGCCCGGAGGACACGGCGGTATAACGGCGGAGCTGCCATCCCGCGAGGACGGCGAGCACCAGCACCGCGACGTCGGTTCCGGCCCGGCTGACCGCGGAGATGGCCGCCTGCCGGCCCCGCCGGATCCGGGCGTCACCCGGCGTAGGCGCCAGGGCCGCGGGCGCCATGATGATGACCGCAGCGCCGGCCGCCACGACGGCCGGGGCCCACCACGCCCCGGCCACCGTGCCGGTTTCCCGGGCGGCTATCCGTCCGGCGAGCCATACCCCCGCCAGCGCGCCGCCGATCCCCGCGATCAGGCAGAGCGGGACGGCTTCGGCCATCGCCATCCGGACCAGTTGCAGGCGGGTGGCGCCCCGCGCGGCCAGCATGGCGTACTCGCCTTCCCGCTGCGCCGCGAGCAGTTGCGCGGCCGCGACCAGGGCCGCGGCGGTCAGCAGGAACAGTTCGACCGCGGTGATGGCCAGCAGGGACCGGGAAACGCCGAGGCTGGTCGCCGTCCCGGTCAGCACCGAATCCAGGCTCGTGTTCAGGGTCAGGCCGACGATCGCGGTCGAGTTGGAGACCGTCTGTCGCAGCGCGGACACCCGGGCGGCCACCGTACGGAAGTCGCCGAGCGGGATGGCGGGCGTGTCCGGCTGGTCCACCCAGGAACCCTCGAAGACGGCGAGACGGCCGGGCAGGACCGCCGGGTTCACCACCAGCGGTCCGTACGTGATGAATCCGCCCAGCGTGCTGGCTCCGCTGGCGGCGATCTGGTTGAGGTTCCAGTACACCCCGGAGGCGGCCTGGAACAGCCCAGTGACCAGGAACGACACCTCGTCCCTGGTGACCCGGTCCCGCAGATGCAGCACCTCGCCCGTCGACACGTGCAGCAGGGCCGCGGCGGGGGCCGGCAGCGCCGCCGGTATCGGCCCGCCGGGGGCCGGGATGGTCGGCCAGGCCCCGGTCACCAGGTGCGCGTGGGAGGTGACGTCGGCCAAGGTGGCGGCCTCGGCGATCGGGATGTTCTTCCCGCCCGTGATCGGCAGCCCCAGCGGGTCTGACCAGTAGGCGTGGTAGAACACCGACGGTGCGCCCTCCAGGGCCCCGGTCAGGTCCATGTGCAGGGCTGCCGTGTAGCCAGCCGCGTCCGCGCTGGTGACGGGGCCGTCGATGATCATCGGCGTGCCGGACGCCGCCGCCAGCCCCTGGCGCACCGACCGCGGCAGGGCCTGGCCGGAAAAGACGACCAGGGTCGTCGCGAGCGCTGCCGCAACGAGCGTGGTAAGTGCTGCAGCGGCTAGCACCGCCCGGTGGGCGTTCAGCCGGGGCAGCGTGAACGTTCCCCGGGAAAGCATCAGGTCAGCAAGTTACCGAAGCCGTATACCACTTGGGAACTCCGTCCGGTCTCAAGTTGGCCTAACGACCCGGCCGCGCCGGCGTCCCGGCCCCGGTGCGCTGACGGCCGCGGCCAGCAGGCGGTACAGGGTTACGCGGTCGTCGGGGGATAGGCGCCCCACGGATTCGGCCAGGACCTCGTCCACGATGTCGCTGCCCGCGCGGCGGGCGCGTTCGCCGGCTTGCGTGATGGCATGGCGTACGGCCCGGCCCGGGCCGGTCACGCGCTCGAGCCAGCCCCGTTCGATCATGCGTCCGGCCAGCGCGCCCATCGACTGATCGGTCTGGAAGGTGAGCTGCGCTAGCTCGTGCAGCGACGCGCCGGGCCGCTCGTGCAGGTGCCTGAGCACGTCCCACTGCGGCAGCGACAGCCCGACCTCGGCCAGCAGCCTGGCGTTCGCCTCGCGGTGGTGCCGCCACTGGAGCCGCTTCACGGCGAGGCCGACGTCCTGGAGCGAAACATCCTGAGCAGACACGGCCATCCCCACAGCCTAGCGCATTGACCAACTTCCTTATATAAGCTATCTTATCTAAGGAAGCTGATACAGAGCCCAACCGCAACAGACCACCAGGGAGTCGTCATGACCGGCACCACCCAGACCATCAGCCTGACCGCCGGCGAGGTCAGCCCGGTTGACCTCACCGTGACCGTCACCGAAGGCGCCGGAGGCCGTCGCCCGTTCCTGCTGCTGCACGGGGGCGGCGGACCGCAGACGGTCGCCGCCTTCGCCGAACTGCTCTCGAGCCGGGCCCGGGTGGTCACCCCCACCCACCCCGGCTTCGCGGGCACCGCCCGCCCCGGCGCGCTGGCCAGCGTCCGGGGACTGGCCGCGCTCTACGTCGCGCTGCTGGACGCGATGGACCTGACCGGTGTCACCGTGGTCGGAAACTCGATCGGCGGGTGGATCGCCGCCGAGATGGCCCTGCTCCACTCGCCCAGGGTCGGCAGCGTGATCCTGGTCGACGCGGCGGGCATCGAGGTCCCCGGGCACCCGGTCGTGGACTTCTTCTCCCTCACCCTGGACCAGGTCTCGCAGTTGAGCTACCACGATCCGGTCAAGTTCGGCATCGACCTGGCTTCCCTGCCGCCCGCGGTCCAGGCCGCCATGCCCGGCAACCGCGCGAGCCTGGCGGTCTACGCCGGGACGACGTTCGCCGACCCCACCCTGGCCGGCCGCCTGGCCGGCGTCACCGTCCCGGCCCTGGTCGTCTGGGGCGAGGCCGACCGGATCGTCGATCCCGACTACGGCCGCGCCTACGCCGCCGCCATCCCGGGCGCCCGGTTCCGCCTGCTGGCCGCGACCGGCCATCTCCCGCAGATCGAGACCCCGGATCAGCTCCTGGCCGCGATCACCGAGTTCGCCGGGGCCGGCGCCGGCGTCGGCACCGGAGTCGGCTCCGGCGCGCTGACCGCGCCCTAGCAGGAAGTAAAACCGCCCTGGTAGCCGGCGGGCGGCAGCCCGATGAGGTAACCGGTGCCCCGCGGCACGAGGTACAAGGTGATCGACCAGGCATCGCAGTCGCTGTGATCGGGGCTGTCCGCGGGCTGCTGGTGGCTGGTGAACGTGACGGCCGCCGCCATCTCGCCCGAACTCAGATCCGCCAGGCCGGTGATCGTCTCGCCCGTGTCGGCGGTGGACCCGTCGCCGGTGTAGAAGGCCGAGGCCGGACTCCGCTGCAGCGCCTGCGGGTCAAGCAGCCGGGCGTAAGCCGCGTAGTCATGCTGGTTGATCGCCGAGAAATAGCGGTCAAGCAGCGCGGTGACCTGCGGCAGAGCTGCGTTGCGGCCCACCGCGGGCGCCACCGCGACCGCCACGGCCACTCCCGCTGCGCCGTGACCTGCGCCGTGACCAGACTGACCGGAAGCCGAGGGCGGCGCCGAGCGGGGCGTCCTGGCGTGCTCCGCCGCCCTACCGTCCCGGAGGGCGGCTCGCCCGTGACCATGCCTCAGCTCGTAGGCGGCCGCCCCGCCCAGCCCGGCGATGACGACGACCGCCACCGTCACGACCGCGAGCCAGCGGAACCGGCCTGGCGACCGGCGCCTCGTGCCGGCGTCGCCGCCGACCACGTCAGGCCACGCCTCCGCGGCCGGATCCGGCGGGGCGAGCAAGCTGTCGAGCAGGCCGATCGCCACGTCTGGCCTGGTCACCGGGTCAGCGGGCAGCAACGGACCTGACGCGCCCGTGAACGCCCAGGGCGTCGAGAAACCGCTCGCCCACGACGCGGAAATAGACTGCGCCGGCGGCCCGGGACGGGCCCCGTGATCCTCCGGCGGCTCCCGTTCGCCGAACTCCGCACCGCACCCATCGCAGTAATGATTGGCGCCGATCCGCTCACAACCGCATGCCGTGCAGAAACTCATGCCTCTACTCCGAGTTCGTTCCGTGAGCACTAGGGAACTCTCCGTAAAGGCTAGGCCGCCGGGGGAGACCTCGCCAGC
>Ga0187815_10001381_pt1 | contig 11457 bp, 12 predicted proteins | sample NC_S_5_FD_132962 | JGI IMG/M metagenome (GOLD analysis project Ga0187815, IMG submission 132962) | Wetland sediment microbial communities from Neuse River Estuary, North Carolina, USA - ASW-S_5 | ecosystem: Environmental > Aquatic > Freshwater > Wetlands > Sediment | place: USA: North Carolina...
ACCAGATCGACGAAATCGAGGAATCCCTCCGGAAGAAGCCCCGAAAGGAGCAGGCGGACTGAGCCTCCGCCCCTCGAAACGACGTGCGTTTCGAGTTCCACGGGCCCGCCGGATTATATCGGCAGAAGACTCCGGAGCTTCGTGGGAGTCGTCGGCGGTCCACCGCGTCCTACGGAAGCGGCCGTTCGCACGGAATCGGTCCGGCTCTCGATCGAGGACCGAACCTGACGCTCACCGCCGACCTCCTCGTCGCCGCCGCCGTCGCGTTCGCCTACAGCATGGGGGCCCACTACACGGGCGCCTGCATGGGAATGCCTCACGCCGCCGGCGCGATCCGGACCGTCCCGGCGCTCCTGGTCATGGCCCCTCTCACGCTGGTGGGCGCGGTCTTCGCCAGCGGAGCCGTCGAGGGGACGGTCGGCCATGGCATCCTCGCGACTTCGACCGTATCGCTCGGAGTCGCCGCCGCGATCGTCCTGAGCGCCTTCGCGCTCACGACCGGTTTCAACCTTCTGCGGATTCCGACCTCCACCATCCAGATCCTCGTCTTCTCGGCGGTGGGGGCGGGATTCGGGGACGGGATCGCGATCCAGTGGGGGACCATCGACACGCTGGTCGTTCTCTGGGCGATCGCCCCGTTCGCCGCGTTCGCGCTCGGTTTTGTCACGGTCCGGCTCGCCGACCGGTTCGTTCGGGCGCCCCCGGCTCCCCGTTCTCTCACCTCGACGGCGGTCCTCGGGCTCGTGGGAGTCGGCGCCGCCGCGTCGTTCGCCATGGGCGCCAACGACGTATCGAATGCCTCCGGCGCGTTCATCATGACCGGCCTCTTCGGCCTCATGGTCGCGGGGCTCATCGGCGGGCTCGGCCTCGCGTTCGGTGTCCTGACCTGGGGCCGCCCGCTCCTCGAGAAGGTCGCCTTCGAGATCGTGAAACTGGACCCTCGGATGGCGACCGCGGCGCAGCTCTCCCAGGTGGTCGTGATCCTTGGCTACGTCGCGTTCGGCTACTTCACGTCGATGAACCAAGCGCTCGTCGGGTCGATGATCGGAGTGGGGATGGCCCGGCGGAAGGCCGGGGAGACACCGGTGATCTGGAAGGCGGTGCGGGGGGTCCTTCTCGGATGGGGAGTGGGGCCCGTCTCGGGGGTGGCGCTCGGCTTTGGGCTCGTCGGGGTGCTCGCACGAGCCCATCTCCTCTGACCGCTCGGGCCGACGCGGGAACGGAGAGGTTACCCGGCCGTTCCCGCTCCTTTAAGTAACGAAAGGTAATTGAGTAGAGTGAGGTAACGTCAATGACCGACCCGGTCCGTTCCATCTCGCACCGCTTCCCCGGCATCCCGACCCTCGAGGGCGCCGGAGTGAGACTCCGCCGATCGTTCTCGAACAACGAGGTGCCGCTCTTCGACCCGTTCCTCCTCCTGGACCGGTTCGGTTCGTCGAACCCGGAAGACTACCTGGCCGGGTTTCCCTGGCACCCCCATCGCGGCATCGAGACCGTGACGTACGTCCTCGATGGCCGGGTCGAGCACGGGGATACCCTCGGGAATTCGGGCGTGATCGGCTCGGGCGACGTCCAGTGGATGAACTCGGGGAGCGGGATCATCCACCAGGAGATGCCGCAGCGAACGGCGGGAACGATGTCCGGTTTCCAGCTCTGGGTCAACCTTCCGGCGAAGGAGAAGATGTCCGTGCCGGCCTATCGGGGCCTCACCCGCGCGGACTTCCCGGAGGTCACCCTCGACAACGGGAGCCGAGTGAAGGTCGTGGCCGGCGGCTACCGCGGAACGGAAGGGCCGGTGAAGGGAATCCCGGTCGACCCGACGTACCTCGACGTCACGGTTCCCGCGGGCGGCACCTTCGAGCTCGAGACCCACCCGGGGTACACGGCGTTCGCCCACGCGATCGCCGGGAACGTCCGGTTTGACGGGCATGACGAGGACCCCGTCGCGGCCGGGGAAACGGCCCTCTTCGGACCGGGAAGTGCTATCCGTGCCCACGCCGCCGACGCCGAGGCCCGATTCCTGCTCGTTTCGGGGCGCCCCCTCCACGAACCGGTCGCGTGGTACGGGCCGATCGTGATGAACACGCAGGCGCAGCTCCTCGACGCGGTCCGGCAGCTCCGGAACGGCGAGTTCCTTCAGCACAAGCGACCGATCATCGAAGAGTGACCCGCTCGGGCGCTGGTCTCGGCGTAGCACTTTTTGAAAAGACGACATAACCGTTAAGAGCGTCCTCCGGTAGAGTCCGGCATGGGCGGAATCTCCGCCTCCGCTCGGGCAGGCGCCGGCACGTCGCCGGCGGCTACCGCCCGCGTGCTGACGGGATCCGAGCGCCTTGCGATCGTCGGCGTGTACGCGGCGATTGCCGTGGCGACGACCGTCGGTTTCCTTCTGCTCCTCTTGGTCGCCCACGATTACGCGTTGTTCCTTCCGCTCGGGGTCCTCTCGTATACCCTCGGGCTGCGCCACGGCGTTGACGCGGACCACATCTCGGCCATCGACAACACGACCCGCAAACTGCTCCAGCAGAAGCAGCGGCCCCTCACCGTCGGTACCTGGTTCTCCCTCGGGCACTCCACGATTGTGGTCGTGCTCATCGTCGCGCTCGTGGCCGGGTTCAACGCCGTGAACAGCGGGCACGACACGCTGGCGCTCTTCGGGTCCGTCATCGGGACCGCGGTCTCCGCCGCCTTCCTCTGGATCATCGGACTGATCAACCTCGTGATCGTCTTCGAGATCTACCGGATTTTCCAGGGGCTGCGGTCCGGCGCGCTCTCGGAACAGGGGCTCGAAGAGCAGCTCAACAAGCGCGGCTTCATGAACCGGTACTTCGGCGGGCTCTTCCGGGTCGTCAACCGGCCCTGGCAGATGTACCCGGTCGGCCTACTGTTTGGACTCGGGTTCGACACCGCCTCCGAGGTGGCCCTGATCGTACTCACCATCACGCTCGCGAGCGGCCTCGGCTCCGTCCCCATCTGGGCCGCCCTCATCATGCCGTTCCTGTTCACCTGTGGGATGGTCGCGGTCGACACGACGGACGGCATCGCGATGCGCTACGCCTACGGTTGGGCGTTCCTGAAGCCGGTCCGGAAAGTCTACTACAATCTCACGATCACGGTGATCTCCGTGCTCGTCGCGTTCGTGATCGGCGGACTCGAGGTGCTGGGGGTGCTCGGAAGCGAGCTCCATCTTGGAGGACCGTTCTGGAACTCCCTGGTCACCGTGAACGGAGAGACCGCGTGGATGTACGTCGGGTTCGGGATCATCGGCCTCTTCGTGGTCACGTGGCTGGTCGCGATGGCGATCTACCGGTACCGGGGGTACGAGAACATCGGGTTCGCGCCGTCGTCTCCGCCGGTCGGCGCTGACCCATCGCCTCCCCGGTCGGGAGTTCGGCCATGACCTCACGCGTCGTTCGTGTCGGGGTCTCTCTCGAGCCGAACCTTCTCCGTCTTCTCGACTCGTGGGTCCGGGAGCGGAACAGCCCGAGCCGCTCGGACGCGGTCCGAGCCCTCATCCGAAAGGAGGTCTCCGACCGGACGCTCTCGGACCCGGACTCGGACGCCTTGGGAGTCGTCGCGCTCCTTTACCGGCACGACACCCCCAATGTCCTGCGCCGCCTGACCGCCGCCGAGCACCGCTGGGGCGATCACGTCCGGTCGACGACCCACGTGCACCTCGAGGGGGACGCGTGCGCGGAGGTCGTCCTCCTCCTCGGACGCCGGCGCGAGATCGAGCGCGCGGCCGAGGACCTTCGCGGGGTGAAAGGGGTCCGGGACGGCGGATGGCTCGTCACCGCTCCGGCCGTGGCCGGGGGACGGACCGGCCACCGCCACCCGCACGGTGGCCGGCGGTGAAGCGCGCAGCGCGTTCCTCGGACGAGGACCGGCTCGCTCGGATGGTCCTCGGCCGGTGCCTCGCGGTCCGGCCGGGCGAAACGGTGACGATCGAGACGTGGAATCACGCACTCCCATGGGCCCGGGCGTTCGTCCTCGAGGCGCGGCGTCGTGGGTGCGAGCCCACGCTCGTCGTCGAGGACGAGGAGGCGTTCTTCCGCTCTCTCGGGTCGAGCGGGGCTCGGCGGGTCCCGAGCGCCCCGGCCGTCCTCGCGGAGGGGACCGACGCGTACGTCTACTTCCCGGGTCCCGAGCAGTTCCCCCGGCTCCTCGGGCTCCCCAACAAGGAGCTCGAGGCGGTGGTCGACCGGCACGGCCCCGCTTGGTGGCGCGCCGCGCGCCGGGCCGGACTCCGCGCGGCTCGCATCGCGATCGCGGCCGCCACCCCCACCGCGGCGACCCGGTTCGGAGTGGACCGGGAGGCGTGGGAGCGCGAGCTCCTTCGCGCGAGCCTGGTCCCGCCCGACCGATTGGCCCGGGCGGCGGCCCGGGTCGTGCATCGTCTCCGACGGGCCCGAGTGGTCCGGGTTCGCCATCCGAACGGGAGCGACCTCAAGGTCGCGCTGGGACGCACGCACGCCGTCGTCGAGGACGGGCGCGTCGACCGGGCCGACCGACGATCGGGACGTCTTTGGACCCAGATCCCGACGGGCGTGGTCGCGGTCCCCCTCGTCCTCGGGGTGGCGGAAGGGGTCTGGGAGTCGAACCGAGAGACCTACGGTCGGTATTCCGAACCCCCCGTGGCGGTCGGCGGACGATTCGTGTTCCACCAGGGCCGCCTCGCCGAGTACGCTTTCGACCGGGGAGGGGCGGGGTTCGCCCGCGCCTACTCGCGCGGCGGACGCGGACGGGACCTCGTGGGCGCGCTCACCTTCGGGGTCAACCCCGCGACGCCCCGAGCTCCGGAGGTCGATGAGATCGCCGAAGGCACCGTCGGACTCCTGCTCGGGGGCAACCGTTCGGTCGGAGGCCGGAACGACTCGCGCTTCGCCTTCCTCTCGACGCTCGCCGGAGCCCGTGTCGACCTCGATGGGGAACCGCTCCTCGACCGGGGGACCTGGGTGCCGGCGGGGTCGGGGCGCGAGTAGCCGAGGTCAGCCGGGGCCGGGAGCTTCGTCGATCCGCTGAGCGAACTCCCGGAGCAAGACGCCCGCGAACTCTAGGTGACGGGCCGAGATCTGCTCGACGTTGACGCCGATCGGCACCGAGAGCCGCTCCACTTCGGCCCTCTTCCGGACGGTCTCCCAGACGTTCACCGCAAGCTCCACGCTCCGCCGCGCGGCGTCGCGTTCCTCGCCTTCCAGGATCGCCCGTTCGGCGGAATCGGGGAGGTCCGCGCCAAGCCACCGGACGAACTCGGCGTCCTCATCGTCCGCGATCGGGGCGACGCTGAGCAGTACCGCCGCCGGGGGAAGCGAGGCCTGGCGGCAGAGGAGGTCGTAGCGGAGCAGGGCGTCCTGCGCGGCGTCGGCATCGAACAGGAGCTGGGTCGTGAAGAAGGCCGCTCCCGCGCGGGTCTTCGCGAGCATCCGGTGAGCCTCGCCCGCGCGCTGCGGGATCGCGATGTTGCCGATCGACCCGCCCACGGCGGTGAACGTCGGCCGACAGAGCCGGTCGGCCTCGGCGACCGGTGGCCCGGGGTACGGGATGTAGCGACTACTGCCGCCGACCAGCACGACGTGCCGGATCCCCCGGTCGACCGTCTCCTTCGCCCACCGCTCGACCGACGGGATATCCGGGAGATGCGCGACCACCTTGTTCACGATCACTTCGCGTCCCGTGCGGTCGGCGAGCGCGCGCGCGTAGGTCCGGGGGTCGCCGGACCGGTAGTGCGGCTGGCCCTCGTGGTTCTCGTCCACCAGCTCGGGCACGACCAGGGCATCCACCCGCGGCACCGATTCGATGAGCTTCACGACCGAGCTTGTGCGTTCCTCGACACGATGGGGTGGGGTCCGCGCGGGCGGGGGCACCGGCTCGAAAAACAGCGGTGCCGATCGCAGTGCTTCGGAGAGAGGACGGACCATGGTCGATCGAATTGAGTCACGCCGGGGGGCTAGGGCGGGATAAATCGTTTCGTCCCCGGTCCGGACTGCGAAGAGCGCAAGTGGAGGGCGCGCGAGGTAAGCCGATTCGGACGAAGGCCCTTCGGGTCGGGCGGGTCGCACGGACGCGGTCGGGCGCGGTTCCGGGAGTTGGCAGGGGAGAGCCTTCTTAACCATCGGCCGTACGGTCGGTGGCATGTCGGCCGCCATCGAGGTGGAGGGCCTCGTCAAGCGATACGGCCCGCTCGCGGCGGTCGATGGGATCCAGTTCTCGGTTCCGGCCGGGTCCGTCTACTCGTTCCTGGGGCCGAACGGGGCGGGCAAGACGACCACGACCGAAATCCTCGAGGGGTTGCGGAAACGCACCGAGGGAAACGTCCGGGTGCTCGACCTCGACCCATGGACGGAGGGAGGGGTGCTCCACAAGCGAATCGGGGTAATCCCCCAGGACTTCCGCTTCTTCGAGAAGATCACCCCGAAGGAGGCGATCGAGTACTACCGGGCCCTCTTCCACACCCAGGTCGACCCTCGCGCCCTGCTCGAGAAGGTCGAACTGGCGGACAAGGCGAACGCACGCTTCGACACGCTCTCGGGAGGCCAGAAGCAAAAGCTGGGCCTCGCACTCGCGCTCGTGAACGACCCCGAGATCTGCTTTCTCGATGAGCCGACCACGGGGCTCGACCCTCATGCCCGCCGGGCCATCTGGGCGGTCATCCGGTCGCTGAAGCAGGAGGGCCGGACCGTCTTCCTCACGACCCACTACCTCGAGGAGGCGGAGCTGCTCGCCGACCGAGTCGGAATCATCCATCACGGCAAGATCATCGCCTCGGGAAGCCCCGCCGAGATCATCGCGGCGCATGGGAAACCCGCCCGCATGACCGTCGTCGGCAGTCCCGCGCTCGCCGCGTACCTCCAGATGAACCTCGGGGCCTCCGCGGTCGTCGAAGACGGCCAGGTTTCCGTCACCCTTCGGGAGAAAGGGGACGCGCTCAAGATCCTCACCGCGATCGAGGAGAGCGGACTCCCCTGGACCTCCTTCACGACGACCCACGACACCCTGGACGATGTCTTCGTCCGCCTGGTCGGCCAGATGGACGAGGGCGCGCTCAAGACGGAGGGTTCCGGATGAAGCTGAGCCACATCGGCGCGGACTTCCGGATCGTCTCCCGCACCTACTTCCGCAACCCGGTCGCGCTGTTCTTCACGCTCATCTTCCCGATCATCCTCATCGGGATGTTCGGGCTGATCTTCTCCACCGTAGGGTCGGGTGCGGTCACGGTCCAGGTCATCAACGAGGACCACAACCCGAACGGAACCGGCTACACGCCCGTGAGCGTCGCCTTCCTCTCCGCGCTCAACAAGACCTCGGTCGTCACCGTCCAGCTGGTCTCGGTGAGCCCGCAGAACTTCTCCACGTATCTCGGGCAGAATGACGATACCGCCGGAATCGTGATCCCGAGCGGGTTCCAGAACGATTACTACAATCGTACCTCCGTGAACCTGACCGTCTACACCAACCCCGAGGCGGCCTCGTCCACCGGCACCGTGCTCGGCGCGGTTCAAGGGGTCGCGAACGGGTTCAACCTCAAGGCCGCGTGCAACGGAGGCACGTGCTCGCCGGTCATCGGCTTCACGAGCCTCAACGTGGGCAGTCAGGTCTACAAGTACATCGACTACCTGATTCCGGGGCTGATCGGCTTCGCGATCCTGACGAGCCCGATGTTCTCGATGGTGGACATCGCCTCATCGTACCGGAAGGACGGGATCTTCCGTCAGCTTTCCCTCACTCCCATCTCCCGGTCGGAGTGGCTCACTTCGCGGATCCTCTGGTACGTCGTGATGACGTTCGTCACCGCCGGGATCATGATCGGGACGGGAGTCTTCCTCTTCAACGCGCACGTCACGCTCTCGCTCGGGCTTGTCCCGTATCTCGTGATCGGTCCGTTCTTCTTCGTGTCCCTCGGGATGCTTGCGGGGTCGGTCGCGAAGAGCCCCGAGAGCGCCGCGTTGATCGGGAACGTCATCACGTTCCCGATGATGTTCCTCTCGGGGACGTTCTTCCAGGTCTCGAGCATGCCCGCGGGGCTGCAGGCGTTCGCTCACATCCTCCCCCTCTACTACGTGATCGACGGGATGAACCAGGTGATGCTGTACTCGAACACGTCGAAAGCGCTCGTCGACCTTCTGGTCGTGCTCATCGGGTCGATCGTCGTGTTCCTCCTCGCCGTCCGCCTGTTCCGGTGGAGGGATGAGTGAACGATGACGCCCGAGAGCTCCTCCGCGCCCGTGGATGCCGCCGAGTTCCGTGCCCTGATGGGCCGTTGGCCCACCGGCATCTCCGTCGTCACCGCCCGGGACGGGAATCGCGACGCGGGACTCACCGTGAACGCGTTCCTCTCCGTCTCCCTGAACCCGCCGTCGGTCCTCGTGAGCCTCACCCTCGACGCCGACACGACCCCCGTGATCGAGCGGGTCGGTTTCTTCGCCGTCAACTTTCTGGCAGCCGACCAGCGGCCGCTCAGCGAGCGGTTCGCGCGGACGATCGCGCCGTCCGAGAAGTTCGACGGGGTTCCCGTCCATCGGGGAGTCACGGGCGTCGCGCTACTCGACGGGACGCTCGGCGCGGTCGAGTGTCGGGTCGCCTCCCACGTCCCCTCCTACGACCATATCCTGTTCGTGGGGGAGGTCGTCCGCTCGGAGCGGGGCCGGGACGCGCCCCCGCTCCTCTTCTTCCGGTCCGCGTACGCCGAGGCCGAGGGGTCCGACCGGCTTCACCTAGGTACCCGGGAGAAACGCTAGGCGGTGCGCCTTTAACCTCCCACGGGAGTCTTCGGCCATGACCGGGAAGAGTCGGGCGGTTCGGGTGGCCATTCTGGGCAGCGGCCCCGCCGGGCTCACGGCAGCGCTCTACGCGGCGCGGGCCGAGCTGAAGCCGATCGTGATCTCGGGGGTCCCCCCGGGCGGCCAGCTCCTCGTCACCACGGACGTCGAGAACTTTCCCGGGTTCCCCGAGGGGATCCAGGGGCCGGAGCTCGTCGACCGGATGCGTCGACAGGCCCAGCGGTTCGGCGCGGAGTTCGTCGACGATGCCGTCCGCCGGGTCGACTTTTCTCACCGACCGTTCGTCCTCGAGACGGGAAGCTTCGGCACGTTCGTCGCCGACGCGGTGATCGTCGCGACCGGGGCGAACGCCCGGTGGCTCGACCTTCCGTCCGAGGTCCGGCTCAAGGGGCATGGCGTTTCCGCGTGCGCGACGTGCGACGGGTTCTTCTTCAAAGGGAAAGAGCTCGCGGTCGTCGGCGGCGGCGACTCCGCGATGGAGGAGGCGCTCTTCCTCACGAACTTCGCGACCCACATCACGATCGTCCACCGCCGCGAGCAGTTCCGCGCGAGCCCGATCATGCTCGAGCGGGCGCGCGCGCATCCGAAGATCTCCTTCCTCCTCAACTCGACCGTCGAGGAGGTGGTCGGCCGGGAGACTGTCGAGGGGCTCCGGGTCAAGAACGTCCGGACCGGGGAGACCACGGTCCTCAAGGTCGGCGGTCTCTTCGTCGCGATCGGGCACATCCCGGCGACCGAGGTGTTCCGCGGCGCGCTTGAGCTGGACCCCGAGGGATACCTCAAGCTCCACGAGGAGACCCGGACGAGCGTCGAGGGCGTCTTCGCCGCCGGGGACGTGCACGACCGGCGCTACCGCCAGGCCGTTACGGCCGCCGGGTGCGGCTGCCGCGCCGCGATCGATGTCGAGCGCTGGCTCGCGGAGCATGAGCACCCGACCACCTCGGCCCTTGCCGCCACGGCCCCGAAGGCGGTCTCCGCGGGACCCCCGACCGCCGCAAGATAGCCTTTAATAGCGTCCCCCCCGGTGCTCGCGCGGTCGGCCGATGCCCAGCAAAAAGCATCTGCACATCGAGAGCTCCGGCCAGCTGTGCATCTACTGCGGAGCGTGCGTCGGGATCTGCCCGCTCAACTGCATCTACCTCGATGAGACCCGGATCACGTTCGACGAGAAGGTCTGCACGCGCTGCGAGGTCTGCGTGAAGGCCTGCCCCGTCGGCGCGATCGAGATCGGTTAGGCGACCGAATCGAAAGGAGGGGGAACTTCCATGCCGGACATGAAGACGGACGTCCTCGTGATCGGGGCCGGCCCCGCGGGCAGCATGACCGCGAAGTGGGCGGCGAAGCACGGGGCCAAGGTGCTGATGATCGAGAAGCGCCAGGAGATCGGCTCCCCCGTGCGCTGCGGCGAGGGGATGAGCAAGGCGTGGCTCGGCGACGTCGGCATCACGCCCGGACGCTGGATCAACGTCGAGGTCGAGGGCGCCCGGATCTACTCGCCGAGCGAGAAGGTCTTCGAGATCAACGAGAAGCACGCGGGGAACGAGGTCGGCTACGTGGTCGAGCGCGACGCGTTCGACAAACAGCTCGCGATCGACGCCGCGAACGCGGGCGTCGACGTCATCCTCAAGACCGCCGCGACGAGCGTCCTCAAGGAGAACGGCAAGGTCGTCGGCGTGAAGGCGAAGCGGTTCGGGGAGACGTTCGAGATCCGCGCCCCGGTGACGGTCGGCGCGGACGGCTTCGAGAGCCAGGTCGGCCGCTGGGCCGGGATCTCGACGAACATCTCGATGCGGGACATGGATACCTGCCTTCAGTACCGCATGACGAACGTCGATTGCGACGTCCGCTACTGCGACTTCTTCCTCGGCAAGGTCGCTCCGGGCGGCTACGTCTGGATCTTCCCGAAGGGGGAAGGGCTCGCCAACGTCGGGATCGGCGTCCAGGTGAGCCAAGTGAAGGCGATGGCCGACGCGAAGAACTACCTCGACCGGTGGATCGACCACCACCCCGGCTACGCGAAGGGGAAGAAGATCGACATGGTCGGGGGCGGCGTCTCGATCTCGGCGCCGCTCAAGCAGACCGTTGCGGACGGCTTCATGCTCGTCGGGGACGCCGCGCGGATGATCGACCCGCTCACCGGGGGCGGGATCGCGAACGGCTGCATCGCCGGGAAGATCTGCGGGACGGTCGCCGCCGAGGCGGTCCACGCGGGCACGCCGACCAAGGAGTTCTTCCAGAAGTACGAGAAGGGCTGGCGCGCGGTCCTCGAGGAGAAGCTGTACCGCAACTGGCTCGCCAAAGAGAAGCTCGTCCAGCTGAGCGACGAAACGTTCGACAAGGTGATCGACGCCCTCCAGGGCGTCAAGCTCGAGAAGCTGAGCGTCCACAACATCCTCAAAGCGGTCAACGAAAAGTATCCCGAGGTGACGAAGGAGTTCGAGGCGTTCCTCTAGGCCTCACTCATTCGTTCTCGCGACATGCCCGGCCGACCGAACAAGCCACCCGACATTGAGCCGCCGCCCCCGTCCCTCGCCCCGATCCCCGCGCCCCCCGACAAGAAGGCCCTGCGCCGGTTGGTGCCAACGCACGTCGCCCTGCTCCTGGAGACGTGGAAGGGGGCGCCCAGCCCGGACCTCACCGGGCCATTCGGGAAGGCCGAGACGGCCTTCGCGAGCGGAGA
>Ga0187815_10001382_pt1 | contig 11456 bp, 6 predicted proteins | sample NC_S_5_FD_132962 | JGI IMG/M metagenome (GOLD analysis project Ga0187815, IMG submission 132962) | Wetland sediment microbial communities from Neuse River Estuary, North Carolina, USA - ASW-S_5 | ecosystem: Environmental > Aquatic > Freshwater > Wetlands > Sediment | place: USA: North Carolina...
GAAATGTTGCCGGCAAGTTAAAACGCCGCATAGCAGAATCGCGGTATCGATGGAAGAAACCTCCGAATCCCACAGCCTGGCGCCCGTGTTCACATCCGCGAACTGAAAGAAAAAACCCCGGTGGTTGGGCAGCTTTCGCCAGAGAAAGCGCAGCGCGGTCAGTGCGCGTTCGTGGGCCTCATGCGGCGAAACCCATCCGCGCTTCTCCCCGATGCAAAGAGCCGTAAGGCCAAAGCCGGTGGCTGCAATGCTAGCCACCTCGGTTTTGTCATTCCCGCGGACGTTGCAGCGATCCTTGACGAGACCGGTTTGGAGGCTAGCTTGTTCCCAAAAAAACCGGAAAGCAGCCTGCTCCACCTCCTCTAGGAATAGGTCGTCTTCCGGTGAAAGCGGAGTCGCACCGCCAGGCTGCGCCGGAGCGGCGGAACCGCCTTGAATCCCGGCCGCTAAAGAAAAGGCCCCTGGGCCGCCCATGACCAAGCCTGTAACCATGCGGATCGTCTGCGTCAACCACGACCGCCGCGAAAATAGACGCTTCGCTGTCCCTTCCCCAATCATCATCCTCTAATTATACAATTCTCGGCCCGGAGGCACCTTGTAGCGCGGGCGTCTGGCGCGCGGTGAAGGTGCAGGAGTCCCGCAGTCGCGGGATGGTTGCCCTAGGGCGGCCACAAGGGCCGCCCCTACAAGGCAGGCGGTGTAAAATGGAATTGGAATGAGCCGAAATCGGAAAGTGGCAATCGTGCTCTTGACGATGCTCGGGGCGGGAAGCATCGTCGCATTACTGCTCAGCCTTTTTCGCGCTGCTCGGCCGCGCTCACTGAAAGGCGCAGTGCTTGTCCGAAGCGACAACGTGGATAAACAGACGCCGATTCCCGGCGTCAGGGTTTCCATCGCAGGAGGCCTGGCGAGGCGGGACGCTTGGTCGAGTCCCACGGGGTTTTTCGAATTACCTTTGGACAAGCAGGTTAAGGTGGCACAGCCGGTAACTCTTCAATTTCGCCATCTGCAGTATATGCCACTCGACATCACGACGTTTGCCAGCGACGGCCTCATTGTGGCTCGCATGGTTCCGATCGTCGAATTCGCTGGGGCGGAAGCCAGCCTTCCGCAGACTGTGGTTTCCAACGTGAAGATAAGATATACCATCAAGACCACTACCTTGCTCAACGTGGGCAGTGCTCTCAAGACCTTTCACGTGGTCAATACCGGCAACGTTCCTTGCACTGGGCGATATCCTTGCTCGCCAGATGGGAAGTGGCAGGCAGCAGTTGGTTCTGAAACCCTGGAGGCTCCCAGCGGCGATTTCTTCTCCAACGCCAGAGTTTCCTGCATCGCCGGTCCTTGTCCCTTTACGAAGATACGTTACGACGGCTTTTCACGCGGGGGGCCCAGCGTTCGTGTGGAGATCCTCGACTGGTCCGACACGACGACTTTTCTTTTCGAAGCGGAAGTATTCCATTCGATGACCAGCGACAGCGCGAGGTTATCGTATCCTGTCATCTTTGGCCAGGCGCTCCATTTTACCGTGCCCAGCAATGCCGAAGGGCTTTGCATCGAGGCGGACATCAACCGTGAACCCGTGGTTTTTCCCTTGGGGCCGCAGCTTCGCCTAAGCTGGGCCTCGTGTACGGAAAGCGTGAGCCCGGACCGCACGGAAGTCTACCAGTGCGAGCTGAAGCCGGGCTATGGTTTCCAATGAACCGTTTGCTTGCAGCCTGCATCGCCTACATGTGTTTTGGCGGCCCATGCTTTCTGTGCGGACAAATTTCAGGTCCGAGCCCAGACGGTCAGAGGATCGCTATTGACACACTGGCGGCTTCGCACCCCTTCCCCCATTATTGGGAGCGTATGTTCGGCTCGGGTCGTGCGATCCTTTCGCTGCGGGAAAGCTACCGAGAGGATCTGAGGGCGGTCAAGAGAGCCACGGGCTTTGGCTACCTGCGCTTCCACGGCATTTTGAATGACGAGGTCGGTTTGTACGACCCTGCGCCCGGGACGAATTCCGTCTACAACTTTTCTTATATTGACCAGATTTATGATGGACTGCTCGCAAACGGAGTTCGCCCCTTTGTCGAGCTTAGTTTCATGCCCAAAGCGCTGGCCTCCGCTGCCGAACAACAGGGCTTTTGGTATCACCCGTATGTGGCGCCTCCAAAGGATTGGAATCTCTGGCAGGATCTGATCCGCAGTTTGGCGAGTCATCTCATAGGACGCTATGGCATTGATGAAGTGTCACAGTGGTATTTTGAAGTTTGGAACGAGCCCAATCTCGACTTTTGGGCAGGCAAGCCCGCCCCCCTGAATTCAGCTTAGACTTCGCAAGCCGACAGTCATTCCTGGTCGAGCCCCGTCATTCCGGCGAGCCGCCTGTCATTCCCACGCGGGCGGTAATCCATCCCACATAAAACCGGATGTTTCCGCGCGAGGGATGACTGGCACTTGGGATCACCCCAAAGAGAATGTGAGCAATGATTCAGCCAAACTGTAGTGCCACAATTACTCCGTTATCTTCGTGAGAGGCTGAGGGTTGGCCAATGCCGGGGAACAGGCGTTTATTTCGGAGAGGAGGATTTTGCACGTGATAAGCGAAGGACTACATCGTCTGGTTTTTCCTTTCCGACTTGTAGCCGAGCTTCCTGAATTCTCCACCGATTCCTCGCTCTTCTTCGCAATGTAAATTCGGCGGCCGAGCCCGCTCCTGGTATGTAAGATTTGCGGGGATTGATCGCAGCTGTGGGCGCTAAGTCTATGCATTCAGGGATCATCTGGGGTGGACCTTCACGTGCTACAAAACTCCTCAGGGAGGGCGAGACCTCTGAAATTCGACAGCTCCGGAAGTCGTCGGGGAGGTCTGCCTTCCTCCCCTGTACTACTGACGAGCGGGAGGTGGCTCTGATGCGTGTGATCGTGACCACGCTGATTATCCTGGCATCAATTGCAGCGATCAGTCTCTTCGGTTTCTCCGGTGTTGTCACCCCCATAGCGACGGCAGCTATTTGGTTTGTGCCAGCGACCTTCGCGGTGAGCTTGGTTATCGGCTTCGCCTCACGGAGGCGAACCTGGTTTGGATAACCATGGCCATCGAAAGGGAATCAAGCCCAGAATTCGGTAACGCGTGGAACGAACGTCTGCGGGCTCTCCGCAACATCCCTCCGGTGCTTCGCATCGTTTGGGAATCGGGGCCCTCGGCAGTTCTATGGGGCTGCGTATTGCGAGTCGCAGCGGGGCTGATCCCGCTTTCAACCCTGGCCGTAACTCGATGGATTATTGATGCCGTCGTCGCCCATGTCTCGCACAAGCAGCCTCTCACCCGCGCATTCTGGTGGTATGTGGGACTGGAGTTCGCCCTTGCCAGCCTGGGAACGGTGCTGACGCGCGCCATTGTCTACTGCGACAGTCTGTTAGCTGACAGATATGTCCGCCACATCAGCGTAAGGGTTATGGAGCATGCCTCGCGTGTGGACCTCCCTCAGTACGAGGACCCTTCCTTTCACGATCGGCTTGAGCGGGCGCGCGTTCAGGCCACGGATCGCCTCGTCATGATCCAGGCCATCGGAAACATCTTCCAGCAGGCGATCATCACCGGGACGCTGGCGGCGAGCATCCTGTTTTTTTCGCCCTGGCTCTTGATGATCCTGGTTATCTTCGTGGTTCCCGCCTTCCTGGGTGACAGCCACTTTGCCTTCTTGGGTTATGCTCTCAACTTCCAGCTCACACCCGTGCGTCGGGAGCTCGATTACCTGCGCACCCTGGGGGCCAGTAAGGAAAGCGCCAAAGAACTCAAACTGTTTGGCATTAGCTCATTCTTGACGGAGCGTTACAAGCAACTCTCCGATGTGGTTTATCACCGCAACGTTGAACTCGCGGGCCGCAAACTGCGCGTAGGCACGTTACTTTCTGTGCTGACGACGGCCGGCTACTACTCCGCTTATGCCTACATCATTTATCGGACTTTGCTCGGGGCGCTGAGTATCGGCACCTTGACCTTCCTCACCGGCGCCATTGCCGGCGCCAGCGCCAATATCCAGATGATGTTTTCGACTTTCTCCGGCATCGCCGACCAGGCTCTCTTCTTGACCGACCTCCTCGCCTTCTTTGCGGTTCGTCCCGCGATCACCTCTCCAACCTCGGCTCTCTCCGCTCCCCGGCCTATTCAGCGAGGATTCGAATTCCAGAATGTGTCGTTTGCCTACCCGGGCGGCTCGAAGCTAGTTCTCGACAAAATCTGTATGCGCATCGAGCCGGGCGAACGAATCGCGTTGATCGGCGAAAATGGCCAAGGCAAGACCACCTTAGTCAAGCTCTTGACGCGTCTCTACGACCCGCTTTCGGGCAGGATCCTGCTGGACGGAGCGGACCTCCGCGACTATAGCCTCGAGGACTTATATACCCAAGTGGGCGTTATCTTTCAAGATTTCATGCGCTATGACATGACTGCTGGGGAAAACATCGCCATGGGTAAAATTGATGAACTTCATAACCCCTCTCGAATTGCCATGGCTGCGGCCCAGAGTCATGCGGACGCGGTCATTCAGAAACTCCCGAGCGGCTATGAACAGATGTTGGGGCGGCGCTTCGAAGGAGGATTGGATCTCTCCGGGGGCGAGTGGCAGAAGATTGCCCTGGCGCGGGCTTATCTGCGGGATGCCCAGCTCCTTATTCTGGATGAGCCCACGGCCTCTTTGGACGCGCGTTCAGAGCGTGAGGTGTTCGAGCGATTTGCAGAACTGACCGAGGGGAAGATGGCGCTGCTCATTTCGCACCGCTTCTCGACGGTCCGGATGGCAGACCAGATCCTCGTCCTTGAAGGAGGGCAGATCGCTGAGCAGGGCAGCCATCATCAGCTCATGTCGCGTGGAGGGCGTTATTCGGAAATGTTCGAAATGCAAGCGGCGAACTATCGCTGAGATATGAAAAACGAGCCTATAAACTCGGATGCGCAGCTCACCGTGAGGCCAAGTGGAATCCCCGCTTCGATACTCACCTCGAGTCATGAGCCTGCTGAAGAACGACAATCTTCAGAGGAAGCTTTGCGACTCAAAAGCATAGCAAAAGGCGAAGCGGGCGGTTGGGAAGCCTCGAGCGAGAAGAAAAGCTACAAAGTTCTCAAGAAGAAATGGTCTGACGCTTCTAATTCCGTCCGGGCTGCACTCTGCCAAGCGAGGGAACTTGGGGGAGAGCGATCAGCCAATTCTGCCGTGGAGGAATTGCGAACTAACGCTCGGCTGCTTGAAGCGGCTATCGCTGATACTCGCGAGTTGCCGCGGGCAGTCCAACCGCTCCCGGAAGTGAAGGCTGGAAATAATGAGGTCGTCACGCGTGCTTACGCTGCCGTGGCCGCTTACCTACGCGCCTCAGGGTGGAGGTTCCGAGAGAGAACATTCGTCAGCTTCTTATCGGATATTCAGGAGATTCATCCCCTGAGGATTCGCGAACTGTGGGCGCTCAAACCCCTGATGCAACTTATTCTGTTGGAGGAAATTGGGCGGCTGCTGTCGAACCAACGAGAGGCATTCGCTGCTGGCGACAAGTGCGTGGAAAAGCCACCGACCTTAAAAGGCAGGTCTGCGTCACAAGTCTCCACCTTCATCGCAGGTCTGCGCGCCTTGGAGAGCGCTCCGTGGAGGCTAGTTTTCGAGCAGATCGGCACGGTCGATCATATCCTGCGCAGCGATCCTTGCGGGGCCTATCCTCGCATGGATTTTGAAAGCCGCGAGCTGTACCTCCAGGCCATCCAGCAACTCGGCGCATCGTCGCAGGCTGAAGAGCCAGAGATTGCGCGGCGCGCAATTGCCCTGGCTGGTGCGACACAGGATGAGTGGATTTCTAATTCACGCATGCGGGACCGCCGGAGCCACGTGGGTTACTATCTGATCGACGAGGGGCGCGCCTTGCTCGAGCGGCAAATCCGATTTCGCCCCTCCTTCCCGGAACGGGTTCAGCGAGCGGTCCTAGCTTGGCCGGAAGCTTACTACTTCGTGGGGATCGAGCTCCTGACTTTCGCCATCATCGCCTTCCTCTTAATTGGCGTGCGCGCGCCGGTATCCCTTCTCGCAGGCTTCATCCTCCTTCTCCTCCCGGCGACAGAGGCTGCCTGGGGCGTGATGAACCAACTGACGGCATTTATCCTGCCCCCACGGGTGCTGCCCAAGCTCGACTTCTCTCTTGGCATCCCTCCCGAGTGCGCAACCATGGTGGTGGTCCCAACGCTGCTGCTTAATGAAGCGTACGTCCGCCGCATGGTCAGGGAGCTCGAGATCCGCTATTTGGCGAACCGGGATGCCCATCTCTATTTCGCCCTGCTTACGGATGCCCCCGATTCACAACACCCCTCCGACCAAAGCGATGAACTCGCCTCTCTCTGCACCGGCCTCATTGAGGAGCTGAACCGCAAGCATGCCGGGGAGGGTGATTCGGCCTTCTTCCTCTTTCATCGCTTTCGATCCTTCAATCCCAGAGAAGGTTCCTGGATGGGATGGGAGCGAAAGCGCGGAAAGCTTTTGGATTTGAATGAGCTGCTGCGAGGCGAAAAAGACAATTTCCCCATCAAGGTTGGAGACTTGTCAGTGCTCCCCAAAATAAATTACGTCATCACCATGGATTCCGACACCCAACTTCCACGTGGCGCTGCTTGCAGGCTCGTTGCCACGTTAGCTCACCCGCTCAACCGCGCGGTGATCGACCCCAGGACCAACACGGTCGTCAAAGGCTACGGCATGCTTCAGCCGCGGGTTGGAATCAGTGTCCAATCGGCCAGCCGCTCCCTACTCGCCAGCATATACTCCGGGCAGACAGGGCTTGATCTCTACACCCACGCCACCTCCGACGTTTACCAGGATCTTTTCGGGGAAGGCAACTTCGCGGGAAAAGGGATCTACGAAGTCGACGTTTTCCGCAAAGTGCTGCGGCTAAGATTCCCGCGAAATGCGATCCTCAGCCACGATCTCATCGAGGGAACTTACACGCGAGCGGGATTGGTATCGGACATCGAAGTGATCGACGATTATCCAACCCACTTCAGCGCCTACAGCCGACGCCAGCACCGCTGGGTGCGCGGAGATTGGCAAATCATGCTTTGGCTTCTGCCGCGCGTGCCGGACGCATCGGGGAAGAAGCAGCCCAATCCTCTGTCGCTCCTCTCGCGGTGGAAAATCTTTGACAACCTTCGCCGCAGCCTGGTGGAGGTCGCCACTTTTGTGCTCCTTTTGGCCGGATGGTTGTCGCTTCCCGGCAGCCCTTTGCGTTGGACCTTTGTGGCTCTCATCCTCCTCTTGATTCCCGTATATCTTCAGATGGCCCTTTCCTTGCTCAGGCTTCCATCCGGGCAAAACCACGCCGCGAACTTGAAAAGGGTTGCGGAGGCTTTTGTCACCGGCCAGATTAACGTTTTCTTCACCCTGGCGTTCCTGAGCCACCAGACGCTGGTCATGCTCGACGCAATTTTCCGTACCCTCGTGCGCGTCACCATCACCAGAAAGAGGCTGCTGGAGTGGGAGACCGCGGCGCAGGCTGAATTTGAAGAGAGGAAGACCCCAGTGGATGTTTACTTGGCCTGGACGCCCTGGCTGTCGCTGGTGATCGGCGGCGCCGTGGCTGTTGCCCACCCGGCGGCCTTGCCCATTGCCGCGCCATTGCTGGTGCTGTGGGCCTGCGCAGGCCCTCTGGCGCTTTGGTTGAACCGGCCCTTACATACCGGAAAGACCAAAGCCACTCCCAAAGAAGAGGAGTTTCTGCGCGGCGCCTGCTTGCGGACCTGGCGGTTTTTCCGCCAATCCATGAAAGACGCTTCCAACGGGCTGGTGCCTGACAATATACAGGAAGCTCCGCCCATGGTGGCACGTCGCATCTCACCCACCAATCTCGGCTTGCTGCTCAACGCGCAACTTGCCGCCTATCACCTCGGATATCTGACCCTGCGGGAGTTTGTGCACGAAGTCGAGAAGGTTCTTGAGACCATGAAGACGCTGCGCCGATTTCGCGGTCATTTCTTGAATTGGTACGACACGGAAACACTCGAGCCGCTGGAACCGTGGTTTGTCTCGAGCGTCGATAGCGGGAATTTGGCGTGCAGCTTATGGACGTTAAAGCAAGGTTGCTTGAAAGCGATCGAGGACCCGCTGTTCCGCGACGCCGCCTGGCAGGGCTTGTACGACCACATCAATCTCCTGGACGAGCTGGCATCCCGCACGGCCTCCAAGTCGAGCTCGGCCCATTCCCTACGGAAAATGAACGCCCAATTCGAAGTGCTGCGAGAAAATAGAAGCGCGTGGCCGCACGCCCTGCCGGGGCTCGAGCAGGACTTGCGCCAAATCGCCGCCAGCCTCGCCGAGCAATCCGGTCCCCTCGGGGAATTGCGGTGGTGGGTCACAGAGACTACCCGGCGGGCAAAGGCCCTCCACGACATGATCGAGGGCTTGGCTCCCTGGCTGTCCCCCCAGAACCGGGATTTGCTGAATCTCATCTCCGACGAGGTTCCCAGGGGCCTGTCGGAGTTGACGCTCGGCTCGCTTTGGACCGCCTCGGCAGACATCGACGCGCAGCTCGGCAAGTTCTTGGACGCTTCAAACCATGACCCTGTCCAGCGTCTGACGGCAAGCACATTGCGCGAGCAGCTTCCCGCTTCTCTTGCCTTGGCCGACGATCTGGTCAAAAAACTGACCCAACTGGCCCATGAAGCCGACCGCCTGGTCCAAGACATGGACTTCCGTTTCCTCTACGACCACTGCCGAAAGCTCCTTTCCGTAGGATACGACACCAAGCGACAGAGTTTAATAGAGAGCTGCTACGATCTGCTGGCCTCAGAAGCCCGCTCTGCAATTTTCGCCGCCATTGCCAAGGGCGACATACCGCAGGAGAGTTGGTTCCATTTGGGACGCACACAAGTTCTTTGGCGCGGCGAAGGTGTTCTACTCTCCTGGGGTGGAACCATGTTCGAGTACCTGATGCCCACGTTGTGGTTCAAGCACTATCCGCGCACACTTCTCGAGCAAAGCGCGCGCGTTGCCGTCCAATGCCAGAGGGAATGGGCGACAGAAAGGGCCATGCCTTGGGGTATTTCTGAAGCCGCTTACAACACCCAGGATGCCGCCGGGCATTACCAGTACAGGGCCTTTGGCATCCCTGACTTGGCCATCAATCCCAATGCCGACGATGACATCGTGGTTTCTCCCTATGCCACGTTTCTGGCCCTCGCTCTCGATCCTCACCAGGCGGTGCACAACCTTCAACGCATGACGGAGCTCGGCTGGTTGGGGGAACTGGGTTTCTACGACGCTGTCGATTTCGCCCCTTCCCGCCTCGGCCCGGCGAAAGGATATGAGGTGGTAGGCTGCTGGATGGCGCATCACCAGGGCATGAGCTTGCTGGCCGCCTGCAACCTGCTCACGGATGGCGCCATTCAGAAATTGTTCCACTCCGAACCAGCGATTTGCGCAACTGAATTGCTGCTGCACGAAAAGCTGTTACCCGTAAGCAGGCCCGTCGACCGTGCGAAACCTCAAGCTGCACGCGAAAAGTCCGGCAAGATTCAGGCTAAGAAGCTCGGAAGTGTGGGGCACCTCCACCGAGCGTTTCAGTTAACCCCAATTGTCACAGGACCTTCTCCGCTTCATGAAGCGGCGACGACCATGAATCGTGACTGCGAACACTGCACCACTCTCGGCAGCGACGCCTAAGCGATCTGCCACCGAAATGTGTGAAGAGAGCAACGCCCAAGGAGGAATGTTCGGTTGAGGTACGTCCCGAGGTGGGGGAACTAAAGATTGGGGAGGTAGTCGGCGACGGTCAACCCCACTGTGTTCATGCTCTGGCCAACTGCGTTAACAAAATATTCAAGAACGAATGCCAGTCTCAGGTCTGCCTTTTTTTCACCAGCTCTTAGGAAGCGTCGCACTGCCAAAGAAAGCAACTGCCAGTGCAAATAGACGGTCACGCAGCACGAGGTTTTCGTTTACCTGGGGCACGATTTGCGTCCGGTTACCGCATGGGTTCCGGCCACAGGAGAGCACGCTACCCTGGCCTTAGCCATCCTCATTGATCATAGTTGCGGGGTCAACCTCAGCAGCCAATTGAGCGATCTTCCGACCTTCATCCAGCAGCAGGCGCAGACCACGCGGGTCGCGGTGGGCTACATGCGAATTTTGGCGAGCCTATTGGGGCCAGAATTACCTCTCGCAACTTTCTGAGGAGACGGGCGGCGAGTCCTACTACCTCATGGCGCCCCGGGCTCCGGTGGCGTTTGCGCCCTTTATCGGGAATCGGGAGAACACTATCAGTAAACACTTCGCCGTTACTGGCGATCTATTTGTTGCGCGCACCGGTCGGCGTCGGTTCTTCAATGTCCTACTAAAGTTCTCCGAGCAAAGCTCAGTATCGAATCGGAAGAAACGAGCATCAAAGGTACTATTCCTCGAAACGCACTAGAATGTCATCATACGGGATCATGATTCCCAAAGGGAGCACGGTTGTGTCGAGCAAGCTCGCGTCGGCTATGGTTCTTCTACTACTGGTTGTTAACTCTCCGGCCGCGGCGCAGCAGAACAGCGGCGAGACCCCCGAAGCGCACCCCAAGCCGGGCCGCATTTTCACAAATGACGATATTGAGAGGGGGGCTTTTCAGCCCGACGACGGGCTGCCGCCGATCCCCGGCCTAGCCAAATGCGGCAAAGACATCAAGTGTTTTCTGGAAGCTCTCGATAAGGCTACACCCGCGGCCGTGACGCGCACCGAAACGGCAAAAGAAGGAACTGCGGTGGTGACATCGAGTTCCACCTGGTGGACCACCCAATTCTCCACCGAAAGGTGCACTGTTTCGTTTCGCGTGGACGCCTTGGCAGCCAAGGTAAACGAAGAGGTCGTTCCGGAAAATCCCAAAGCGGTTCGCGACGCTGCGGAAGCGAAGATCGCGGAAATGATCCGGGATTTTGGGAAAATACGCGGCAGGGCAGAGACCTGTTCGCTGGCGATCAAGGATTTCAAGGCGTTGATGACGGCGTCTTCGTGGAGTCTGATGAGCCTTGGCCCGGCGAGCAACTTCGGCAAGAACTGCTCCGGCCCCGGATTCGGCGGTCCTCACGGTGCGGTGTCAAACGAGAAGAAATGAGACAATCCTTTTGCCTCGCTGATTCCGTGAAAGAAACTCCGGTGGCCTTGTAATGGATATAAGGAATTCCTCTTTATCTTGGCGGGCACTTTTTTAAGGATTTCCCCAATTGGAAATTTGCTTATACAAGGAGCGATAGAAGCGAGCGGGTGTTTGTCACCGATGTGACCATCTCAAATGGCTACGTTCCGCTGCAGGAAAAATATCATTCGCAGGTGCAATGCATATTCCAAGAGGTTGCGCTCGTCGATTCCGAGTGGTTAAGAAAGTGGCGCAATCGTGTTGAGATTAAGCAGGATGCGGTCTCTTACACGACGCATGGAGTCCTTAAGAACATTGCAGTGGCAAAGCA
>Ga0187815_10001384_pt1 | contig 11451 bp, 10 predicted proteins | sample NC_S_5_FD_132962 | JGI IMG/M metagenome (GOLD analysis project Ga0187815, IMG submission 132962) | Wetland sediment microbial communities from Neuse River Estuary, North Carolina, USA - ASW-S_5 | ecosystem: Environmental > Aquatic > Freshwater > Wetlands > Sediment | place: USA: North Carolina...
GATCGGGCATTCCAACCTTCAAGCTATCCTCACCGGCGCGCGGCAGACCAGCGAGACCGCAGTGCAGGAATTGATGCAGAAGACCCTCGACGATTACGGCGCCGGCATCATCGTTCAGCAGGTGCAGCTGCAAAAGGTCGATCCGCCGACGCAAGTGATCGACGCCTTCCGCGACGTGCAAGCGGCGCGCTCCGATCTCGAGCGCGCACAGAACGAAGCGCAGACTTACGCCAACAGAGTCGTTCCGGAAGCGCGCGGCCGCGCCGCCAAGATCACCCAGGACGCTGAAGCCTATCGCGAACAGACCGTCGCCGAAGCCAAGGGCCAGGCCTCGCGCTTCAGCCAAGTCTACGAGCAGTACAAGAAGGCGCCCGACGTGACGCGGCAGCGGATCTATCTCGAAACCATGGAGCGGGTGCTCGGCGGCACCGACAAGACCATCATCGATACCGGCGGCCAGTCGGGCCCAGGTGTCGTGCCCTATCTGCCGCTGCAAAGCTTGCCGCGCGAACGTTCGGGTCAACAGCAGCAGCCGACGGGAGGCAGCCAATGAGACCGAGTCTCGCCGGCGGCGCGCTTGCGCTGATTCTGCTGATCGCGCTGGTTGTCGCCTACAGCACTTTTTTCACCGTCTATCAGACCAGGCAGGCTTTGGTGGTGCGGCTCGGCAAGCCGGTGCGCGTCATCACCGAGCCGGGATTGAACGCCAAGATCCCGTTCATCGACGCCGTCATCTATATCGACAAGCGCATTCTCGCCATCGAATCGCCGGCGCAAGAGGTGATCGCCTCGAGCCAGGACAGATCGGATGCCGGTGTCCCACGTGCCGCGCAGGCCGGCGAGCGGCTCGTGGTCGACGCCTTCGCGCGCTATCGCATCACCGATCCGCTGAAGTTTTACCAGACCGTCGGCCCGGACGGCGCCAGCTCACAGCTTTCGATTCTTTTGAACTCGGCATTGCGCCGCGTGCTCGGCGCGGCGACGCTCGCCGACGCGGTGCGCAACCGCCGCGAGGATCTCATGGCGCAGATGCGCGAACAGCTCAATCGTGACGCGCAGCCGTTCGGTATCGAGGTCGTCGACGTGCGCATTCGCCGCGTCGATCTTCCGGAACAGAACAGCCAGGCGGTCTATCAGCGCATGCAGACCGAACGGCAGCGCGAAGCCGCCGAGTTCCGCGCCCAGGGCAGCCAGAAGAGCCAGGAAATCCGCGCCAGGGCGGACCGCGACGTCACGGTGCTGCTCGCCGAAGCCACTTCGCAGTCGGAAACCATCCGCGGCCAAGGCGACGCCGAGCGCAACCGCATCTTCGCCGACGCCTATGGCAAGGACGTCGACTTCTTCAGCTTCTATCGCACCATGCAGGCTTACGAGCGCAGCATGCAGCACAGCGATACGCATCTCGTGCTCCGCCCGGATACCGACTTCTTCCGCTTCTTCGGCGATCCAAACGGCAAGGCGATGCCGGACAATACCGCGGCCGGAGCGCCGGCGGGCGCGGCGGCGTCGCCGGCCGCCAATCCGCCACGCGCGCAGCGCTGACCAATAACGCAACGCCGCCGGACACGAACCGCCGATGTCGGACTTTATCGTGGCGCTGGGTCTGTTCTTTGCGCTCGAAGGACTCGTGCTCGCCGCGTTTCCCGACGGCGCCAAACACATGATGAAGACCGTGCTCGCCGCGCCGAACGGTCAGTTGCGCATTGCCGGCATCGTTTCGGCCGTCGTCGGCGTGCTCATCGTCTGGCTGGTGCGCGGCTAGAGCATGATCCCGAAAAGTGGATGCCGGTTTTCGGAAAAGATCATGCGCAAACAAGAAGCTAAAGCGAAATAATGATTCAACCTAGTCCCATTTCGCTTTAGCGGCCAATGACCGAGTATCAAGCATTGAATTGCTCTAACGCCGGAACAAGCGAGCGTGCTTCGGTCGTTCTGCCGAGATTTGCTGCCTGGTCGAGCGTGTATGCATTGCGAAGTCCAAGACACTTCAGGACCGACCCGCTGACCCGGCTTTTTCCTTTTAAGACCTGATTGAGGTGCGTGCGGTCGAGGCCATGGCGCTTGGCGAAAGCGACTTGAGTTCCCGCGCGTTCAACCGCGGCTCGGAGCAGCTGACGAACTTCATGGTCGTTGAATACGCGCGCCTGACTCCCTAAATCGCCGGCGATCGCAATCAGATCTTTCGCACTCAGCCGAAAACTGCTTTTCCTTGTGGCCATTTCGCCTACCCCGCGCGAATGGGGGAATCCCACGCCACGCTGCCTGGCAGCGTGTGGCGTGCGGCGGTCTGATAATAAGCGCAGCCAACCGTCCCCAAGGCGCAAGCTTATACCCTGAACATCTGCAAGCCAATTTTGTTATTCGTTTTTGCCGCTTAATTCATGTCGACCTTGCGTATCAGTCCGTGTGCTCATCGTGCGGCTCGCGCAAAGATTGAGCTGGGAATGTCTGTCCGGCGTCCACGGATTATCAGGCTCATCGCGATGAAGTAACGCCACCGGGCCGGATGGTTGTGAGCACAAACGAAAGCGACTGGCTCAGGACTGACGCCGCGATAGAGGAAGCAATTCAGAGCCATCGCTCTCTTTCAAACGATTTGGCTGCAACTCGCCTGCAGCTTCGAACACGAGATATGCGCAATAATAAACCCGGGCGCGACCGGTGATCGCGCGCCGGGTCGATCGAGAACGCGTCGCTATCTGCGAACGCGAACTACTAGCGATACCAGTGGTGCCAATGACGGCGATGCCACCCATACGGGCCGCCGCCGTAATAGCCGCCGTAATAGGCCGGCGTATAATAGGCTGGCGCCGCATAGTAGCCGTAGTAACCGGGGTCATAGGCGTAGTAACCGCCGTAACCGCCATAATAATAAGGCGATGCCAGCGCGCCACCGATCAGCGCGCCCGCGGCCAGCCCGACGCCGAAGCCGCCCCATCCCCACCCGCCGCCACGCCATCCGCCGCCGCGCCAGCCCCAAGCGGCGTCGGCTGAAGTCGACAGTGGAACGGTCGCCGCCACAAGCGTAGCGGCCAAAACCGTGCTGCGAAGTTTTCCGGGAACTTTCATTTTTCCTCTCCTGGAACCAAGCCTGCTTTAGGTCTTCTTGTCGCCTCTAAAACGAACCGGCAGTGCGTGGCTTTGGTTCCGGTTGTTTCCAGGTGTTTGGTTCCAGGTAAGTGATTGACGCCCAACGCAGTTCGGCGCGGGGTGCGCCGTCGGGTTAGCCGCCCCAAGCCTGAATGACAGTGTCGAACTAATAAGGGAGTGACAATGCGTCCCCTGCGCGGGCTTCATTTTGTTATTGCGATTTTAGCTTGGCTCGGCGTCGCGCCCGCATTCGCGGAAATCACGGTGCTGACGCACGACACCCGATTTTGCCCGAGCTGGGCGGAAGCGCATGAGCGCACGCTCGCCAGTCTCAACAACGGGCGTCCGCCTTATCCGGTGAAGTGGAAGGGCTGCATTATGCTCAAGCGCGGAACGCGCGTGGACATCGTCGATCAGCAGGAGGAATCGACGGAGATTGTTATCCGCGGCAAGCATTGGTTCACGGACGAGTAGCCGACCGTCATTCCGGGGCGCGCCGCAAGGCGCGAACCCGGAATCCATAATCACGGCGACCGCATTGTTCTCCACTGTGGTTATGGATTCCGGCTCTCGCGGAGCTTGTCATCGGGCCGGCCACTTCGGGCCGGACCCGTAGGCTCGGCCAGAATGACGGCGCGGTCGGCGCATCCTCGACCGCGGCGCCTCGACGCCTTAGTGCAGGCAGTCGCTATTCCGCCCCAATCCGAACCCTAATTGATATCTTTCGGCATTGACCATTCGGCCCGGTGCGGCCTTGCGTCTCAACCGCGACAGGAGCACTTTGCCGAATCGTTATTTCCAATACCTCGCCTGACCAGGAGCCCCGGCCTCCATGCCGTTCGATCCATTGAAGTTGCATCGCTTTTCCGTTCGCTTGTTCGACCGCACTCTGCCGATCCGCTTTGTGCCTGCCGCGGCGCTCGCGGCGGCGCTGGCTTTGACCGCGGCGCAGCCGGCGGCCGCGCGCGGGCCAGAGAACATCGCCGACGTCGCCGAGCAGGTGATCGACGCGGTGGTCAATATTTCCACCTCGCAAAAAATCGATCCGCGCGTCACCGAACTTCCCGACCTGCCGCCCGGCTCGCCGATGGAAGAGTTCTTCGATCAGTTCTTCAAGAACAAGCGCGGAGGCGGCGGCAGCGAGCAGACGCCGCGGCGCATCAACTCGCTCGGCTCCGGCTTCATCATCGATGCGTCGGGCCTGGTCGTGACCAACAATCACGTCATCGCCGATGCCGACGAGATCAATGTCATTCTCAATGACGGCACCAAGCTGAAGGCGACGCTGGTCGGCAAGGATAACAAGAGCGATCTTGCGCTCCTTCGCGTGCACTCCGACAAGCCGATCAAGGCGGTGAAATTCGGCGACTCCGACAAGCTGCGGCTCGGCGAATGGGTGATCGCCATCGGCAATCCGTTCAGCCTCGGCGGCTCGGTCACGGCCGGCATCGTCTCGGCGCGCAACCGCGACATCAATTCCGGACCCTACGACAACTATATCCAGACCGACGCCGCGATTAATCGCGGCAATTCCGGCGGGCCTTTATTCAGCCTCAACGGCGAGGTGGTCGGCATCAACACCGCGATCATTTCGCCGTCGGGCGGCTCCATCGGCATCGGCTTCGCCGTGCCGTCCAACAGCGCGGTCGCGGTGATCGACCAACTGCGCCAATTCGGCGAGACTCGCCGCGGCTGGCTTGGCGTGCGCATCCAGCAGGTCACCGACGACATCGCCGAGAGCCTGAGCATCACGCCACCGCGCGGCGCGCTGGTCGCGGGCGTGGACGACAAGGGTCCGGCCAAACCCGCCGGCATCGAGCCGGGCGATGTCGTGGTGTCGTTCGACGGCCACGACATCAAGGAAATGCACGATCTGCCGCGCGTCGTCGCCGACACGCCGGTCGGCAAGGTCGTCGATGTGGTCGTCATCCGCAAGGGCAAGCAGGAGACGCACAAAGTCGCGGTCGGCCGGCTGCAGGACACCGAGAAGGTCACCGAAGCCAGCGCCAAGCAGGAAGCGCCGCCCGACAAATCGGTGGTGCAGAAAACGCTCGGCCTCGAACTCTCCGAGCTGTCCGACGACCAGCGCCGCAAGTTCAAGATCAAGAGCGCGGTGAACGGCGTGCTGGTCACCGGCGTCGATCCCAGTGTGGCGATGGCCGATCCGGACAAGCGGCTGGCGCCCGGCGACGTGATCGTCGAGGTGCAATACCAGGCCGTCGCCAGCCCCGCCGACATGCAAAAGCGCGTCGATGCGCTCAAGGGGCAAGGCAAGAAGATCGCGGTGCTCCTGGTCTCCAACGGCAACGGCGACACCCGTTTCGTCGCGCTGAATTTGCAATAGCGCGGACGCTCCCCGTTAAGACTTTGGGTGTCGTCCGGATGCGTCGAGGGCTCGGCGTTGCGTATTACGAGTTCTCGACAACGTGCAATTTCCGCACCGTCAATTCGTCGACCTCCAATTTGCCAAAGCGCGCTCGCTTGACCACGACACGATCGATGGCCACGCGGCCAATGGCGAGCGCTCCTATTGCGATCGCGCCAAAGGCCGCGGCGCCCAAGGCAAACGCCAAAGCGCTGGCGATGGGAGCGGGACGGGACTCAACAATCACTTCACGCCTCATGATTATCCTCCGATCGATAGCCGAGTGTAGCCGATCGGCCGCCCGGTACGGCAACTTATGAACCTTGCCGGCTTTTTGAGTGGCGAGCGCGGGCAACCACTGTGGCACAAGAGCCGGCGGCTTCATGTCCCATAAGCCGTGGCTTTGCGAAAGCGAAAGACCGCAAAAGCAAAGAACAATCCGCCGATTGCCGCGACGATCACGAATTCGAGCCAAACCACTCCAATTCCCGCACCGCGGTAAAGGATCGACTGCGCAAACGAGACAAAATGCGTCGACGGCGAAGCTTGCATCACGGTAGCAAGCCACGGCGGCATGCTTTCGAGCGGCGTGTTGCTGCCGGAAAGCAAGTTCATCGGCATGAAGACCAGCATGTACAACAAGCCGAGTTGCGGCATCGAACGAGCGACGGTCGCCAGGAATATGCCGATCGCGCAGGCAAAGAACAGATAGATCGCGACGCCGACCAAAAATAGCGGGATCGAGCCGACGATCGGGATCCCAAGCAATCCACGAACGACACCGTAGAGAGAAAGACCGACTGCTATCGTGATGACCAAGCCATTGGCCCAGACTTTCGACATGGCGATCTCGAACGGCGTCACCGGCATGACCAAAAGGTGATCCATGGTGCCGTGCTCGCGCTCACGCACAATGGCCGCTCCAGCGAGAATGATCGCCAGCATGGTGACATTGTTGATGATTCCCATCACGGTGGTGAACCATGCGGTCGTGATATTCGGGTTGTATGCGATGCGCACATCGAGATTAATTGCCGGCAACGGCGTTCCCTCCCGATGCGAGAGGAAATCTCTGATCTCGTTCATGATAATCTGCTGGGCATAACTCGAACCGAGACCGGCCTGTACCATTGCCGTTGCATCGACGTTGAGTTGCAGCGTCGGATTGCGGCGGCCCAGGATATCGCGTTCGAAATTCGGCGGGATATCGACGATAAAAGTAAATCGTCTCGCATTCATCAGAGGCATAATGTCCGGTTCAGCGATCGGCTGCGGCGGCTGGAAATAGGGCGGCAAGAACGCATGGGCAATCCGCCGCGATAATAGCGAATGATCCTCGTCGACAATGGCGATCGAAGCATTGTGCACTTCTTGCGAATAGCTTTGCGCTTGACTGATGATGGCGATTGTAAATGCGTAAATCACCAGGCCCAGCAGTGTAAAATCACGCATGAAACTGCGCAGTTCTTTGGTGCCGAGCCAAAAAATGTTGCCAATTGCCCTCATCGCCTCTGGCTCCTAGCGTTCCTGCTTTCGTAAAAGCAGAAGACTTATGCCGGTGAGGACCGGAATAAAAATCGAAAGCTGAGCCATGGTCGTGGCAAGATCGGCAAAGCCCAAACCTTTGGTGAAAGTGCCGACGCTGATTGGCACAAAGTAAGTCATGGGAAATACGCGGCCCATGATTTGCGCCACGCCGGAAAGTGAAGAAACCGGCGTCATCATGCCGGCGAACTGCGTCGCCGGAAGCACGGTCAATATGGCGGTGCCGAACAGCGCGGCAATTTGTGTCCGCGCGAACGCCGATATGACCATGCCGTAGGCCGTCGTCGCCGGCACATAGATCAGCGCTCCGGTGAGCAAGGCGAAAAAGCTTCCTTTGAGAGGAACTTGAAAAACCAGCAAAGCCATCGTCAGCATCAGAAAAAAATTAGCCATGGCGACGCCGATATAGGGAATTTGCTTGCCGATCAAAAATTCGATCCGGCGAACCGGCGTGACGTAAAGATTGATGATCGAACCGAGCTCTTTCTCCCGCACAATAGCCAGCGCCATCAGAATGGCCGGGAACAACGCGAGCATCAGCGAAATATTCGACGGCACCATCGCGTAGATGCTCTTGAAATCCTGATTATATTTAAACCTGACTTCGATTTTGGCCGGCGGTTGCAGCTGGGGCACGCTTGTCTTGACCGCCGGATCGCTCAGATAGAGCTGATGCATCGCCTGCAGATAGCCTTCGATCGTTCCAGCACGGAATGGCATGGCGCCGTCGATCCAGGCGCCGACCCAAGTGGGTCGGCCGCGTTCGACGTCGCGCCCGAAGCCCGGCGGGATCTCGATCGCCGCATCGATCGCGCCGCTTTGCATGCGCTTTTCCAGATCCGCGTAATCGGTAAGCGGCTGCTTCTCGACGAAATAACTGGAGCCTCTCAACTCCTCCAGATAAGCGCGGCTCTCATGGCTCTGATCGCGATCGATCACCGCGAAGGTCAGATTGTTGACATCGGTCGAAATACCGAAACCGAATACCAGCATCAAAAACGCCGTGCCAAACAACGCAAAGGTTAGGCGGATCGGGTCGCGTAACAGCTCCAGCGTCTCGCGGATTGTGTAGGCGAACAGCCGCTGCAGGCTGAAGGCGGGATTGGCCGGCGGCGGCGACGCCCCTGTCGCCATTGCACGTTCGGCAACCGGCATTTCGGCCGACGGTCGCGCGGTCTGTTCGAGAAAATCGATGAAAACATCTTCCAGCGTGCCCGCGTTGCGCGCTTTGATGAGATTCGCCGGGGCGTCGGTCACCAGGACCCGCCCGGAATCCATCAGTGATATCCGGTCGCAGCGCTCCGCCTCATTCATGAAATGCGTCGATACGAAGATCGTCACGCCTCTATTGCGGGAAAGATCGATCAGCAGTTCCCAAAATTGGTCGCGCGCCAGCGGATCGACTCCGGACGTCGGCTCGTCGAGGATCAGCATCTCCGGCTCGTGCACTATGGCGACGGCCAACGACAACCGCTGGCGAATGCCAAGTGGCAAATCGGAGGCGCGTTGATCGAGAAAGTCGGCGAGCCCAAATTGCCGGATCAGCTGAGCGAGCCGCAGCTTCGCTTTTCGTGCCGGAATATGAAACAGCCGGGCATGCAGTTCGAGATTCTGCCGGACCGTAAGCTCCGTATAGAGCGAGAACGACTGCGACATGTAACCGACGCGAAGCCGCGCCGCCATGTCGTGCGCGTCGAGCGGCTTGCCGAACAGCAGCGCCTCGCCATCGCTCGGCGATAACAGCCCGGTCAGCATCTTCATGGTTGTCGTCTTGCCGCAGCCGTTTGAGCCGACAAAGCCGAATATTTCGCCGCGTTCGATGGTGAAGCTGACCCGATCCACGGCGGTGAAATCTCCGAAGCGGCGGGTTAGATCGCGGGCGACGATGACCGGCTCCGCCGCCATGGGTCGGCGCGGCGGCACTTTAAGCTTGGTGTGCTGCACGCGGCGTTGCTCAGGGAGCAGCGCCACGAAGACATCCTCGACCGTATCGGCACCGGTCTGCATCTTGAGATTGTTCGGCGAACCAGCTGCCAGGATGCGACCCGCATCCATTGCGATCAAAAAATCAAACTGCTCGGCTTCTTCCATGTAGGCGGTAGCGACGACGACGCTCATGGCCTCGCGTCGCGATCGAATCCGCGCAATGAGCTGCCAAAACTGCCGTCGTGACAATGGATCGACGCCGGTGGTCGGTTCGTCGAGGATCAAGAGATCGGGATCGTGAATAAGCGCGCAGCACAATCCGAGCTTTTGCCGCATACCGCCCGAAAGCTTCTTCGCCGGCCGATCGGCAAAAGCTTCGAGACCCGTGCTGTTTAACAATTCCTCGATTCGCCATTGCCGTTCGGCGCGCGGTTGTCCAAACAGCCGGCTGAAGAATTCTATGTTTTCCCGTACGCTGAGATCCGGGTAAAGATTTTTGCCCAGGCCTTGCGGCATGTAGGCGATGCGGGCGCAAATGGCGTCGCGGTGTCTCGCGTCTGCCATATCGCCGCCGAACACAATCACGCGACCAGATTGAATCTGGCGCGCGCCGGCAACGATGCTGAACAGTGTGGATTTGCCGACGCCATCGGGTCCGATCAGCCCGACCATGCAACCGGACGGCACTTCAAGGCTTACGGAATTCAGCGCCGAAGCGCGCGGGTAAACTTGCGTGACGCTTTCCAGGCGCGCGACTGGCCTGGTGTCGACTTTCATTGCGGCGGCAGCCTCTGCAATGCGGCGGGCCATTCGACGGCGGGATCGGTCTTCACATAGCCGACCCCGGGCAAGCCGCTGCGTACTCTGTCAGCCCGCGTCCGCAGCAGTTGCGGATCGATTTGCACGCGAATGCGGAACATCAGCTTGTCGCGTTCGCTCTGCGTTTCGACTGTCTTGGGCGTGAACTGGGCCTGCGTCGCGATAAAAGTCACCTTGGCCGGAATCGCGACGTTCGGATAAGCATCGAGCACGATGCGGGCATCGGCGCCAAATCTCACCTTGCCGGCTTGTTGGGTTGGCAAGTAGATGTCCATGTAGACGTTGGCGGTATCGAGCATCGCGAAAACGTGCCCGCCGGCCGGAAGCACCTCGCCGATATTGGCGATGCGGTATTCGATGCGGCCGTCGCGCGGGGCGGCCAGTGTGTTGTCCTCGATTTGAACGGTATAAAGCTCCACGTCGTGCCTCGCGGCATCGAGCGCTCGCTCCAATTGAGTGACGCGCGCCTTCCCGGCGTTCAAAAGCGCGGTGGCGCCATTGAGTTGCTGCTGGCGCTGATCCAGCGTTTCCTTGGTCTGAAAACCTTTCTGCACCAGATAGGTGGCGCGGTCGAATTCTTGCTGCGCGAGAAGCACCTGGCTTTCGTACTGGGCCAAATTCGCGTTCGCCTCATCGACGGCACGCTGCGCCTGCTCGGCTTGGGACTGCGAGCGCTTGAGCGATGCTTGCAGATCGCGGGTATCCATCCGGGCGACAACTTGTCCGGCTTTGACCAGATCGCCTTGGTCCGCCAACATTTCCGCGATCCGCGCGGCATATTTGGTGTCGATGTTGATTTCGTCCGCGTCAAGCCGCCCATTGCCAAATGCGATGCCCGCCGGCAATGCCGGATGCAAGCGTTGCCACCAGTAATAGCCACCGCCACCGGCGAGAATAATGGCGAGAGCAATAACAGCGCGAAGCCGCCACGCGCCACGGCGTTTTCGAATGATGGCGGGCAGACCTGTCTCGCGGCGCGCCGGCACGCGATTGGCGTCCAGCGAAACAGTCACTTCGTGCTGTGCGCCTGCCTTGGGCCAATCGGTCTCGGTAGTCTTACTGTCTTGATCCATTTTTCGTCAAAGCCGGTGCGCCCGCCGCGGAATTACGTCTTGGCCCTGTTTCAGGCTATCTTCTTGTTATTTCGAGGGCGAGCTTTGACATTGATCCACATCAAGCCTGCCCCGCATCGCCGCCGGCGCGCGCCCGAAGGGCCGGGATTGGAAGCCATCGCCGAAGGCTTTCGGCATCTCGGCTATAAGGACGATCACGCGCTCAATGCCGCCGAATGGATCGTCTATGACGCGCTCTATGCTTATTGCCAGGAAATGGTGCGGCAGGGAAAGTCGAATGGCATGTTTGTGAGCCGATGATTTTTGCCGTTACGCCGACGCAAGCAGAAAGTGCAAACACTGGGATAGCGCGGAGATGCAGGTCGCTCCCGCGGCCCAGGCGTTCCATCGCCCGGCGCGCTTCAATTCCGCGGCTATGGCGTCGAGCCTGTCCGGCAGGCTGACCGTCGTCGAACGAAACCACAATCGCGCAGCGATGACGGCTGATAGGGCGCCAATGAGGTTGATGACGAGGCGTACAAGTGTTGGATCGAAATAATTCATTTTCGACCTCCGGAATGAGCGGCGATTGGCGAAAGTATAGTCTTCGCGATTGCGATTGCGCTAACCCATCGAATAGAGGACCTGAAAACC
>Ga0187815_10001385_pt1 | contig 11446 bp, 13 predicted proteins | sample NC_S_5_FD_132962 | JGI IMG/M metagenome (GOLD analysis project Ga0187815, IMG submission 132962) | Wetland sediment microbial communities from Neuse River Estuary, North Carolina, USA - ASW-S_5 | ecosystem: Environmental > Aquatic > Freshwater > Wetlands > Sediment | place: USA: North Carolina...
GCGGGTACTGTGTCAGGAAGTCCGGCAGCACATGCGCCAGGATGGTCTGGGTGAGCGACACCGGGCAGCTCAGCCGCACCACGCCCCGGGGTTCGGCACGCAACTCGTCCACCGCTTCCTGCGCGGCGCGCGCCTCTTCCAGCACCGCGCGGCAGTGCGCGTAGAAGCGTTCGCCCACCTCGGTGACCACGAAGCGGCGGGTGGTCCGCTGCAGCAGGCGCACGCCAAGGCGCTCCTCAAGCTGCGCCACCCGCTTGCTGAGCCGCGACTTGGGCACGCCAAGCGCCCGCCCGGCCGCCGAGAAGCCGCCGTGCTCGACGACGGCCGCGAAGAAATACAGGTCATTGAGATCCTGCAAGGCGCCAGTCAACTGCAGCATGAGCGTTTCCTTTCAAGAACGACGAGTGCGAGCCTTACCCGCTTGTCGCTGGATTGTTCCAAATATACCTTGATCGTGGTGTCGGACATGCCTACCCGGCTGCATCGGCTCACGCCGGAAACCGTCGTGTAACCCTTGCACATCGGCTCCAGACCCGAGCGGCCACGCGCTTTCGCGCCCGCCGCCTGGCTGGCGGCAAGCGCGTGTTGGTGGCTTCCAGCCTTGGCGGCATGCGCTCCGGCAGCGCCCTGGACTTCCAGCCTCCCTGCCTGCGCGCCCTGCCCGGCTTCCCCGGTATCGACCGCATGCACGCCGAAGACGTCAACATGGGCGACTGACACGCGTCGAAGTTACTGACCGCCCAAGCCGCCTGGGCCGCTCGCCGGCGCCCGCAGAGACCGGCGCAGGGTCTGCTGCTCGCATTCTTTCGCCCCAAGCCCCCTGCCATCAGTCATGTTGCCAAGCCGGCATGTTCCGCTTGACGCGCTCAATTTTGGTGTTATAGTTCACTACAACACCGGTCAACGAGCTCACTAAAGGAGAGCCGACATGAACGCCAAGCACGAGTCCAGCCTGAACCACGCTGCCATCGCCGCCGACGACCTCTTCGTTTCCACCCTGGTTCCCGCCCGGCGCTGGATTGCCTCCGCCGCCGCCCTGGTGATGACCAGCCTGACCATCGCGGTGGTGAACCTGCCTGTCCGCACCCCCGAAGTGGCCTGGATCGACGGCATCCACGTGACCAACCTGGCGCCGGTCCAGGTAACTCCCACGGCCGCCGAGCTGAAGGCCGCGGCGCTGCTGGAACACGCCGCGGTGGGCATTGCCACCCTGCCCGATGGCGGCAGCGCCGCGCAGCTCGGGGCGCAGTTGGCCATGCCCTACTATTCGTTTGGCTCCACGACGACCGGCATCGCCAGCAGCAAGGAATAATCCATGACCATCACCTGGAACGACAGCATCCCGATCTATCGCCAGCTGCATCAACGCGTGGTGGCGATGATCCTGGATGGCGCCTTGAACGAGGGCGACCCGCTGCCGTCGGTGCGCCAGGTGGCCGCGGATTTCCAGATCAATCCGCTGACCGTATCGAAGGCGTACCAGGAGCTGGTCGATGAACGCTTGGTGGAAAAAAGGAGGGGACTGGGCATGTTTGTGATCGAAGGAGCGCGCGAGGAACTGCTGAAGTCCGAACGCGAACGTTTCCTGCGCGAGGAATGGCCCGCGCTGTATGCCCGCCTGCAGCGGCTGGGCCTGGACCTGAAGACCCTGCTGCGCGAGACGCAGGCCGACCCGGAGAAGCCCGCATGAACGCCGTCGTCGTCGCCAGTGGCCTGAGCAAGCGCTACAAGAACACCGCCGCGCTGGACAACGCGAGTTTCCGCATCGAGGCCGGCCGCATCGTGGGCCTGATCGGTCCCAACGGCGCGGGCAAGACCACTGCGCTGAAGGCCATCCTGGGCCTCACCGATTTCCAGGGCGAGCTCTCGGTGCTGGGCCTGGACCCGCGCAAGCAGCGCGGCAAGCTGATGGAACAGGTCTGTTTCATCGCCGACGTCGCCGTGCTGCCGCGATGGATCCGCGTGCGCGAGGCCGTGGACTTCGTCGCCAACGTGCACCCGCGCTTCGACCGCAAGAAATGCGAGGCCTTCCTCGCCCGCACCAAGCTCACGCCCGACCTGCGCGTCAAGCAGATGTCGAAGGGCATGATCGTGCAGCTGCACCTGGCCCTGGTGATGGCGATCGACGCCCGCCTGCTGGTGCTGGACGAGCCCACGCTCGGCCTGGACATCCTCTACCGCAAGCAGTTCTACCAGAGCCTGCTGGAGGACTACTTCGACGAGAACAAGACCATCATCGTCACCACCCACCAGGTGGAGGAGGTCGAGCACATCCTCACCGACCTGATGTTCATCCGCGACGGCAGGATCGTGCTGGACGCCGACATGGACACGGTAGGCGAGCGCTTCGCCGAAGTGATGGTCGGTGCCGACAAGGCCGCCGCCGCCCGCGCACTGAAGCCGCTGGACGAGCGCCAGGTGTTCGGCAAGAGCATCTTCCTGTTCGACGGCGTCGAACGTGCGCAGCTGGAGGCGCTGGGCGAGATCCGCCGCCCTGCCGTCAGCGACCTGTTCGTCGCCACCATGAAAGGGACCTACGCATGAAAACCCCGGCTCTGAACGAAATGTACTGGCTGGTGAAGCGCGAATTCTGGGAACACCGCGGCGGCTTCCTGTGGACGCCGGTGATCACCGGTGGCGTGTTCCTGCTGCTGAACCTGATGGGCGTCATCGCCGGCGAGGTGTTCGGCGCGCAGCACGGCATCCACTCGCTGTTCAGCGCCCGCATCCACATCCTCGACCACGCGCTGAGCGCGGACGAGGCGGCCCGGGCCGGCATGCTGATGGACATGGTGATGTACTCGACCACGTTCATCATCAGCATCGTGCTGGGCTTCGTGGTGTTCTTCTACCTCCTGGGCGCGCTTTACGACGACCGCCGCGACCGCAGTCTGCTGTTCTGGAAGTCGCTGCCGTTGTCGGACTCCGCCACCGTGTTGTCCAAGGTGGTGGCCGGCACCCTGCTGGCCCCGGTGATCGCGGTGGTCTGTGGCGTGGTCACCGGCATCGCGATGCTGCTGATGTACGTCACCACGCTGTCCTTCCACGGCATCGGCGCCTGGCACCTGCTGGCCTACGCGCATCCCTTCCGGATCGTGGCCAACCTGGTCGGCACCATCCCGCTGTACGCGATGTGGGCGCTGCCCGCTACCGGCTGGCTGCTGCTCTGCTCCGCCTGGGCGCGCAGCAAGCCCTTCCTGTGGGCCGCGGTACTGCCGATCGCAGTGGGCCTGATGCTGGGCTGGTTCAATCTGCTGGGCGCGGCGGTCATGGGCAACAGCTGGTACTGGAGCGACATCTGCGGCCGCATCCTGCTCAGCGTGTTCCCGGGCAGCTGGCTGGGCGCGGGCAACTACCAGGCCGTCAGCAACGATGCGGCTCATGGGCTGGACGCCCTGAACCTGAGCAACGCCTACGGCGTGATGGGCACGCCGGGCTTCTGGATCGGCGCGGTCGCCGGCCTCGCCCTGCTAGCCGGCGCGATCTGGCTGCGCCGCTGGCGCGACGACAACTGACATCCGCGCGGATTCCAACGGGGAGAACCTTCATGAAAAGCACCGCGATCACCGGCAGCATCCTTGCGCTGGCCCTGCTGCTGCCGCTAACGGCCTGCAGTCAATCGTCGGAAAACGGCACCGGCGACAACGTGGCGCAAGCCATGAAGGAAGTGCAGAAGCAGACATCCTCGTCGGCGATCGGCGCGGAGGTGCAGAAAGGCATCAACCAGGCCAAGCAGGAGCTGCTCACCAAGGACATCGATGTCGGCAGCGTGCACATCAACGGCAAGGGACAGCACGACGACACCAGCAAGCTGCCCAAGGCCGTGATCACCCCGCAGGGCAACCTGGTGATCGCCGGCAAGCCGGTGGACGCCACGCCCGAGCAGCACGCCCTGCTGGTGGACTACCGCCAGCAGATCATCGGCATCGCCGAGGCCGGCATGGACATCGGCGCCAGTGGCGCCGACCTCGGCGTGAGCGCTGCGAAGCAGGCGATCTTCGGCGCACTCACCGGCAAGAGCGACAAGGAGATCGAAGCGAGCATCAAGCCACAGACCGACAAGATCCAGGCTGCCGCCATGAAGCTGTGCAAGCGCTTGCCCGACATGCTGGCCTCGCAGCAGAAGCTCGCCGCCGCCATGCCGGCGTTCCAGCCTTACGCCACCATGACGCAGAAGGATGTAGACGACTGCGGCAAAGACATCACCGACAGCAACGGCAAGAAGGGCTTCGCCGTTTTCTCCGATTGATCCCCCGCCCTGCACCATCGTCGACGGAACCCAACGATGAAACTTCGCTCCCTCACATGCACCACCCTGCTTTGCCTGCTGCTCGCCGCCTGCGGCCGCGACAGCGGCACCACCATCGCCGGCGACAACGGCAGCATCCGGCTGCGCGACGGCGTGGCGGTGATCCAGGTCGCGGGCCAGCCCGATGCCAGCGTCACCGGCGACGGCACGCTCAGCGTCGCCGGCAAGCCGGTGACGCTGACGGCGGACCAGCGCGACCTGCTCAAGCAGTACTACGTGGGCGTGTACAAGATCCGCAGCGAGGGCATCGCCACCGGGAAGGCCGGCGCGGCGCTGGCCGGCCAGGCCGTGGGCAGCGTGATGTCGGGACTGGCGCACGGCAACACCGACCAGATCGGCAAGGACATCCAGGCGCAGGCCGGCAAGGTCACCGCCCAGGCCGCCGCGATCTGCGCCGGCCTGGAACAGCTGCGTGCCGCCCAGGACGCCGTCGCCGCCCAGGTCGTGGCGTTCCGCCCCTACGCCACGCTGGACAAGAACCACGTGGCCAAGTGCAGGCAGGGGCTGGACGAGGCGAACCGCTCACTGGCCGCGCATTGAACTCCACCCACTCCTTGCACGTGGATCGGGCTTCAGCCCGACATGCAAAAACCCGTCAGGATGAGTCCCGACCCACGGTGCGGATGCTCACCTGTTCTCTGCGAAAAAGCGCGACACATCACTCGCCATGGATGCCGCCCTTGGTCAGCGCCAGCGGATCAAGCAGTTTCGCGAGCTCGGCCCTGGACAGCCCCGTAGTCTCCAGCGCCACGTCCATGATCGGGCGATGCTGCTTGTACGCCTGCTTGGCGGTAGCCGCGCCCTGCTCATAGCCGATCACCGGGTTGAGCGCGGTGACCAGGATCGGGTTCATCGCCAGCGCCTGGTTCACCCGCGCCTTGTTGACGACGAAGCCGGCGATGGCCTTGTCGGCGAGCAGGCGCGCGACGTTGGCAAGGATGCCCAGCGATTCCAGCAGGTTGTAGGCGATCAGCGGCAGCATCACGTTGAGCTGGAAGTTGCCGCTCTGGCCGGCGATGGCGATGGCAGCATCGTTGCCGATCACCTGCGCGGCGACCATCGCCGCCGCCTCGGGGATCACCGGGTTCACCTTGCCGGGCATGATCGAGGAGCCGGGCTGCAGCGCCGGCAGTTCGATCTCGCCCAGGCCGGCGAGCGGTCCGGAATTCATCCAGCGCAGGTCGTTGGAAATCTTCATCAGCGCCACCGCCAGCGTCTTCAGCGCGCCGGAAAGCTCCACCGCGTCGTCCTGCGCGGCCATGCCTTCGAACGGATTTTCCATGGCCTCGAAGCGCACGCCGGTGAGCTTTTTCAGCTCGCGCGCCACCGCCGCGCCGAACTTGGGGTCGGCATTGATGCCGGTGCCCACCGCGGTGCCGCCCTGCGGCAGGCGGCGCATGCGCTTCAGTGCATCCTCGATGCGCGCTATGGCCGAACCGATCTGCGCGGCCCAGCCGGACAGCTCCTGGCCGAAGGTCACCGGCATCGCGTCCATCAGGTGGGTGCGGCCGGTCTTGGCCACATAGCGCAACTGCCGCGCGCGCTGCTCTATGGTCTTCTTCAGGTGCTTCAGCGCCGGCAGCAGCTGTTCGTGCGCGACCAGGGTGGCGCTGACGTGGACCGCGGTGGGGATCACGTCGTTCGAGCTCTGGCCGTAGTTGACGTGGTCGTTCGGGTGCACCTTGGCGCCGGCCCGCGCGGCGAGGTGGGCGATCACCTCGTTCGCGTTCATGTTGGTGCTGGTGCCCGAGCCGGTCTGGAACACATCGATGGGGAAGTGCGTGTCGCATTCGCCCCCTGCCACCACCAGCGCGGCCTTGCGGATGGCCACGGCCTGACCCTTCTTCAGGTGCCCCAGCGCGAGGTTCGCCTCGGCGGCGGCGGCCTTGATCAGGCCCAGCGCGCGGATGAACTCGCGCGGCAGGCGCAGCCCGGAGATCGGGAAATTGTCGATCGCGCGCTGGGTCTGTGCGCCGTACAGCGCGTCGGCGGGCACCTGCAGCTCGCCCATGCTGTCGTGCTCGATGCGGAAACCGCTCATGGTCCTGTCCTTCTGGGGGATGGCAACCCGCCGACTATAGGCTTGCGGGCATCGCGCCGCCGTCAATGTAAAATGGCGGTTTCCCCGTGCCGGAACGCCCCGATGTCCAACCATGCCCTCACCGCCCTGTCTCCGCTGGACGGCCGCTATGCCGGCAAGGTCGAACCGTTGCGCCCGATCTTCAGCGAGTTCGGCCTGATGCATCGCCGCGTGCACGTGGAGATCGAGTGGCTGCTGGCGCTGGCCGCCGAACCTGGGATCGAGGAATTGCCGCCGTTCACGCCCACCCAGGTCAAGCAGCTGCATACCATCGCGGACAGCTTCGCGATCGAGGAAGGCGCGCGCATCAAGGCGATCGAGGCCACCACCAACCACGACGTGAAGGCGGTGGAGTACTTCATCAAGGAGCGCATCGGCTCGGACCCCGCCTTGGCCCAGGCGAGGGAATTCGTGCACTTCGCCTGCACCAGCGAGGACATCAACAACCTCTCCTACGCACTGATGCTGCGCGATGCGCGCGAACAGGTGCTGTTGCCGGCCTTCGACGGGATCATCGCCAGACTGCGCGAACTGGCGCATGCCAACGCCGCGCTGCCGATGCTTTCGCGCACCCACGGCCAGACCGCCTCGCCCAGCACGCTGGGCAAGGAACTGGCGAACGTGGTGGCGCGGCTGGAACGCCAGCGCAGGCAGCTCGCCGCACTGGAGATCCCAGGCAAGATCAACGGCGCGGTGGGCAACTACAACGCCCATGCCATCACCTACCCCGCGATCGACTGGCGCGCGTTCTCGCAGCGCTTCGTGGAAAGCCTGGGCCTGGACTACAACCCGTACACCACGCAGATCGAACCGCACGACGGCGTGGCCGAATACTGCGACGCAGTGCGCCGTGCCAACACCATCCTGATCGACCTGGCGCGCGACGTCTGGGGCTACATCTCGCTGGGCTACTTCAAGCAGAAGCTGAAGGAGGGCGAGGTGGGCTCGTCCACCATGCCGCACAAGGTGAACCCGATCGACTTCGAGAACGCCGAAGGCAACTTCGGCCTCGCCAATGCGCTGCTCGGCCACTTCGCCGAGAAGCTGCCGATCAGCCGCTGGCAGCGCGACCTCACCGACTCCACCGTGCTGCGCGCGCTGGGCACCGCCTTCGGCCATACGCTGGTGGCGCTGGAATCGCTGCAGAAGGGCCTGGGCAAACTCACCGTGAACGCCGAGCGCCTCGCCGCCGACCTCGACGCCAGCTGGGAAGTGCTGGCCGAGGCCGTGCAGACCGTGATGCGCCGCTACGGCCTGCCGCAGCCCTACGAACAGCTCAAGGCGCTGACCCGCGGCCAGGGCATCACGAGGGAATCCATGCGCGACTTCATCGGCAAGCTGGAGCTGCCTGCCGAGGCGAAGCAGCGCCTGCTCGACCTCACGCCGGGCGGCTACATCGGCCTGGCCGAGGGGCTGGCGCGCGGGATCTGAGCTCACCGCGTGCATACCTGCGGAAGAAGCCTCCGCTCGCGCTGAGCGTAGCTTGCAGGAGCAAGCGAAGCCGAAGCGCCAAGTACCGACGGCCCTTCGACTTCGACCCTGCGGACCCAAGCTCAGGGCGAACGGCAAAGGCTCATCGCTTCCTCGGCTGTCGATCTGGGCGAGCAATCATCGGGCCGCGCGTTCCCACGCGCGGCCCGATGCGTGTCAGGCATGGGCCTTCTTCACCAAACCTTCCGCCTCCATCGCCTCAACCACCGCCGGGCGCTCGCCCACGCGCTGCTGGAACGCCTGCAACGCCGGGAAGCCCGACAGGTCCAGCTGCACGTGCTTGGCCCAGTTGGTCACGGTGAACAGGTAGGCGTCGGCCACGGTGAACGCATCGCCCAGCAGGAACGGCTGCTTCGCCAGCACGTTCTCGATGAACTGGTAGCGCTTCGCCAGGTACTCCTTGCGCTCGGCGCGGGTGGAGTCGGGCGTATCGGGCTTGAACAGCGGGCTGTAGCTCTTGTGGATCTCCGAGTTGATGTAGCCCAGCATTTCCTGCAGGTGGTAGCGCGGCAGCGTGCCGTTGGCAGGCGCAAGTTTGCTGGCGGGATTCTGGTCGGCAAGGTACTGCACGATGGCGGGGCCTTCGGTCAGCACTTCGCCGCTGTCCAGCTCCAGCACCGGCACGTAGCCCTTTGGATTGACCAGCCAGAAATCCGCGCCGCTCTCGGTACGCTTGGCCTTGCCGTCGACCTTTTCCAGCTGCAGCGTGATGCCGGCCTCCAGTGCCACGATGTGCGGGGAAAGCGAACAGGCGCCGGGGGAGTAGTAAAGCTTCATGCGATGACTCCTGGTAGGGACGGGGAACAAGCCCCGCATGCTACGCCGCCATGGTTACCATTGGATACCACGGACCCACCATTCAGCCGCAGAATGCAGTAACCCCGCGGTTACCTAACCCCCACGCCAGCAGCGAGCCATGCCATGGGCCTCCCCGTACGCAAGAGCAAGGTCATCCCTCCGCCCGCCTGCCCGCTCACCGAGAGCCTGGCGCTGCTGCGCGGCGCCTGGGCGCCCAACGTGATCTGGTACCTGAGCGGCGAACCCCGCCGCTTCGGCGAACTGCGCCACGACATTCCGCGCATCTCCGCCCGGGTGCTCAGCGCCCGCCTGCGCGAACTGGAATCGCGCGGCCTGGTCGGCCGCCGCCTGCTGGCCACCTCCCCGCCCTCCGCCGAATACGCACTCACCGACCTGGGCCGCGAACTGCTGCCGGCGATCAACGCACTGGCGCGGGTGGGACAGAAGCTGATCGCGGAGTGGGATTCGCGGGCTTCGCTTGCAAAGAAGGCACGCGTGGTGGGCTGAATGCGCCCGGTCAGCTCCCGACCAGCTCGTCGTAGGGCGGAAGGTTGAGGACGGTCCTGGCCGCTTCGTCGTAGGCCCGCTCCAAATCCTCGGCTGCGCGGATGCGGTCCTCCAGGAGCTGGTACTCCTCCGGCTCGGCACCGCCTTCCGCCAGCGCTGCACGCAGGCTGCGGATCTCGGCGGCCACGGCCTGTATGGCGACGACCAGGGTTTGATGGCTGATGCTAGGCATACCTGTCCTCGTCGACCGCAACGGGAATCACAGCCCGGCCATTTTGCATTGCTGGACGACCGCCGCGCGCGCCATGTTGTCCAGCGCCCCCTTGAAGGCTTCCACCGTCATGCGCGTGCGAGGCTCGAGCTGGTAATGATGTCCTTGCAGCTTGCTGTTGTAAGGACTGGTCTTGAGCTTCTCGTCCCTGCGGATGCGGATGACCTCTTCTGCATACGCGGTTCCAGCTGGAATGAAGAATTCCTTGCTCGGGAACCATCCGGCCACGTCGTGCAACGAGGTGCCGCCGTCCGGCAGCACCTCCGGACCATCCTTGCCGCCCGCAACCACCGTGACGTCCGCTTGGCTGGTGACCATCTTTTTCAGCTTGTTGCTGAAGTACTGCTTCGATTCCCAGCGGGGATCGAGCACACCGTCTCCGGGATACACCCCGAGTTTGATGATCTTGAAGTCATTTCCCATGACCGATCGGTACAAGTCGGTGTTCGTCGTCGCCATCACGCGCACTCCTGCTCGTCGACACGGCGATGGATGCTACACGGGAACTCCAGCCGAAAGGTTGCGGCGCCTCACTCCACCTCGTCCGACCCCTCGTTCACCCCCTCGAACAGGAAGGTCGACAGGTAACGCTCCCCGGTATCCGGCAGCATGGCCAGCAGCACCGAACCTTCGGGCGCGCTCTTCGCCACATGCAGCGCGGCGGCCAGCGTGGCGCCGGAGGAGATGCCGGTGAAGATGCCCTCCTTCTGCGCCAGCGCGCGCGAGGTGTCGCGCGCCACGGTGTCGTCCACCGGCACCAACTGGTCGACCACCTTGCGGTTGAGCACGGCGGGCACGAAGTCGGGGGTCCAGCCCTGGATCTTGTGCGGCTGCCATTCCTTGCCGCCGAGCAGCGAGGCCCCCGCCGGCTCGGTGGCGATCACCTTCACGTCCGGCCGCGCCACCTTGAGCACTTCGCCCACGCCGGTGAGCGTGCCGCCGGTGCCCCAGCCGCTGACGAAGTAGTCGAGGCGGTGGCCGGCGAAGTCGCGCAGGATTTCCGGCGCGGTGGTCTGCCGGTGCCAGGCCGGGTTGGCCGGATTCTCGAACTGGCGCGCCAGGAACCAGCCGTGCTTGCGCGCCAGTTCCTCCGCCACCTGCACCATGCCGGTGCCGCGCGCGGCGGCGGGGGTGAGCAGCACCTTGCCGCCGTAGGCGCGGATCAGCTTGCGCCGCTCGACCGAGAACGAGTCGCTCATCACCGCCACGAACGGGTAGCCGCGTGCCGCGCACACCGCCGCCAGCGCCACGCCGGTATTGCCCGAGGTGGCCTCGATCACGGTCTGCCCGGGCTTGAGCACGCCGCGCTGCTCGGCGTCGAGGATGATCGCCAGGGCGAGGCGGTCCTTCACCGATCCCGCGGGATTGAACGCCTCCACCTTCACGTACAGCTCGACGTGCTTCGGGGCGAGGCGGTGCAGGCGGACGATGGGCGTGTTGCCGATGGTGTCGAGGATGCTGTCGTAAATCATGGCGGGGCTCCAGGCGATGGCCGCACGCGATCATGCACGCGGGTTTGCTAAGACGATGTGTTCCAGCGTGTCCCGTCCCCCCCCCCCTGTGGGCAAGCGGAGGATGGGAGGAGGTATTTCCTCGGTCAGGCGCGGCGGCGCAGGGCAACGACGGCCTCGCGCGGCGGCGGCGACGGCTTCAGCTGTCGCACAGTGGCGACGGCATCGCCCAGCGGTGGCGCACCGAACCATGCCAGGCGGTCGGCCAGCGCGGCGACCTCGCCCAGGATCAGCAGCGCGGGCGAGCGCACCGCGTGCGCGGCGGCACGCTCCGGCAGGCTGGCCAGGGTGCCGGTGACCACGCGCTGGTTCGCGCGCGTGCCGTTCTCGACCAGGGCGAACGGGGTGGAAGGTGCGCGTCCGTGCGCAAGCAGTCGCTCCTGCAGGCTGTCGAGGCCGGCCACGCCCATGTACACCGCCAGGGTCTGCCGCTCCTGCGCCAGCGCGCGCCAGTCCAGCGTGTCCAGCGAATCGCGGCA
>Ga0187815_10001386_pt1 | contig 11445 bp, 10 predicted proteins | sample NC_S_5_FD_132962 | JGI IMG/M metagenome (GOLD analysis project Ga0187815, IMG submission 132962) | Wetland sediment microbial communities from Neuse River Estuary, North Carolina, USA - ASW-S_5 | ecosystem: Environmental > Aquatic > Freshwater > Wetlands > Sediment | place: USA: North Carolina...
CCCGCGCGCCGGACCGGGCCAGCACCAGCGCGGCGATGCTTCCGGCCGGCCCGGCACCGACCACCACCACATCGAAACGGCCGCTCACCGGGCCGGGTCCACGAGGAGTCCGAGGGCTCGGCTGGCGATGCCGCGTCGCCAGGCTTCACGCTCGATCCAGGAGGTGACCTCGGTCTGACCTTCCAGCACCAGAGTGGCAATGCTGCCGACGAGCTGGCCGTCGCAGGTGACCGCGTGCACTGCGATGTCGGGAGAGGATCTCACCCTGGTCATGTGGGCATCGAAGGCTGGCCGTTCGTCAGGATCGTTGGGGGTGACTGCGGCGATCCAGACCGACTCGGGTTCCCGCATGTGATCGAACAGCGCATCGACGCCAGCGTCCGTGACGGTGCTTAGTGCGACGGTCGGCAGTTCTCTATTCTCTGTGCTGCTGGGCTGCGGGCTCATGGCGCATTATCGCTATCGGAGCCGGACAGGCGCAAAGGCGGTGTCGCGCTGCCTGCCTGTTCGACCAGCGCGCCATTCGACCAGCCTATGAAATCCATCACGGCGCGCTCAAGGATCTCGAGCAGCACGGGGGTAGCGTGGTCGCCCGGGCGTCGAACGGCCACGCTCCCAGGGACTCCCGCTTCTTCCAGCAGTGCATGCCATTGGTAGTGATGACGGTACGGGTTCAGCGGCCTGCCGGTCGGCTGGGCGAACGTCCATCCACCCTCATCCCATTCGGTGCAAGCGTGCTCACGCTCATGATCCTGGACCTTGGGATGTTCGGCGAGCGTGAAGGGCTGACCGGGAAGGGTGATGCCACAACGGCCTGCCCTGGACTTGACCTCCTGCGAGCCCGGCCGACCTAAGCGCCAGTTCCCGCCACAGCATCGTCCCTTATCTGTGTGATGGAGGATACTCTAGAGTTTCTAGTTATAAAGATGCCGTTGTGCATATAGCCGGTGTAGTAGATACCTTTGATTCTGATGTTAGTCCGGTTGAACATGTTAGGGTCGAGTTCACTGAATCCGCTTTGGACTACCTCGTTGTAGACGGCGGTTGAAACGATCAGGGCTATGTCAAGATCGCTTCGCTGCTTGAGCGCTTGTCGCAGTACTTGGGCATCAACCAGCCGGGAGACAATGATCGGAGCTCCGCCCACCGGACCAAATCGGCCCGGGAAGACCGTGCCATGGTGAATCGCCATGCGTACTCTTAGCCGTGATCCTGGGTCTGAGGGGCGATTTATCTCGGCAAGTACAAGCGCGAGGTTACGGGGATAGTCGGCTACCAAGGACAGGCTGTTGGCGTCGGCGGGGAGTACAGCGAGTTCACCATCACCACGCGGTTGACGGTACCAGCGATTACGGTCCAGGCCTGCGCGGGCCGCAGCCTCGGACATCGCACGCTCGAGTTCGTCCTGGACCTTCGCCTGCTCGGCCGCGGAGCGCAGGCTGAAGCCCTCGATGTCGACGGCCACAAGAAACCGGAAGGCTAGGCTCACGATGACCTGCGACGCCCTCGTGCTCATTTCCTGGATGTCCGGGTCTGGCGTAGTCAGCACGCCACACCAGCCTTCCCCGGGGATTCCTGTCTCTGGGAATCACCGAATGCTGAATGAAGTCTTGTTCGCGGAGTCTGCTCCGGCGTGGATATCGGTGCGATCCGCTGCTTACAGCTTGCACTACAAAGAAACTAAATTCAAGGCCAGATGGCTTCTGACCTGCGCCGATACGTGACGTATTGATAGCTGCGTTTAGCCATTACATAAATGGAATAGCGCTTTGTACCAACTCCTGGTCTGACACCTAGCTATCTGCCAGCTAGCAGTATCTGCGATATGGCAAGCCAGGCAATCGCAGTGAGGCTGACCACCCTACTCTCTACACGCTCCTCGCCACTTGACCGTCAGAGGGACGCTCCTCAGATAGCCTGTCGCCAATCGGTCGTCTTCCTCACTGCTGGTCGTCACGAGTTTGGCCTAGCAGGCCCCGGCCTTCACCGCAACGGGCTCATCAACCGATCGGAGCTTGCCGCTGGCGTCCTGCGTCATCCGGAGTGGGAAATCACAGCCCGCCATACAAGCGCTTCGCGTCAGCGTCCTGCTCGCCCTCCGCGGGCTCGCGTGCTGCCGGTCCAAGGGCGTCGCATGCAGGGTGCCCAGGGATCGAAGCCTCTCCCGTAACAGCCGTCACGAAGATAGGCCATGCTGTGGTCGAAACCCTAAGCACCGGCCCGTCCGGGTTCTTCGAATCCCGGATGAGCACCCGTCCGCTGTCGACGGCTACCTCCACACAGCCGCCGCTATCGGATGCGCTGCTCTTACGCCATGCGAGGCGCGGTTCCTCGGTGTCGGCCACGGACTCCCTTGATCAAGCTGCTGCAGATCGGGCCAGTTCGCCATGCGTGAAGCATGCTTTCTATCAGGGTGCAGTGTAAGCGAAACCGGGCGAGCGGGCCAGTAGCCCCTCTAGCGGCAGTTCATGGGCCCCAGCTAGGGACATTGAGGCAGATTTCGCTGATTACGCCATTTCGTCGGCCGCTTTACTGAGCAGGCCGACGGATTCCGATTCCCCGAGCGCGAGCTGGCTGATTCGGTTGAACATTTCCAGATAGCTCTTGGTTTCCGTGGGGTCATCGCTGATGAAGTCGCCACGCGGACCTTCGAGAAAAGCAACATCTTCGTCCGGTTCGTCGTCGAACTCGATGACCTTGAAGGATCCCTTCGTCCCCGGATGCAGGCCGACCGCGAATGGCACCACCCGGATTGTCACATTCGGCAAGCTAGCCAGGGCGACCAGGTGAATGAGCTGGCGGCTCATGACGGCGGGGCTGTCAACTGGGCGGTGGAGGACGGCCTCGTCGAGTAGGAACGAGAACAGGGGCGCGCCATCGCTGATCAGCAGGTCTCTGCGTTTGGTGCGCAGTTCGACCAGGGCGGGAACGCGCTCAGCCGGGGATCCCTCTCCGTAGACCGCGCGCAGGACGGCCAAGGCGTATTCCTCGGTCTGCAGGATTCCGGGGACGAGCATCGGCTCGAACTGGCTGATCGAACTGGCCGCGTTCTCGTAGTCGATCAGTTCGAGGAGTGTGCTCGGTGCCGTGTCTGCGTAACCGCGCCACCACGGGATCTGACGCGCCGCCCGGGCCAGCGCGAGCAGGTCCTCGCTCCGGTCCTTGTCGGTAATGCCGTACAGCGGCAGGAGCACCTTAAGGTCATTGGTGCTAATGCCGGTCTTGGCTTTCTCGATCCGGTTCATCTTGGACAAGGACCAGTCCATGGCGCTTGCCACCTGCTCCTGGGTCAGGCCCTTATCCTGGCGCGCTGCCCGGAGTTCGTTTCTGAGGCGGCGGCGGTGCATCAACGGGCTCGCACTATCTCCCACGGGGATCCCCCTCATGGCGGCAGCCTCGGCCCATCGGTGCAGTAGGAGGCAGGCTGACAGTTTGCAGATCGACAGGTCGCAGCAGCAAGCTCTGCGCAGCTTATCGCCTGCATCTTCAGCCTCGCGGGAAACTACTCGGGCATGTCGCGCGTTGCCTGATAACAATCCCGTCTCGCTGGACAGGGCAGGGCGCGTCCGTGTCGTACGCGCCGCCGGCCCGCGTGCGTGGCCAGTGACGCGCAGGCGCCCATGCTATCGGGCACTGTGCCAGTAGGTCAAATAAAGCTTTCATTCTGACACCTGTCATTCTGACGTTTCCAGGTGGACATGTTGACCGCGCAGGCTGGGGCCATGACCAGTTACACAGGGGAGGAACCATGGTCCTACTCATCTTCGCCCTGGGTGCTCTGCTGGGCGTTCTCGCAGGTGGGATGCTATGTATGCGTTACCTGCGGTCGTCCATCGCAGACGACATCGGCCCGCAGCTCCGGCGGCTGCACGCCGACGTCGACCCGCAACTCCGCCGGATGCACAACCAGCTCGACAACATCGAATCCGCAGTCAACCTGGTCCAGGCGTCTCGGTACGCCGAGCTCAGCCAGGTCCCCTGGCCCTCGGCCATCCCGGCGCCACGGGCAAACGACTCTAGCCAGCACTAGCTGGCGCCGTGCGCTCTGCGGAAGTGCGGGGCCTCAGGACCGGGCACGGCGCCAGACGCGGCATCTCCCACTCGCGGGACGGAACTTCGGTCGCGCGACAGTTCCCGATCTTCAGGACGACCGCGGCGGCGGGCGGCCAGTCCGTGGACGGGATCGGTCGTCAGTCCAGCGAGCAGACGCTCTTCCACATCCAGGCGCACTTGACTAGGTGAGTGATCAGGCGGCGACGACATGAATACTGCGAGAGTTATCGGGCTGCCTCAGGAAGACACGCCTGACCCGAGTGGCCATTTGGACGTGGTTCGCACACTCAACGGGTCGCCGCTTGCTTCACTGAACGGACAGCTGTGCGCTCTGATGGCTGTCGATATCGTCGGGTTCAACGGCATACGGCGGGACGATGACATCCAGATTTATGTCCACAAGTCCCTCTACGAGATGCTGCAGGTGGCGTTCGACCAGTCGGACGTGCCGTGGGCTGGCTGCGTTCACGAAGATCGAGGTGACGGCGTCCTCGTAGTCGTTCCGCCTACGATCCCCATAGCACGGTTGGTCGCAATCCCTAGCAAGCTCAGTCTCCTGCTCCGCCTACACAACCACGTGTCGTGCGATGCAGCTCATATCCAGCTACGCGTCGCCATGCATATCGGACCTGTCCATCATGACGGACACGGATTCGTAGGCCATGACGTCAATTTCCTATTCAGGCTGCTTAGCGCACGCTCGCTCAGGCGGATGCTTTCCGAGTCGGACGCAGAGGTTGCCCTCATAACTTCTGTCTACATGTATTACAACGTTATCCGCCGCCGTCCTTCCCTCGCCGACCTGGCGCTATTCCGGCGCTTGCGGGTAAGGGTGAAGGAAACGACGACACAGGCCTGGGCACGCACGTTCCGTACTTAGCGGCCACGCCTTCGTGCGTTCGGTGCCCTGCTGCTGGCCATCTGATCGGCGGTGTGGGCGTGGGCCGCGCTGTCGTGCTCCTCGTGGTGGGCCTGGCGCTCATGCCCGCCCGGGGCGTCGTTCATCATCTTGAGCATGGGGCCGCCGCCGGAGCGGAAGAACCGGATCAGGAGGGCGGCGGCGACCAGCAGGAAGATGATGTTGAGGATGGTGGTGTAGTTCCAGGTGATGCCGGCCTGGATGACCCGGGCGGTCCGGGTGGCCGGGATCAGGCCGAGAGCCCCGAAACCGAACTCGACGATGTACCCGGCCGCGACCATGGTGGCGTAGAAGATCCCGAGCAGGGTCAGCATCATCCGGGTCCCGTAGTACTTCCGGTAGATGATCAGGATCGGGATGATGATCAGGTCGGCGAAGATGAACGCGACCACGCCGCCGAAGCTGATTCCGCCGTTCCAGAGCACCGCGGCCAGCGGCACGTTGCCGATCGAGCAGACGAAGCTCAGCAGCGAGATGACCGGGCCGATGAGCGGGCCCCATAGTCGCGCTCCTAGCGGGCTGCCGGTCAGGAACAGGTGCCGCCAGAAGCTGTCCGGCACCCACGCCCCGACCGCCCCGGCGATCAGCAGGCCGGCGATCACGTCACGGATGACGGCGGCCCACTCCATCACGAAGATGTGGCTGACCGAGGTGTATCCCTCACGGCTGAACAGCCGCCGCCACAGGCTGCCGCCGGCCTGGATGCTCATGTCCATCGCGGCGTGGCCTTCCATCGACCCGGCCAGGCCCCTATCGGCCTGAAGGCGCGCCGCCTCGATGAGGCGCTGGCGGACGAACAGCCGGAACGCCACGGCCAGGAGCACGATCATGATCGGCCCGCCGATGAACTCGGCCAGGGTGAACTGCCAGGAGATCAGCAGGGCCAAGATGATACCCAGCTCGATGACCAGGTTCGTGCTGGCGATCTCGAACACCATGGCCGCGGTGAAGCTGGCGCCCCGGCGGAACAGCGCGCGGGCCAGCGCCACGGCGGCGTAGGAGCACGACGAGGACGCGGCGCCCAGGCCGCTGGCGACGGCGAGCGTCCTCGGCCGGTCATCGCCGAGGAGCCGGACGACGGCCTCGCGGCGGACCACCGCCTGGACGATCCCGGACAGGGTGAAGCCCAGGATCAGCGACCAGGTGACCTCCCAGGTCATGGAGCCGGCCAGGCCGAGGGCGTGGCCCAGCGCGTCAAGCACCCGCATCACTGGTCCGCCTCGGGTGCGGCGATCGTCAGCAGCTCACGTAGGCAGTGTTCCAGCAGCTGGTGGGGGAAGCCGTCGCTGAGGCGGTAGAAGACCATCCGGCCGTCCTTGCGGAAGCTGACCAGGCCAGCCAGCCGCAGCATCTTCAGCGCGTACGTCACCTGGTCCTCGGTGGCATCCAGGGCCAGCGCGAGGTCGCCCACGCACAGCTCGGTCGCGGCCGAGAGGGCGAACAGGAGGCGAGACCGTACCGGGTCGGCCAGCATGCCCAGCAGCCCGGCCAGCCGCCCGGCGTCGCCGACCGACAGCACCCCGGCCCGGGCCGCCGCGACCCGCTCCCGGTCGACCGGATGATCGTGGTCGCTCGGGGCCATCGTCATCACCTCCGTATATCCGTATAGTTGCACGGATATACGGGGACTGTCAAAACGGCCGGCCAGAGCTGTGGGATGAGACAGGCGATGGGGTAAGGAAGGGGGCACCGTTACGGTTCGGCGCTGCTCACCGCGGCCCGATCGGAATGGGCAGGGCGCGGGTCCACTCGTACATCTGGTGGTCGCGGTGGAAGTCGAGGATCGGGGCCACGCGGAACGTCACGGTGACGGGTGCCTGGTGCACGCGGCTGAGGGCGTCGTAGACAGGCTGGGCCGGGCCGTCGCTGTTGACGTAGGCGACGCTCACGTGCGGCACGTACCGCTCGCGCGCGGGCGGGGCGAGCGGCCGCATCCGCGGGCCGAGGACGCTCTCGATAGCCTGGTAGACGGCCAGCCGCAGCGTGTAAACCGGCTCGGCGGGCAGGGCCTTGAGGAAGATCCCCTCCTCCCGGACGGTCGGCTCGTGGAAGGTGACGACGGGAGCGGGGGCGTCGCGGAGCCGGTCCGCGATCCGTTCGGCGACCGAGTTCAGTTCGGCGGGGCTGACCTCGTCGACGAAGCCGACTCGCTGCATGGTCAGGTGGAGTGAGCCGGGCGGGATGAGGTCCAGGTAGCCCAGGTGGGCCAGGGCGTCTTGGTAATGGCGGATCAGGTCGCGCAGCTCCGGCTGGTCATCCAGGGTGAGATGGCAGGCGTAGAGGGGACGACCGGCGGGCCAGTCGGGCCGCCACCACCAGTGGTTGCGTACAGACTCGACGCGCGCGTCTTCGGTCGGCATGGGCAGGAGGGTATCGCCCGGTGCGTGTCTCAAAACTGGACATATTCGCTACCTTGAACTATTCGTGTTTAGGACGATAGGTTGGCGCCATGGCCGCATCCGGAACCCCGACCACCGCCGAGGAGTTGCGCGGGGCCGGGCTGCGGGTGACGGCCGCCCGCGTCGCCCTGCTCCAGACCGTCCGTGAGGGCGACCACCTCGACGTCGAGGCGATCACCTCCGGGGTGCGTGAGCGCATCGGGCACGTGTCCGTGCAAGCCGTTTATGAAGCCCTCCACGCGCTCAGCGCGGCGGGGCTCGTCCGCCGCATCGAACCGGCGGGCGGCCCGGCCCGGTTCGAGGGGCGCGTCGGAGACAACCACCACCACGTCGTGTGCCGGTCGTGCGGGGTCGTCGCTGACGTCGACTGCGCGGTCGGCGAGGCGCCCTGCCTGACCGCGTCCGACGACCACGGCTTCTCGATCGGCGAGGCCGAGGTCGTCTACTGGGGCCTGTGCCCCGACTGTTCTACCGCCCGCAGTTCCTGAGCACCGTAATCCGCCTAGTCCGGAAGGATGCCCATGTCCGAGAACCATGACCCAACAGACGTCGAAGGCGCGACCCCGGAGGCCGCGGAATGTCCGGTCCTGCCCGGCCGCACGCACCCCACCGCGGGTGACGCGAACAGCGAGTGGTGGCCGCGCCGGCTCAACCTGAAGATCCTGGCCAAGAACCCCGCCGTGGCCAACCCCATGGGCGAGGACTTCAACTACGCCGAGGCGTTCAATTCCCTCGACCTCGCCGCCGTCAAGCGGGACATCGCCGAGGTGCTGACGGACTCCCAGGACTGGTGGCCGGCCGACTTCGGCAACTACGGCCCGCTCATGATCCGGATGGCGTGGCACGGCGCGGGCACCTACCGCATCAGCGACGGCCGCGGTGGCGCGGGCTCCGGTCAGCAGCGCTTCGCGCCGCTCAACAGCTGGCCGGACAACGTCAGCCTCGACAAGGCGCGCCGGCTGATGTGGCCGGTCAAGAAGAAGTACGGCCGCAAGATCTCCTGGGCCGACCTCATGATCCTCACCGGCAACGTCGCGCTGGAGTCGATGGGCTTCAGGACGTTCGGCTTCGGCGGCGGCCGGGTGGACACCTGGGAACCGGAGGAGGACGTCTACTGGGGTCCGGAGACCACCTGGCTGGATGACGAGCGGTACAGCGGCGACCGCGAGCTGGCGGATCCGTTCGGCGCGGTCCAGATGGGCCTCATCTACGTCAACCCCGAGGGCCCCAACGGCAACCCGGACCCGCTGGCCGCGGCGCGCGACATCCGCGAGACGTTCCGCCGCATGGCGATGAACGACGAGGAGACGGTCGCCCTGATCGCCGGCGGCCACACCTTCGGCAAGACCCACGGCGCGGGCCCGGCGGACAACGTCGGCCCCGATCCCGAGGCGGCCCCGATCGAGCAGCAGGGCCTGGGCTGGAAGAGCACGTACGGCACCGGCGTGGGCGGCGACGCCATCACCAGCGGTATCGAGGTCATCTGGACCGCTACCCCGACCACCTGGGACAACAGCTTCTTTGCGACCCTGTTCGGTTACGAATGGGAGCTGACCAGGAGCCCGGCCGGCGCCTACCAGTGGCAGCCGAAGGACGGCGCCGGGGCGGGTACCGTCCCCGACGCCCACGACCCGGGCCAGCGCCATGCCCCGACGATGCTGACGACCGACCTCTCGCTCCGGTTCGACCCGATCTACGAGCCGATCTCGCGGCATTTCATGGAGGACCAGGACGCGTTCGCGGACGCCTTCGCCCGCGCGTGGTTCAAGCTGACCCACCGCGACATGGGCCCGGTCGTGCGCTACCTCGGCCCCGAGGTCCCGGCCGAGACGCTGATCTGGCAGGACCCCGTCCCGGCGGTGACGCACGAGCTCATCGACGCCTCCGACATCGCCACCCTCAAGGACCAGGTCCTCGCCTCGGGCCAACCGGTGTCCGCGCTCGTGTCCGCCGCGTGGGCGGCGGCCTCGTCCTTCCGCGGCAGCGACAAGCGGGGCGGCGCCAACGGCGCGCGCATCCGCCTGGAGCCGCAGAGCGGGTGGGAGGTCAACCACCCCGACCAGCTGGCCACGGTGCTGCGCACCCTGGAGGGGATCCGGCGGGACTTCAACGCCGCCCAGACGGGAGGCAAGCAGGTCTCGCTGGCCGACCTGATCGTCCTGGCCGGCGGTGCGGCCGTCGAGCGGGCCGCCCGGGACTCGGGTTTCGACGTCGAGGTTCCGTTCTCCCCGGGCCGGACCGACGCGTCGCAGGAGCAGACCGACGCGGAGTCCTTCGCCGCGCTCGAGCCGAAGGCGGACGGGTTCCGCAACTACGTCGGGAAGGGCAACCGGCTGCCGGCCGAGTACCTGCTGCTCGACAAGGCGAACCTGCTTACCCTGAGCGCCCCTCAGATGACGGTCCTGGTCGGCGGCCTGCGCGTCCTGGGCGCGAACTACGACGGGTCGAGGCTCGGCGTGTTCACCAGCACTCCCGGGTCGCTGACCAACGACTTCTTCGTCAACCTGCTCGACATGGGCACGGCTTGGCACCCGACGTCGGAGGACGCGACCACGTTCGAGGGGCGCGACACCGCCACGGGTGAGGTCAGGTGGACCGGCAGCCGGGTCGACCTCGTCTTCGGGTCGAACTCCGAGCTGCGCGCGCTGGCCGAGGTCTACGCGAGCGACGACGCGAAGGAGAAGTTCGTGACCGACTTCGTCGCGGCGTGGGCCAAGGTAATGGACCTCGACCGGTTCGACCTCGCCTAGGGCAGGACCGGATCGATTGGCGTGAGCGGGCCGAGGCGGTGCTCGATCGCCTCGGCCACGCTCAGGCAGCGCAGCTCGGTGTACTTACCGCCCATGACCTGGACCCCGACGGGCAGCCCGTCGGCCATCCCGGCGGGCACCACCGCGGCGGGGGTGCCGAGCAGGTTGGCCGGAAGGACCGGGCGCATCAGCTCCAGGGTCGCGGCAGCGCCTTCGGGGCTCGCGATGTCGAAATCGACCGGGAAGGCGGGCTGGGACCAGACCGGGCTGAGCAGCACCGGGTACTCCTGGTACCACAGGCTCCAGCGGCGGGCCACCCCGAACCGGGCGGTATGCGCCGTCGCCCAGCCGGCCAGGTCAAGGGCGGGCATGTACTCGAGCGCGTAGTCGAGGAACTGGCGGCCGCCCGGGCCCATGACCTGCTCCAGCAGCGGCTGGATGACCCGCAGGTCAGCGGAGAGGATGGTGGCCCATAGCTCGATCGCCTGCTCATAGTCGGGCGGCGCGGTCTCGGTGACCTCGAAGCCGTCGTCCGCGAGCGCGTCGGCCGCGCGGCGCACCGCTGCGGCCACGCCCGGGTGGGTGCTGCCGCCGGGCGGCTCGGGGAGCACGGCCACCCTGGGCCGCTCGCCGGGGGCCAGATCGGTGAAGACCGCGGGGACGCTCAGCGGGTCGCGGGGGTGCTGGCCCGCGATCGCGGTCAAGCCGGCCCGGACGTCGGCGACCCGGCGGGCCATGACGCCCTCGACGGCCATCAGCTGGAAGGAGATGCTCAGGTCCTCCGGTGGGATCACGGTCGCGTAGGGCACGGCCCCGGTAGAGGGCTTGATCGAGGCGATGCCGCAGCAGTGCGCCGGGTTGCGGAGCGACCCGCCGAGATCGTTGCCCAGGCCCAGGGGGCTCATCCCGGTGGCCAGCGCGGCGGCCTCGCCGCCGCTCGATCCGCCCGGGGTGCGCTGCGGGTTCCACGGGTTGCGGGTCAGGCCGTGCAGGGCCGAGTCGGTGTGCACACGCAGGCCCAGGTCTGGCAGGTTGGTCCGGCCGATCGGGATCGCGCCGGCCGTGCGCAGCCGTTCCACCTGGGGGGCGTCGACCGGGGCGACCGCCTCGGCCAGGGCCGGGATCGCCTGCGTGGTCGGGGTGCCCGCCAGGTCGATGTTCTCCTTGACCGTGAACGGGACGCCGTGCAGCGGCCCGAGTGCCGTCTGTGCCGCCACTGCCCGGTCGGCCGCGTCGGCGGCCGCGAGGGCCTGGTCCGGCAGGAGGCGGACGATAGCGTTGAGGTGAGGGTTGACCGCCTCGATTCGGTCCAGGTGCGCCTGGA
>Ga0187815_10001388_pt1 | contig 11417 bp, 8 predicted proteins | sample NC_S_5_FD_132962 | JGI IMG/M metagenome (GOLD analysis project Ga0187815, IMG submission 132962) | Wetland sediment microbial communities from Neuse River Estuary, North Carolina, USA - ASW-S_5 | ecosystem: Environmental > Aquatic > Freshwater > Wetlands > Sediment | place: USA: North Carolina...
CGACCTGGTCGGCCTCGAGCGGCATCGCGCGGCATGGGAGGAGCTGTCGACCGCCGCACTCGAACCCAACGTCTTCTACGAGCCCTGGATGCTGCTTCCGGCGGTACGCCACCTGCGCGGCGGCACCGACCTGCTGTTTCTGTTCGTCTACACGCAAGCACCGGACACCAGCGAACCGCCGGAGTTGTGCGGCTTCTTTCCGCTGGAACGGCAGAACCACTACAAGAACCTGCCGGTCAGCGCGCTGCGCCTTTGGAAGCACATGCACTGCTTCCTGTGCAGCCCACTGGTCCGCGCCGACACCGCGCAAGCCTGCTTCCAAGCCGTGTTCGATTGGGCAGCCGGCGATCCGCGCGGCTCGATCCTGATTGAGTTCGGCGGCATTTCGGGCGACGGTCCGTTGTGGAAGGCCTTCGTCGAATTCCTCGAAGAGCATCGCCATCCAACGCTGACGCTCGAGAGCAGCACGCGGGCGCTGCTGCGGCCGCACGCCGACGCCAAGACTTATCTCGACGCGGCGCTGTCGACCAAGAAACGCCGGACGCTGCGGCAGCAGGAAAGTGCGCTTGGCCGCCAGGGGACGCTCGATTACGCCATGCTCCCGGGCGACGGCGACATCGCCGCCTGGACCGAGGATTTCCTCCGTCTTGAAGCCAGCGGCTGGAAGGGCCGCGAGGGTACCGCGCTGTCGTGCAATCCGCCGCAGAAGCAATTCTTCGTCGAGACGCTGCACGAGGCGTTCCGGCGTGGCCGTCTGATGATGCTGGCGCTGTCGCTGAACGGCAAGCCGATCGCACAGTTGTGCAATTTCCTCTGCCGCAACGGCTCCTTCGCGTTCAAGGTTGCGTTCGACGAAGCCCAGGCGCGGTTCTCGCCCGGTGTTTTGCTCGAGCTCGAAAACATCGCCGAAGTGCACCGCCACGCCTGGATCCGCTGGATGGATTCATGCTCGGCGCCGGGGCCGGCGCTCACCAAACACATCTGGCTTGACCGCCGCGTCATCCAAACCATCCTGGCAACGTCCGGCCGCTCGCCGGGACCGTTCCTCATCGCAGTTCTGCCGTTCATGCAGTGGACGTTCCACAAGATCGAAGCGCTGTTCCGGCGGCGTGCGCGGTAATCCCATTCGGAATGCCCTAATGCCGCGCAGCAATCTTCGACCCGACGATCGGACGGCCGCCGCGCCACTGGTTCCAACGCTTGGCGGCGAGCCGCTGACGGCCGAGCGCGCGTTCTATGCGGACTATCCGTGGTCGCTCAATCCGCTGTGCACCGTCGCGGACATCGCGGGCCACCTTCGCCGCGAGCTTTCGCGGCTCAACGCGCCAGCCGAACCCTGGCAGCGCGACGAGATGGCGACCAATATCTTCCTGCTTGCCGGCGCCCTGTTGACCGCTGCCGAAGATGCGCTGCACGGTCCGATCCTGCGCCTGCCCCATCGGCTCGGGCGGTTGCCGGGTACGCGGTTCATTTTCCGCGCGCTGAGCAAGCTGATGACGCTAAGCCGCGCCGGCGAAATGCAATCGCTGCGGCGCTGGCGCGACAGATGGCAGACCGCACTCGCCACCTTCCTGCGGCCCGTTGTGATGCTGTCGTCAACTGAAACCGCCGATCCGGCCACAGCGACGGCCGATCTCGCAGCCGTCCTGACGAATCCCTTGCCGCGCGCGCTATTGGCCGAGCCGGTACGCATTCCCTCGGCCTTCCGCAAACAGGACCTGACCCAGTTCGACGTGCTGGCGCTGGCGGATCGTTTCGCCGCTGCGCATTCCGACCGGTCGCGGCCCGTTGTCGTCGTCGGCTTGCGGACCGCCGGAGTCTATTTCGCGTCACTGATGCGGGCGCGGCTCGAGGCGCACGGCTTCGCGCACATCGCGATCGCGACCATCCGTCCGAACAAGGGCGTCTCTGCCGAGGAAGCGCAACGGCTGCGCAACCTCGCGCAAGCCCGCTATCACGCCGCACTGATCGACGATCCGCCGTTCAGCGGCGACACCATCGGCATGGCGATGCAGGCGCTGCGTCGTGCCGGTTTCGGTGCCGCTGCGCGCACCATCCTGTTCCCAGTTCATCCGTTGCGGCGCGATTGGCGCGAGCACAAGGAAGCCGCCGCGTTCGCCAACGAGACGATCATCACCCTCGCGCCTGAGGAATGGCACAAGGCGCAGCTATTGGCGTCCAGCGCGTTGATCGAGAGCCGGCTCGCCGACTATTTCCGCGCCCGCCGCTACCGCAGCGTCAACATCATCGACGACCCGGCCGCCGCCGCCTTCAACGCCGAGCTCGAATACCGCTCGGGCGATTGCCGCCGTTACCGGCTCAAGCGCGTCTATGCGGTTCGCCTCGAAACTGGCTCTGGCGCGAGCGAGATGCGTTACGTCTTCGCCAAGAGCGTCGGCTGGGGCTGGCTCAGTTATGCCGCCTTTCTCGTTGCCGACCGCCTCGCCGGCCGTGTTCCGCCGCTGCTCGGATTGCGCGACGGCCTTCTGTTGACCGAATGGCTGCCGCAGACAGCGACGACGAAACAGTCAAACGCTTCGCGCGAGAACTGGGTCTCAACTGCAGCAGCCTACGTCGCCGCGCGCGCCGCCAAGTTCGCCATCGCGACGCCGGATGCAACGGACGCGCAACACGAAGGCCTGACGTTGCTTGCCGACACGCTTTCCAACGCCTATGGCCCCGGCGTCGCCGGCTTGATGGCCGAGCCGCTGCGCCGGCGCATCGCCAAGCGCCTGACGACGCGAGCGGCACTGATCGACGGGCGCATGGCGGCGGACGAGTGGATTGCCGGACCGGCGGGGCTGCTCAAAACCGATTTCGAGCACCACGGCATCGGCAAGAACGAGCTCAATCTGTGCGATCCGGTCTACGATCTGGCCGACGCGGCTTTACAGTTCGGCCTGACGCACGACGAAGAACGCGCGCTGCTCGATCACTATGCCGCTGCAACTGGCGATACGCCGCAGGGTGAGCGGCTGTTCCTGTGCAAGCTGATGGTCGGCCTGTGGACGCGGCAGGCGGCGCTCGACGGCATCGTCAAGCAAACCCACCTCGCGCACCGGGCCGATGAGTTCGATACGCAATACATCAAAGCGTGGAATTTCCTGACACGCGAGAGCGCGCACACTTGCGGCGCGCTCGTTGCGCGCGCCGCGGCGCGCGATTGGCACGCGCCGCTCGCCGTGCTCGATCTTGACGGTGTCGTCGATCGCCGTGTCTTAGGCTTTCCGACGACGAGCGCGGCCGGCGTTTCGGCACTTGCCTCGCTGCACGCACGCGGCTTCGCCATCGCCATCGACACGGCGCGACCGGCGCACCAGGTTCGCGATTACTGCGACGCCTACGGCTTCGTTGGCGGCGTCGCCGAGTGCGGCGGCTATATCTGGGATGCGACCGCGCAGCGAGGCCGCCGCCTGATCGACGACGTTACGTACGAACAGCTTGCGTCATTGCGTGCGGCGCTCAAGAAGATTCCCGGCGTTTTCCACGACGATGGGTACGAATGCTCGATCCGTGCTTACACTTACGCGCGCAAAGGCACCGTGCCGCTGCCCGAGCTCGTCGTGCGCAATCTCATTGCCGAGCGCAATCTCGATCGCCTAACCGTGCACCAGACGACCATAGACACGACGATTTTGGCCAAGGGCATCGACAAAGGTACCGGCCTCGCTGCACTGCTGGCGTGGATCGGCCGCGGGCGGGATGACACCTTCGCCGTCGGCGATTCCGAAATCGATTTGCCCATGTTCGCCGTCGCCAAGCGCAGCTTTGCGCCCGCCCATATCGATTGCGCACGGCTGGCGCGCACCGTTGGCTGCAACATCGCGCAGGCGCCCTTCCAACGCGGCCTGCTCGAGGTCGTCAAACGCATCACTGCATCGGACGCCGTCGCCGTCTGTGTTGCCGCGGACGATCTCTTCTGGAATTTGCTGCAGGCCGCTGATGGTTTACGCATGGTAAATCTTTGCCAAGCGTTAACCAAACCGGCGGCGTATCGCGCGCTGCTGAATTGAATCACGCGCGCTTCGCGCCGTTTTGCGCGCGTAGCCGTCCGGTCCTCGCCGGATATCCCAACGGACAAATACCGACGCGCAGTTGGCAGCGCGTCCCGACCCCGTCATAACGACGACTGTGTGACGACGATCGAATTTGATCGACCGTCGTTGCCGAGGCGCCGCGATACGTTTTGTGTGTCGTGTCGCTCAGTCAAGACGAGGTGTCGCCATGAGCGAGCTGCTGACTTTCACCACCTGTGTGGCCCTCGGGGTCCTGCTCTTCGGTCTGTTCGCCGGACCGAAATTCTGGGTCGGCGTTGCCTGGCTCGGCGGTTGTACCGTCGTCGTCGGCCTTGGCACGCTCGCGTACCAGGGCCTCGCGCTGCTGCGCGTCGGCTATTGGACCGGCGGCAAGTTCGAGCAAGTCCTGACCATGATCGGGCTCGACAAGTTGTCGTTCAGCATGAGCCAAGTAAACGAAGTCATGCAATGGATCGCGTCCCTGCCCTTCGCCGCGGGAATCATCCTGACCGGATTTTTTGTCATCTGGATCGGCATGGTGGGGCAGGTCGCCACGCTCGATCGACAGGTCCGCGGCGCGCGCAGCCACTAGGCCGACGCTACCGCCCGCGGATTCAGTTCAACGGCAGACCAACACCGGAATTTTGGAGTGCGTGAGCACTTTCAGCGTGTGGCTGCCGAGAACCAGCGCAGCAACCCCGCCCCTGCCATGCGAGCCCATGACAATGAGATCGCATTTCTTCGCCTGCGCCGTTTCGATGATGGACGCGTACGGCGGCCCGTGCTCGACATGAACCGTCTCGCAGGCAACGCCCGCTGACTTTGCGGCCTCGGCAAGCGCGGCCAGAACGGATTTCGCCTCCCGTTGCGCGGCCTGCACATAATTAGGCTGCTGATCGGCAGGAACGTGGGCGTCTTGCCAGTAGAACGGCTCTGTGACCGTGACAATGGTGACCTTGCTACCGAGGCTCTTGGCGAGCGCGATGCCCTGCCGCGCCGCGTCGGCTGCGAGTTTCGAGCCATCGGTCGCAATCAAAATATTCCGATACATCTCCCCCTCCGAAAGCGTCCTTTTTCGCCGTCACCATGGCCTCAAGCCGATGGAGATTGCAACAGGTCAGCGGCCGGTGGTGCGAGCCACTCTCCTGAGCGGTGGGAAAGTTGGCGCCACATCGACGGCGTCTTCATCTGGAACTGAAGGGGTCGAACGATTTTCGAGCGCTGCCAGACGCGGCCTGAGAGATGGTAGCGGGGGCCGGACTCGAACCGGCGACCTTAGGATTATGATTCCTCTGCTCTAACCAGCTGAGCTACCCCGCCGCCGGGCCGGATATAGCGGCTTCCGCCGGCTGCTTCAACCGCTCGCTCGCCTTGAGCTTGACGCTGGCGGATTTGAGCTGGCCGCAGGCGGCGAGGATGTCGCGGCCGCGCGGCGTGCGCACCGGCGAGGCGTAGCCGGCGGCATTGACGATGTCACCGAAGGCGGCGATGGCGTCGTCGCTCGAACATTCAAAAGGCGCGCCCGGCCACGGATTGAATGGGATCAGGTTGATCTTGGCGGGAATGCCGGCGATCAGCTTGACCAGCGCGCGCGCGTCCGCCGGACTGTCGTTGACGCCCTTGAGCATGACGTATTCGAACGTGATGCGCCGCGAATTGCTCACGCTCGGATAGGCGCGGCAGGCAGCGATCAATTCGGCGATCGGATATTTCTTGTTGAGCGGCACCAACACGTCGCGCAGCTCGTCGGTCACGGCATGCAGCGAGATGGCGAGATTGACCGCGAGCTCCGATCCGACGCGCGCGATCATCGGCACGACGCCGGCGGTCGACAGCGTGATCTTGCGCTTCGACACCGAGAGGCCTTCGTGGTCCATGGCGATCTTCATCGCCTTGGCGACGTTGTCGTAGTTGTAGAGCGGCTCGCCCATCCCCATCAGCACGATGTTGGTGAGCTGCCGATCGTCCTTCGGCGAGGGCCACTCGCCGAGCGCATCGCGCGCCACCATGATCTGGCCGACGATCTCCGCCGCACCGAGATTGCGCACCAGGCGCTGCGTGCCCGTGTGGCAGAACTTGCAGGTGAGCGTGCAACCGACCTGCGACGAGACGCACAGCGTGCCGCGATCCTCTTCCGGGATATGCACGCACTCAGCCTCTTGCCCGTCGGCGAACGCGAGCAGCCATTTGCGCGTGCCGTCGCTCGATATCTGGGCACGGCTCTCGACCGGCCGCGCGACGGTGTAGCCCTCGGCCAGCTGCGCGCGGAACGACTTGGCGAGCGTCGTCATCGCCGCGAAGTCGCGCGCGCCGCGATGGTAGATCCAGTGCCACAGCTGACGGGCGCGAAACGGCTCGGCGCCGAGCGTCGCCAATTCGGCGACCAGCTCCTCGCGCGACAGCCCGATCAGGGTTTTCGGGGCGGACATAGCGGGGAAGATATAGGCGCGCGGCGGCGGCCGCGCCAGCGTTACCGCTTGACCTTGCAGGCGGTGTCGATCGCCTTCAGCGCCTGGCCGAAACCGGTCAAATCGTAGGTATCGGTGGTGGCCGTGCCGCGCGCCGAGGCGGCCTTGACGACCGCCGTTTTGCCGCGCGCCAGGGCCTCGGTCACCGCCTTGTCGGTGGCGGCGCTGGCGGTCCACGCAGCATCGTTATCGACGAACAGCGCGTATTTCTTGCCGTCGATGACGAGCTCGGCCTTGGCATCTTTCTTCGCCGCATAGCCGAGATTGAAAGTGACGACGTTGTACGCCTTCTCGCCGACGCGGTGCGAGATCATGGCGTCAACGCGCGAGCGCGGGACCGAAGCCGGATCCGACGACGCTGGCTTGCCAACGAGATAGCAGGTAGGCCCGCCTTTCTCGGGCACGGTGTAGGCGCTCCAGATTTTTCCAGTCTCAAGGGTTTTGATTTCCTGCGCCATCGCGCTCGTCGCGAAAAGGACGAGCGGCAGCGCGAGAACGGCGATCCATCGTTGCATCGGCCCAAGATAGCGAAGCGAAAAGCGGCGGACAAGCAATCGCTCTTGCATCGACTCGCGCGGATCGACAAGTTCGCGCGGGAGAATCATTAAATGCGTGCAATCCTCTGCCGCGAATACGGCGCCATCGACAAGCTCGCCGTCGCCAATGTGCCCGAGCCGCCGCTCGGCAACGGCCAAGTCTTGATCGACGTGCACGCCGCCGGAATCAATTTCGGCGAAATGCTGATGGTGCTGGGCCAATACCAGGAAAAGCCGCCGCTGCCATTCACGCCGGGCTTCGAAGCCGCCGGAATCGTGCGCGCAGTTGGCGACGGCGTGACGACGGTGAAACCGGGCGACCGTGTGATGGCGGCGCTGCCGTGGGGCGGCTATGCCGAAGTTGCGGTCGCCGCCGCCAGCGCGGCGTTCCCGATTCCGCAGGCGATGGATTTCGTCACGGCCGCCGGCTTTCCGATCGCTTACGGCACCGCCTACGGCGCCTTCGCCTGGCGCGCGCAGCTCAAGCCGGCCGAGACCGCGCTCGTACTCGGCGCCGCTGGCGGCGTCGGCCTGGCCGCCGTCGAAGTTGCCGCCGCCATGGGCGCGACCGTGATCGCCGCCGCCGGTGACGCCGCGAAATGCGCGCTGGCGCGGGCTCATGGCGCGACGCACGCGATCGACTACCGGCGCGAAGACTTGCGCGAGCGCGTTCGGGCGCTCACCGACGGCCGCGGCGCCGATGTGGTGTTCGATCCGGTCGGTGGCGACGCCTTTGCCCAGGCGCTGCGTGCCGTCGCCTGGAGCGGTCGCATGCTGGTGATTGGCTTCGCCGCCGGCAGCGTGCCCCAAATCCCGGCCAACCATGTGCTTGTAAAGAACATCGACATCATGGGTTTTCACTGGGGTACGTACCGGACACGCCGTCCGGAATTGTTGATACCCGCCTTCGCGCGGCTGTGCGGCTGGTATGCCGAAGGCCGGCTGCGGCCGGTGGTTTCGCATCGGCTGCCGCTGGCCGCGGCGCCGGAGGCCTACCGGCTGCTGCGCGAGCGCCGGGCAACCGGCAAAATCGTGCTCGAGACGCGCACCTGAACGGCGAAATATCCCCAGGCTGTTCGCAAAACCTCTCGAAAGCGGCGCGCGGGCCGGTCTATGATGCGCGGGCCTTGGGAGGGGCAGGAGGATGAGCGTCGTTCGTCAGGCGCGCCTCGAGGACGCGCAGGCGATCGCCAAGATCGAGATCGACACCTGGCGGGCGACCTATCCCGGCATGCTGCCCGATCGAATCCTGCTCAACATGTCGGAGCGGCGCCAGACCTCGTCCTGGGCCAGTTTCCTGCGCCATCGGCCGGAAGATGTGTGGGTGGCGCAGCATCCGCATATCGGCGTCATCGGCTTCGGTAATTGCGGCGCCCAGCGCGACGGCACGGTTGATTACACCGGCGAGATCTACACGCTCTACGTGTTGCCCGACCTGCAGGGCGCTGGCATCGGGCGCGCGCTGATGGGCGCGCTGTTCCAACGGCTCGAGGCGTCCGGCCACCGTTCGGCGCTGGTCTGGGTCGTGCGCGGCAATCCGGCGCGCTTTTTCTACGAGCGCCTGGGCGGCAAACAGGTCATGCACCGGCCAATTTCCGTAGCCGGGCAGCCGGTCGAGGCAATCGCCTATGGCTGGCGCAATTTCAGCGCCGTGCTCGGGCGCCATGCCCGCTCGCGCGGCGAACCCACAGGCGAACCGCCGGTTCAATAACAGCAGCGACAGGCGCGGCTCCAGGGCTTTATTCGGCGTAAAGCGTTGACGTCTTAGGCGCGGGCGCGCGACGGCTGGCGGCGGCGTGGCGCTACTGTTGCCGCCGGGCCGTCTTCGTCGAAGAGCTCAGCCAACCGCTCGAGCATCGTGCCGCCGAGCTGTTCGGCGTCGACGATGGTGACGGCACGGCGGTAATAGCGCGTGACGTCGTGGCCGATGCCGATGGCCGTCAGCTCGACTGGCGAGTTGCGCTCGATCTCGCCGATGACCTCGCGCAGATGGCGTTCGAGGTAGTTACCGGGATTGACCGACAGCGTCGAATCGTCCACAGGGGCGCCGTCGGAAATGACCATCAGGATGCGGCGCTGCTCTGGCCGGGCGAGCAGCCGGTCGTGCGCCCAGATCAAGGCCTCGCCGTCGATGTTCTCCTTCAAGATGCCTTCGCGCAGCATCAGGCCGAGGCTCTTGCGCGCGCGCCGCCACGGCTCGTCGGCAGCCTTGTAGATGATGTGGCGCAGATCGTTGAGCCGGCCCGGATTGGGCGGCTTGCCGGCTGCGATCCAACGCTCGCGCGCCTGGCCGCCCTTCCACGCGCGCGTCGTAAAGCCCAGGATCTCGACCTTGACGCCGCAACGCTCGAGCGTGCGCGCGAGAATGTCGGCGCTCATCGCCGCGACGGTGATCGGCCGGCCGCGCATCGAGCCGGAATTGTCAATCAGCAGCGTCACCACCGTGTCGCGGAATTCCATTTCCTTTTCGCGCTTGTACGACAGCGGATAGATCGGGTTGGTGACAACGCGGTCGAGACGCGCGGAATCGAGAATGCCCTCTTCGAGATCGAATTCCCACGAGCGCGCCTGCTTCGCGAGCAGCCGGCGCTGCAACCGGTTGGCGAGCCGCGCGATGATGCTTTGCAGATGCGCCAATTGTTGGTCGAGCAGGCCGCGCAGCCGGGTCAGCTCGTCGGGATCGCACAGACCGGCGGCGTCGACGATTTCGTCGCATTGGGTAGTGAAGGCGCGATAGGCCAGCGGATCCTCGTTGTTACCGCGCTGACGCGGCATCTGGCCCGGCCGGCCGGGACGGCCGGGATCGTCGTCGCCGGCGCCGCGCATCAACTCGCCCTGGACCTCTTCGGCCCCCGCGGCCTCACCATCCTGCTTTTCGTCGTCGGGTGCGCCGGCTTCGAGTGAGCCTTGCGCGCCGGCGCTGGCACCTTCGCCGCTGTCACTTTCGCTGTTGTTCTCGTTGACCTTGTCGCTGTCGTCGTCGGCGCTGTCCTCGGCGTTGTCGTCCTCGGCTTCGCCCAGGTCGAGATCGAGATCCTGAATCAACTGCCGTGCGGTGCGGGCATAGGTCGCCTGGTCGCGCATGTGACGTTCGAGCTCGATGAGATCGCGTCCGACCTTGCCTTCGAGATACGGCCGCCACAGCTCGACGACCTGCCGCGCGGCCGGCGGCGGCGGTGCGCCGGTGAGCCGCTCGCGCACCATCAGGCGGATCGCCTCGGCCAGTGTCACATCGTTGCGCTCGGCCATCTGCTCGTAGCCTTGGCGGCGGTAGCGCTCGTCCAGCATGGCGGCGAGATTGACAGCGACGCCGACCATGTTGCGCGAGCCGAGCGCCTCGACCCGCGCCTGCTCCATACCTTCGAAGATGCTGCGTGCGGTCTCGCCCGCCGGCGCGCGCCGCGCATGCACGGCCGGATCGTGAAAGCGCAGCCGCAGACCCAGCGCGTCGGCCGCACCGCGCACCGGCGCCGCATCCTTTTCCGCCAAATCGCGCGGCGGCAGCGGCAGCCGGATCCGTGCGCCGGCGGCGGCGGCCGGCTCGGCGCCATAGGTCACGGTCACGTCGCCGCGGCGCGCGATGGCGCGTAGCGCCGCCGCAGTCGACCGCTTGAAGACCTCGACGGGTGAATCGTTGTCCGGCATGGCCGTGGCCTCCGGCGCGTCAGCTCACGGTGACGCGGACGCCGCTTTCCTTGAGCTCGCCGCCGAAGCAGCGCTGGTAATATTCGGCCACGGTGGCGCGCTCGACCTCGTCGCACTTGTTCAGGAAAGTGGTGCGGAAGGCGAAAGCCAGATCGTTGAAGATGCGGTTGTTCTCCGCCCAGGTGATGACGGTACGCGGCGACATGACGGTTGAGATGTCGCCGTTGACGAAGCCGGCGCGCGTCAGTTCGGCGAGCGACACCATGGCATGGACGATGCGGCGGCCCTCTTCGTTGTCGTAGGACGGTGCCTTGGCGAGGACGATGTCGACCTCGGCATCGTGCGGCAGATAATTCAGCGTCGCGACGATGTTCCAGCGGTCCATCTGACCCTGATTGATCTGCTGCGTGCCGTGATAGAGGCCGGTCGTGTCGCCGAGACCGACGGTGTTGGCCGTCGCAAACAGCCGGAAGGCCGGATGCGGACGGATGACGCGATTCTGGTCGAGCAGCGTCAGCTTGCCCTCGACCTCGAGCACGCGCTGGATGACGAACATCACGTCAGGCCGGCCGGCATCGTATTCGTCGAAGCACAGCGCGGTCGGATGTTGCAGCGCCCACGGCAGCAAACCTTCGCGATATTCGGTGATCTGCAGCCCGTCCTTGAGGACGATCGCGTCTTTGCCGACCAAGTCGATGCGGCTGATGTGGCTATCGAGATTGATGCGGATCAGCGGCCAGTTGAGGCGCGCG
>Ga0187815_10001391_pt1 | contig 11411 bp, 8 predicted proteins | sample NC_S_5_FD_132962 | JGI IMG/M metagenome (GOLD analysis project Ga0187815, IMG submission 132962) | Wetland sediment microbial communities from Neuse River Estuary, North Carolina, USA - ASW-S_5 | ecosystem: Environmental > Aquatic > Freshwater > Wetlands > Sediment | place: USA: North Carolina...
CTCCGTCGACTCCGACTCGCCGCGCATGCTGGGCGCCTTCAACGAGAAGACACCGGACTTGCTGTCGTTCTTCATGTTCACGTACTTCACCGACCGCGATGGCAAGATGCAGCTCGAGGCGCTGGCGCAGTCGGGTTTCGATCCGCTGTCGCGCACCTGCCGCTTCATGCTGACGGAAGAGGCGCACCACATGTTCGTCGGCGAGACCGGCGTCACGCGCGTCATCCAGCGCACCTGCGAGGCGATGAAGGAAGCGGGCATCACCGATCCTTACGACATCGAGCGCGTGCGCAGGCTCGGCGTCATCGACCTGCCGACCATCCAGAAGAAGGCGAACCTGCATTTCTCGCTGACGCTCGATTTGTTCGGCAACGAGATCTCCACGAACGCGGCGAACGCCTTCCACGCGGGCTTGAAGGGCCGCTACCGCGAGAACCGGCTGGCCGACGACCACAAGCTCGAGACGGCGACCTATCCGGTGCTGCGCCTGATCGACGGCCAGATCGCCAACGAGGACGCGCCGGCGCTCTCGGCGCTCAACATGCGGCTGCGCGACGATTACGTGAACGACGCCAATGTCGGCGTCGGCCGCTGGAACAAGGTGATCGAGAGCTTCGGCATCCCGTTCGAGATCAAGTTGCCGCATGTCGCCTTTCACCGCCACATCGGCGAGTTCTCCAAGATCAAGACCGATGTGAACGGCAAGGCCCTGAGCGACGCCGAGTGGGCGAGCCGTCGCAGTGACTTCCTGCCGAACGACGCCGACAAGGACTTCATCGAGAGCCTGATGCAGCCGCAGTGGGAGGCGGGCAAGTTCGCCTCCTGGATCGCGCCGCCGAAGGTCGGCATCGACAACAAGCCCGGCGACTTCGAGTATGTGAAGATCGCGTGAGACGGCGGCCGCCCCATGGCAGGGCGGACTCCCTCTCCCCGTTGGGGAGAGGGTTGGGGTGAGGGGGCTCCTGGATCAGAGAGTTTGTAATCCCTCACCCGGCTCGCTTCGCTCGCCGACCTCTCCCTATGGGAGAGGTGAAGAGAGACTGCGGCGGCTCAGCGAAAAAGGCGTGGATGGCCGGGACAAGCCCGGCCATGACGGGTTCAGCTACCCGAATTTCGCGATCACCTCGGGCGGGATCGGCGCGGTGGTGATCTGTTCCGGATCGGTCTTGCTGCGCACCATCCAGACGCGCGTCTCCTGGCCTTCGACCATGACCTCGCCGGCCTTGATGATCTTGTGCTCGATGTCGAACGAGGAGCGGCGGAATTCGGCGACGCGCGAGACGATCTCGACCGTGTCGCCGAAAGCGCAGGGCCGCATGAAGTTGCCGCGGGCGTCGACCAGGCCGATGCCGACAATGCCGTAGCGCGCGGCGAATTCGTGCTGGTTGACGCCGAGCGCGGCCTCGAACAGGCCCCACGAGTTGGTGTCGAAGAACTCGAAGAAGCGCGGATTGAAGACGATGCCGGCGGGATCGCAATGCGCCCAGGCGATCTCGAATTCGCGCTTGTAGGTGAAGGTGGTCATCGGCGAGCTTTCGTTGCGCCGCTACCCAAGCCTGCCGCGCGCGTCGATGTCAACGGCAGAGCCGTCCGTAGCGCACTCACAGCTTCACCCGCCGTGGCAGCGCGCCGGCCTCGCGCGGCCGCCGCCATTCGGTCATGCCCTGCGACTTGATCTCGATCGGGTTGGAGCGGCGCTGCTTGATGCGCTTCGGCGCGACATCCTCGTGCGGCGAATTGTCGAGATCGTCCATCAGCCAGTGCAGGTCGTCGTCGGCGACGACCCAGCGCCTCGGCGCGTAACGCTTCAGCGAGAACGGCCGCGAGAACGCGAGCAGCGATTTCTGCCCGCTCGGCAGGCAGTATTCGTGCGCGTAGCTGACCGCGAGCTCGCGCACGCTCTTATAGATCGGGTCGCGCCAGCGCAGGATCGAATGGTTGGTCTTGCTGATGGCGCCGAAGCGGCCGTGCTCCTTGAACACGGCTATGACGTGATCGTGGTCGGTCGGCCGCGCGCGCAGGTCGAGGAGCCAGACCGGCTTGCGGTGGAACGTCAGCACGGCGGCAGCGAACAGCGCGCCCTCGGCGCAGTGCGCGACGCGCGCCTTCAGCATCCGCCGCGGCGACATGATGGTGTCGCCGTCCGGCTCGAAGTTGACCGGCAGGCGGTCGAGGAAGTCCTGGATCTTGTGTGGCCGATCGAGCCGCGCGAACAGGCGCCGCTCGGCGGGCGTGAGCAGGTCGTCCAGCGCCTTTGGCGGCTTCATGCGTCGGCTGTGTCCCCGTGACGGCCCGAAGCGGCCGATGTGACCTCTTTGCCACGGTCGGGCCGCGGATACACGCAAGACCGGCGTTCTCCACAGATGCCCCGAAGGGGGAAGGCGTTTCCCGCCAGCCCGCCGGAGCACAACGATCTTCTTATTTTTCCACGCTTATTGCCGCTTGGGAGAAGGCGCTTCTATCTAAGGCTCCTGTCAAGGCGACCGGAGCATCTTCCGATGACCGAATTTCCTCACGAGCCGCACGGCCTCGGGCCCCAACAGTCGGTGACGGACTGGCTGATCGTCATGGGCGGGACTGGCGTGGCGCTGCTGCTAGTCGGCCTGTGGCCGCATTTGTGGGGCTGAGCATGTCCGGTTTCGCCGCTATCCCGAAGACCGCGCCGTTTTCCGAGGAAGACGTCGACCTGTTGAACCGCGTCGTCGGCGCCGCCTCGCCGGTGCAGCGCGCCTGGCTCGCCGGCTTCCTCGCCGGCGTCGAGGCCGCGCATGCCGGCGGCGAGGCTGTCGAGCCGGCGGCGCCGCCGCGCGCGGCCGAGCCGCTGACCATCGTCTACGCCAGCGAGTCCGGCAATTCCGAGAAGCTCGCCGGCGACATGGCAAAGTCCGCGCGCAAGCTCGGCCTCAAGCCGAATGTCGTCGACATGGCCGATCTCGAGCTTGCGAGCCTGACCAAGGCCGGACGTCTTGTCGTTATCGCCGCCACCTGGGGCGAAGGCGAGCCGCCGGGCCGCGTGAGCCGCGTCTACAATGAGCTGATGGGCGAGGGCGCGCCGCGTCTCGACGGCGTCGAGTTCGGCGTGCTCGCGCTCGGCGACACCGCCTATGCCGAATTTTGCGCCGTCGGCCGGAAGATCGACGAACGGCTCGAGGCGCTCGGGGGCAGGCGCGTTGCGACCCGCGTCGACTGCGATCTCGATTTCGCCCTGCCGGCCGCCACCTGGATCGAGGGCGCGCTGAAGGCGCTGGCGCCGGCCGATCTCGGCAAGGCGAAGGTCATCTCCGTCGATTTCGGCGGCAAGCCGACGGCCGCCGCGAGCACCGACGTGGTCGAGGCCGAGGTGGTCGAGCACGTCAATCTCAATTCCTCGCGCTCGAGCAAGGAGACGATCCATCTCGCGCTCGGCTTCGACGGCGCCGCGCCGGCCTACGAGCCGGGCGCCTCGCTCGATCTCTATCCCGAGAACGACCCGGCTTACGTCGACGATCTCCTCAAGACCGCCGGTCTTTCGCACGACGACGCGCTGCGCCAGGAGCTCCTGACCGCGCGCGATGTGACGACACTGTCGGTGAAGGCGATCGAGAATTACGCCGCGGCGACCGGGCATCAATACGTGAAGCAACTCCTCGCCGAGGGCGGGGCGCGCGACTGGGCGAGCGGCCGCCAGCTCATCGACCTCGTCGGCGCCTTTCCGGTTTCGCTCGATGCGGAGCGGCTGCGTGCGCTGACGCGGCCCTTGGCGCCGCGCGCCTATTCGATCGCCTCCTCGCGCAAGGAGGTCGGCGAGGAGGCGCATCTGCTCGTCTCCGCGGTCCGCTATGCGAGCCACGGCCGCGACCGCAAGGGTGTCGCCTCGAGCTTCGTCGCCGAGCGGCTGAAGCGCGGCGCGCGCGTGCGCGTTAGGGTCAAGCCCAACAAGCATTTCGGCCTGCCGCTGCCCGACAAGGACATCATCATGATCGGCCCCGGCACGGGCGTCGCGCCGTTCCGCGCCTTCGTGCAGGAGCGCCGCGCGATCGGCGCCACCGGAAAGAGCTGGCTGTTCTTCGGCGACCGCGCGTTCCGCGACGACTTCCTCTACCAGCTCGACTGGCAGGACGCGCTCAAGGACGGGGCGCTGAGCCGCATGGACGTCGCATTCTCGCGCGACAGACCGGACAAGGTCTACGTGCAGCACAGGCTCTGGGAGCGGCGGAGCGAGCTCGTCGACTGGCTGGAGAACGGCGCGCACTTCTACGTCTGCGGCGACGCCAAGAGCATGGCCAGGGACGTGCGCGGGACGTTGGTCGCCGCCTATGCCGACGTGAAGGCGCTGGCGCCCGAAGCGGCCGAGCAGGCGGTCACCACGCTCGAGCGCGAGAAGCGCTATTTGCAGGACGTGTATTGAGCCACGTGTCCCGGGCGCAGCGCGGCATGCAATGCTGCGCTGCTGACCCGGGACCGTACCGAATTCCGCATTCTTGATGGTCCCGGCTCTGCGGTGCACCGCTCACGCGCTGCACCGCGTCCGGGACAAGCGAGCGCATAATGGCCAACAAAAAAGAACTGTCTTCGATGGAGCGCCTGAAGGCGGGGAGCCGCTATCTGCGCGGCGACCTCGCCGAGGACATTGCCGATCCCCTGACCGGCGGCGTCAGCGAGGACAGCGCCCAGCTCCTGAAATTCCACGGCATGTACCTGCAGGACGACCGCGACCTGCGGCCCGAGCGCACGAAGAAGAAGCTGGAGAAGGCCTTCGGCTTCATGATCCGCATCCGTCTGCCGGGCGGCGTCCTGACGCCGAAACAGTGGCTCGCGCTCGACCACGTCGCGCGCACCTATGCCGGCGAAACGCTCCGCCTGACCACACGGCAGACCTTCCAGATGCACGGCGTCCTGAAGTTCAACGTCAAGACGGCGCTGAAGGAGATCAACGCGGTCGCCCTCGACACCATCGCCGCCTGCGGCGACGACAACCGCGGCGTGATGGCGGTGTCCAATCCGCACCGGTCGGCGATCCATGCACAGGCCTATGACCTTGCCTGCCGCACCTCGGCGCATTTCAAGCCGAAGACGCATGCTTATTACGAGATATTCCTCGACGGCGAGAAGGTCGCGGGCGAGGGCGAGCGCGACGATGTCGAGCCGATCTACGGCCGGACCTACCTGCCGCGGAAGTTCAAGATCGGCTTCGCGGTGCCGCCGTCGAACGACATCGACGTGTTCGCGCAGGACCTGGGCTTCATCGCCATCGTCGGCGAAAACGACGCGATCGACGGCTGGAACGTCAGCGTCGGCGGCGGCATGGGCATGACGCATGGCGAGCCGGAGACCTATCCGCGCACCGGCGACGTGCTCGGCTTCTGCCGGCCGGAGGACCTGATGGCGGTCGCCGAGGCTGTCGTCACCATCCAGCGCGACTGGGGCGACCGCACCAACCGCAAGCATGCGCGGCTCAAATACACGCTCGACGATCGCGGCGCCGACGCCTTCCGCGCCGAGATCGCCAAACGCGCCGGCAAGCCGCTGGAGACGGCACGGCCGTTCACCTTCACCTCCAACGGCGACCGCTACGGCTGGACTCGCGGAGAGGACGGCAAGCACCATCTAACATTGTTCATCGAGAACGGCCGGCTGCGCGACTTCCCCGACGGACGCCAGCTGCTCACCGGCATGCGCCGCATCGCCGAGGTGCACGACGGCGAGATCCGCATCACGCCGAACCAGAACCTGATCATCGCCAATGTCGGCGACGACAAACGTGCGGAGATCGAGGCGCTCGTTGCCGCGCACGGATTGCACGGGCGGGCGGGGGCGCTGCGGCGCAATTCGATGGCCTGCGTGGCGCTGCCGACCTGCGGCCTCGCGCTCGCCGAGAGCGAGCGCTATCTGCCGAGCCTCGTGACGAAGCTCGAGGAGCGGCTTGCCGCGCACGGGCTCGCCGACGAGGACATCACGCTGCGCATGACCGGCTGCCCCAACGGCTGCGCGCGGCCCTACATCGCCGAAATCGCTTTGGTCGGGAAAGGGCCGGGACGCTACAATCTTTATCTCGGCGCCGCCTTCGACGGCTCGCGCATGAACAAGCTCTATGCCGAGGACCTCGACGACGCCGGCATCGTGGCCGCGCTCGATCCGGTCTTTGCCGCCTATGCCGCCAAACGGCAAAAGGGCGAGCACTTCGGCGACTTCTGCATCCGCGCCGGCTTTGTCGCCAGGACGACGAACGGCGCCGACTTCCACGCCAATGTGCGGCTGCCGGCCGCCGCCGGCTAGATCGCGAGCGCGGCGCGGTGCTCAAAGTTTCGACGACCGCCGCTCAATTTTCCGCCAGCACGCTCGCGGCGCAGCCGGCGCCGTCGAAATACGGCCGGAAATTCAACGGCGTGCCCGCTGGCATGCTCCTTGCTGCTTTGCAGCAGGAAGCAAGCCGCGGCCGCCCGGCAGCATCGATCGAGGCTCTCGGTGGCCCCCAGCACAGGGAGTCGAGAGATGGACTATGTGAAGCCGGTCGACGTGGCTTCGGCCATGGTCAATGCGGGCCGCAGCAAGCTCGCGACAGCACCGATCGACCTGATCGTTCGCGGCGGCCTTGCCGGCGCGATCCTTGCGGCGGCGACGAGTCTCGCCTTCACCGCGATGGTGCAGACCAACCAGCCGCTGGTCGGCGCGCTGGTCTTCCCCGTCGGCCTCATCCTCATCGTGCTCCTCGGGCTCGATCTCGTGACCGGCAGCTTCGGTCTTTTGCCGTTGCCGTGGATCGAGAGCGGGGCCGGCGCGAGGACCATGGTGGCGAACTGGGGTTACGTGTTTATCGGCAACCTGATCGGCAGCGTGACCTACGGCGCGCTGCTGGCGATCGCGTTGACCAATTTCGGCACGGCCGCGCCGGCCGGTGTGGCGGCGAAGATCGTTGCCATCGCGCAGATCAAGACCACCGGCTACGAGGCGCTCGGCCTCGCCGGCCTGATCACGGTCTTCGTCAAGGCGATGCTGTGCAACTGGATGGTCTGCCTCGCCATCGTCGCGGCGATGACGACGTCGTCGACCCTCGGCAAGATCGCCTGCGCCTACATGCCGGTCTTCATCTTCTTCGCGCAGGGCTTCGAGCACTCGGTGGTGAACATGTTCGTCATCCCGACGGGCATGTTGATGGGCGCCAAAATTTCGCTCGCCGAATGGTGGCTGTGGAACCAGATCCCGGTGACTTTGGGCAATCTGGTCGGCGGCTTCATCTTCACGGGGCTCGCCCTCTACATGACGCACAGGCCGCGCGTCGCCGCACCGGCGCCGCTGGGCGCGGCGAGCCAGGTGCCGGCCGAATGAGCGGGACCGACCTCAAGCCCGCGGCCGACGCGACGACCGGCGATTTCGAGCCCGAGCAGAAGCGTTATCTCGAGGGCTTCGTCGCCGGCGTCCAGATCGCCAAAGCCGCCAAAGGCGCTGCCGGCGGCGCGACGTCTGCGGTGGCGATCGAGCCGATGGGGCCGGATGCCGCCGCACTGAAGGCGCAGGACCGCGTCGTCGCCTCGGGCGGCAAGCTGTCCGATCCGGAGCGGTTCAAGCGCGAGCAGCACCCGTTCGACGCCTACGCAAGACTGAAGGCGCAGGCGGCCGCCAACGAATATCCGAAGTCGCCGGACAATTTCCGCTGGCGCTTCTACGGCCTCTTTTACGTCGCCCCGAACCAGAATTCGTATATGTGCCGGCTGCGCATCCCGAACGGCATCGTCACGTCGCATCAGCTTGCCGGGCTGGCCGAGCTCGCCGAACGCTACGGCGGCGGCTACGCGCATGTGACGACGCGCGCCAATCTCCAGATTCGCGAGATCGAGGCGAAGAACGCCGTCGCGATGGTCGAGGGCGTGCAGGACCTCGGGCTCACCTCGCGCGGCTCCGGCGCCGACAATATCCGTAACGTCACCGGCACGCCGACGGCCGGCATCGATCCGCAGGAACTGATCGACACGCGGCCTTTCGCGCGTGAGTGGCACTTCCACATCCTCAACGACCGCTCGCTCACCGGCCTGCCGCGCAAGTTCAACGTCGCCTTCGACGGTGGCGGTGCCGTTCCTGTGCTCGAGGACACCAACGACATCGGCTTTCAGGCGGTCGTGGTTCAGGACGGTTTCGGCCTGGCGCCGGGCGTCTGGTTCAGGCTTTGCCTCGGCGGCATCACCGGCCATGCCGATTTTGCCCGCGACACCGGCGTGCTGGTCAGCCCCGCCGACGCCACCAGGGCGGCCGACGCCGTGGTGCGCGTCTTCATCGCGCATGGCAACCGCAGCGATCGCAGCAAGGCGCGGCTGAAATACGTGCTCGACGCCATCGGCATCGAGACATTCGTCGCGCGCGCGGAAGAGACGTTCGGCCGCAAGTTCGAGCGCGCCGTTCCTGGCGCCGTCGCCGAGCGGCCGGCGTTCAGCCGCACCGCGCATGTCGGCGTCCATAAACAGAAGCAGCAGGGCCTGAACTGGATCGGCGTCGTCGTGCCGGTCGGCAGGCTCACCGTTGCACAGATGCGCGGGCTGGCGGGCATCGCGCACGAGTGGGGCGACGGCGATCTGCGCTTGACCGTGTGGCAGAACCTGCTCGTTTCCGGCGTCGCCGACGACAAGGTCGCGCAGGTCTGCGCCCGCATCGCCGCGCTCGGGCTTGCGACCGAGACGAGCGCCGTGCGCGCCGGGCTCATCGCCTGCACCGGCAGCACCGGCTGCAAGTTCGCCGCGTCGAACACCAAGCAGCATGCCGAGGACATCGCCGCCTGGTGCGAAGGCCGGGTCGCGCTCGATACTGCCGTGAACATCCATCTCACCGGCTGCCATCACTCCTGCGCGCAGCATGCAATCAGCGAGATCGGCTTGCTCGCCTGCAAGGTGCAGGTGGGCGAGGATGGCGATCCGGTCGAGGGCTACCACGTGCTGGTCGGCGGCGGGTTCGGCCCGAACGCCGCGATCGGCCGCGAACTTAGCCGCGACGTCACGGCCGACGCCGTGCCGCGCACGGTCGAGCGCATTCTGCAGGCCTATCTCGCGCACCGGACCTCGGCGGGCGAGAGCTTCCTCGCCTTCGTGCGGCGACACGACATCGAGACGCTGAAAGGCATGATCGCGCTGGAGGCCGTCGCATGAGCATGGCACCGCGGCCGCCGATCCCGTCCTTCATCCCTGAGTCGGCGCCGTTCACTAAGGAGCAGCGCACCTGGCTCAATGGCCTGTTTGCCGGCCTGTTCGACCTGCACGACAGCATCACGCCTTTGTCACCGGCCGCGGCGGCTCAGCTCATGCCGGGCCTGCGCGATTTCGGTGCGCAACCTGCCGCTGCATCCGCGGACACGGGCGACGACGCACCCTGGCACGATCCGGCCATGCCGATGTCCGATCGCATGACGCTTGCCGCGGGCAAGCCGCTGCCCCGGCGCATGATGGCGGCGATGGCGCAGCAGGACTGCGGCCAGTGCGGCTACAACTGCAAGGACTATGCAGACAGGTTGTTCGACAGGTCGGAGAAGCGACTGAACCTGTGCGTGCCGGGCGGCAAGGAAACCTCCCGCATGCTCAAGCAATTGACCGCCGAGCTCGACGGCCGCACGTCTGCGCTCGCGGCCGAGGCGGCGGCCGTGCCGCAGCGGGTGAATGCGTCGCTGCCGGGCCGTTCGCGCGACAATCCGGTTTCCGCCATTTTCCTGTCGCGCCGGCGGCTCAACAAGGAAGGCTCCGAAAAGGAGACTTGGCACGTCGAGCTCGATCTTGCCGAAAGCGGCCTCGACTACGTCGTCGGCGATTCCTTCGGCATCTTTCCAGCGAACGAGCCGGCGCTGGTCGAGGCGGTGATCGCGGCGCTCGGCGCGCCGGTTGACTTCCCGATCGGCGAGCGCACGTTGCGCGAGGTGTTGACCGACGGCGTCTCGCTGTCGCCGGCGCCGGACATGCTGTTCCAGCTCATCTCCTACATCACCGGCGGCGAGCGCAAAACGAAGGCGAGGGCGCTGGCCGAGGGCCGGGACCCCGACGGCGATGCCGGCGCGCTGGACGTGCTCGCGGCCCTGCAGAAGTTTCCGGGCATCCGCCCCGACCCGGAAGCCTTTATCGAGGCGCTCGATCCGCTGCAGCCGCGCGTCTATTCGATCTCGTCGTCGCCGAAGACGGCGCCCGGTCGCGTCACGCTCACCGTCGACGCTCTGCGCTACGCGGTCGACGGGCGGATGCGCCACGGCGTCTGCTCGACTTTCCTGGCGGCGCGCATCAATCCCGGCGACACCGTGCGCGTCTATGTGCAGAAGGCGCAAGGGTTCGCGCTGCCGCAGGACCCGGGCAAGCCCGTCATCATGATCGGTCCCGGCACCGGCATCGCGCCGTTCCGCGCCTTCCTGCACGAGCGGCAGGCGGTCAAGGCGCCCGGCCGCAACTGGCTGTTCTTCGGCCACCAGCGCAGCGCCTGCGACTTCTTCTACGAGGAGGAACTGACGGCGATGCGCGCAGCCGGGCACCTGACGCGGCTGACGCTCGCCTGGTCGCGCGACGGCAGCGAGAAAATCTACGTGCAGCATCGTATGCGCGAGGTCGGCCGCGACATCTGGGCGTGGCTCAACGACGGCGCGCACATCTATGTCTGCGGCGACGCGCAGCGCATGGCCGGGGACGTCGAGGCGGCGCTCGTCGACATCGTCGCCGAGCACGGCGGCTGCGCCCCGCCGGTCGCCCGGGACTTCGTCGCCGAACTGAAGAGAAAAGGCCGCTATCAGGCGGATGTCTATTGAAGAGCGAAAGGAACGATGCCGTGAGCACTGAGCGTACTCCCTCCGAAGCACGGCCGGCGCGCATCGAGCCCCTGGCGCGGCTGCCGGTATTCCTGGCGCTGGATGGCAAGCGTGCCGTGCTCGCTGGCGGCGGCGCCGCCGCGGCCTGGAAGGCGGAGCTTCTGTCCGCTGCCGGTGCGCGCGTCGACGTCTATGCGGCCGACGTGTCCGAGGAGATGGCGGCGATCGTCGCCGGGCCGCCGCGCGGTGCCGTCGTGGTGCATGCGCGCGGCTGGCGCGCGGCCGACATGGCCGGCGCGGCGGTCGCCATCGGCGCCTGCGACGACGATGCTTCCGCCGCCGATTTCGCCGCCGCCGCGCGCGCGGCGGGCGTGCCGGTCAACGTCATCGATCGCCCGGCCTTCTGCGATTTTGCTTTCGGTGCCATCGTGAACCGCTCGCCGCTGGTTATCGGCATTTCGACCGACGGCGCCGCGCCGGTGTTCGCGCAGGCCATCCGCGCCAAGCTCGAGGCGATGCTGCCGAAGGGCTTCGCCGCCTGGGCCGCGGCCGCGCAGCGCTGGCGCGCGGCGGTGAAGGCGTCGGGCCTGCCCTTCGCCGGCCGGCGACGGTTTTGGCAGGTCTTCACCGCGCACGCGGTGAGACACGCCGAGACCGAGCCCGGCGACGCCGA
>Ga0187815_10001392_pt1 | contig 11411 bp, 10 predicted proteins | sample NC_S_5_FD_132962 | JGI IMG/M metagenome (GOLD analysis project Ga0187815, IMG submission 132962) | Wetland sediment microbial communities from Neuse River Estuary, North Carolina, USA - ASW-S_5 | ecosystem: Environmental > Aquatic > Freshwater > Wetlands > Sediment | place: USA: North Carolina...
CCGAACAGAACCACTTTCTTGCCGGCGAATATGTCGGCGGTGGTCAGGGGCTTTACGCCGTCAGCGGTGACGGTCTTGAAGGTGGCATCCGGCAGCTTGTCGCCAATGGAAATGGTCATGGGCTCTCCTCGATCGGTTCGCGGTTGTCGTGTGAATGCGTATCGGCTCCCACCGCGCCGGGCAACCGTCATCCGCCGTGGAGCAACGGAATATCGTGTATGTGCGCCTCATCGATGCAGGATGCGGCCGCCCCGCCCGGCAGCCGGAACCGCTCAGAGGTAGGGCAGCACACCGCTCACCGCCCCCTTGTCGGTCACCAGCGTGTAGGGCAGGCCGTCCCCGGCGGGCTTGCCGGCGGGGCGATCCAGCACCTCCACGGAGAACTCGGTCTTGCCGTCCTTCTCGATCTTTTTCGGGGTGGCGAAGGAATAGCCGTCGCCGCCCGCGAGGAAGAACTCGCTGGCCGATGCGCCGCTCGGCATGTTCGCCCGCACCACCAGGGCCGATTGGTCGCTGCTCTCCACATCGACGCCGAAATCCGGGCTCGCGGGCATGGGCAGCGCCTTCACCGCCGTGGCCACGGCGGTCGCGTCTGCGCCGTCGTCGGCGTTGCGGGCCGGATCGAGGGTAAGCTTCGCATGGACGGGGATGCAGATGGATTCGCAGATGCCGAGGAAGACATCGGCGGAAATCTTCACCGGCTTGTCCGGGTCGCCGACGCGGAACGCGATAGGCAGAGCCACGGAATGGTTGTAGCCCACCCAGCTTGCATAGTCGTCCTCATGCCGCTGCGGGGCGGGGAAGTCGAGCCGCGCGCCGGTGACGTTGGTGCTGTTCGAAACATCCAGCGAGGGCGGAACGCCCGCTTCGCCGGGGTCGCGCCAATAAGTCTTCCAGCCCTTGTCCAGCTGGATGTCGAGCATGCCCTCGAGCCTGCCCTGGGCATCCGGCTTGCCGGTGGTCACGAGCCGCACCTTGCCGCCTTGCGCCTCGACCCATGGGGAGGAGGAAGCGAGCGCAGGGCCGCCTTGGATGACGGCGAGAAGGGCGACGGCGGATGCGACGATACTCTTCATGGAGGCGATTTGACTTCACCTGTGTTGATGCGCAACCAGGCATGTGCGCATGCGGGCATCATTTTTGCGTGAGAGTGCGATTGCCGGCCGGCCGCTCGCCCCCGAAAGCTTGAAAAGGATGAATATTTCCATCGCCTTCGCTTGCCGTTCCGCCCCGCCTGCCTTGCAGCAACCCGGCGAGATTATTGGTTCCGGCCCGAAGGCATATCTTTCAAGCTCCCGCAAAACGCGTTACGCTAATGATATGGATATTTTGCGTCAGAAGAAGAGCCCAATGAGGCGCGGATTTCTTGATGATCAGTTCTTAATCGCCATGCCCGGCATGAAGGACGAACGCTTTGCGCGCGCGGTGATCTATATCTGCGCCCACAGCGAAGAGGGCGCAATGGGGCTCATCATCAACCAGAGCCAGCAATTGCTGTTCCCCGATCTTCTGGTCCAGCTCGGCATCCTGAACGAGCAGGAAGCAATCCGCCTCCCGCCCTCGGCGCGCGATTTCGTGGTGCGCAATGGTGGCCCGGTCGACCGCAGCCGCGGCTTCGTCCTGCATAGCGACGACTTCAAGGTGGAGTCCTCGCTGGTGATCTCCGACACCGTCTGCCTCACGGCGACCGTGGACATATTGCGTGCCATTTCCGCCGGGCGCGGGCCGCGCCATGCGTTGATGGCGCTCGGCTATGCCGGCTGGGGCGCCGGCCAGCTCGAAACCGAGATCGCCGAGAACGGCTGGCTGACCTGCCCGGTGCAGACCGACCTTCTCTTCGACGCCGACATCGAGTGCAAATACGACAGGCTGCTCGCCTCGATCGGCATCGATCTCGCCCATCTCAGCCAGGATGCCGGCCACGCCTGATTGCGCGGCGGCTCTCCATCGGGTTCCGGTTCATTTACCCCTGACCCTCGCAACGTGGCGAGCCAGTTTCGCCAGCGTTTGCCCTCCATATTCGACGGCGCCAAAGCCGATCGCCCATTCTCGCCGTTCCTTGGACGGATGCATTTGGCGGAGCGTGAGGACGGTCTTGCCGTCGCTTTGTTCATCGAAGGTGACGAGCATCCTGAATCTATCGGGGTCGTCTTCCCGATCTGAACCGTGCTCGACCTCGATGAGCGCCGGGGCCTCCATACGGAGAAAAATCATTCGGTTGCTGTAGCGAATGCCACCGGCAGCGACCATGTCAAATCGCCAGACCCCGCCCGGCTTTAGGTCGATCTCCTTGGTTTCGATCGCCATGCCTTCGGGCCCAAACCACATTTGTATTTGATCCGGGTCCGTCCACGCGGAGTAAACGAGGCTGCGGGGAGCATCGATTACGCGACCCAGGACAATTTCACGATCGAGAGGCCAGTCCCGCCAAGGGGAAACGGGGTTTTTGATTGGGTAGCTCATTGTCTAATTCTTCCTCTTCATGCGTTCGATGTGGGCTTCCATGCGGTCGAGGCGTTTCTCCCAGGCAGAAATATGCTGGTGTATCCACGCTTCGGTCGCATGAAGGACGTCCGGCTCAATCCTGCAGGTTCGAACGCGTCCAATTTTCTCGGAACTGACGAGGCCGCTCTGCTCAAGAACACGCACATGTTTGAGCAGCGACGGCAGAGCCAGTTCGAACGGCTCGGAAAGTTCGCTTACGGATTTCGGTCCATCACACAAATGGCTGACGATCGCCCGCCGCGTCGGATCCGCGAGGGCGGAAAAGGCTCTATCCAGATCGGTTGAAAACTTAGCCATGTCGGAAAGTATTGACCGGTGCACGGCGCCGGTCAAGAAAAAACTTTCAGTGTTGGCTAACTTTTGGAGCGTGGTCCCGAAAAATTGCGGACTTTCCGGACAAAATCATGCTTGAAGAACAAAAGCCTGGAGCGAGATGGCGGTTCAGGGATAAGCCATCTCGCTCTAGGTGTCAGTACATCTGACCTTCACCGTTGTCCGACGTCCCCTATCTTGCCTGTCCGCTTACGACGAAAATCGCCATACGCAGCGGCGCGGGGATCATCCTGCTTTGACGGGTTCGGAGCCCAGAGCGGCAGGCATCCTGACGGATGCCCTTACTCCGCTCTATCTCGTTGTTTCAGCCGCATTTGTGCGACGCCAAGCGATCCCGCTTGGCTGCAAAATGCTTCAGGCCTGAGCCAGCGGATATTGCTCCTTCAGCAGCTTCAGCGCGGCCTCGCCGCCGACCGGCGCGCCGAACATGAAGCTCTGCACATATTCGCACCCCATCTGGCGCAGCTGCAACGCGTCGTTCTGGTCGGAGATGCCCTCCGCCACCACCGACATGCCGAGATCATGGGCCATGTTGACCATGGAGCGTAGCAGCACATCGCGCCTGGGCGAGGAGTCGTCCACGAAACTCTTGTCGATCTTGATCGTGTCGAAGGGGAAGCGCGTGAGGTAGGAGAGGGACGAGTAGCCGGTGCCGAAATCGTCCAGCGACAGGCCGATGCCGAGCTGCTTGAGCTTGCCCAGCACATGGCCGGTCTGCTCGGGATTGTCCATCACCAGCGATTCCGTCAGCTCCAGCCTGAAGCAGCGCGGCTTGAGATTGGCGCGTGCGATCACCGAGCGCACGTCGCTGACGAGGTCGCGGCGAATGAGCTGGCGGCTGGACAGGTTGACCGAAACCGACAGCGGCACGTCGCCGATCTGCTTCTGCCACGAGGCCAGATCCTCCGCCGCCTGCTGCATGGCGAACAGGCCGAGCTGGACGATGAGGCCGCAGCTTTCCGCGACGGGGATGAAATCGGATGGCGGGATCATGCCGCGGCGCGGATGGTCCCAGCGCAGCAGCGCCTCGAAGCCGGCGACGCTGCCGTCCTCAAGACGCACGATCGGCTGGTAGGCGAGGGTGAACTCCTTGCGTTCGACGGCGCGGCGCAGGTCCGATTCGAGCTGCAGCCGGTCGGTGCCGATCGAGCGGAATGCCGGGCGGAAGGGTTCGATGCGGTCGCCGCCGAAGCGCTTGGCCTGATGCATGGCCAGCTCCGCATCCTTGACCAAGTCCTCGGCCGAGGCCTGCGACGCCGTCCAGGTGATGAGGCCGACGGAGGCGGTGAGCACGATCTCGCGCTTGGCGAAGGTGATGGGCGCGCCGATCGCCTGCTTGATGGCGTCGGCAATCGCTGCGATGCGCGCCGGGTCCTGTTCGGAAAGCAGCATCAGCGCGAACTGGTCGCCGGCAAAGCGCGACAGCGAATCCTTGGGCTTCAGCAGGCGGTGCAGGCGCCGCGCGATGGTGAGCAGGATGGTGTCGCCGGCCGAGATGCCGAGGCTGTCATTGACCATCTTGAAGCGGTCGATGTCTATGACGAACACGGTGGGGCGGATGTTCTCTTCCGTGCGGGCGATGGAAAGCACCGCTTCCAGCCGGTTCATGAACAGTTCGCGGTTGGGCAGGCCGGTCAGGTTGTCGTGCACGGCGTCGTGCAGCAGCCGCTCCTCGGACTTCTTCTGCTCGGTGATGTCGATCAGCGTGCCGACGCAGCGGATCACTTCGCCGTCCGAGCCGACCACGGGGCGCGCGCGCAGCGCGAACCAGTGGTAGTGGCCGTCGGCGCCGCGAAGCCGGAAGTTCTGCGCCACGCGGCCGCGGCGGTGTTCCAGCACCACGTCCAGCGTGGTGCGGAAGGCGTCGCGGTCCTCCACATGCAGCACCGGCAGCCAGTTGCGCGCCGGCCCGCCGAGCGCGTTGGGCTCGAGGCCGAGCTGCATGCTCACATCCGGCTTGGTCACGACCCTGTCGCGCAGCACGTCCCAGTCCCACACGATGTCGCCGGAGCCGGCCACCGCGAGCGCTTGCCGCTCGAGATCGCTGAACAGGCCCTGGTGCAGCGCTCCGCCGGCGAAGGCGTGCTGCATGACGGTGAAGCCGATGAGCAGGATGATGAGGATCAGCCCGCCGCCCAGCGCCGGCTGCACGATGTCGTTGTCCAGCAGGCCGGTGATGGCCATCCATGATCCGCATAGCCACAGCAGCACCATTGCCCAGCTGGGCACGAGCATGATGGCGCGGTCGTAGCCGCGGATGCCGAGCAGCACGATGAGGCCGAGGCCGCTGATGACGGTGGCTGCGAAGGAAAGCCGCGCGATGCCCGCCGCCACGGCGGGGTCGATCACGGCCACGCCCGCGATCAGCACCAGCCCCAGCACCCAGGCCAGCGCGCCGTAGCTGAAATGGTCGTGCCATCGGTTGAGGTTGAGATAGGCGAACAGGAACACGACAAGCGTCGCCGCCAGCGCCACCTCCGTGCCCGCCCGCCATATCTGCTCGTTGCCGGGCGATATCTCGATGACCTTGTTGAGGAAGCCGAAGTCGATGCAGATATAGGCCAGCACCGCCCATGCCAGCGCCGCCGTGGCCGGAAACATCGAGGTTCCCTTGACCACGAACAGAATGGTCAGGAACAGCGCCAGCAGGCCGGCAATGCCGATGACGATGCCGCGAAACAGCGTGTAGGAATTGACCGAGTCCTTGTAGGCCTCCGGTTCCCACAGATAGACCTGCGGCAGGCGCGGCGAGGAAAGCTCGGCGATGAAGGTGACGACCGCGCCGGGGTTCAGCGTCACGAGGAAGACGTCGGCGTCGGGGCTGGCCTGCCGGTCGAGCGCGAACCCTTCGCTCGGCGTGATCGCCGCGATGCGGCTGGAGCCGAGGTCGGGCCAGAACAGGCCGGAATTCACCAGGCGGAAATGCGGCGCCACGATCAGCCGGTCGATCTGCTGCTCGGTCGTGTTGGCGAGCGCGAACACCGCCCAGTCGCCGCTGGAGCGCTTGTCGTTGGCCTCCACCTCGATGCGGCGCACGATGCCGTCGGGGCCGGGAGCGGTCGAGACCTGGAAGTTCTCGCCCTGGTTGCGATAGATTTCCACAGCTCCCGTCAGGTTGAGCGCGACGTCGTCGCGGGAAATCTTGATGGGCTCGATGGCGAACGCGGACGACGCCGCGCACAGGCTGACGATTATTGCGACAAAAAAAGCCAGCAGGCGCCCGATCCGCATAAAATTCACTAAAATCAGCCCTTTGTCGTGACACCACGCCGATCGTCGGCGATCAAGGCGTAGAGATAGTGGTCGTGCCAGGTTCCGTTGATCCTGAGATAGGATCGCAGCAGTCCTTCACGCTGAAATCCGGCTTTTTCAAGCACGCGGATCGAACGCTTGTTGTCGGGAATACAAGCCGCCTCGATCCGGTGCAACCTTAGCGTATCGAAGGCGAAGCTGGCGAGCAGCAGAACGGCGTCCAGCATCAGGCCCTGTCCGGCATAGCGCGCGCCGATCCAGTAGCCGACCTGCCCGCACTGGGCCACGCCGTGGCGGATGTTGCCGAGGGTGATGCCGCCGACCAGGCGATTCGTCGCGTTTTCGAAAATGAAGAAGGCGGCTGCGTTGCCGTTGGCGAAATCATCGCGATAGCGGCTGAGCCGCAGGCGCCAGGCCGTGCGCTCGAGCTCGTCGGGCGCCCAGCGGGGCTCCCAGGGCTCGAGGAAGGAGCGGCTTTCGCCGCGCAGCGTGGCCCATTCGCGGTAATCGCCGGCCTCCGGCACCCGCAGGTGTACGCGCTCGCCTCTCAGCGCCGGTGAGTCTCGGCGAAAAAAGGGGAGCGCGAACATGGCGGACTCGCTTTAACCTGCCAGCTTCTGCATACCGGCGCCCGAGTGGGGAAGGGAGGCGCAAATCTCCTCGTAGGTGGGCAATCCACCGACCGGCCCCACCGCCGTGATCGTCGGCTTGGTCGAGAACAGGCGGGAGGAAAGATCGGTGAGGCGGTCGACGGTAAGGGCGCCGAGCCGTTCCATCAGCTCTTCCTTGGCGATCGGCCGGCCGAACAGCAGCAGCTGCCGGGCTATCTGGGAAGCCCGGCTGGACGCGCTTTCGGCCGACATGATCAGCCCGGCGCGGTATTGCGCGCGCGCCCGGTCGAGTTCTTCCTGCAGGATGCTTTCGCCCGAGCGTTGCAGTTCCGAGATGATGACCGGCACCAGCTCCGAGGTGTCGCCCTGACCGGTCGCGGCATGGACGCCGAACAGGCCGGTGTCGGAAAAGCCCCAGTGGAAGGCATAGACGGAGTAGCACAGCCCGCGCTTTTCACGCACTTCCTGGAACAGGCGGGACGACATGCCGCCGCCGAGGATCATCGACAGAATCTGCGAGGCGTAGAAGTCGCGCACATGATAGGCGCGGCCCTCGAAGCCGAGCACGATCTGCGCGTCCATCAGGTCGCGGTGCTCGCGAAAGTCGCCGCCGACATAATGCGCATATTGCGGCATCACGCCGTCGGCCTTGGGACGAAAGCCGCCCAGCCGCCGCTCCACGTCGCGCACGAAAACGTCGTGCTTCACGTCGCCGGCCGCCACGACGACCATCTGGTCGGCGCCGTACTGGCGTTCCATGAAAGCATGGAGCTGCTTAGAGGTGAAGGATTTGACCGTTTCGGGCGTGCCGAGAATCGAGCGGCCGAGGGTCTGGTGTCGGAAGGCCGTCTCGGTGAAATGGTCGAACACGACATCGTCGGGCGTGTCGTGGGCCGCGCCGATCTCCTGCAGGATGACGTTCTGCTCGCGTTCCAGCTCCTCGGGGTCGAATTTCGATTCGGTCAGGATGTCGGAGAGGAGATCGAGCCCCAGCGGCACGTCGTCGGCCAGCACGCGGGCATAGAAGGAGGTCGTTTCCACGCTGGTGGCGGCGTTGATCTCGCCGCCCACATTCTCGATTTCGGAAGCGATCTGAAACGCGCTTCGCTTGTTTGTCCCCTTGAACGCCATGTGTTCGAGGAGGTGGGCCATCCCATGCTCGTCATCGCGTTCGTTGCGGGCCCCGGATTTGACCCACACCCCCAATGCGACGGATTCGATACTTGGAAGGGTTTCGGTGGCGACCGTCAGGCCGTTCGACAGACGGCTTACCTCAACACCCATATAGTTCTTACTCCCTAACGCGCCGCCCGCGCGTGGCGGCTTATATGATCTTCGACCGTTTTCAGGTCGGAGCGAACTATCGTGAACCTTTCCTCGCGTTCCATCAACCCCTCCAGCCAAACAGGCAGGGCGGGCGTCACGCCGCTGGCCTCCTGCACGGCTGCCGGGAACTTGGCCGGGTGCGCGGTGGCCAGGATCACCATCGGCGTGTCGCCGGCGTGCTGGCGGGCAACGTGGACGGCGGTCGCGGTGTGCGGGTCGAGCAGGTAGGAGCTAGCCTTCAGCGTCTCGCGGATCGTCGCCGCCGTCTCCTCCATGTCGGCGCGGCCGGCGTCGAATTCGGCGCGGATCTTTTCCAGCGCCGGCGTGTCGATGGTGAAGGCGCCGGACTGCTTCAGCCCTGCCATGTAGCGTCGCACGGCCGCTGAGTCGCGCCCGGTCGCCTCGAACAGCAGCCGCTCGAAATTCGACGACACCTGAATGTCCATCGAGGGCGAGGTCGTCGCCACCACGCCGGTGGTGCGGTATTCGCCGGTCGCCAGCGTGCGGGCGAGAATGTCGTTGTCGTTGGTGGCGATGATCAGCCGCTCGATCGGCAGGCCCATGCGCTTGGCGGCGTAGCCGGCGAAGATGTCGCCGAAATTGCCGGTCGGCACGGTGAAGGAAACCGGCCGGTCCGGCGCGCCGAGTGAGAGTGCGGAGGAGAAGTAGTAGACGATCTGGGCCATGATGCGCGCCCAGTTGATCGAGTTCACGCCCGACAGCGAAACGCGGTCGCGGAAGCCGTGATCGTTGAACATCTCCTTCACCAGCCCCTGGCAGTCGTCGAAATTGCCTTCGATCGCCAGCGCGTGGACGTTGCTTGCCTTATGGGTGGTCATCTGCCGCTGCTGCACCGGCGAGACGCGGCCATGCGGGAAGAGCACGAACATGTCGGTGCGGTCGCGCCCGGCGAAGGCGTCGATGGCAGCACCCCCGGTGTCGCCGGAGGTGGCGGCGGTGATGGTGGCGCGCTGGCCGCGCTCGGCCAGCACATGGTCCATCAGCCGCGCCAGCATCTGCATGGCCACGTCCTTGAAGGCGAGCGTGGGGCCATGGAAAAGCTCCAGCACGAAGCTGTTGGCGCCAAGCTGCACGATCGGGCAGACCGCCTCGTGGCGGAAGGTGGCATAGGCTTCCCGCACGATCCGCTCGAAGGCGGGGGCGGAAATCTCGCCGCCGAGGAACGGGGTCAGCAGGCGGATGGCGAGGTCGGGATAGGAAAGGCCGCGCATGGCGCGGATTTCGGCGGGGCTGAACTGCGGCCATTCGCTGGGAATGTAGAGGCCGCCGTCGCGTGCCAGTCCCGTCAGGACCGCATCGGAAAAGCCGAGTGCGGGCGCTTCCCCGCGAGTGCTGATGTAGTTCATCGTCATCCGTCTGTTCTGGCCGGTCCGCCCCATGAAAGCAGACCGTTGAAAACTTGCGCCCCGTCAGTCGCATTTTTGCCGCGCGATTGCTATACCACCGCCAGCTTTGCGAGAGGGAAGTTCAGCATATGAAGTTTCGATCCATCGATAGTCGTGTTTTGGCGGGCTTTGCGCTTTCGAGCTTTATGATTGTCGTCGCGGGCTGCCAATCCGGCGACGGAGGCGGCACGGCGGCAAAGCCTAAAATCGCGGAAAGCGAGCTCAGAGCCTACTGCCCGAACGTGACGCTGCGCGAAGGAACAGCCTATCACAGCACCTATGCCAAGGGTGGACAGGACGATCCGTCGAAGCTGGTCTATCAGGCGTCGATTTCCGACATCACCCGCGCCTGCAGCCGCGCTGACGGCATGCTGACGCTCAACGTCGCCGTGGCCGGCAAGGTGGTTCCGGGCCCCGAGGGCGTGCCGGGCAAGGTAGCCCTGCCGATCCGCGTTGTCGCCGTGCAGGGGATGGAGCAGAAGGTGCTCTATTCCAAGCTGAGCCAGTTCGAGGCGACGGTCACCGACACGTCGACGGCCACGCAGTTCATGTTCAACGATACGGCCGTGACCTTCCCGATTCCGGAAGACCAGAACGTCCAGATCTATGCCGGCTTCGATGATGGTCCGCCGGCCAAGGCCAAGGGCAAGGCCAAGAAGTAACGCGCCTTCAGGGCCTTCCGCCGTTCGCATGAGGGGCGGAAGGTTTGATGAAAGAACGCTGACCCGCCCTCACGCGTCCTCGGACCATTCCGAGAGAGCGCTGACCACGCCCGCGAAATCCGCCCAGCGGCGGATGACGGTTTCCGCGCCCGCCTCGGTCAGCGCGTCGGCATGGCCGGGATAGCTGTGCGAAGCGCCGGTGAAGCCGACCACGCGCATGCCGGCCGCCCGCGCGCCAGCCACGCCATGCACCGAATCCTCCACAACGAAGGTTCGCGCCGGATCGGCGCCGAGCGTGGTGGCCGCATGCAGGAAAACGTCCGGCGCGGGCTTCGGCTTTTTCGTCGACGTGTCGAGCGAGGAAAAGATGCGGCCCGAGAAGAAAGGCAGCAGGCGCGTCCTGCCGAGCGTCATCTCAAGGCGCTGGCTGCTCGAATTCGAGCAGATGCAGCGTGCCGAGGCCACGGCGGCAACCGCCTCATGCACGCCATCCACGGCCCGAACCTCCGCCGCCAGCCGCTGGTCCACCAGCTTTTCGGCCTGGTCGATCAGCGTCGCCTGGAATGGGATCTGCGACTGCTCCTCGATCTTGAGCATGATGTCCTTGAAGGTCAGGCCCGCATAGACCTCGGCCAGTTCCTCGGCTTCGATCGGGAACCCGGCCGAAGTCAGAAGGTCCGCTTCGACGCGGGCGGCGATGATTTCTGAATCGACGAGAACGCCGTCGCAATCGAAAATGACAAGATCGGGCTGGGTCATGACAATCCGGGACAATTCAGGGGAGAAGAGGGGCTAAGTGCCCTATATAGGTTCGGCGGTTCGCATACACCATTGCCGCCGGTGTCGCAAACCGCGGCCCTGCCGCCAACAATTTCGGTCGCCGCTTCACCAATTGTTTACGCTGATGGGTAACCATAACAACCTGTAAACAGTAACGCGTGATCCGGGTGTCCGAATGTCTGCCGTGCGTCTTTCCGCCGACCTTTCCCCCTTGCCGCCGAGAGCCGAATGGCTGGATACGATCCTGAAAGGGGATTGCGTCGCCGCGCTCGACAAGCTGCCCGAGAAGTCGGTCGACGTCATTTTCGCCGACCCGCCCTACAACCTCCAGCTCAATGGCGACCTGCATCGTCCCGATCAGTCCAAGGTCGACGCCGTGGACGACCACTGGGACCAGTTCGACAGCTTTGCCGCTTACGATGCCTTCACCCGCGCCTGGCTGTTGGCCGCGCGCCGCGTGCTGAAGCCCAACGGCACCATCTGGGTGATCGGCTCCTATCACAATATCTTCCGCGTCGGCGCCTCGCTGCAGGATC
>Ga0187815_10001396_pt1 | contig 11392 bp, 6 predicted proteins | sample NC_S_5_FD_132962 | JGI IMG/M metagenome (GOLD analysis project Ga0187815, IMG submission 132962) | Wetland sediment microbial communities from Neuse River Estuary, North Carolina, USA - ASW-S_5 | ecosystem: Environmental > Aquatic > Freshwater > Wetlands > Sediment | place: USA: North Carolina...
CGGCGCCAACACCGCCATCTTCAGTGTCGTCAATGCCGTCCTCTTGCGCCCTCTGCCTTACAAGAACGCCGACCGACTCACCTGGGCCACCGAACGCTTCCCTTACAACCATGATTCCAGCGCTGTTCTGAGCCCCGACTTCATCGTCTGGCAAAATGGCAACGATGTCTTCGAAAAAATTGGCGCCTTCGGGGGTGACGCGGGCGCGAATCTCACCGGCGCTGGCGAACCCGAGCGTGTCAGCGTCACAGACCTCACCGCAGGTTTCTTCGAGATGCTTGGAATTCAGCCGCTGCTCGGCCGCGATTTCCTTCCCGAAGAAAGCAAGCAGGCGAACAGTCATGTTGCCTTGCTGAGTGAAACTCTCTGGCGAAATCGTTTCGCTGCCGATGCTCATATCATCGGAAAAACCATTAGCCTCGACGGCACCGCCTACACCGTCGTCGGCGTCATGCCGGCTGGCATGCGCTATCCGCGCGCAGATGTCTGGATTCCACTCGCGCTCGATTCCGACGTTTTCTCGCCGCACTCGCCGCGTTGGATGATCCTCGCCGTCATCGGCCTCCTGAAGCCGGGCGTTTCCATCGACCAGGCGCGAGCTAACCTCCAGGTTCTGATCCGGCGGATGGATCAGCTATACCCGCCCCAGGCGGCGCGATTTCGCGCAGGTGCGCACGCCGACGTTGTTCCCCTGCATGATGTCCTCGTCCGCAACGTGCGCTCCTTGCTCTTCATTCTGCTTGGCGCCGTCGGACTGGTCCTCCTGATTGCCTGCGCCAACGTGGCCAACTTGCTCCTTTCGCGGGCCGCCGCGCGCGGCGCAGAAATCGCAATTCGCGCCACACTGGGCGCCGGACGTCGTCGCCTCCTACAGCAAATGCTCACCGAAAGCCTGCTCTTGGCATGCTGCGGCGCTGTGCTTGGCCTTCTCGCCGGATTCTCGTGCACACGCCTTCTCCAACAATTGATTCCCCCAGATCTTCCGTCCAGTTTGAAACTCGACTGGAGAACCTTCGGCTTTGTGGCCGTGCTGGCAATTTCATCCGTCATGCTTTTTGGCTTGGTTCCCGCGCTGCTCGCCTCGATCACCAACATGCACGAGGCGCTGAAAAGCGGAACAGTCGTGAAGCAGCACAGACCGACTCGCCTGCGCGGCCTCCTCGTCATTGGCGAAATCAGCTTGTCGCTCGTGCTCTTGAGTGGTGCTGGCCTTCTCGTGCGAAGTTTCCTGCGCTTGACGCAGCTCGATCTCGGCTTCCAACCCTCTCATCTCCTCATCGCCACCGTCGAGCGTCCCTTGACCCTCGGCTTTGATTCGCAGCAGCACGTCGTCTTCTTTCGACAAGCACTCGACCGCATCCGTGCCATCCCCGGTGTCCAGGACGCGGCCCTCACCCACCAGTACCCGCTCGGAGAAATGCGAAACGCCACGATCGCGCTCCGTCTCCCGGACAACACGATGTATCACCCCGGAACTCCAATCCTGGTTGACCAGATCAGTCCCGACTATTTCCGCGTCATGCGCATCCCCTTGCTGAAGGGTCGCTTCTTCGATTCTCGCGATTCCACCGGCGCCACGCCGGTGGCCATCCTGAGTGAATCCCTCGCGCGCCAAGCATTCAAGGAGCGCGATCCGCTCGGCCAGCGCATCCGCATAGGTCCCGACCCGCCCGACTTCACAATTGTCGGTGTCGTCGCGGACAGCAGAAATGCTGCTCCCGACCAGCCGCCCTTGCCCGAAATCTTCGAGCCCGACGTTCAAGGGCCGTCATTTGTGATGACCTTTGTCGTGCGCAGCAAGGGCGACCCGCGCGCTCTTGCCGCCGCCGTGCGTCAAGCCATCCTCAGCGTCGACAAAAATCAGCCCTTGTCGGAATTGCAGACGATGGACGACCTTCTCGCCACTACAGTCGCGCCGCAGCGATTCAGGATGCTGCTCGTGGGACTGTTCGCACTTCTCGCATCGGCGCTCGCTGCCGTCGGAGTTTACGGCGTCATGGCTTATTCCGTCGCCCAGCGCCGCCACGAAATCGGCATCCGCATCGCCCTCGGCGCGCAGAGCCAACACGTCATGAAACTTCTTCTCGGCCACGGCGCCTTTCTCGCGTTCGTTGGCGTGGCTATCGGCGTTGCCGGTGCGCTTTGGCTGACCCGGTTCTTCGCCAGCCTGCTGTACGGTATCAAGCCAAGCGATCCCCTTACGTTTTTTTGCGTGTCGCTCGGCCTTGTTGCCGTGGCCCTGCTCGCAACCTACATCCCAGCCCGCCGCGCCATCCGCGTCGACCCCATGGTCGCCCTCCGCCACGAGTGACGAACTGTCAGGGGCTTGCGCGAATTTGGGAACAGTCCCGTAGGGGCGCTGCTTGCTGCGCCCGATCTTCTGTCGTTGTGAGGCAGTTTGTATCGCGCGCCGGCAGGGCCTGCGCGAAAATGGGGAACGGTCGTGTAGGGGCGGGTTTCAAACCCGCCCGGTTTTCGATTTTGTAGCGGCCGCCTTCAGGCGGGCCAAGCGCTGGCCCTGATACAGTTTTTCCTCTAATTCTGCGGCGTTGGGCTTGTCACCGGGCCTCCGGCCGGTGGTGTGCTGTACGTCCCGGAATCGAACACTCGAGAACATCCGCACCTTGCCCCGGTTCCGTAACTCCGCAACCCGCCAGCACTTGCTTCATCGCCCTTCGGAACTTTATCTGCCGAGCATTCTCGTGCCGGCGTCCGCGTGCCAAGACTGCGACCCGGCAGGTCAAGTGAAAGCCTCACGGCGAGTCACAAGAACGCCTTCGCCGTGCCGCGAAGCGTGGACGGCGAATTTTGAGGAGGTGGTTAGGGATGACAACTCTGCTGCAGGATATTCGCTACGCGGTGCGTGTGCTGCTGAAATCGCCAGGCTTTGCCGCGATCGCCATCCTTACTTTGGCGCTGGGCATCGGCGCCAACACCGCGCTTTTCTCGGTTGTCAACGGCGTGCTCCTCAATCCTCTGCCGTATCCGCATCCCAACCAGTTGGTCAGCGTCTACGACACTGTGGAGGGGTTTAACTCAGCTTCCATCTCCTACCCTGATTTCCTCGACTGGGTCCGCGACAATCATTCTTTCTCCTCACTCGCAGCCTACAAATCATTCCTCAGCTTCAACTGGATCGGGCAAGGCGACGCCCAGCGCGTCTCGGTCGTCGAAGTCTCCGCCTCTTTTTTCCCGGCTCTCGGCGTGAATCCCATCCTCGGCCGCAATTTCTCGCCTGCCGAAGATCAATTGAATGGCCCTCCTGCTGTCATTCTCAGCGGCGGCTTCTGGAAATCTAAATTCGCCTCCTCGCCCGAAATTCTCGGAAAAACTCTCAACCTCGACGGCGCCGACTACACCGTCGTCGGCGTGCTTCCCGCGAATTTTTATTTCTGCTGCAGATCCATTAATTTCCAACTGAGCGATGTGTACGTGCCCCTCGGCGCCTCCAAGCTTCCCTGGATGAAGGACCGCAAGATTCACCCCGGAATTTTTGCCGTTGGACGCATGAAGGAAGGCGTCACGCTGGCCCAGGCGCGCGCCGACATGGCCCGTCTGGCTCGCAATCTCGCCGCCGAGTATCCCGACGCGGACAAAGATAGTGGAATCGGCGTCACTTCGCTAAAGGAGGAAATGGTCCAGAATATTCGGCCTTTCCTTCTCGTCCTGCTTGCGGCGGTCGGATTCGTCCTGCTCATCGCTTGCGTGAACGTGGCCAACTTGCTTCTGGCGCGTTCTGGCCGGCGTGCGCGGGAATTTGCGATTCGAGCCACGCTCGGAGCCACGCAGGGGCGGGTGATACGGCAGCTTCTTACGGAAAGCGTGCTCCTCGGGCTTTCCAGCGGCGTGCTCGGCTTGCTGCTCGCGTCGTGGGGAACTTCGGCCGCGCTATCCATCGTTCCCAGCACTTTGCCGCGCGCCAACGATGTGCGTATTGATCCGCGTGTTCTTCTATTCACGCTCGCAGTCTCCCTGCTCGCCGGAATTCTGTTTGGACTCGCGCCTGCCCTGAAAACGGCCCGTCCCGATTTGCACGGAGGACTCCAAGAGGGCGGCCGCGGCTTGAGCGGCGCACGCTACCGCACGCAAGGAATTTTCGTGGTCGTCGAAATGGCCCTGGCCCTCGTTTTGCTAGCAGGCGCCGGACTGACCATTCGCACTCTCCTCCGCTTATGGAGCGTGAATCCCGGATTCGACCCCCACGAGGTGCTCAGCTTCGAGGTGGGATTTCCCGCCGATATCACCAGCGGCAACGCAACGCAAATTCGCGCCAGCCTCCGCCAGTTGACCCAAAAGATCGCCGCCGTTCCCGGCATTCGCTCCGCTTCACTGATGACCGGCGCCTTCCCCATGGGTGAAGAAAGCGACCTGCCGTTCTGGCTCGACGGAACGCCAAAGCCGCCAACCCAAAACAGCATGCCCGACGCGCTCTGGTATATCGTCGGTCCTGATTACCTGAAGGTGATGAAAATTCCCCTCCTGCGCGGGCGTTTTATCACCGCGCAGGACGACGCCAATTCTCCGGGCGTGTGTGTGATCGACGAGGATTTCGCCCGCAAATACTTCGGCAATCAGGATCCCATCGGCAAGCGCCTCAACTTCGAACTGGTTTTTACCCAGCTTCAAATCGTCGGCGTGGTCGGGCACGTGAAGCAGTTCGGGCTCGATGAAGGCGCCCACGCTCCCGTGCTGGCCCAGTTTTACGTTTCTGACCTGCAGCTCCCTGATGCTGTAATCAAAGCGTTCGCTAGCGAAGCGGGATACGTTGTGCGCACGGAAGGCTCGCCCGACGCTTTCGCCGGCTCCATCCGCCGGGCCACCCATGATTTCAACAGCAAAACGGTCCTCTACGATACGGAAGCGGTGGACCACACCATTTCGCAGTCGCTTGCCGCCCGCCGCTTTGCCATGATTCTTCTCGCCGTGTTCGCGGGGCTTGCCCTGCTGCTCTCCAGCATTGGAATCTATGGCGTCATTTCTTACGTGGTCGGCCAGCGCACTCACGAGATCGGCATTCGCATGGCGCTCGGCGCGCAGCCCAGCGACGTGCTGAAAATCGTCATGGGCCACGCCGCCGCGCTCGCGCTGATCGGAGTCGCAATCGGCCTCGCGGCCGGGGCGGGACTCACGCGGCTGATGTCCAAGATCCTCTACGGCGTCAGCGCCACTGACCCGCTCACCTTCGCCCTGGTGGCTGTTGTGCTGACGCTCGTGGCCCTCGCCGCCTGCTATGTCCCAGCCCTGCGCGCCATGCGCGTCGATCCCGTGGTCGCCCTCCGCCACGAATAGGTCTCCCTCAGACCCGGATCTTCAAACGCAGCTCTGTGTATCGCCTCGCGCAGTACTTGCGCGAGAGATACCCAAAGAATAAACTCCCGGTCGCGACGACAAAGCGCGTGGGCAGAAGTGCATTCCAATACGGGATCGCCGGCACTTGGTCGCGAGGAGGAACGCGTGGCTAGACTTTCGTTCCCAACATCAAGGGCAGTTGCCGGGCCACTCCTGATCGATGAGGCGCAATTGCGCGCGCTCGATGAAGTTATAGACTGACACACGGACGTCCTTCAAACATACCGGGACAGAGAGATCCAGACCGCGACCGAAAAAGAGATACAAAAACACCTGGCTAAGGGATTCCTAAGAGAGGAGGCGGTGGAAGCCCAACGAGCGCGCATCACGCAATTCGTGGCGCTCTCAAGCCGACTGGGGAAAGAGAGTAGATCGGCTTCACTCTACCTTAAGGGAGGTCGAGAGGTCCAAGCAGAACGCTTTTCGGAGGCCATCAATCAGCCCCTAGGGGACGCCGAAGAGGCCTCGGGCATGGCTCTTTATTTAACGATTGGAACGGTGCGGGCACGCGTCCTACTGGGAGAAATGAGATGGACCCAAGAACTCACAATCGACGTAGAGCCGAACGATCTTGAGGCCGCCCAAGGTTTTTTTGGCGCGTTGAGCAATTGGGCCAGTGACGTGGACGCCCCGAGGTGGCAGCAACGATGGTTGGCATGGCGTCCCGCATTCGTCCTGGCGCTCGTTCTGTGGGCCTTTTTAGGACTCCTATTCACGCCGTTTCTCTCCTGGACTTGGGCAGGGCAACGAGCGAGCCGAGCCGAGGCTCGTAAGCTGCTCGCTCAAGGCGTCAACCCGAAAAATGAAACTCGTGCAATTGAACTGCTTCTCGCAATCGAGTCGAACTACGACGCCGGCTCGAGGGGGCTCGCGCTCGGCGTCAGATATTGGACCTATGTCGCCATCGGCACCCTAGAGCCCTAACTTGCGCCGCAATCTGCCCACAGGTATGCATTGGCGTCTGGAAAGGAAAACAAAAATCCGACGTTGGCGCACCTGGATCTCGCTGGTTGCGATTACTATCCCACTGCTCGTTATCGGATCGGCTCTCCTGCCGTGGGTACTCCACTGGTTGGGACTCAGCCCACCGAACAGCTAGTTGCACCCCAGAATGGTATCGTTTAGCGGATGGCCGTGCTTTATCCCTCGCTGGGCTCGAACATCGGCAATCGCGCGGCGAACATCTCGCGCGCATTGGACGAGCAGCCTTCAGGCCGGGCCGAGGCGCTTCACGTTGCTGATGTTGTAGGGCCGCATGGCATATGATGAAGCCTTGGCAAAGCGGGTAAAGGCCACGCTAGGGCGCACTCGCCAAATCGAAGAAAAACGAATGTTCGGCGGAATCGCATTCATGGTGCGCGGGAAGATGTGTGTCACCGTGGGCAAGGATCGAATTATGTGCCGCATCGACCCGGCGATCCACGACACCGTGTTGCAACACAAAGGTTGCCGAACCGTAGTCATGAGAGGCCGGGAAATGCGCGGCTGGGTATACGTCGACGCACAGGCCCTGAGAGCAAAAGGCGCTCTCGACTACTGGGTCGGCCTGGCTTCCGCCTATAACAAAGCAATCGCATCAGCGGGACGACCGAACACACAGGCAGGGTGATACCTCAAAGGATCGCACGTGATCGACTTCACCGCGGGTGACGCCGTGTTGCTGGCGCGAGCTGCGATTCCCCCGTCCGCCTGAAATATTCCCACTCCTGGTACGTAACAATGGGTATGCACGTGGGGGTAGCGCGTGATCGAATTTGATGCCGGTACAATAATTCAAGCTGCGTGGATCATTTTTGCCGCCTACTGGTTTCTTGCTGCGCTGCGCGTCAACCGCGTGAAGCAGCGTGAGCCCTTCGGCGACACGTTGGTCCGCATCATAATCGGTGTCACGGCATTCCTGCTGATCTACTCTTCCGATCCCCGCTTTCGGACGCTGAATTCGCGTTTCGTCCCTTATGCGCCGTGGATTCGGGGCCTCGGCGCCGCCTTGACATCTGTCGGAATCGCCTTCGCCATTTGGGCTCGCAACCACATCGGACGCTACTGGAGCAGCAGCGTCTCCCTGCGCGCCGGTCACCAATTAGTTCGCACCGGACCTTACGCGCGCATCCGGCATCCGATTTACACCGGAATCCTTCTCGCCCTCGCAGGCACAGCTCTGGTCATCGGCAGGGATCGTGCGCTCCTGGCCTTCGTCATCATGCTTGTCGGGTTCGCCTGGAAGGCCTCGCGCGAGGAAGCCTTGCTCGCACGCGAATTCGGCCCCGCCTTCGACGAGCACAAACGCCTCACCGGCTTTTTTCTGCCCCGCCTGTCCTGAAGGCGTCACTCATCCGCAAGGTCACTCTGAAACCCGAACTCCTTCAGCTTCTCCTTCCCTTCGCCAATCTCCCCCGATTTTCCGAATGGACAGAAACGTTTCTGCGCTTTATTGTTTCTACCAGCGAAGAAGGCGCGCGAAATCCCCGCTAGCTGCAGCTTTTTCGATTAGAAAAGGGGCGAAGGATGACTAAGAAGATTTTTGGTGTGATGATCGTGCTCTTGGCTTCGCTATTCCTGTCCGCTTGTGCAATCCGCGTGGCTGGACCGCCCTGCCTCGGCTATGGCTGTCCGGTCGGAACCGCCAGCGGCACAGCACACGCGAGCGCCACAACTCCGCAACCCACGGGCCAAGCGGTGGCCGCCAAAAACACACCGCCAGCGCCGCGCGCGATCAATTCCGGCAAGTAGCCGCGCGCCTCTCTTGGAGTTCGGTCTGAGTCCAACTCATCCTTTAGGTCACTTGGAAGGGCGGGGCTTTAGTTAAGATGGTTTTGGCTTGTTGTTTTCGTTTTTTGGGAAAAACCAAAAAGGAGGAGGCGACGATGCTTACAAAACAGACCTATACAATGAAATGCCGGGAGACCGGATATACGGCCAAGGTGAACGTCATTGAGGTCGACGACGTGCCCGGCCACATCATCGGCGTGGGAGAGTTCCCAGGCGTGTGGTCTTGTGATGACGGCAGTGTTGCCACCACCTCGACCAAGGACATGTTTGACTACATCAAAGGGTGTGGCAAGATCCATGGATATAACGTGGCCACTTTTTGTCCACTTTATGCATAAGGTATCAAGGCACCGCAACAACCGAGGCAAACGCGAAGACCAGCAGGTGGGAGGCCACGTGTGAATTCAGCAAGGGGACTGGCCGGTTCGAAGGAATCCAAGGGGGCGGATCGTTTACCGGCAAGCGCCTTGCGTCCACGCCAGGTGCCGGTGCTCAATATTACGTCGATTATGATCTCACCTACACTTTGCCTTCCAAGTGATTTTTGGTAATGAGAATTTAGACCCCGCCGTTCAGAATGCCCACAAGACCTCCGCTTTAGCCCCTGAACCCGCCTCGCCGATTCTCGCTTACGCCGACACGCCTTCCGCCTCCTCGCCCTCGCCGTGCGGCTTGTGTGCCGCGATCACCTTCTCCGAAAGTTCGCCCGGCACGAAGTCGTAGTGCGAAAACTCCATCGAGTAGCTTCCGCGCCCTTGCGTCATCGACGTGAGTTCGTTCGCGTAACTCAGCATCTCCGACAACGGCACTAGCGCCTTCACGATTACCGTCCCGCCACGCGTCTCGCTCCCGCTGATTTTTCCTCGCCGCGAACTTAGATGGCCCATCAAGTCGCCTGAGTATTGGTCCGGCGCGTACACCTCCACCTGCATGATCGGCTCGAGCAGCGCAGGCCGCGCTTGTTTCATCGCCTCCTTGAACGCCAACTGCCCCGCAATCTTGAACGCGATGTCGCTCGAGTCCACGTCGTGGTATTTCCCGTCGTACAGGATCGCCCGGAAATCGACCACCGGAAATCCCGCCAGATATCCGCGCTCCGCCGCGTCGCGAATGCCTTTTTCCACCGACGGAATCCAGTTCTTGGGAATCGCGCCGCCAAAAATATCGTCCACGAACTCGATTCCTTTCCCGCGCGGCAGCGGCTCCATCTTGATCCGGCACAGCCCAAACTGCCCGTGCCCGCCGGTTTGTTTCTTGTGCTTGCCTTCCGCGTCCGCCTTCCCGCGAATAGTCTCGCGGTACGGCACCTTGGGCGGCTTGAGCGTCAGCTCCACGTGATACCGCTTGCGCAGTTTCGCCACCACAACTTCGATGTGCTGCTGTCCCGCGCCGCTGAGCAGGAATTCCTTGGTTTGCTGGTCGCGCCCGAACCGCAGCGCCAGGTCCTCCTCCAGAATCCTATGAATGGCGACGCCGATGCGATCTTCATCCGCGCGCGTCTTCGGCTCGATGGCAAATGTGATCGAAGGCTCCGGAATGCGTGCCGGCGGATAGAAAATCGGCGCATTCTTGTCCCCCAACGTCTCGCCCGTCACCGTTTCCTTCAACTTCGCGACTGCCCCGATATCTCCCGCATGAATTTCGTTCACCGCCGTCGCCGTCTTCCCCTGCATCACTTGAATGTGCTGCAACCGCTCCGTCGTGCTCCGGTTATAGTTCTGCAGGTTTGCATCATTTTTCAACACGCCCGACATCACCTTGAAATACGTGATGCGTCCGGCGAACGGGTCCGCCAGCGTCTTGAACACGAAAATCGACACCGGCTCAGAATCTGCAATTTTGCGCTCGACCCTCTCGCCTTTCTGGTCCGCCGACGCGTTGCCGGCCGCCTTCCCGCGGTACGCAGGCCGCGGAAGAATCTCCACCATGAAATTCAGGATCGCGTCGCTTCCAATGTTGCGCAGCGCAGAACTGATCAACACAGGGAAAATCTTCTTGTCGCGAACTTCCTCGTACAGGCCCTTCTTCAGGTCCTCGGCTGGCAACGTGCCTTTATCGAAGAATTCTTGCATCAGTTCGTCTTCGCCTTCAGCCACCAGCTCGACCAGCGCTTCGTGCGCCGCTTTCGCTTCTTCCGCCATGTCTGCGGGAATTTCTTCGATTTTCGCTTTGCCGTCGCCGTCAGGCGTGTAGATCAGCGCCTTCATCGTCACCAGATCGATCACCCCGCGAAAATTCTTTTCCGACCCGATGGGCAACTGAATCGGCACCACGCCGCGGCCAAACGCTTCCTGCACCGACTTCAGCGCTCGCTCGAAGCTGGCCAGCTCGCGATCCATCCAGTTCAGCACAAACGCGCGCGGCTGATCGTATTCCGTCGCGTAGTCCCACACCTTTTCCGTCACCACCTGAACTCCGCTCACCGCGTCCACCAATATCAGCGACGCGTCCGCCGCAATCAGCGATGCCTTCGTTTCGTTGATGAACGTCGAATACCCGGGCGTGTCCAGCAGATTGATCTTCGTCCTTTCGTTTTGCCCCGCTTCCTGCCACTCGGCATAAGCCAGGCCGGTGTTAATCGATATTTTTCGCGCAATCTCCTCTTCGTCCCAGTCGGTAACGGTCGACCCCTCGGCCACTTTCCCATGCCGCGGCGTCATTCCCGCCGTATACAGTAGCGACGACGCGAGCTGGGTCTTCCCCGAGTCGCCGTGTCCTACAATGCCAATGTTTCGTATCCATTCCGTGTTGTACGATTTCATCTTTCACCCCTCTTCCGCAGCCGCTCCCAAAGATTCTAAATTCTAAGGTCCTGAATCCGAAATTCGTTGCTCGTTTCTAGGGGGTCGGAGCTTTCGCGGTTTCTGCGTCCGCCGTGGCGGAAGCTCCGACATTCAAGGCCCGTAATTGCAATGGGCTTTAGCCCCTGAGGTCCAGACAAATTACGCTCGACCTTTCCTGAATCCTCGGTTCTCACAATAATTTCGAATCTCGTCCGCACGCACACGTCGGCAGATTTCCTCGAACGCTTGCTCCCGACTTGTCACATGGAATTAACATCCGCGCCAGGTGCGTGCCCGAATCCCGCGGTGCCTCGCTTCGTGTCCAGCGGTGGGGTCGATCCGTCCCGACAACATTGGCCGGCCCGCGGGCGGGAAAAACGGATGCTAGCACACGCCTCCCGGCCCTCGCTACTACCTTGTGCCTCGCCCCTGGGCAAGCCTAATTCCTGCGCCACACCTGATATGCCGTAGGGGCGCTGCTTGTGCAGACG
>Ga0187815_10001398_pt1 | contig 11383 bp, 8 predicted proteins | sample NC_S_5_FD_132962 | JGI IMG/M metagenome (GOLD analysis project Ga0187815, IMG submission 132962) | Wetland sediment microbial communities from Neuse River Estuary, North Carolina, USA - ASW-S_5 | ecosystem: Environmental > Aquatic > Freshwater > Wetlands > Sediment | place: USA: North Carolina...
CCTGGCCCTCGCGCCGCAGCTGCGTGAAGCTCGTGGCGCTCCACACGTCGGCGGACACGCCCCAGTCCTTCTCCAGCATCTCGGCCGCGGCCTCCACTTCCCTGAGGATGGTGCCGGAGCCCATGAGCTGCACGCGCAGCTTCTGCTTGCCGCCCTGCTTGAGGAGATAGAGCCCCTTCAGGATATCCTGCTCGGCGCCCTTCGGCATGGCGGGCTGCGCGTAGTTCTCGTTCATGCAGGTGAGGTAGTAGAAGACGTTCTCCTGCTCCTTGAACATGCGGCGCAGGCCGTCCTGCACGATCACCGCCACCTCGTACATGTAGGTGGGGTCATAGGACACGCAGTTCGGGATGGTGGAGGACAGGATGTGGCTGTGGCCGTCCTCGTGCTGCAGGCCTTCGCCCTCGAGGGTGGTGCGCCCGGCGGTGCCGCCGATGAGGAATCCCCGCGCCTGGATGTCACCCGCCGCCCAGGCGAGATCGCCGATGCGCTGGAAGCCGAACATGGAGTAGTAGATGTAGAAGGGCACCATGGGCACGCCATGGTTGCTGTAGGCCGTGGCTGCGGCGATCCACGAGGCCATGGAGCCCGCCTCGGTGATGCCCTCCTCCAGGATCTGGCCCGACTTGTCCTCCTTGTAGAACATCAGCTGGTCCGCGTCGGCCGGCTCGTAGAGCTGGCCCACGGAAGAATAGATGCCGATCTGGCGGAACAGGCCCTCCATGCCGAAGGTGCGCGCCTCATCCGGCACGATGGGCACCACGTGCTTGCCGATGCCCTTGTCCTTCACCAGCGCCGTGAGGATGCGCACCAACGCCATGGTGGTGGAGACCTCGCGGTCGCCCGTGCCTTCCAGGAAAGTCTTGAAGAAATCGAGCCCTGGCACCTCGAGCGGTGCGCTCTTGTGCTGGCGCTGCGGCAGGTAGCCGCCGAGCTTCTCGCGCCGCGCCTTCAGGTATCTGAGCTCCTCGCTGTCCTCGGCGAAGCGGCGGAACGGCACCTTGCCGATCTCCTCGTTGGAGACCGGGATGTTGAAGCGGTCGCGGAACTCCTTGAGGGAGTCCTCGTCCAGCTTCTTCTGCTGGTGGGCGCCCATCTGGCCCTGACCGGCCTTGCCCATGCCGAAGCCCTTGACCGTCTTCGCGAGGATCACCGTGGGCTGGCCCTTGCAGTCCATGGCCGCCTGGTAGGCGGCGTGCACCTTGCGCGCGTCGTGGCCGCCGCGGTTCAGGTTCCAGATCTCCTCGTCGCTCATGTTGGCGACCATCTCCAGGAGTTCGGGGTACTTGCCGAAGAACTTCTCGCGCACGAACTTCCCGTCCTTGGACTTGAAGTTCTGGTACTCGCCGTCCACGCACTCCATCATGAGTCGCTTCAGGAGGTCGTTCTTGTCCTGGGCGAGCAGCGGGTCCCAGCGCGAGCCCCACAGCACCTTGATCACGTTCCAGCCGCTGCCGCGGAAGTTCGCCTCCAGCTCCTGGATGATCTTGCCGTTGCCGCGCACCGGGCCGTCCAGGCGCTGCAGGTTGCAGTTCACCACGAACACCAGGTTGTCGAGCTTCTCGCGGGAGGCGAGCGAGATGGCGCCCAGGGACTCCGGCTCGTCCATCTCGCCGTCGCCCAGGAACGCCCACACCTTGCGGTCGCTCTCGGGGATGAAGCCGCGGTGCTCCATGTAGCGCATGAAGCGCGCCTGGTAGATGGCCTGCAGCGGCCCCAGGCCCATGGAGACCGTGGGGAACTGCCAGTAGTCCGGCATCAGCCAGGGATGCGGATAGGAGGAGAGCCCGTCCCGCTCCACCTCGCGGCGGAAGTTCTTGAGCTGTTCCTCGCTGAAGCGCCCTTCCAGGAAGGAACGCGCGTAGATGCCCGGCGAGGAATGGCCCTGGATGTAGATGAGGTCGCCGCCGTGCTGTGCGCTCGGCGCGCGCCAGAAATGGTTGAAGCCCACCTCGTAGAGGGTGCCCGAGGAAGCGTAGGTGGCGATGTGGCCGCCGATGCCGCTGTTCTCCTTGTTGGCATGCACCACCATGGCCATGGCGTTCCAGCGCAGGTAGGCCTCGATGCGCTTCTCGATGGCCCGGTCACCGGGGTAGGCCGGTTCCTGGTTGGCTTTGATGGTGTTTACATAGGCGGTGTTCGGGCTGTAAGGCAGGTAGGCGCCGGAGCGGCGCGCCTTGTCGATGAGCTGCTCGATCAGGAAGTGGGCTCGTTCGGCGCCCTCCACGTCCAGGACCGAGGCCAGGGCGTCCAGCCACTCATGGGTCTCGGCCGGATCCAGGTCCTGGGGCAGATTCGGTGCGTCGTTCGCCATGGCAAAACCTTGTGGTTCGTCGTTCGAGGCGTCGCGGGGAGCGGCGGAAAAGCCCTCCGCCGCGGGGTTCATGCGGTCCTTGGCGCCATCCGGCACGTCTTGTGCCTTCCGGCGGGGCTCCGGGCCCTATATCATCTCTGTCCGGTTACCATAAATCCCGGACAGTCCGATGACCTTGAGGCTACCGCAGGCTTACAAGCTCGATATCCGGCAGCCCTTGGCGGCGGCGGATACGGCCCGGGTGGATGCCCTGGACGCGGTCATTATACTGCTGCCGGAAAGCTCCCTCCAAAAGCACTGGCCGGATTTTCCCCACGCCGAGCGCCTCAAGCAGCGCGTGCCTGCGGCCAAGAAGAGCCTCGCTCCCCTGCGTGTCGATCTGCCCAACCCGCGGCTCACGGCGGCCATCCTGGCCACCTACAAGACCGATGTCGGCGCCTTCGAGTTCCTGACCCTGGCCCGTAAATGCGTCGCCAAGGCCCGCGAATCGGAGCCTGCGCACGTCGGCCTGCTCGTCCCCGGCGCCACCGGCGCCCAGCGCACGGCATTGGCCGAGGCCCTCGCTGCCGCCGTACTGGCTGCCGGTTTCGAACCGCCCCGCTTCAAGTCGGAGTCGGACAAGACGCGACCCATCGCGAGCCTGACCTTGTTCGATGGCGTGAAGCCCATCGATTTCAGCCGCACGCTCGCCGCCGCCGAGGGTAACGCCCTGGCCCGCTGGCTCACCCTCCTGCCGGCCAACTACCTCACGCCGGCCGAATACCACGGCTATGCGAAAGAGCTGGCGCGGCGTGAGGGCTGGAAGTTCGAATTCCTGGATGAGAAGAAGCTGAAGGCCATCGGCGCCGGCGCCTTCCTGGCCGTGTCCCGCGGCAGCGACACCCGCGACGCAGGCATCGTGCACCTCACCTACAGGCCCGCGCGCGCCGCCCGCGGCGTCAAGCCCGTGGCCCTGGTGGGCAAGGGCATCTGCTACGACACCGGCGGCGCCAACTTGAAGTCCGACAAGTCCATGTTCGGCATGCACGGCGACATGCAGGGCTCGGCGGTGGCCTTGGGCACCCTGCTGGCCCTCACCCGCCTGAAGGCGCCGTTCCAGATCGATGCTTGGCTCGCCGTGGCCCGCAACCAGATCGGTCCCAAGGCCTATACCCAAAACGAGGTGGTCAGAGCCGGCAACGGCGTGAACATCGAGATTACCCACACCGATGCGGAAGGCCGCATGGTGCTGGCGGACACCCTCGTCCTCGCCACCCGATCGAAACCGGCCGTCACCCTGGACTACGCGACGCTCACCGGCGCCTGCATGACGGCCTTGGGAAGCCGCTACAGCGGCGCCTTCACGCGGGACGCTGACCTCGCCAAGGCGGTGATCGCCGCCGGCACCCGGAGCGGGGAGCGGGTCTGGCCCTTCCCCATGGAAGGCGACTATGACGAGGACCTGGAGAGCGACATCGCCGACGTGAAGCAGTGCGTGCTGGAGAGCGGCCGCGCCGACCACATCCTGGCCTCCCGCTTCCTCTCCCGCTTCGTGCAGGAAGGCGCGCCCTGGATCCACGTGGACCTGTCCGCCTCGGAACACAAGGGCGGCCTCGCCCATATCCCCACGGAAGTGACGGGCTTCGGGGTGCGTTTCACCTTGAGCCTGCTCCTCGACCAGGGGCTCGCGCCGGCATGAGCACCGCGCTCACCCTCACACGGCCGGACGACTGGCACCTGCACCTCAGGGACGGCGAGGTGCTGAAAGACACCGTCTCGCACACCGCCCGCCGCTTCGCCCGGGCCATCGTCATGCCCAACCTGAAGCCCGCGGTGACCACGGTACAACAGGCCCTGGAATACCGGGAACGCATCCTGGCGGCGGTGCCGCGCGGTGCGGATTTCACTCCGCTGATGACCCTGTATCTCACCGAGAGCACCCGCCCGGAGGAGATCCACCGGGCCAAGGCGGGCGGGCACATCCACGCCGTGAAGTACTACCCGGCCGGCGCCACCACCAACGCCGACGCCGGCGTGTGCGACATCCGCCGCTGCGATGCGGTGTTGGAAGCCATGGCGGACGTGGGCTTGCCGCTCCTGATCCACGGCGAGGTCACCGATCCGGACGTGGACGTGTTCGACCGGGAAGCAGTGTTCATCGACAAGGTGCTCACACCCCTGGTGCAGCGGCTCCCGGGGCTCAAGGTGGTGCTGGAGCACGTCACCACCAAGACCGGGGCGGACTTCGTGCTCGCCTCCCCGCAGAACGTGGCGGCCACCCTCACGCCGCAGCACCTGCTCCACAACCGCAACGCCCTCTTCAAGGGCGGCCTGCGACCTCATATGTACTGCCTGCCGGTGCTCAAGCGCGAGCGCGACCGGGAGGCCCTGGTGAAGGCCGCCGTGAGCGGGAACCCCAGGTTCTTCCTGGGCACCGACAGCGCCCCGCATGCGCGCTATCTCAAGGAACATTCCTGCGGCTGCGCCGGCATCTTCAGCGCCCACGCCGGCATCGAACTCTATGCGGAAATCTTCGACCAGGCCGGGGCACTGGACAGGCTCGAGGCCTTCGCCAGCTTCCACGGCGCGGACTTCTACGGGCTGCCGCGCAACCGCGAGCGCATCACGCTGGTGAAACGGCCCTGGACACCGCCTGACACTTATCACTTCGGCGACGCGGCCCTGGTGCCGTTCCGCGCCGGCGAAGAAGTCGCCTGGAGCCTCGCCTAGGACGCAAGCGTATCTTCCGCGACGTGCATCCTATATGCTGGCTTCATGGATGAAGTGAAAGCAGCACACCCCTTCTCCCAGCGTTTCCGCGGTTTCCTGCCGGTGGTGGTGGACGTGGAGACGGGCGGCTTCAACCCCAAGACCGATGCCTTGTTGGAGATCGCCGGCGTGCTGCTGGAGATGGGTGCGGACGGGCGCCTCTCCCGCGGCGTCACTCACACTTTCCACGTGCAGCCCTTCGAAGGCGCCAACATCGAGCCGGCGGCGCTCGCCATCACCGGCATCGATCCCCACCACCCCCTGCGCCCCGCCCTGCCGGAGCGTGAGGCGCTGCGCCGCCTGTTCCGGGAAGTGCGCAACGACCTCGATAAATACGGATGCAACCGCGCGGTGCTGGTGGGCCACAACGCCTTCTTCGACCTCAACTTCCTCAACGCCGCCGTGGAGCGCAGCGGTGTGAAGCGCAACCCCTTCCATCCCTTCTCCAGCTTCGACACTGCGACCTTGGGGGGAGTGGCGGTGGGCCAGACGGTCCTGGCCCGCGCCGTCGAGGCTTTGAAGCTGCCTTGGGACAGCTCCGCCGCCCATTCCGCCGCCTACGACGCGGAGAAGACCGCCGACCTCTTCTGTGAGATCGTCAACCGCTTCCAAGGCATCTACCAGGCGTCCCTCAAGCGCTGAAAAGAAAACGGGGCCTAGTGGCCCCGTCCCGATCCTCCTACGAAAGCTGCTGCGTTCGCGACGCTTTCGAAGTTCGTTTAACTGTGCTTGATCCCTTTCTCGTCGAAGAGCTTCGCGAGCTCCCCCGACTGGAACATCTCCACCGTGATGTCACAGCCGCCGATGAGCTCGCCTTTCACGAAGAGCTGTGGGAACGTGGGCCAGTTGGAGACCTTGGGCAGCGTCGCCCGCACCTCCGGATCCGCCAGCACGTTCACGTGGCCGAACTCCACGCCCAGGGACTTCAGCACCTGGGACGTGCGGGCCGAGAACCCGCATTGCGGGAAGTCCGGTGTGCCTTTCATGAAGAGCACCACCGGCTGGCTGGCGATCTCCTGTTTGATGCGTTCGGCGGTATCCATGGTCCCTGGCTCCCCGGCGTCAAGCCGGGCTGTATCTCGATTAGTTGGATTTTACTTCAAGTTCGGACACCACGTCTTTCACCCCTTCGACGCTCTTGGCCACGGTGATGGCCTGCTCCCGCAGGGCTTCCGTGGGCAGGGTGCCTTTCAGGGTCACCACCTGGTGATCCGTGATGACCTTGATGTCGAAGGACTTCAGCCCTTCGTTGGCGAGGAGCTTGGACTTGACCGCGGTGGTCAGGTAGGAGTCGTCCATGAAGCTGCCGGCCCGCTGGGCGGGCATGGGCTGGTCGCTGGAACAGCCCGCGACGGTGACCAGGGCGGCTCCGGAGAGGATCAAGGCCATCAGGATGCCGGTCTTCATGCGCATGGTGGTTACTCCTGCGTTCATTGTGTTTCGATGATTGTAGCGTTACGCCTACCGGGTAGTTCACCCAGGATGCGGCGCCGCTCGTCTTCGCTCAACCGTATCCAGCCTGCGATCTCGCCGATATGGCGGCGGCAACCCAGGCAATACTCATCGTCGTCCAGCGTGCAGATACCTATGCAAGGCGATGCGATCGGATCCATGGTAAGCGGCGCGTATGGCGGGATGATGGCACGGATATCGGGAAGGATTATACTAATTGTATCGCTCGTCCCGGGCCTCCATTTGACACTTGCCGGGACCGCCTCTGGAACCTCCATAAGAATCAGGCAACGAGGAGTACACGATGAACCCCCTGAACAGTATTAAAGGCACGTTGATCTGCGGTTTCGTGCTCGCCATCGTGATCGCGCTCGCGCTCAACATGGGTATCGGCAGCGTGAACTGGCTGACGGTGGTCCGCTGGATCCACATCCTGGCCGGCATCACCTGGATCGGCCTGCTCTACTATTTCAACTTCGTGCAGACTCCCGCCATGGCCGTGGCCGCCGCCGACAAAGGCGGACCTGGTGGCGCCGGTGTCTCCAAGTACGTCGCGCCCCTGGCGCTGCTCTGGTTCCGTTGGTCGGCTCTTCTCACCTGGGTGATGGGCTTCTGCTACCTCGCCTACCGCGGCAGCCTGGGCGCATTCGCCCTGGGCCTGGAGAAGTCCCCGACGGATCCTTACGAGCTCACCATCGGCGTCGGCGCCTGGCTCGGCACCATCATGCTGTTCAACGTCTGGGTCCTGATCTGGCCGAACCAGAAGAAGATCCTCGGGATCGTGTCGGCCACGGACGAGCAGAAGGCCAAGGCCCGCAAGATCGCCGGCATGGCTTCCCGCACCAACACCCTGCTCTCCATCCCCATGATCATGTGCATGGCCTCCGCGACCCACGGCCTGCCCTTGATCCATGGCTGAGGCGGAATCGATGCCGACAGGCATCGATTCCGGCGAAGGCCCGACCAAGGACGGTCGGGCTGGGCGCAAATCGAGCTTATAGCTGACGCCAGGGACGGCATTGATGGCGTGGACCACGTCAGACGGGAGGCCCGGCCACGAGGTCGGGCCTCTTTATTTATAATAGGTCCCGGTACCCCACCGGCAGCCCCATGTCCTCCTCCCTGCCCCCCCTGCCATCGGATATCCCAGCCACCGTGAGCCGTGCGCTCGCCGAGGATATCGGCGACGGCGACCTCACCGCGGCCCTGGTCCCGGCCGCCGCCCACGCTCGGGGCCGGGTGATCTCCCGGGAACCGGCGGTGCTCTGCGGCGCCGCCTGGTTCGACGAGGTGTTCCGGCAGGTGGACGACACCATCAGCATCCACTGGGAAGCGGGCGACGGTGAGGCGGTGCATCGCGATCAGGTGCTGCGCCGCCTGGAAGGCCCTGCCCGGGGCATGCTCACCGGCGAACGCAGTGCCCTCAATTTCCTGCAGACTCTCTCCGCCACCGCCACCGTGGCGCGGCGTTACGCGGAAGCCGTGCAGGGCACGGGCGCCACCATCCTGGACACGCGCAAGACCCTGCCGGGGCTGCGCAATGCCCAGAAATACGCGGTGCGCTGCGGCGGTGCCAACAACCATCGCATGGGCCTCTACGACGGCATCCTGATCAAGGAGAACCACATCATGGCGGCCGGTGGCATCGGCGCCGCGGTGGCCGAGGCGCGTCGGCAGAGCGCGGGGGTGCCGGTGGAAGTGGAGGTGGAGTCCCTGCAGCAGGTCAAGGAAGCGCTGGCGGCGGGCGCGGACATCCTGCTGCTGGACAACTTCAAGCTGGAAGGCATGCGTGAAGCCGTGCAAGTCACCGCGCGGCGCGCCAAGCTGGAAGCCTCCGGCGGCATCGACTTGACCCAGGTCAGAGCGGTGGCGGAGACCGGAGTGGACTATATCTCCGTGGGGGCCCTCACCAAAGACGTGGACGCAATAGACCTCTCCATGCGCTTCGAATTCGCTTGAACCCATAAGAACCCATCACGAGGAAACGGCATGTCAGGATTGATCTTCACCCTCTTCGTCATCGCGGCCTTATGGGCCCTGGCGTATTTCGCCGCCCCCCTGTGGCTATGGACCGCGGCCGCCGCCGCCGGCCTCATCGCCGACGGCTGGCTCACCCACGTGCAACCCACCCTGGCCTGGGTGATCTTCATCGTGCTGGCGGTGCCGCTCAACCTGCGCCCCCTGCGCCGTATCCTGGTCACCGACCACCTGTTGAGCTGGTTCCGCAAGGTGCTGCCGCCCATTTCCGAGACCGAGCGTATCGCCATCGATGCCGGCAACACCTGGTGGGACGCGGACCTGTTCACCGGCCGCCCGGACTGGAAGAAACTCCTGTCAACCCCCCCCGCCAACCTCAGCGACGAAGAACAATCCTTCCTGGACGGCCCGGTGGAGGAGTTCTGCAAGTCGCTGGACGACTGGAAGATCACCCACGAGCTCTTCGACCTGACGCCGGAAGCCTGGGAACTCATCCGCAAGCACCGCTTCTTCGGCATGATCATCCCCAAGCAGTACGGCGGCCACGGCTTCTCCGCCCTCGCCCACTCCACGGTGGTCATGAAGATCGGCACCCGCAGCACCAGCGCCGCCGTGACGGTCATGGTGCCGAACTCCCTCGGGCCCGGCGAACTCTTGCTGCATTACGGCACCGAAGCCCAGAAGCAGTATTACCTGCCGCGGCTCGCCCGCGCGGAAGAGGTCCCCTGCTTCGCCCTCACAGGTCCCTATGTGGGCTCGGACGCGGGTGCACTTCCGGACAACGGCATCGTCTGCAAGGGCATGTACCAAGGCAAGGAGACCTTGGGGTTCCGCGTCAACTGGGACAAGCGCTACATCACCCTCGCGCCCGTGGCCACCATCCTCGGCGTGGCCTTCAAGGCCTTCGACCCGGATCACCTCCTGGGGGATAAGGTGGATCTCGGCATCACCCTCGCGCTCATCCCCACGAATCTGCCTGGCGTCGAGATTGGCAAGCGCCACAACCCGCTGAACTCGGCGTTCATGAACGGCCCGACCCGCGGCAAGGACGTGTTCATCCCTTTCGACTGCCTCATCGGCGGCACCGAGTACATCGGCCAGGGCTGGAAGATGCTCATGAACTGCCTCTCCGTGGGCCGCGCCATCTCCCTGCCAGCGCTCGGTACCGGCGCCGGGAAGCACGCGAGCCGCGTTACGGGCGCCTATGGCCGGGTGCGCAAGCAATTCAGGGTACCCATTGGCAAGTTCGAGGGTGTGGAGGAAGCGCTGGCCCGCATCGGCGCTTACACCTACCGCATGGACGCGGCCCGTCGTCTCACCGCTGGGGCGCTGGACCGGGGCGAGAAGCCTTCGGTGCTCTCCGCCATCCTCAAATACCATTGCACCGAAGGCATGCGCCAAGTGCTGGGCGACGCCATGGATGTTCACGGCGGGCGCGGCGTCATGATGGGCCCGCGCAACTACCTGGCCCGCGGCTACCAGGCGGTACCCGTGAGCATCACCGTGGAAGGCGCCAACATCCTGACCCGCAGCATGATCATCTTCGGCCAGGGTGCGATCCGCGCCCATCCCTATCTGCTGAAGGAGATGGAGGCGGCCTCCAGCGAGGACCACGCCAAAGCCGCGGTGGAGTTCGACCGGGCCCTCTTCGCCCACATCGGCTTCACCATCAGCAACGCTGCCCGCGCCCTGTTCCTGGGTCTCACGGGTGCGCTCTTCGTGCCGGCGCCGGGGGATTCCGCCACCCGGCGCTACTACCGACAGCTCTCCCGCATGAGCGCGGCCTTCACCTTCGTCGCCGACGTGGGCTTGCTCATGTTGGGTGGTGAGATGAAGCGCAAGGAGAAGCTCTCGGCCCGCTATGGCGACATCCTGAGCCACCTCTACCTCGCCTCAGCAGCGCTGAAGCAGTACGAGGACCAGGGGCGGCCCGCGGCTGACCGGCCGCTGGTGGAATGGGCCTGTCAGGACTCCCTCTACACCATCCAGCAGCGCCTGGAGGAGCTCTTGCGCAACTTCCCGTCCCGGCCCTTCGCCTGGCTCATGCGTTTCCTGGTCCTGCCCCTGGGCCGGCCCTATGCACCGGCCAGCGACAGGCTGGGTCATAAGGTGGCGAGCCTGCTGCTCGAGCCCTCCGATGCCCGTGACCGGCTCACCCGCCACGCCTTCACCTCCACCGACCCCAAGGATCCGGTGGGCCGCATGGAGCACGCCTTGAAGCAGACCCTCGCCGCGGAACCCGTGGAAGAGAAGCTGCAGCAGGGCATGAAGAAGCGGCTGACCCCGGCGAGCTACCTCGGCCTCGTCGACGAAGGCGCGGCTATGGGCGTCATCGACGCCAAGGAAGCCGCGCTCCTGCGCGACACCCACGCGGTGATCCGCGATGCCATCGACGTGGACGAGTTCGGAAGCTTAAGGGGAGCCTAGGCAGGGCTCTCGCGGACGCTGTGAAGGAAAAGCCCCGGCTGCGCCGGGGCTTTTTTATATCTCGAGGTCGGGAGCGCCGCGCAGCAGCTTGTCGCACTGGTCGGCAGGCAGGGGAGCGCTGAACAGGAAACCTTGCATCAGGTGGCAGCCTTCGGCCATGAGCTGCTTCATCTGGCCCACGGTCTCCACCCCTTCCGCGATCACCCGGAACTTGAGCCGGTCCGCGAGCGTGAGGATGGTACGGGCGATGGCGGCATCGTACTCGCTGCTGGCGATCCCCTGCACGAAGGCCCGGTCGATCTTGATGATGTCCACCGGCAGATGCTTGATGTACATCAGCGAGGAATGGCCGGTGCCGAAGTCGTCGAGGGCGATACGCACACCCAGGGACTTCAGGTCCTCCAGGATGCGGATACTCGCCTTCACGTCCTGCATGATCAGGCTCTCGGTGATCTCGAACTGCAG
>Ga0187815_10001399_pt1 | contig 11374 bp, 8 predicted proteins | sample NC_S_5_FD_132962 | JGI IMG/M metagenome (GOLD analysis project Ga0187815, IMG submission 132962) | Wetland sediment microbial communities from Neuse River Estuary, North Carolina, USA - ASW-S_5 | ecosystem: Environmental > Aquatic > Freshwater > Wetlands > Sediment | place: USA: North Carolina...
CGGCGTCGATCTCGTTGCGGACGGCTGGTACGGCATGTGGCTGCCGGCCGGCTCCTCGCCCGAGTTCGCCAAAAAGCTGAGCGTTGCTGCCGCCGAAATCCTGGCCAGACCCGACGTCAAGGAAAAGCTGAACGCGGTGACTCTCATTCCGGTCGGCTCGACGCCGGAGCAGCTGACAAAAGCGCTCGCCGCCGACACCGCCTTCTGGCAGCCGATCGTAAAGGCGACGGGCTACAAGATCGGGAATTAGGTTAGGTCGATGGCTGCGCCATCTTGACGAATGCGTCGCGCAACTGGTTGCCCTGCAAGCCCACTCCAAGAAGGAGCGACAGCAGCAGCCGCGATTTCAGCCCGCCCAGCGCGCCGCTCGGGATGAGACCGCGCGCAAGCAGATCGGTTTCCGAGCCCGGAAACCCATATGTCCGCCCGAACACCGCGCCCGATGCGACGCGCGAACTAAGAACCACCGGAAATATTTCCGTCAGGCTTGCCAGCTTCGGGACGATCACCGCAGGAACATGTCCGACGCCCATCGCCTCGACGACAAGGCCGCGATAGCCGAGGCCCGGCAGTCCTGCAAGCATCCGGCCATCATCGCCCAAGGCCGCCGTCAGCAAGGCGACCGGTTGATCGGTGCCCCCGTCGCCGCCCTCAATAATCGCGCGGCGTATCACACGCATGTCGATGCGAGCCTCGCCCTCGATGATGCAGCCGAGCGGTCCGCCCGAGAGTGACACGAAGGTCGATGGCAGAAACGTGCTGGCTTTCTGGACGAAGCGCGCCGCATGAACGGTGTCGTTGAGAACGACCAGCGCGCCAAGGCCGCACGCTAGCGGCGACGAAGCAACGATCGCGCTCGCCAGTAGATTGGCTGGTCCGTCGGCGCCCGGCGCTTCGGGGCCGCGCATCGCGCCGGTGACGACGATCGGCTTGTCGCTGCCGACCAGACAATCGAGCACGAAGGCGGTCTCTTCGATGGTATCCGTCCCCTGAACGACGATCGCGCCGACGATGTCGTTGGCCAATCGCTCGTTCAGAAGCCGGGCCACGTCGCGCAGGTGCGCCAGCGTCAGCGACGGCCCCGGCAGGCGAAACGGCGAGACGGCCTCGATCTCCGCCACATTCGCCAGCGCCGGCACGGCGGCAACGAGGTCGGCGCCGGTCAGGGTCGGGACGATGCCGGGACCGGCGCTCGCGGTCATGGTGATCGTCCCGCCCAGTGAGACGAGCAATAGTTTTGGCCGTCCGGCCGACGCAGCCGCCATCGTCAATCGTTCCTCAGTGTCTCGTGTATCGGTCAACGTCAGTCCACGTCACGACGCGCCGTGGTCGTTGATATAGTCATAGAGCAATTCGAGATAATTGATCACCGGATCTGAGGTTCGATCGCTGCGGCACATGCTTCCAAATGACGCGCCAATTTCGATCGTCGCGTCTGATGCATTCTGGAAGAAAGCGTAGCGATGAAAACGGCTGCAACAGGGATCTTGCCGGGGAGGCAAATCACCTTTCCCATCGCGCTGATACCGTCCGCAGCCATGTTTTCGTCTAGCGCGTAACCGCGCCTTCTACAGCGCGCGACATCGTTCAGGATCGATTCTTTCGAGAACTGACTGTAGTTTCGCAGCTGATGCCTTGTGGCTTCAAACACGAGGTCTATCTCGGAATCCGCGAGCGCGGCGAGGATCGCCTGTCCCCCCGCGCCGATACCCAGGGGGTGGCGGTCCCCGACACCCGAGGTCATTGTCTGTACATGAAAATGCCCAGCGATCGCATCGAGGCAAACAGTTTCATATCCGCTGCGTGCGACCAGAAACGTCATGTCGCCTGTCATCTCGGCGACACTGCACAGGTGGGGATGAGCAATCTCCTTGATGCTCTTTGCGGGAAGGGCGGCCAGCCCAAATTCATAGAGTAGAGGTCCGAGGCGATAGCCGCGCCCGTTCCGGCCGCGGCTGAGCATGCGCTCTTCCAGAAGGCACTGCAGGAGCCGATGGGCTGTTGACTTGTTCAACCCGCTTCCCTCGGCCAAATCGATCAGTCGCAAGTCACGCGTATTGCTCGACGCGATCAAGCGCAGGAGACGGATGGCGCGCTGCACCGTCTGCCCGGAACTCGATGTCTCGCTCATTTTGCCAAAGCTCCCAAGTCACCCTCCGATTTCATATAGTGGGAAAACATGGATCGACCCCAATCAGCGCGTAAGCTATCGGAGCGAGCCCGTCCCGCTCATCCTGTACTATTTTTCCAGACGATCTCACACATTGGCAGAGATAATCCGGGCGTCGGCCACTATTTCGCATAGTGAGAAGTTTGAGTACGGATTCTTTTGACATCCCGGCATCGGCCATCGAAACTTGTCGTCAGCGAAGAACGATTGGGGACGTCAATGCTGCATCTTGGGATGAGATATCTCTGCCTCGTATTCTTCGTTTTGGCCGCAACGCCATGCAGCAGCGTCTTCGCGCAGGCTCAACACAAGGGACCAATCAAGGTCATTATTCCGTTTCCTGCTGGCGACCTCGTGGACATCATCGCGCGGCTTCTTGCAGATGACATGGCCAAGGATCTGGGGCAGCCGGTCGTCATCGACAATCGGCCCGGAGCTTCCGGCCTGATCGGCCTGCAGGCAGTGGCAAACGCCGAACCGGACGGGCATACGATCACGCTGGGCCAGCTCGGCAACATGGCGATCACGCCGGTCATGAATAAGTGGCCGCTCGATGTCAGGGCAACCCTGGAGCCGGTGGCGCTCACCTACACGAACTACGTGGCGATCCTCGGCGCGCCGGATTTCAAGGTGAACTCTCTGAAAGAGCTCATAGCGTATTCAAAAGCGAACCCCGTGCGGGTGGCCACTGTCGGCACGGGCAGCTTCCCCCATCTCATGTTCGAAATGCTGCGCAAGCAGGCCGGTTTTGACTATACGCACATTCCCTATCGTGGTGGCGTGCAGATCGCGCCAGACTTGCTAACCGGCCGGATTGAAGTCGGCTCTCTCAGCTTTTCGAACGCTCTTTCCTATACCAGCGATGGCCGCCTTCGCGGTCTGGCGCAGAGCGGTCGCACGCGCAACCCGGCGGCTCCGGACCTGCCGACCATTGCGGAGACCGTTCCCGGTTTTGAAATGCTGGGGTGGTTCGGTTTCTTTGCTCCCAAGGGCACGCCGCCGGCGATGATCAATCGGATCAATGCCGCCGTTAACCGCGCGATGGGCAATCCCGAAACGGAAAAGCAGATCAAGAAGCTCTACATCGATCCGGCTCCCGGCACACCGGCCGATTTTGGCCGGTTGTGGAAAGCCGATTACGACCGATTGTCCAGCCTCATCCGCGAACTCGGTATCGCGCAGCAGTAAGCAAAAATCAGAAAAGCGGGGATCGAAATGACGCAAGGGTCGGCTAAGGAAGCGCCGCACTATGAGCCGTTCGGCTGGCATCAATGGCCCGACGACATGTGGATGTCGTACCAATTCCGGCGGGGTCTCGGAGAAACTCAGGAAGGCGGTGGAGCGGTCGGCGAGGCGTTTCTCGCGGCCAGTCGAATGAAATCGAACGACTTCGAAAGCTGGTACCGCGAGTGGATGGTCGTTGCGAACCGCAACATGGCGCGTGGCGACGAGGAATTATCCAAGGGCCACGTGCGAACCGCAATGAACTGCTGGCTACGCGCGGCGAACTATTACCGGCAAGCCGAGTTTTGGCTCAAGGGCGATGATCCCCGCCGCATGGAAGCCTTCGAGCGCGCCGAGAAGTGTTCGATAAACTGCTTCACCCGGATGACGCCGAAGGCCGAAATAGTCGAAATCCCCTACGAACCAGGCAAGCCGTTGCCGGCCTATTTCATTCGCTCGCCGAATGGAGGAGAGAAGCAGCCGGTTCTGATCTCGGTCGGTGGTCTCGACTCCTACAAAGACGAATTGTGGTTCATGACCGGGCGCGGCGCTGTTCAGCGTGGGATGTCGGTTCTGATGGTGGATGGCCCGGGCCAGGGTGGCGCGCTTCGGCGCCACAAGTTGACCACCCGACACGACTATGAGGTGCCGATCGGCAATTGCATCGACTGGCTGATCAAGCGAGTCGATATCGACCCGTCGCGCATTGCCATGAGTGGTTCGAGCCTCGGCGGCTATTACGCGGCCCGCGCGGCTGCGAAGGAGCCACGCCTCGCAGCATGCATCTCACACGGCGCGATCTGGAAGGCGCATGAGCGCTGGGCGGAACGCGACGACAGCCATGGCCTCGCCAACCAGATCAAGTGGGTGTTCGGCGTGAACAGCATGAAGGACGCCGCGGAGGCGGTGAGAGCGTTCGACCTCGAAGGCGTGCTGGGCGGCATGAAATGTCCCTATCTCATCATCAACGGGTCGCACGACGTCTTGAGCGTCGAGGCGTGCGGTCAGGTCTACCAGTATGCGAAGTCGCAGGGCTTGAATGTCACCATGCGTCTGACAGGTCCGGAAGAAACGGGCGCCGACCACTGTCAGCATGACAATCCAACGATCGGACAGGAATTGATGCTTGACTGGCTCGCCGACGTATTCGGCATCGAGCAGACCAAGCTGCAATTCTTCGCAGGCTGAGTGTCCACGGCTCCGGCCTATGCCGGCGATTGCGCGCCTCGTTGGTCGCCGGTCGCGGCAGGGGTCCTTTGGCGCTTGAGACGGTGCATGCAGGCATCCAAATGAATGACAAAATGATGAACCGTAACGTCGGCAACAGCGTTCTCAACCGAGTCCCTTATAGCCTGATCGATTCTCGTCCGCGGCTCTCGCTGCCCGGTGAGGCGCGTGTCGCCGTCTGGACGATCGTGAATGTGGAGAGCTGGAGCCCGCTTGGTCCGATGCCGCGTTCGGTCCTGCCTCCCCCCATGGGACAGCCGTTGTTGCCCGATATTCCGAACTGGGCCTGGCACGAATACGGGATGCGCGTCGGCTTCTCGCGTTTTCTCGACGTTCTTGGCGCCCGTAACCTGAAGGCGACCTTTGCGGTCAATGGCACGGCGTGCGCGCAATATGAGGAAGCGTGTCTGGCGGCTCATCGCTGCGGATGGGAATTCATGGGCCACGGTTATGTGCAGCAGCCGATGCACATAACGAGTGACCAGACGGCGGCGATTGCCAGCACAATCCAGGCGGTCAAGAAAATCACCGGCGCTCCGCCGCGGGGATGGGAAAGCCCGGGGTTGACCGAGACCGACGAAACGCTCGATCTGCTCGCCGAGGCTGGCATCGAGTATGTGGCCGACTGGGTGCTGGACGAGCAGCCGCTTTCCCTGCGGACCCGGAACGGCATCATCGTCTCCGTGCCGTATACGGTCGAGATCAACGATGTCGTCATCAGCGCCGTTCAGCAGCACACATCCGACGAAATCTATCGGCGTGGCCGCGACCACTTTGACCGCTTGTACCTCGACGGAGCAAAGGCGCCGCGGATCATGGCAATCTCCATTCATCCCTATCTCACGGGCGTTCCGCATCGCATCAAGTATCTCGAGATGCTCTACGACCACATCCTGTCGCATGAGGACGTCGTGATGTGGACGGGTGCCGAAATTCTCGACTGGTATCTGAGCCCAGACGCGCGCGAATGACCGCCAACGCCAAATGAAGGGGCGTGGCCAATAGTCGATTGGCGGAGCTGAAAAGCGAGCGACAGGAAAGAATCGCCCAGAAACAGGAGGGGACCCTGCAGAAACACCACGCTGCGATCGCGATGTTCTTCGTCCTGCTTGTGTCTTATGTGCTGAATTCCATCGACCGGCAGCTATTCTCGGTGCTGGTGATCGAGGTGCGCGAAGCCATGAGCCTGTCGTTGCCGCAGGTCGGTCTCGCATCGACCATGTTCACCCTCGGTATGGGACTGGCCGGGCTTCCGACCGGCTATCTGCTCAGCTTCATGCCTCGCAAGATCGTCGTGCTGCTGGGCCTCCTAATTTTCTCGGTGGCAACGTTGCTAACGGCCTACGCGAACGGGCTGCCAGATCTGCTGGCTTACCGCTTCGTGTCGGGGCTTGGCGAAGCCATGCAGGTGACGGCGCTGATCGCGATCGGGGCCAGCTACTTTCACGAGCGTCGCGCCTTGATGACCGGTGCGGTGTCGTTCGCCTACGGCGTCGGCGCGTTCGTTGGTCCCGGGATCACAGCCTCACTGCTGAAGGCCTACGATTGGAAAATGCCGTTCGTCGTATTTGGTCTTGCAGGCTTCATCATGATGGCGATCGTCGCGATATGCGTCAAACCGTGGTTCAGCGAGAGCACGGCGAAGGAACAGCATGCGAGCGGTGACCGCGGGCATCTCCCCGGGCTGGGTGCAAACGAGACGATCTGGAATGCGACGACCGTCGCGTTGGGTATCGCATCAGTCTGTTCCGGCCTGGCCGTTTTCGGGCTCGCCGGTCTTTATCCGACATATCTGCGCAGCGCCCTTGGATTTACGCCACAGCAGGCGGCGCTCGTGATGGGTGCCATGGGTGCTGGAGGCTTCCTGGCGCCCCTTGGTGGATGGCTGGGCGATCGGATAGGCTATCACAAGATACTTATGGTGGCCCTTCCACTTGCGGCGCTGTCGGGAGGGCTCGCTTTCACCGAATTGGATCGCTCCCTGATCCTGCATGCGATGGTAGCCGGCACCTTCGGCATCGCCGTGCTCAGCTTGCTCTACTCAAACCTGTCCGCGATCATCATCAGCTCAATGGGGCCGGCCAGAACGGCACAAACGTCCGGGCTGTTTATCGCAAGCTATTACATCCCGGCCGCCTTTGCGGGATTTCTGTTGGCCCAGCTGAAGGAGGCGTTGAGCTGGACCGCGGCCGGTGTCCTGCAAACATCGGGATTCGCACTCATCGCACTGATCCTGATCATGGTCGCGGGCACGACGCGCCGATCGGCAATTTCGCCGGTCAAGACATGAGCCGCGGCATCGGCTTCCAACACGAACAAGAACCATCCACAGGAGATCCGGAATGGCACAGAAAGACGGGAACACAACCAATTCGAAATCCGCTACCGATGCCGAACGAAACTTCAGTGTGATGGCGGGAGGCGGAGTGGTGCCATTCCGACTGCCGGCCGGTGCGTTGAGTTACCTCGATCGCAACCAGTACATCTCCAATATGGAGATCGTCGCGTATTTCCCGTCGATCAAGATCACGATCTTCGGCGACGAACATTCTTGCATGTGGGCGAAGGGGGAGCGCCGCCTGATCGCCTATCAGGGTGGCTGGATCGATATCACGGAGCCCACGAAAGCGACTGTGATCGGCGAAAGCAAGCTCGGTGTGTTCCAGAGCTGCGTGTACAACAAGCAGCTCAAGAAGTGGATTCGCGTCATTTCGCATCAGATGCCGCTTACGCCGGGAACTCCTGACTATCCGCGAGGCAAGTATCACCCGGAATATGCGAGGAAGTCGATCGAAGATCCCGGCTTTCGCGGAATCCGGACGTATGACGTGACGAATCCCGAAAAGACCGAACTACTGAGCGAGTTCGAGACAGGCAAGACCGGCTTCGGGGTTCATTTGCCGTTTTATGATGGCGGCAAATACGCCTATCTCGCATGCGGTTGGGACGACCAGCTCCGCATGGAGAGCACGGAGCGTGTTTACAGCAACGGCCTGATGATCGTCGACATGACGGACCCTGCCAAGGTGAAAGAAGTATCGAGATGGTGGGTGCCGGGCCAGAGACTCGACGAGGAGGAGCTCTATCGCACCACCTATCCGTTCGCCGGCGACCAGTGCTCATGGACCGGTAACCGCACGCCCTGCATCGTGCCGGTCAGGGTCGAGGATGGCGGCACCGTCGGATATGGCGGTTGGGGACATTTCGGTATGTACGTTCACGACCTGTCCGACATCCGCAATCCCAAGGTTTACGGCAAGGTGACGCATCCGCTCGAAGCGATCGGCGCCATTCCGTATCACCATGTCGTGCCCGTGACAGCCGATCCGGCGCGATATCCGCAGCTTCAAAATCTCGTCATTGCGGTGCCCGAAGCGCTTGAATCAGACTGCCGTGAGCCGTTCCACACCAGCTACGTCATCGACGTAAAGGACCCGGCCAATCCGCGCATCATCGGTCTCTTCCCGCGTCCGATGCCGCATCCGGATGCGCCGTATAAGGATTTTGCGATGGCACGCGGGAGATTCAGCTCGCGCGTCATGCAGCACTGGATTGCGCCCGGAAAAGCGCGCCCGGATGTTGTCGCGTTGTCGTATCTTAACGCGGGCCTGCGCTTGTTCGACATTTCGGATCCGACCGAGCCGAAGGAAGTGGCGTACTTCGTGCCGCCGCGCGATGGCGAGATGGAGAACTACCTGAGTTGGCGCCGCGGCACGACGGAAGCCGTCTTCATTGAATGGGACCGGAACCTGATTTGGGTATCGACACACGCGGGTCTGTACTGTCTGTCAGCACCATTCCTCGGTCCGCCCGTGCTTAAGCCGATGGCGGTTTCTCAGTGGTCGGTCCCGCATGTCAATGCCGGCTGGGACGATTGATTGCGAACCGAAGCGGCACGACGAGATACTCGCAGGCCACTCGAGATGCTTGAGGACTTTCCGGATGTAATCTAGATGGGGCTCGCGCTGCCGCGTTCGAAAATGGCCCTCGCAAGGGGCCATTTCCGTCACCGTGCGGCTGCGCGACTTGAGCACGATGGCATTTGGTTGAATCGATAGCCCGACAATCTCGATTCACCTCTCCCTTCGGGAGAGGTCGATTTGCGAAGCAAATCGGGTGAGGGGCACCGCTCTAACGAGGGACCGTAACCCCTCACCTGGCGCTACGCGCCGACCTCTCCCGAAGGAAGAGGTGAGTCTCCGATGACGCTCCAGCTAAACCCAATTTCATGCTTTAGTAGTCGTTCCGGTAGTGACGCCGGATCACGACCTCCCGGTCACCATAGGGGTAGTTGCGGTGGTACCAGCCGCGGTGGTGCTCCTGGAATCTCAACCGGGGACCACCGCAATAGTGATAGTCGGGGCCGCCCACATATATGCCGAAACCGCCGGCGCTCGCGGCCGATGCGCGCGTAAATCGCGGCGAGTTTCCGCTGATCGGTTAAACCGAAGCAGAATATATCGATGCCTCGGAAGCCTGAGACGCACATGCCGTATCAGCTACGCGGGCCGCCGAAGGGCCTCATCCAGGCATTGCGTCCCGGCGGGAGCACGACGACGGTCGCGCCCATCCTCACCCGGCCATAGAGATCGATGGCGTCCTCGTTGGTCATGCGGATGCAGCCGGACGAGATGGCCTGGCCGATATATTCCGGCTGGTTGGTGCCGTGGATGCGATAGAGGGTGTCCTTGCCGCCTTCGTAGAGATAGAGCGCTCGAGCCCCCAGTGGATTGGCCGGGCCGCCAGCAACGCGCGCCGGATAGGGGCCGAGCCGCTCTTGAATCTCCCGCGTTGGAATCCAATCCGGCCATTCAGCCATGCGGCCAACGGTGGCCGTGCCCGACCAGGCCATGGCTTCCTCTCCCACCGCCACGCCGTATCGGATCGCCTTGCCTCCCGGCATAATGAAATAAAGGAAACGCGCGTCGGTATCGACCAGGATCGAGCCCGGCGGCCCGCCGCGCGGATAGTCAACGATGTGGCGCTGATAGGTTTCCGGAATGGACGCCTGTGCATAGGGCGGATGGGCCAGCAATTGCCGGTCTCTCGGGGACAGGCTGGCAGTCGTCGGTGCGAGCGTGCCCTGCATGCAGCCTCCGAGCAGGAGGCTGAGCAAGCCCATAAGCAACAGTACGAATCCACGCCTTGGCACGGTCCGTCCCCCCAAAGGGTCACGATGTCCAGCTTGCTGCTTGAATCGTGCTGAAATGATGGCGTCATGGCGACGCTAGTCAGGCACCGCTCGCCCGATCGCTCAAATGCTTGTGGCGTGCCATGGTCGGGCGCACTGCTCCGATGCTCATTGAGCCGACTGTGCGCCGATGCGCGCGCGGATCGCGGCGAGCTCCTTCTCATCCCAGATGCCGATCAGAATCCCGCCCTTCACCTGCAATTGATTGTCGGCGTAGGCCGCGATCTTCGCATTCGGCGTCGTGATGTGCATCTTCGGATGCAGCGCCCAGTCGAACAGCGCCGCCTGCAATCGCGCGATCACTTCAGTGCAGGCCGGGTCCTCGCCGCGGTCGGCGAATTCGTGGGGATCGCTTTCGAGATCATAGAGCATCGGGCGAAAGCCCGAGGCGTGGATGTATTTCCAGCGGCCGTCAAAAACCATGAACAGGCGGCACTGCTCGATCGGCTGGTTCAGCTTCAGCCGCACATCCTGCATGGCGTAATCGTATTCGGAGAACAGCGCCTTGCGCCAAGCGGGATTCTGCGCGCGCAACAGCGGCATCAGCGAGCGTCCCTCCAGGATATGATCGGGCGGCGTGCCGCCGAAATAGTCGATGAAGGTCGGCGCCAGGTCGATGCCTTCGACCAGCGCATCGCAGACGGTGCCCCGCGTGGCATCGGCTTCCTTCGAGGGATCGATAATGATCAGCGGGATTCTTGCCGACTGATCGTGGAACAGATCCTTCTCGCCCATCCAGTGATCGCCGAGATAGTCGCCGTGATCGCTGGTGAACACGATCATGGTGGTCTCAAGCAGGCCGCGCGCTTCGAGAAACTGCATCAGCACGCCCATCTGATCGTCGATCTGGGTGATCAGGCCCATATAGGCGGGAATGACTTTCTCCCGCGCCTCGTCGCGCGACATGTTGCGGGAGTAGCGCATGTCCATATAGGCGGCGAACACCGGATGCGCTTCCTGGCGCTCCTTCTCCGAACGGATCGCCGGCTTGACGTCCTCAGGTCCATACATGCTGGCGTAGGGTTCCGGCGCGATATAGGGCCAGTGCGGCTTGATGTAGGACAGATGCAGGCACCACGGCTGGCCGTCGCTCTCCGCTTCCGTGATGAAATCCATCGCGCGGCGCGTCATGTAGGGCGTCTCGGAAAGCTCTTCCGGAATGCGCGCGGCCTTGTCGGCATGCACCAGAAGCCAGCCGTTCTGCAGATCGCCCGCGGCGTCGGCGCCCGAATTGGCCCAATGCTCCCAGGGATTTTCCGCATCGAATCCCTTTTCGCGCAGATATGAATCATAGCGCGGGCGCGGGCGGTTCGACGGATGTAACCCGTCGTCGCGCTCATACGGCTCGAAGCCGCATTCGCTGACATGCACGCCGATGATGGAGTCGGGCGCGATGCCGAGCATCTTCAGCCCTTCGAGATCCGGCGCCATGTGGGTCTTGCCGACCAGCACGTTGCGCACGCCGATCTTTTTCAGGTGATCGCCCAGCGTCGGCTCACCGACGCGCAGCGGCCATCCGTTCCAGTGCGAGCCGTGCGAGCGCATGTAGCGGCCGGTGTAGA
>Ga0187815_10001400_pt1 | contig 11363 bp, 9 predicted proteins | sample NC_S_5_FD_132962 | JGI IMG/M metagenome (GOLD analysis project Ga0187815, IMG submission 132962) | Wetland sediment microbial communities from Neuse River Estuary, North Carolina, USA - ASW-S_5 | ecosystem: Environmental > Aquatic > Freshwater > Wetlands > Sediment | place: USA: North Carolina...
ATCGGGGTCACCCGGGCGGCTCCCGTCGCGTTAAGGTAGCGGCGCAGGTCCCGTCGGGGCCAGGGGAGGGTGGTCACGCGATGACCGCTTCGGACAAGCCGATCATGACCGTGTACTCGGCGCCGTGGTGCCCGCACTGCAAGCGGGTGAAGAAGTTCCTCTCGGCCCACCAGGTGCGCTACACCCTGGTCGACATCGACACCGATCCGGACGCCATCGACAGGCTCAAGGAGCTGCAAAACGGCGGGCAGATCATCCCGACGGTGGTCTACGCGGACGGGACCCACGAGGTGAACCCGACCAACGAGGCGCTGGCCCGGCGCATCGGCCTCACCGTGACCGCCGGCCGGTCCGCCTACGACCTGGTCATCGTCGGGGGAGGACCCGCCGGGCTGGCGGCCGCCATCTACGCCGCCCGGGAGGGCATCGACGCCATCGTGGTCGACGGCAGCGCCCTCGGCGGCCAGGCCGGGATCAGCGATCGGATCGACAACTACCCGGGTTTCCCCGACGGGATCTCCGGCGCGGAGCTCACCGACCGGTTCGTGGCGCAGGCCCGGCGGTACGGGGTCGAGCTCGTGTCGGCGGTAAGTGTCACCGCCGTGCACCATGAGTGCGACGACCTGGTGACCTCGCTGTCCACCGGGCAGCAGCTCACCTCGCACGCGCTGATCGCCGCCACCGGGTCGACGTACAAGCTCCTCAACGTGCGCGGCGAGGACGAATTCCTCGGCGCCGGCGTCCACTTCTGCGCGACCTGCGACGGGCCGTTCTACAAGGGCGCCGACGAGGTCATCGTGGTCGGCGGCGGCAACTCGGCCCTGGAGGAGGGGCTGCACCTGTCGGAGTTCGCCAAGCGGGTCCGCGTGCTGGCCCGCACCGGGCTGCACGCCTCGCCGGTGCTCCAGGACCGGGTGCGATCCGATCCGCAGTTCACCATCCACACCGGCCTGGACATCACCGAGCTCGAGGGCGATCGGGGCCGGTTCGCCGCCGTCGTGGCCCGCGACCGCGACACCGGCGAGACGCACCGGTTCCCGGCCGCCGCGGCCTTCATATTCATCGGCCTTAAGCCGAACGCCGCTTTCCTGGGCGACGCCGTGGAACGCGACGCCGGCGGGTTCCTCGTGACCAGCCCGACGATGGAGACGTCCATGCCGGGCGTGTTCGCCGCGGGCGACGTGCGCTCGGGGTCGACCAAGCAGCTCGGCTCCGCGGTGGGCGACGGGATCGCCGCCCTGCTCATGACGCGGCGGTACCTGGAGGCCCACCACCACAAGGCAGCGGCGCTGGTCGACGCCTGACCTGGCTCGGATCGGGCGGGTTTGTGGTGAGCGCGGTGCGGTGAACCGCGATGCTTGTGGTTCCTGTCAATGCTGAGAATGCCCTCTTCCCTGCCCGCCCGGCTGGAGGTAGGCAAGGAGTTGGCTCGCGGCGGGCAGGGAGGCACCGCACACCTGTGCGCCTGGCGCATCCGGGGGCCTCGTAACATCTAAATCCAGACCCACCTGTCCGGGAGAGGAAGCCTCACGTGCCGCTCGTCGTTCGGAACACCCCTCGCACCGATCTGGAGGTCGTGGACGGCCTGGCGAACGCCGGGGTGGCGACGGTGCACGAGGCGCAGGGACGAACCGGGCTGCTCCGGGCGGACATCCGCCCCATCTTCCGCCCGGCGCGCGTGGCGGGCAACGCGCTGACCTGCGAGGTCGCCCCGGGCGACAACTGGTCGATCCACGTGGCCGTCGAGCAGGCGCAGCCCGGCGACATCCTCGTGGTCACCCCGACGAGCCCGTGCGACGACGGGTACGTCGGCGACCTGCTGGCGGGGAGCCTGCGGGTGCACGGGGTCAGGGGAGTGATCATCGACGCGGGCGTTCGGGACGTCGCGACGCTGACCGAGATGGGCTTCCCGGTCTGGTCGAAGGCGATCTCCGCCCGCGGCACGGTGAAGGAGACGCCGGGGAACGTGCAGACCCCGATCGTCTGCGCCGGCGTGTACGTCCGGCCGGGTGACGTGGTCGTCGCCGACGACGACGGGGTCGTGGTCGTACCGCGCGAGGAGGCGGCGACGGTGCTCAAGGCGGCCCGGGACCGGGAGGCCAGCGAGGCGTCCAAGCGGCCGCGGCTGAACGCCGGTGAACTCGGCCTGGACCTGTACTCCATGCGCGAGCGGCTGGCCGCGAAGGGACTGCGCTACGTGGACTACGAGGACGCGCCGTGACCCAGACCGCCATTCCCTGCGCCGTCATGCGCGGCGGGACTTCCAAGGGCCTGGTGTTCCTGGCCGAGAACCTGCCCGCGGACCAGCCGACGCGCGACGCGGTGCTGCTGGCTGCCATGGGATCTCCGGACCCACGGGAGATCGACGGTATGGGAGGCGCTCACCCACTGACCTCGAAGGTCGCCGTGGTGAGCGCGTCGGGCCGCGAGAACGCGGACGTCGAGTACCTGTTCCTGCAGGTCTGGCCCGACCGGGCCGAGGTCTCCGACAGCCAGAACTGCGGGAACATGCTGGCCGCGGTCGGGCCGTTCGCCATCGAGCAGGGGCTCGTGGCGGCGGGTGAACCGGTGACGCCGGTCCGGATCTGGATGCGCAACACCCAGACCCTGGCCACGGCGCTGATCCAGACGCCGGGCGGGCAGGTCCGCTACGACGGGCCGGCGCGCATCGACGGCGTGCCGGGCACCCACGCGCCCATCCCGATCGAGTTCGCCGACGTCGCCGGGTCCTCGTGCGGCGCGCTGCTGCCGACCGGGCACGTGACCGACGTCATCGACGGGGCGACGGTGACCTGCATCGACAACGGCATGCCGGTCGTGTGCCTCGCGGCGTCGGACTTCCTGATCTCCGGGCAGGAGTCACCGGCGGAGCTCGAGCACAACGACGCGCTGAAGCGGCGGGTCGAGGTCATCAGGCTCGCCGCGGGGCCGCTGATGAACCTGGGGGACGTGACCGACAAGACGGTGCCGAAGATGAGCCTGCTGTCGCCCCCGGTGGACGGCGGCGCGGTGTCGACTCGGACGTTCATCCCGCACCGGGTGCACGAGGCCATCGGGGTCCTGGGCGCGGTGTCCGTGGCCACGGCCTGCGTGCTGCCCGGATCCGTAGCGTACGAGAACGCGGTCCTCCCCGAGCAGTCCGACGGCCCGATCGACCTGGAGGTAGAGCACCCCACCGGGTTCTTCACCGTCACCATCGAGGTCAAGCCCGGCAACGGCCTGCCGGTGGTGACCAGGTCGGCCCTGCTGCGCACCGCCCGCCTGCTCATGCGCGGCGAGGTCCTGGTGCCCTCGTCGGTCTGGGACGGGGAGCCGCCGCGGTGATCATCGACTGCCATGGCCATTACACGACCGCACCACCGCAGCACGACAACTGGCGCAAGGAGCAGCTCGCGGCGTTCGGTGAGGGCCGCCCAAGCCCCGCTTACCCGCCGATCTCTGACGACGAGATCCGCGAGTCGATCGAGCAGAACCAGCTCAGGCTGCTGCGCGAGCGCGGTGCCGACCTGACGATCTTCTCCCCGCGGGCCTCGGCCATGGCCCACCACGAGGGCGACGAGCGGGTCAGCGAAGCCTGGGCGCGCGCGTGCAACGACCTGATCGCGCGCGTGGTCGGGCTGTTCCCGGCGACGTTCGCCGGCGTAGGCCAGCTCCCGCAGTCACCCGGCGCCGGGCTCAAGTCCTCCGTCGCCGAGCTGGAACGTTGCGTCCTCGAGCTCGGGTTCGTCGGGTGCAACCTCAACCCCGACCCGAGCGGCGGTAGATGGACCTCCCCGCCGCTCACCGACCCGTACTGGTACCCGATCTACGAGAAGATGATCGAGCTCGACGTGCCCGCCATGGTGCACGTCTCGAGCAGCTCCAACCCCGTCTTCCACGCGACCGGAGCGCACTACATCAACGCGGACACCACGGCGTTCATGCAGTTCATCCAGGGAAACCTGTTCGCTGACTTCGCTGCGCTCCGCTTGATTATCCCGCACGGCGGGGGAGCCGTCCCCTACCACTGGGGGCGCTACCGCGGGCTGGCCGACATGCTGGGCCGGCCGCCGCTGGGCGAGCACGTCATGCGCAACGTGTTCTTCGACACGTGCGTGTACCACCAGCCGGGGATCGACCTGCTCTTCGAGGTCATCGACGCGGGCAACATCCTGTTCGGGTCCGAGATGGTCGGCGCCGTCCGTGGTATCGACCCGCAGACGGGCCACTACTTCGACGACACCAAGCGGTACGTCGACGCGGCCGGCCTGACGCCCTCCGACGCCGAGCTGGTGTACTCGGGTAACGCGAGGCGGGTCTACCCGCGTCTCGACCGCGCCCTGCGAGCGCAAGGACGGTAGATGGCGGCCACGTTCACCCCCGACGCCGACTGGCTTGCGTTCGACCCGAACCCGAGCAAGCCGACCTACGCTCCGCCTCCCGGCGCGGTCGACGCCCACTGCCACGTGTTCGGTCCCGGCGACGTCTTCCCGTACGCCCCGGAGCGGAAGTACACGCCGACGGATGCTCCCAAGGAGGAGCTGTTCGCGCGCCGCGACTTCCTGGGCTTCGAGCGTAACGTCATCGTCCAGGGCACCTGTCACGGCGCCGACAACCGGGCCCTGATCGACGCGCTGCTGTCGGCCGACGGGCGGGCCCGCGGCGTGGCGACGATCAAGCCCGGCATCTCCCGGGCCGAACTGGCCGACCTGCACGCCGCCGGGGTCCGCGGGATCCGCTTCAATTTCGTCAAGCGCCTCGTCGACCCCAAGCCGGATCAGTACTACCGCGGCCTGACCGACCAGGTGGCCGAGTTCGGCTGGCATATCGTGGTCTACTTCGAGGCCCCCGACCTGGCCGAGCGCTGGAAGTTGTTCACGACCCTGCCCACGGTCGTCGTCGTGGACCACATGGGCCGGCCCGATGTGACGCAGCCCGTCGACGGGCCCGGTTTCGCCATGTTCACGCGGTTCATGCGCGAGAACGAGAACGTCTGGTCCAAGGTGAGCGGGGCGGAACGGCTGTCGGTCTCCGGGCCGCCGGGGTATGACGATTTCATCCCGTTCGCGCGCCACGTCGTCGAGCTGTTCCCCTACCGCGTCCTGTGGGGGACGGACTGGCCGCACCCGAACATGAAGAGCCACATGCCCGACGACGGCGCCCTGGTGGACCTCATCCCGCGGATCGCGCCCACCGAGGATCTGCGGCGCCGGCTGCTAGTAGACAACCCTCAGCACCTGTACTGGGAGAACTGGGAGGCGAGATGACGGAGTACACCCATGAGTTTGATGACATCCCCGGCACCCGAGTGTTCACGGCGCAGCGGGCGAAGGCGGGTTACCAGCTGAACCAGTTCTGCATGAGCCTGATGAAGGCGCCGAACCGGGAGCGGTTCAAGGCGGACGAGCGAGCGTACCTGGATGAGTGGCCGATGTCCGAGGCCCAGAAGCAGGCCGTCCTGGCCCGTGACTATAACGCGATGCTGGAGCTGGGCGGGAACATCTACTTCCTGGCCAAGATCTTCGCCACCGACGGGCTGAGCTACCTGCAGGCCGTCTCGACGATGACCGGGATGCCCATCGAGGAGTACCAGCAGATGATGCTCTCGGGTGGCCGGTCGCCGAAGGGGTGGCGCTCGGTGAAGGACGGGACCTGATATGGCGCGGATCACCGCGGGGCTGACCACCAGCCACATCCCGGCCATCGGTGCGGCGATCGACCTGGGCAAGACGGCCGAGCCGTACTGGCGGCCCTTGTTTGCCGGGTACGACTGGACCAAGGCCTGGGCCGCGGCGGAGGTCCCGGACGTGGTGATCCTGGTCTACAACGACCACGCGTCCGCGTTCACGCCGGAGTTCGTCCCGACGTTCGCGCTGGGCTGCGCGGATGAGTTCCCGCCGGCCGACGAAGGGTACGGCCCCCGCCCGGTGCCGGTCGTCCAGGGCGATTCGGAGCTGGCCGCCCACCTGGCCCAGTCGCTGATCCTGGACGAGTTCGACCTGACGCTGCTGTACCGGCTGGACGTGGATCACGGCCTGACCGTGCCGCTGTCCCTGGTGTACGGGCAGCCGGAGGCGTGGCCGGTGCGGGTCATCCCGCTGGCGGTGAACGTGGTGCAGTACCCGCCGCCGACCGGGCACCGGTGCTACATGCTGGGCCAGGCCATCCGCCGGGCCGTGCACAGCTATCCGCAGGACCTGTCGGTCCAGGTGTGGGGGACCGGCGGGATGAGCCATCAGCTCCAGGGGCCGCGCGCCGGGTTCATTAACAGGGAATTCGATAACGCGTTCTTCGACCGGCTGGTCCACGACCCGGACCAGCTGGCGCTGGTGCCGCACCTGGAGTACGTGCGGGAGGCGGGGTCGGAGGGGATCGAGCTGGTCATGCAGCTGATCATGCGCGGCGCCATGGGCCCCAAGGTCGAGGAGCTGTACCGCTTCTACCACGTCCCCGGGTCGAATACCGCGGTCGGCCACCTGGTAGTCCGGCCCTTGGCGGAAGAGGAGTAGCGGATGCGGATCGCGCTGGCCGGGGCGGGCGCCTTCGGCATCAGGCACCTGGACGCCCTCGCGCTCATCGACGGCGTCACCATCACCTCGGTGGTTAGCCGCCGGCTAGAGCAGGCCGAACAGGTCGCGGAGAAATACGGCGCCCCCCACGCCACGGTCAATCTGGACGATGCCCTCGCCCGCGACGACGTAGACGCCGTCATCTTGTGCACCCCGACCGGTCTGCACGCGGCCCAGGCGATCGACTGCATGCGCGCGGGCAAGCACGTTCAGGTCGAGATCCCGCTAGCGGACAGCTGGCCGGACGCCCTCGAGGTGGACGGGGTGCAGCGGGAGACCGGCCTGACCTGCATGGTCGGGCACACGCGCCGGTTCAACCCGTCGCACCAGTGGATCCACCGCCGGGTCGTGGCGGGGGAGCTCTCGGTCCAGCAGATGGACGTGCAGACGTACTTCTTCCGCCGCACGAACACCAACGCGCTGGGCCAGCCGCGCAGTTGGACCGACCATCTGCTGTGGCACCACGCCGCCCACACCGTGGACCTGTTCCAGTACCAGACCGGCGAGCAGGTCCAGATCGCCCGCGCCATCCAGGGACCGGTTAATCCCGATCTGGGCATCGCGATGGACATGTCCATCCAGCTGCGCACCCCGGCCGGGCGGATCTGCACGCTGTCGCTGAGCTTCAACAACGACGGGCCGCTGGGCAGCTTCTTCCGCTACATCTGCGATAACGGCACCTACATCGCCCGGTACGACGACCTGGTCACCGGCCGCGAGGAACCCATCGACGTCTCCACCGTCGACGTCTCCACCAACGGCATCGAGTTGCAGGACCGGGAGTTCGTCGCGGCCATCCGCGAGGGACGCGAACCGAACTCCAGCGTGGGCGACGTACTGTCCTGCTACCGGCTGCTCGGCCAGCTGGAAACCGGACTCGCCGCCGGGGATGGTTCATGAATCAAGGTCGGGCATGTTGACCAGTCCGACGCTGATGACGGTATTCACGGGCGCGTCGGGGCCTGCATCGGGAGCGGTGCCGTCGGGCTGACCGGCGGTCATCTTGCCGGCGGCCAGTGCGAGGGCCCTTCGCTCGATCTCCCCGAACGCGCTCGGGTGCGGGTGGAAGGCTAGGCGCACGGTGAGCTGGATCAGCCCGGCGTTGTCGGTGGAGACCGCGACCTTGGCGTACCAGACGTCCCATTCTGCTCCGCCGGGCGCCACCTCCTTCAGGGTGTCACGCAGCGCCTCGAGTACCTCCAAGGTGGCTCCCGGGCGGTTCGGGGTCCGCATGTGCACGCGGAGCACCGGGTAGCGCCGCGTCACGCCCAGGTCGCCCCTGCTCTGCCATTTGTCGAGGTAAACCGTCACGGACCCGGTGCCCGTGACAGTGCCGTGGCGGTGCCCGGTAGCACTGCCGCCCGCCCCGCCGGGCTGGTGGCCGAGGAGCAGGAAGACCGCTTTGCCGTGCAGGATGGCTGACGTCAGGCCGACCAGCCTCAACTTGGGATCCAGGGCGTCCAGGATCTCCGCTTCCACACCGCTCAGCCAGTCCGCGCCGACGGCCATGACGCGCCAGGACCCCGGTGGTTCGCTCTCATCGAGGTCCACCCCGCTGGTCGCCACCACATCGAGATCGCTGGCCATCACTAGCCGGTAGTCCGCGATCCTTTCCTCGTCGGAGGCCGGACCCGAACGGGCGGTCGCGGGCCGGGGGTTGAGGATCCGCGGAAGGCCCACCGCCACGGTCTGGACTCCGACCACCGCGCGGGCGGTGAGCCCTTGTATCTCGCTGAGGAACGGAGTCAGCCGCGTGACGTCGCTGTCGCGCAGGCCGATCTGCACGCGAGCCCACCGCAGATCGGAGTAGGCGAGGGCCGGCGCGGGCACCGGTAGCTGGACCTCGAGCACGGTGAGCCGCTCCTGGGCGGCGACCCGCAGGACCACGGTGACCGGATGCTCGCCGATCGGCTGCGGGCCCCGGCCGGGATCCAGGCCGAGGAAGACCCCCACCACGCCGGTAGGACCCTCGAACGGCGCGAAATGGCTGGGCTGGAGGTGGACCTTGATCACGTCCTCGGTGGCGAAGTCCCAGTCGGCCTTCGGCTCGTCACGGAATACCGCGAAGTTCAGCGACTGCGCACCGGTACCCGAGCGCAGCAGGGCGACCACGTCCGCCGGCCGCTCGGGCGGGGACAGGCCCGCGCTCGGCTGACTGCCGTTACCGCGGCCCGGGTGACTATCTGCGTCAGCGCTCGGCCGTCCGCCACGCAACAGTGAGTCCAGGGTGGCCGGCGCGTGCTTGGGCGGCGGGGCTCCGTGCTGCCAGACCAGATAGGCATGGGCCCGGTGACCCGCCATCAGCGCATCCGCGGTCGTCGTCCGCCACCAGCGGCTTTGGAGCACCTCCAGGTAGCCGTAATCGATGGCCTCGGTGTACAGGACCAGGCCGCCTCTGGGTGGCGAATCCTCCGTGGGGCGCAGTCCCCGGGCCAGGGCGCGGCGCAACAGCATCCACTGCCACCACAGCACCAGTAGCTGCACCACGATGCACGCGCCAGCCCAGGCCATGGCCCAGGTGGTGGTCAGGGAGAAGGCCAGGGCCACGGCGAGGACCACCGTCGGCAAGATCGAACCCAGGATGAGCGGGTTCCCGGCGGGGGCCAGCATGCCGCGCACCGTGGACCGGTCGGCCCGCTCCAGCCTGCCTGCCTGTATGGCCGAGAACAGGGTCAGGACGAAGGCCAGGACCTCGGCGCTGACCTGCTGCTCACCTCTGGACAGCGTCCTATCGAGGGTGAAGAAGATCAGGACCACCGCCATCAGCAGCGTGCTCATAACGCCCGAGAGCCTGGCTGTGGAGAAGTACACCGAGTCGGTGACGGCAATGTTGACGTTGATCCTCGCCTGCGTCGGCACGGCTCGCTGCGAGATGTCCTCGATCATGCGGGCGCGCGCCACGATGACGTCGGGGCTGACCGCTTCTATCGAGGTCCGCCGCATCATCGGTACCCGTAGCCAGCCGCCGTCACCCCAGGCCTGCGAAACCCGGCCCCGGGCGGCCGCGACGGTATCGCTCGGCTGGTCTTCACGCAGCGCTGCGGTCAGCGCCGCCAGGCGCTCACGGAATGCCTCGGTCGCCGAAGGCGCCTCGCCGTCAGGTGGGGCCGGCTCGCTCGCGTTTTCCTCCACCTGATGATCGCGTAGCGATTCCTCCACGGCATCGGCCTTGGCGCCGGCTAGGTCGGTCAGGCACTTGTACAGCTCTGGCCGCCAGTCGTCACCCGGATCGTCCAGCTGGCCGATGAGCTCAGTTAGCTGGCTGACCGACGGTGGCTGACCGGTCCTGATGTCCAGCTCGGCCCGCCGCGTGAGCGGTCGGGACGGATCGGGCGAGACTCCGTCGGGCAGGTTGACCTGGACCTGGCGGTCGGCGTCGGCGGAAGGCAGCAGTAGGTCGATCCGCAGGCTGGCTCTCGGCAGGACCCAGTGGGCGGGACTGCGCCAGCGCCACGACGGCATGCGGTCCGGTCTCCGGGTGGGGTCCGCGGCCGGCTCGTCAGCATCGGTCTGGCCGGCCGGAGCCTGGTGCAACGCCCGGCTGGGGACGGTGATCGTCAGGACGGTCGGGGTCAGCCCGCGCTCGACCGCGACTACCACGACGGCGGACTCGGAAAGAGCCCGGAGGACCCCAATCGCCCGTTCGGCGAGCTGACTAGTGATCGCCGAGTCGCCGGCGCCGAGGGCATCGCCATCACTGGGCGCGCCGTCATCCTTCAGCGAGTCTGAGAAGCGATCCAGCACATCTTGCAGGTCCCGCCGCTCTCGTCCGAATCGCGGCAAGGGCCCGTCGGATCCGCGGCGGCCGACAGGCGTGGTCCCGTCCAGGACGGTGGCCGGGACGTGCTCCCGGCGCAGCAGCCGGTAGATGGCCGCGGAAAGGACCAACCGGTGGTCGCGGGTGGCAACAAAGCGGCGCCCATGCTGGTCGGGCGGCCAGGCCTCCGCGGCTCGGACGAGCATCTCGGTCAGGGCCGCGGCGATGCGGTGCCGCACGTCGGTGTTCGGCAGGGTAGGTAGGCGCGTTCCGCCCGTGTCGGTGACCGTGAGCGTGGAAAACGGGTCAGGCTCGGGCAGGCGCTGCTGCAACGGCGGGAGGATCAGGACGGGCAGCCAGAGCTGGCCGGTCCGGGAGCGGAACGCCTCATGGGTAATTCGTCCCAGGTCGACATCGATCTTGATCGTCGTGTCTACCGCGTCCGAGCGGGATATGTCGATGGTCTCGGAGGTGGCCCGGACCCATTCGTTGTCGGCCATCAAGAAGAGCAGTTCGCGCCCGTGGGTCAGGTCGCGGTCGTAGTTCGCATCTTGCCAGGAGAATTCCTGGGGCGTGATCTGACAGACCTTATAGTCGAGCCGCAGGGCCACCTCACGCAGCGCGGCCACCTCGGCTGAACGCAGCGCGGCCACTTCCTCCGCGTGAGCACTAGTTACCAGCGGAGCACCCCCTGCCAAGCCAGACGTTCACCGCGAGCCCGCCGGCGATCCAGGCCTATTCTCCGGCGGCCGCGGTCGCCCGCTATCGTCCGTCAGCCGCGGTCGTGGTCATGGCGCCTGCTGACCCAGTCAAGGAAACTATCGGTACCTGAACTCTCCCAGCGAATCCGGTCGACGAGTTCCTCCCACTGCCATTTCCGCTGCTGGATGGTGCGCTGGTCGAAGAACAGGTTGAGCCCCCTGACCTCGCCTTCTGACTCGCTGAAGGTCCACACCACGATGTTGTCGATGATGCCGAAGTCGTACTGCTTGTCATGGGCACCGCCGGAGCGCACCACGCCGACCCTATAGCCCTCGCCGATCATGTGCTTGATGACG
>Ga0187815_10001401_pt1 | contig 11355 bp, 11 predicted proteins | sample NC_S_5_FD_132962 | JGI IMG/M metagenome (GOLD analysis project Ga0187815, IMG submission 132962) | Wetland sediment microbial communities from Neuse River Estuary, North Carolina, USA - ASW-S_5 | ecosystem: Environmental > Aquatic > Freshwater > Wetlands > Sediment | place: USA: North Carolina...
TAATAATATTCGGAAGATGGTTTGTGGCTCTTCAGTTCCTCTCTTGTAGGACTGGCGGTTGGAGGAATTTCACCTGGAATTTTTGGCACGTCAACTTGAAAAGCAGAATTGATTGAGGAAAACTGATCAAGAATTACGACCCAAACCGAGTCCCTTGTAAACACAAAATCAGGAATGGGGTTTTTTGCAGAACCCAGAATCTGTGTGAATTTTGCATCTTTTACTCTTAGGTGGAAATTATCTTTCCAGATAGTCGGAAAATTCCTTCGTTTTATATCTTCCTGAGAAGGCGTATAGTCACAGATAGAAATTTGCACCTCAAAGACGCCCGACGAGAGCCTAAATGGCGATTCGCCAGTTATTTCAATTATCCTTTCTCTGGCTGACATATCCTAGGTGTAATACCTGAGTATTTTTGTATTTATCCAGGCGTTATAAAGCTGCTTTACCAATAAAATTTACTTTTTAGATACCCGGAATAGTATTTATCTATGGAAAATCCATATTTGACCAGTCGTGAAAAAATTATTCAAGGGCAGTTCAGAATCACCTGAAAACACTGGAGCCGTGGAACCTGAAATGCCAGTAGAGATATCCAAAGAATCCAAGATAACAGATCCTAACTATACTAGAGATAAACTGTACAAAAAAGGAGTTTCTTTGATGGCCGATGAAAAGATGGATGATGCCGTGCGAGCCTTTGAAGGAGCATTGCAGGTTGACCCAGGACATGTCGATTCCCTTCTGAAATTAGGCTATGCGCGATTTCACATGGGCGACTTGGCTGGGTCCATGGAAGATTACAACAAGGTTCATGAGATCGATGTCACAAATTCAGATGCTTGGAACCTAAAAGGTCTTATTTACTACAGACAAAAAAATTATGAAAAAGCTCTTGAATGTGTAGAAAAATCAATTGAGACCAATCCCACTGACGGTATGTCTTGGTACAACAAGGGATGTTATTATTCTCTTTTGAATCATGTGCCAGAAGCTATTGAAGCGTTGAAGCGTTCAATTGAAATAGATGTCAAAAATGCAAAAAAGGCAGTAAGAGACAAAGACTTTGAGAATGTCAAAGCCGATGACGGATATAGAAGAATTGTTGAGGTTGTAGTATTAGAATCAGTGAGACAAGGGTATCACAAGGTTGGCCAGATAGTTTGGACAACCATGTTAGGCAAGGCAGAGGTAGAAGATGCAGCAAGAAAATTAGTGGAAAAAGGTTTATTGATAAAAGAGGAAAGAAATGCAGGTCTGTCTAAGATAGAAGAGTTTGAGATTGCCCCCGAGTTGGCTGCCAAGATAGGTGTTGAAAAGAAAGGTCTCTTTGGCACAACAAAAAAGACCAATCCATTATTGATTCAACATCTAAAAGAGATTAGCGAAGCAGTTCAAGCTGTCAAGTCTGCAATAGAGAAAGGAGATGTTAACGAAGTCATTGCAAAGATGGATGTGTTCATTGATCCTAGCAAAAGAGGTGCACAGATGATAGAACACTTTTTTGAAGAACATCGAGATATCAGATTATTCAAGATTAGATTAACTGACAAAGGTTATGAATACTTGCAAGCAAATAAACAGAAAATGATAGACCTCTTTGACCACATTGAGAGTCAAACTACAAAGAAGTTAAGAAGCGAAACTACACAAAATACCTAAAATACTATTCTGCTGAGAGATCCCAATAGTTTGCGTCTTTTTGTTTTTCAATTGGTTTCTCTAATGATTCCCATTCCTTAAACGAACGAACGTAAAGTTTTACATTCTGAATTCCTATTGATTTTAACGCATAGTACCCCAACCCAGAAAGAGTTCCCACGCTACCACAATATGTAACCACCTCAGAGTTGTGAGATATGTTTCGGTTCTGTAGAAGTCTTCTCAATTCATCTTTTGATCTGAGTATGTTTTGAGGAGAAGCAAGCATCCTATATGGAATATTAATGGCACCTGGAATATGGTGTTCAAGAAAGTTTAATCTTTCTCTATTGTCCATCAATATGGCACCCTTCTCCTTGGCAGGCATGAGATAATCTGCAGTTGCAAGAATTTGTGGTTGTAACTTTAGCGAATGTGTTTTCTTTTCAAGAGATGGAGATTCAAGACTTGTTTCAAGTCCTAGATTTTTCCATGATCTGTAGGTAATGTCTAACAATGAAACTTCTTCATGACCAATATATTGAAGAGCCCATGCCACCCGCGATGCCAGGGCGCCAAATGTGTCATCATATACAACAACATATGTTTCGTCATCAATGCCAAAAGATTGGGCATATTGAAGAGTCTTTTCTGGGCTGTCATCAGAAAGAAGACTAGACAATGGAAAATTAATTGCTCCAGGCACGTGTCCCTGTTTGTAATCTTCTTCTTTTCTTATGTCAAGTACCTTGACACTCTTGTCCCTAATCTCCGAGCGCAATGTATCGGCATCAACTGTTATTCTGGCAATCTTTTCTTTGCTCAAGCAGCACATTCGCCCCTTCCAGTTTTTGCATGATAACTTCCATCGTTTCCATAATCGACGTAAAAGTCCGGATCCTGCTCAATTGTAGGGGGTGCTACAACAGGCTTTAACAGTTCCTTGATATCATTAATTGATTTAATCTTAGGTCCACCGTTACCCTCGATAACTCGATTAATCCAAGAATCCAAAACTTCGCCAGATCTTTTTTCGGATTTGAAGATCTCAATTATTTTCAAAATTGTCGGAATGACTCTTTTCGTAGGAACCTTGGTGGTCATTAGTCCTAGCATGGAGTTTCCGTCTGCTCTTCCGCCCAGTGACATGGTATACAGTGGATACATGTCTTTTCCCAGTCTTCCTCCGCCACCATAAAATCCAATTGTTGCGATTTCGTGTTGACCACATGAGTTTGGACACCCACTTATCTTAATCGTAGAATCTTTCAGGTCATCATCCTCATCAAGTTTTAGCTCAAGAAATTTTCTTTGGACTTCTTTAGCAAGTCTATGAGAATTAGTCAATGCAAGATTACACGAGGTGGTACCAGAGCATCCCACAACTGACGCCATAGTCAACGCACCTGGATTTGCAAGGCCAACCTCTAACAATTGGGCATAAAGTCTTGGAAGATCTTCATTCCTTACCCATCTAAACACTATATCTTGAGCAAATCCATTTCTAATTCGTCCCTCCGCAGAAAATTCTCGCGCCATATCAGCGACAGCACGCAGTTGACTTGCCGTAATGTCACCTGACTCTAGCGTAATGAATGCTGCACTGTAACCTTGCTGCTTTTGTTTCATTGTATTAGTTTTGAGCCATCTAGACAAGCCCTGCGGAGGTGATGGAAGTTCTGAACTAATTGAGATTTTACGCAATACCTCAGGAGTCTTGTCAAGATCAAGTTTTATCACTACAGATTGTGTCAGTCTTACCATTGTTCTTTCTTTTAGTACAATGTTTTGGAATTTTTCCCATCCAAGTTCATTGACAAGATATCTCATTCTATTTCTTGCCATATTTTCACGGTTGCCCAATCTATCATAGACTCTAATGACTGCAATTATGGTATAGAGTAAATCTTCTTCTTGAGTAAACTCTTCAAGTTGATGTCCTACAAACGATTGTGCCCCAAGTCCACCACCTAGGAAAATCTTGAATCCATTCTGTAGTTTTCCGTTAATTTCGGTTCTTTGTGGGATAATACCAACATCCACTATCCTTGCCATTCCGTGTTTTTCACAGCAGGTATAATTGATCTTGAATTTTCTTGGAAGTGATTGATTCATGGAATTTCGGAGTAGAAACTTTGCTGTCGATAAAGCATATGGAGTTGGATCAAATATCTCATCAGGGCATACACCTGCAAGAGGGCTACACATTACATTTCTTACTGAATTACCACATGCTTCTCTTGATGTCAATCCAATTTCTGCCAGCCCGCGCATAACCTCAGAAACATCTTCTAGTGCAACCCAGTGAAGCTGGAAATTCTGTCTTGTAGAAACATGTGCGCTTCCAATTGAAAACGATTCGCTTAGTTCTGCCATTTTTTCAATTTGTTCTGGATAAACTTCACCAGCTGGAATTTTGACACGAATCATGCTGTAATCATCAGTCATCCTGCTACCATATGCTCCATGTTGGAGCCTAAATCTTCTTAGATCATCACGACTAATTTTGCCTTGCCTGAACAGTTTTACCATTTCTGCAAATTTTTCAGCTTCCTCTAGACGACCCCACTGTATCTTGGGTTTTGGAAGGTTATCAGGCCTAGACTGAGAAAGGCTTGTCTTGCTCAATTATCGTAGCTACTTTGCGAAGTGCATATAAATTTTAAACTAGACGCCAGATATGCACTATCCAAGGAGATAGTGGCAAGATTTTCCACTCATCGTGTTAGGTCTTTTCTTAATAGGATTTCCCCTTTTTGATGTACTTTCTGAATAACAATATCAGAAAAGAGTTAAATGAAGATCGACGAGGAAAAATTGTGTGTCGGATAAGATCAAGATTGCAGTTGTTGGAAGTGGTAATGTAACATTAACTCTGGTAAAAGGCTTAGAATTCTACAAGAATTCGATCGAAGGACTATGGCATCCGAAAATTGCAGGATTAACGCTAAACGACATAACAATCTTGGCAGTTTTTGATACAGATCCTTCCAAAGTAGGGAAAAAAATTGGTCAATTAATCACAGATTACAAAACCGGTTTTTCAGATATTGTAGTTCAGCCTGGAATAATGTCAGATCCTATACCTTCTCATAGCAACCAGAGCGGTCAGATAAAATCTGTAAGTTATGAGGAATTTGTCAAATCCCTCAAGGCTGTCAGGCCAGATTTTCTCGTTAATGCAATTTCCTCTGGACTTGATAAGACATCAGAAAAATACTCAGAGGCTGCATTAGATGCAGGCTGTTCTTTTTTTAATGCTACGTCTTCCAAGACTGTAACAGACAAGACAAGAAAAGCGTTTGAGACAAAGGGATTGGTAATTCTAGGAGATGATTTAATGAGTCAATTTGGAGGAACTGCTTTTCATAGAGGAATGATAGACTTTATGACAAATCGAGGCATCAAGATTCAGAAAGCATATCAGCTTGACGTGGGAGGAAATCAAGATACCATGAATACAATGGCTGAAGAAATAAGAGAAAAAAAGCGAAGTGTCAAAACAGAGTCTATTGCAATCGAGGCGCCGTATTCTTTCAGATCTACTGCTGGCACGACCGAATATGCAGAGCAGCTCGGAGATTCCAGGGTCAGCTATTATTGGATGGAAGCCAAAGGATTTCTCGGTTCGACAATAGAGATGGATTTGGCACTTAGAACAAACGATAGTACAAATGGCTGTAATGTAATAGTGGACTCGCTCAGGGCTGCCAAGGATGTATTAGATAAAAAAGATCTTACAAAAATAGATATCATCTCGGCTTATGCGTTTAAGAATCCAACAAAAAAGATGCACATAAGAGAATGCATTAAATCGTTTGAAGACGCGTTTTTAAACTGAGCAAACTATTAATGTGCTGTTCTAAGGTTATTTTTCATGCAAACGACTACTCAGAAAGAAGAAGTGCCCAAAATATTTTCAGATGTTGATGAAAAAGAGATTACACGAGCAATAGCCGATGAATTTCATTCAGTACTTGTAGATAGAGCAGATTCTGATGTAATAATCATAGGCGCAGGTCCAGCAGGTTTGACTGCAAGCAGAGAACTTGCATTGATGGGATTCAAAGTTCTAGTCATAGAACAAAACAACTACCTCGGTGGCGGGTATTGGTTAGGAGGATATATGATGAATCCAGTAACAGTGAGAGCCCCCGCCCAAAAGATTTGGGATGAATTAGGAATTCCCTACAAGAAGGTAAGAGATGGACTTTATCTCACGCCGGGACCGCATGCAGTTTCAAAATTAATAGCTGCAGCTTGTGATGCAGGGGTAAAATTCCTGAATCTAACAAAATTTGATGATTTGATATTGAAGAATGGAAGAGTAAGCGGCATTGTAGTAAATTGGATGCCTGTGTCAGCCCTTCCAAGAAACATAACTTGCGTGGACCCAGTTGCTTTAGAATCCAAGATGGTCATAGATGCATCAGGCCATGACTCAGTGGCCATAAAGAGGCTAGTAGACAGAAAGCTCGTAGAATGGAAAGGCATGGACCCCATGTGGGTAGATGATGGTGAAAATAAAGTAGTACACCACACTGGTGAAGTTTTCCCTGGCCTTGTAGCAACTGGTATGTCCGTAACAGAGACCTATGGCATAGCAAGAATGGGTCCAACATATGGTTCCATGTTATTATCAGGCAAGAAAGCAGCTGAGATTACAGCATCCAAAATAAAAGAGCTAAGAAGATAAATCAACTAGAACCAGTATTTCGTTATTGAGAATATCAAAACTATTTTTGTATGACGAACCAAGTGTTCCTGAGATCAAGATTAATGAACTTGCAGAATTCATACAGAAACAAAGCGGAATAGACACCGAAGTACGACCAAGTTTTTTTCAGCATTTTCATGTAAAAGAAAAAATCTTCTACCAACTAGCCTCATGTAGGATTTTCAATCCATACATACCTTTTGAGAAACACAACCCTACAGTAGAAGAGATAACATTTGAAAGTCAATTGGAAACAACAACACGTACATCAAACAATATAATTTTGTATGACGGTTTTGAGCTTCAAAACATTTTCAGAGATATAATACCTGATTCAGAATCATCATCAGATAAGCTGCACATCATATTTACAACAAGATTGACTTGCAGTTACGATTATGATGACTATAGGTATCATGGCAGGGCAGTGATATGTTCCAACCCGTCCATTATTTCCACCACAGGAATAATTGAAGCACCTGCAAAACCACGTGAGTATTACCTCCGTTTGCACGAAAAGATTTCACAGGGCATGAATCTAGATGCAATTAAACAAGAATTTAGAGGAAGATTTCTAGAATATCATGACGAGAGGCTACGCCTCGTTGTTAGAGGATATGCGTTACAAGCCATATTTTATTATCTTACTGGCATTCCTTTTTGTGAATCAAGGAAATGTGTCCTGCACAATGCGCATTGGCAAGAAGAACTTTTGCATGGACAAATAGAAATTGGCAAGTTATGTGATCAGCATAAAAGCATACTTGATAATCTCTGAAACTGGTGCATAATTTAAATATGAACTGTAGATGAATTTTATTTGTGCAGGCAGAAATTAAGGCAGAGAATATCAAGCCAGAAACAAAGAAAAAATTTGACATAATAATAATTGGAGCTGGCCCTTCAGGATATACTGCAGCCATTTACACCTCAAGAGCCAAACGTGATACCCTAGTAATTTCAGGAATGTTGCCTGGAGGACAATTAATGCTTACCACAGAAGTTGAAAACTATCCGGGTTTTTCAGACGGTATTATGGGTCCCGAGCTAATGACTACAATGAGAAAACAGACAGAGAGGATGGGCGCCACAATCATTGATGATGAAGTAGTAAATGTAGATTTTAGAAGAAAACCATTCAAGGTATTAACATATTCTGAAGAGTATGAAGCAGATGCAGTCATAATTGCAACCGGTGCGAGCCCTAGAAAACTAGGTGCAAAAGGAGAACAGGAATTCAGCGCCAAGGGAGTATCATATTGTGCAACTTGCGACGGTCCATTTTTCAAGAATCAAGAATTAGTGGTAGCAGGTGGCGGAGATTCCGCCATGGAAGAAGCTATATTTCTGACTAAATTTGCAAAAAATGTACATATCATCCATAGAAAAGATAAGCTTAGGGCAAGTAAAATAATGCAAGATAGAGCATTTGAAAATAACAAGATAAGATTTCACTGGAATTCTGTAATTGAGGAAATCAAAGGAAGTGGAAAAGTAAACCAAATCACGATACGAGACATAACAACCAATCGTCAAGAAACGATGGATGTTGGTGGCTTATTTGTTGCAATAGGTCATGAGCCAAATACCAAGTTGTTCAAAGGCCAAATTGAGTTAGACGATCAAGGTTACATAGTACTCAAAAATCACACACACACCAACATAGAGGGGGTCTTCGCTGCGGGAGATGTTCATGATCACAGATACAGACAGGCAATTACTGCGGCAGGATTTGGTTGTATGGCTGCAATAGATGTTGACAAATACCTATCAGAAAGTAGAAGAAAATAATCAGGCAAACGGAGGAGGCGAGAGGTATTTTGCCTTCTGCAATGCTTTATCAAATTCCTCATCAGTGAATATTTTCTGTTGAGCATAGAGACTTTTGAATTTTCTACCATCATCGGCAAATATTCCTACCACGTAACCCTTTTCAATTCCATATTTTTTCATTGCAGTATACACAGTAGCAGATGATGGACTTACCAACATTCCTTCTTTTTCATATATTTCTTTTACAGCAGCGAATGCTTCATCGTTTGTAATTGTAATCCAATCATCAACTACATTCTCACGCTTGATGAAAAGGTCAGGTTTTGCTGATTCTTCAAAATTTCTCAGGCCTTGAATTAAGTGATTTTGTTGTGGTTGTACTGCGATGATCTTTATGTCCGGATTTTTTTCTTTCAAATACGCACCTATTCCAGTTATAGTCCCTCCAGTTCCTACCCCTGAGAAGAAATGAGTTATCTTTCCTTTTGTCTGATCCCAAATCTCAGGACCAGTACCTTTGTAGTGACCCATGAAATTTGCCTCATTTGAATATTGATTAGGAGAATAGTACTTGTCAGGTCTTGCTGACGCGATTGATTTTGCTAGTGCAATGCTCTGATCGGTACCTGCCCCTACTTTTGGGCATAGGTCATCGCTTGTTTGATACAGAACAGCTCCTAAAGATTCGATTATCTTCTTTGTTTCGTCGCTTGCCTTTTCAGGAATTACAATTTCCACTTTATATCCAAGAAGTTTTGCAATTCCTGCAAGAGCAATTCCGGTATTTCCCGAGGTTGGCTCTATTATCACGCTGTGTCCCCTTTTTATGAGACCATTTTCTTCTGCCATTTTTATCATCCAAAATGCAGCCCTGTCTTTTACAGAGCCAAATGGATTATGAGATTCTAATTTTGCGTAAAACTCTACTTGGTTATTTGAAAGAGAGACAAGCTTTACAACAGGTGTATTACCAATTTTTTTCAAAAGTGTCTCTGCATCATTTATTGCCTTAGTGGCCATTGATCTACTTCACCTTCTTAATGGTAAACTCGAGATCTTTACCAGACTTGTTGATACCAAGCAATTGGTGTCCATTTCTGTTTACCCATCTCGAGATATCTTCTTCAGATGCCGGATCGTCTGCAATAATTTTGAGAATATTCCCCACTACCATTCTTTCCATCTCGATCTTAGTTCTAAAGACAGGTTCTGGGCAGAACATTCCTCTAACGTCGATTGTTTTGGTTGGAGATAATTCTGAAATATCTATCGCCTGCAAATAAAAAGCTAGTAAAGTGATATTAAAAGCTATTCATGTACGCAAGAAAAATTACTCAGGTTAAGATCATCGGCAATATTGCTCTGAGATTACGCTCATACAATATGTTATAATCTTGATTTTTAAAATTGATTTTATTCGATAATTTTGTAGTTAGATGTACTGCTACTTGGTATACTGCCCTCCAAACCATACTATTAGGATTTGATTCAAATACGTCTATTAGAAAACTGCAAACTCCCGTGAGATGAGGATGATTTTCTTTGAAATATCTTATAATATCATCTTTTGAATTTTCAATTTTGTATTTTGCGTGTTCTATCATTTCTTTGCTAGTAATATAGCCAGTATTACCAATTGTGATTTTTCCTCGTCTCATTGCTTGCAATACATTGTCTAGAGTATTTTCAGCCTGAATAATATCAATACATCTTCCCAGTGTTGAAACGACATGAGAATCACTTCCTGCCACTTCTACCATATTGTTTGCTTTTGCAAAATGAGTAGCCCGAAGGTTTGAATATCTATCAACATTATTGCTGTTAAAGACTTCAATCAAATCACAGAGGATTGCCTTTTCTCGCAGTCCATTATTTAGCGCAAAAGGATGAGGGGCGCAAGAAATCGCATCTTGTGATTTTACTATGTCAAGTATTTCTTCAAAACTTTGACCTGGTCTTATTGTATTGGTTATTCCATATGTCAACACATGTATTCCTTGATCTGTTGTAACTTCTTCACCTGGATAGACTTTAATATTTTTGAATTTTTCGTGATTTTCTTTGTAATCTAAAAGCTGATTGTACCCATCCAATGTATTGTGATTTGTAATAAAGAACGCATCAAGATCAATTTTGTATGCTTGTTCTAGTTGTTCTTGTATTGTTATACCACAATCATATGGAGTTTCTTTTAAACCAAGTTGAAAATTTGAAAACTCGTTGTGACAGTGTAGTTCTGCCCGTAAATCATCCAATGTTTATCGCTTCTCTCAACCTGTGAATATAATCTTTGTTTTCAAAAATTTTTGCTTACCTAAATAGATCTTCTGATCGCGGTCTAATAAGATCATTTATTGCATTTTTTGTATCATCAAAAGGATAGTTTCTCACTATGGATATCGGCACGTGAAGTGATTTCCCCATTACAAGTTCAGTGGCAGAGCATATTTCATCAACAATAGCAATAGAAGTTACACGGAGGGTCCTTCCAAAAGTATCTTTTTCCCCAACATAATCCAATACAGCGGCGATTCCAGAAATACCCACAGCGGCATTGGTTTGACCTTGTCTAAATGGGCGTCCAAATGTGTCAGATATTATAACGGCTATGTTTTTCCCAGTTTTTTCTTTTACTTGATTGCGTAATGTTTCAGCTGATGTGTCAGCATCATTGGGTAGCAAAGTTGCATATCCTTCTTCCACATTGCTTTCATCCACACCCGCATTTGCGCAGATGAAACCGTGAACTGTTTCTGAAATTATTATACCATCACGCATTCTGATTATACGCTTTGATTGATCAAGTATCAACTGTACAATTCGAGGATCTTTTCGATATTCACTGGCTATACCAATAGCAAGAAGAGTCGGTTTAACATTTGAGAGGTTTACAATCCGTCCTTCTTGTTTTGATATGATTTTCTGTGTGAAAACTAGAATATCTCCATCGCGTAGACTTAATCCTAACTTTGAGGCAAGCATCAACTCAATTAGATTATCTCCCTGTCGGATTTCATTTTCAATATACACCGGAATAATCTCTAATGTCATCTACCAACCTATTGCTTAACTGCTTAAAATCATATTCTGCTCAAGCAACAGTTTGCAACTGTATTTTCAGACCATAGTGTGTGTTTATTATGTCAATAAGCTTTGAGAGATCTTTCTCTTCTAGGGTTACGGTGGCCAAGTCTTTGACAATATCCTGGGCTCTAAATGCCACA
>Ga0187815_10001402_pt1 | contig 11354 bp, 15 predicted proteins | sample NC_S_5_FD_132962 | JGI IMG/M metagenome (GOLD analysis project Ga0187815, IMG submission 132962) | Wetland sediment microbial communities from Neuse River Estuary, North Carolina, USA - ASW-S_5 | ecosystem: Environmental > Aquatic > Freshwater > Wetlands > Sediment | place: USA: North Carolina...
CAATTATCTGGGGTGGTATCGCGCGCTGGACCGGAACACGCGAACTGGCGCTCAAGCCGCATCACTGCTCGCCTTGGCCATCGCCGCATAAGCAAATCCATACTCAACGCGAACAGCGCCTTTCTCTTTGGCTACTTTCTCTTTGAGCACGCAAAGAGAAAGTAGCTCGGGCGCCGGCAGGCACACGAAACCGCTTTGAAACTTGCGCCAGGCGCACGAAACCGCTTTGTCGCTGGCGCCAGGCGTCCGAAAGCCCGCCACAGGCGAACCAGATTGCAGCGGACCACTCCGCGCAGAACGCGCAGGCCCAAGGCGCAGAGCACCCACCCTAGCCCTCCCCTGCGCGCAGGGGAGGGAACAGGTGCGGTGGCCCTGCCGCACCTAGGGAGAGGGAGCGGCTGCAGCAGCTGAGACGAGACGTCAGTCGAGTGCGGCCATCGACGCGGAATCTGTGCGAGCATCACGATTCCCCACCATAGCGACGCGAGCCCACCATGAAATTCCTGCTGATGGTCTACAGCGACGACGCCTTGCTGGATGCCCTGCCGCCGGGCGAGTTCGACACGCGCATGCATGCCTGCATCACGCACGCGGACGAGCTGCGCGCCGAAGGGCGGCTGATCGATGCGCAGCAGCTGGAGGCGCCGGCTACCGCGAAGGCGGTGCGCACCCGCCTGGGCAGGACCACGGTGCTGGACGGCCCGTTCGCGGAAACCAAGGAATACCTCGCCGGCTTCAACCTGGTCGAGGCGGACAGCATGGAGGAGGCGGTGCGCATGGCCGCCGAGCTGCCGTGGGCGCAGACCGGCTGCATCGAGGTGCGGCCGGTGCGCGATTTCGACGCGGTGCGGCGGCGCGTAGGCGCCTGATTGCTCACTGCCGGACGATTTCCGACTCGACCACCATGTCCAGCACGTAGGCGTTCACCGGAGCGCCGATGGGCGGATTCTTCACCGTGTAGCGCTTCACCCGCAGCACGTTGTGCACGCCGGGCCGGTGCGTGTAGCCCACGATCGGTTGCAGCAGCAGATGCCAGTTGCCGAGTGTGCCGGTCCTGAGGCCGTTTGCGCCGTAATGGACCTCGCGCACGTCGAGGCACTGCGGGCTCGGCATCAGCGGGTGGCTGCACGGTATGGCCTGCGGCGCCACTTCGAGAAACTCGGTGACGCCGGGGCTGCCGTAGCGGGTCTCGGGCGTGGGCACGCCGGTGAAGTCCAGCGTGTCGCCGGCGTCGGTGCGCAGTTGCAGCAGCGGGGTGCCGCCGCTGCGCGTGGCGGTGATCGTGGGTCTGCTGCTCAGACGTACGTCGATCAGGCTGTCCAGCTGGTTCAGCGCAAAATTGGCGCAGGCCCTCATGGTGTGCATCATCGGGCCGACCACGAGTTGCCCGTTCGCGATGCGATAACTGCCGCCCATGCCGTTGCAGCTGTTGCGCACGCTGATGCGGTCATTGCCGAAGTCCAGTTGCAACGGCTTGACCGGACGCACGAACAGTGCGCCGATGCGTTGGCCGTAGTGATTGGTGGCTTGGGTCAGTTGCCAGTGGTAGCCATTGAGCAGCGCGGCGTCCGGCACGGTGGCGTTCGATGTCGCGCTGGGCGCAGCGCTGGGTGCTTTGTTGTGCGGCGGCGTCGCCTGAATGCTGTTGACGGCCGGTGTCGAGGCGCAGGCGGCGAGGGCGAACGGCAGCAGCAACAGGCAGACGCGCATGGGTGTTCTCTGCGTGGGGGCGCAACACCACGAGCATATGCCACGTGTTGCGTTACGGCGACGTCGCGGCGACGCGCCGGTTGTCGGACAATGCCGCTCCTGTCCGCGATGCGTATACCGTGAGGTAGTCATGCTGAAGATGGTCGGTTTCGACGGCGACGACACGCTGTGGCGCAGCGAGGATTATTTCCGCGACGCCAACGCCGAGTTCGCCGCGATCGTGGGCGCCTACGCCGACCTCGCCGACGGCGCGGTGCACGAGCGCATGCTGGCCACCGAGCGGAGCAACCTCGCGTTGTTCGGCTACGGCGCCAAAGGCATGACGCTGTCGATGGTGGAAACCGCGATCGCGCTCAGCGACGGACGCATCACTGCGCAGGACATCCATCGCCTGGTGGCGATCGGCAAGAGCGTGCTGCAGCACCCGGTGGAGCTGCTGCCCGGCATCCGCGAGGCGGTGGCGGCGGTGGCCGAGCGGCACGCGGTGGTGCTGATCACCAAGGGCGACCTGTTCCACCAGGAGAAGAAGGTGGCCGAATCGGGGCTGGCGGGACTGTTCCGCCGCATCGAGATCGTCTCGGAGAAGGACGCGGCCACCTATCGCCGCCTGCTCGACGAGTTCGACATCGCGGCGGGCGAGTTCGCGATGGTGGGCAACTCGCTGCGTTCGGACATCGAGCCGGTGCTGCGCCTCGGCGGCTGGGGCGTGCACATGCCCTACCACGTGACCTGGGCGCACGAACTGGAGAACGGCCTGGATGCCGGCGATGCGCCACGCATGCGCGCGGTGGCGAGCGCGGCGGAGATTCCCGCCGCACTGGCGCAGCTGGACGCCTTGGCCGCAGCCTGATGACGCCGCAACGACTGGTGCTGGACACCAATGTCTGCCTCGACCTGTTCGTGTTCGGCGACCCGCGCTGCGTGGCCTTGCGCGAGGCGCTGCGCAGCGCCTCGGTGGAGGCGGTGACCGACGAAGCCTGCCGCGACGAGTGGCTGGCGGTGCTGGAGTATCCGCAGCTGGCGCTGGATGCGGCGCGGCAAGCGGCGGCGCTGGCTGCCTACGATGCGCTGCTGCGCCTATGGCTCCCGTCACCCCGGCGCAAGCTAGAGTCCAGTGACTGCGATGCACTGATGCATGAGTCGCGGGCCGGCTCGCCGCGCCTGCCGCGTTGCGCCGACGCCGACGACCAGAAGTTCCTCGAACTGGCGCAGGCCAGCGGCGCGCAGTGGCTGCTCAGCCGCGATCGCGAGCTGCTGAAGCTGGCGCGGCGCACGCGGCGCGGGCACGGCTTCGATGTCGTCACGCCGCAGGACTGGGCCGGGGCTCAGGCGGGACCGGCACCTGCCTCGTCGGCGAAGCCGGTGTAACCCTCGGGGAACACCGGCGCACCGTCCTCCTCCAGCGCCAGCACCGCGGCCAGCGCGTCGTCGGCGGCGCGTTCGGCCACGTCCTGGTGGCGGAAGCTGCGGTTCTCGCAGATCGCGTAGTACACCGGGAAGCCGTGGCCGTGCGGCACCACCGCCAACCATGCCGTGTAGCGCGAGCCTTCGAGGCTGGCGCCGGAGCGCACGGTGTAATCCGGGAATTCGCGTTCGGCCATCGTCGTCGTCCGGGTGGATCGGCATGGGGGGAGGACAGTGTACGCGCTACGTCGACGGCGGTTGTGCCAAGTTGCGGGCGTCGCGGTTGTCGGAGACTGTCATGCCCGTGCCGTATCGCATCGATTGCCCGTATTGCGGCGAAGTCATCGAGCTGCTGCTGGACGATTCGGTGGCGGATCAGTGCTACATCGAGGACTGCACCGTGTGCTGCCGGCCGATCGCGCTGGCGGTGGCGTTCGATGCGGATAGCGTGCCGCGGGTGCAGGCAGCGCGCGAGGACGAGAGCTGAAACCCGTTCAATCGTCCAGGCGTACGAGCGCGATGCCCTGCGCCGCCAGCGCGGCGCGGGTGGCTTCGTCGCCGGCGGGCGTCACCGGGCGGCTCAGCTCCCACAGCAGGCCGGCGCGGAAGCCCGCGGCCACCGCATCTTGCGCGGTCCACAGCACGCAGACGTCGCGCGCCAGGCCGCACACCAGCACTTCCTCCACGCCGCGTTCGCGCAGCCAGCCGGCGAGGCCGGTGGCGGGGCGTGTGCCGTGCGGGCCGTGGTTCTCGCGGAAGCCGCTGTAGGAATCCACCTGCGGGTCGCTGCCCTTGCGCAGGACCAGGTCCGCCGTCGACCAGTCGATGCCCGGATGCAGCGCCGCGCCCGGCGTGCCCTGCACGCAGTGGTCCGGCCACAGCGTCTGCGGCTGGCCGTGCAGTTCGATCTGCTGGAACGGCTGCGTGCCGGGATGCGCGCTGGCGAAGGAGGCATGGCCCGCCGGATGCCAGTCCTGGGTGGCCACCACGTGGCGGAAGCGACGCGCGCGCAGCAGGCGGTCGACGCCGGGCACGATCGCGTCGCCCTCGTAGCAGGCCAGCGTGCCGCCGGGCATGAAATCCGGCTGCACGTCGACCACGATCAAGGCCGTGCGTTCATCGATGGCGGAAGACATGGCGAATCTGCGTGCTGGGGAAGGCTCAGTCTAGCGCGCAGGCATAATGCGGAAAGACATGGGCAGGAACGGGGCGCGATGAACTACGACCAATCGTGGATGGGCTATGGCTGGATCGGCGGCATGGAAGCCGGTGCGATCAGCCTCGTGGTCGGTTTCGTGCTGTACTTGCTGTTCCACCGGCTGGGCGGCCGCAACGGCTGGAGCGATGCGCGGCGGATCGGCTGGGCGTATTTCCTCGCCCTGGTGCTCACCGCGCGCGTCGACTTCTGGAACCTGTTCTATTTCAACTACGCGCGGCTGCAGTCGCTGCAGCTGCTCAAGGCCAAGCTGGCCGAGGTGCACGACCCGGACGGCATCGGCACCCGCGTGCTGTGCGAGCTGCTCGGCGCCGCACTCGGCGTGTTCGTGGCCTGGCTGCTGTGCGGCCGGCATTGGCGCCAGCGCTGAGGACGACAGGATTTCGGCGTAGGAGCGCGCCCTGTGCGCGATTGCTCTGGCGCCGTTCGAAGCAAAAGCATTCGCGCACGGGGTGCGCTCCTACAGCAGCGGATCGAACAGCCGCGCCACGTGCATCGCCACCCGGCGCAGGTAGGGCGCATCGAGATACTCGCGGATATCCACTTCGCGGGACCTGGCGAAGTCGGCCTGCAGCATGGTTTCCACCTGGGCGGCGAAGTCGCGATCCAGCACCAGCGCGCTGGCTTCGAAGTTGAGCCGGAACGAGCGGCTGTCGAGGTTGATGCTGCCGACCGCGGCGCAATCGTCGTCGACCAGCACCACCTTCTGGTGCATGAAGCCGGGCTGGTAGCGGAACAGGCGCACGCCAGCGCGCAGCGCCTGATGGGCGTGCAGGGTGGAGGCGAGGAACACGGTGCGGTGGTCCGGCCGCGACGGAATCAGCACACGCACGTCCACCCCGCGCAGCACGGCCAGGCGCAGCGCGGCGCGCACCGCGCTGTCGGGCACGAAATAGGGCGTGGTGAGCCAGATGCGCTGGCGCGCCGCGTTGATCGCGGCCACGAAGAACAGCGAGCCGGTTTCCTGCGCATCGGCGGGGCCGCTGGCGATGGCCAGCACGCGGGCGTCGCCGTCGGCGGCGGGCGCCGGGTGCAGCGGCGGCGGCGTGCCGGTGATCCATTGCCAGTCGTCGGCGAACAGCCGTTGCAGGTCGGCCACCGCCGGGCCGCGGATTTCCAGGTGGGTGTCGCGCCACGGCGCCAGCGGCGGTTTCAGGCCCAGGTATTCGTCGCCCACGTTGAGGCCGCCGATGAAGGCGCGCTCGCCGTCCACCACCACGATCTTGCGGTGGTTGCGGAAGTTGAGCTGGAAGCGGTTGCGCCAGCGGTGGGTGGCGAAGGGATGGATCGCCACGCCGCCGGCACGCAGCGTTTCCACGTAATGGCGCGGCAGGTCGTGGCTGCCCACGCCGTCGTACAGCACGCACACGAGCACGCCGGCCGCAGCACGTTCCAGCAGCGCCTGCTGCATGCGCCGGCCCAGGCCGTCGTCGTGGAAGACGAAGAACTGCACCAGCAGGGTGTGCTGCGCCTCGCCGATCGCGGCGAAGATCGCCTCGAAGGTGGCGCCGCCGTCGATCAGCAGGCGCCACCGGTGGCCGGCGCGGAAGGGCCGGCCCTGCATCGCCACCAGCGCCGCGTAGCGCCGCTCGCTGTCGTCCGCCGCCGCCGGGAGCTCGCATGGCGGCGCGCGGTGGTGGGTGTGGAGGTAGCCGCGAAAGCGGCTGGCACCGAGGAACAGGTAGGGCAGCAGGGTGAGCTCGGGCAGCAGCATCAAGCCCAGCACCCAGGCGATCGTGCCCTGCGGCGTGCGTGTGTGCATCAGTGCATGCGCGGCGGCGAGGACGCCGAGCACGTGCAGCAGCAGTACGACGGCGCCGATCAGGCTGAGGCTCATGTGGACGGTGGTGGAGCTGCTCTACTCCGCCAGCAACTGGTCGGCCACGGCGCGCGCCTGCTGGCGGATTTCCGGCATCGCGGTGGATTCCCAAAGCGTACCGCGCAACAGGCTGCCGATGGCGAAAAAGCGTGGCCAGGGGCCGCCCTCGTGCAGCAGCCGGCCATGCGGCGTGGCCTGGCAGCCCAGTCCCAGCGGATCGGGCAGCACGTGCCGGTTGACCACCAGCTGGCGCATCAGCGGGTGCGGCGTGCGCGCCACGTCGAAATCCATGCCGACCGATTGCACCACCCGTTCCGCCTGCAGCACCTGCAGGGCACCGCCGCCGTGCGGGCGCAGCTCGACCCGCAGGCCGTCGCCGTCGATATCGGCAGCCTGCAGGTGGCCGCGCAGGCGGTGCAGGCGGCCTTCGCGCTCCAGCGCGGCCAGGCCTTCGTGCACCGGTGGCGGCATGCGGTGGCGCGCGCGTTCCCAGGCCCAGCGGGCATGGCGCTGGAAGCGTGCGCGCTGCTCCATCGGCAGCTCGGCCCACAGCGCCGGGAGGTGCGGGCGCAGGCTGTCGATCACACTGCGCCAGTCTTCCTCCTGCGCGATCGCCTCACGCAAGAGGCGCAGCCAGCGGCGCACGTCGGGAGCGTCCAGCATGGCCTCGATCAGTTCCGCGCTGTCGCCGCTGGGCAGCGCGGTATGGCGCAGGTGCGGCTCGGGCAGCAGGCCGTGGCGCGAGACCGCGGTGAAGCGGGTATCGGGCCAGCGCGCGGCCAGTTCCAGCAGCACGTCGGCGGCGGTGAGACCCAGGCCGATCACGGCCATGTGCGCGGGCGCCACGGCGGGCGGTGCAGCCAGCAACGGCCAGGGATCGACCGCGTAGCGGCCGCTGGCCAGCGCTTCCGCGCTGACGCCGGGCAGCGGCTGCGGCGGCAGGGCGCCGATCGCCAGTACGGCGGCATCCACCCGGCGGGTTTCCTCGCCGCTGAACACGGTGACGCCGTCGGCCTCGGGCACCACGGCATCGGCGGCAAACGGCAGGAGCTGCACGTCGTGGCCGTGCAGCTTGCCCAGCGCCATCGCGCGCTCCACCTCGGCCTCGAGGTAGTCGCCGTAGCGGCGGCGCGGCAGGAAGTCGGTGCCGGCGATGGACGGATCCGCGAGCTGCACGAAGTCGAGGAAACCCCGCGGCCGGCCGGCGAACATGCCCATCGAGGCCGCGCGCACGTTGAGCAGGTGATGGTCGGAATGGGTGGCGTAGGCCACGCCGCGCGCCGGCGTGCCGCCGCCGGTGTACCAGTCCAGATGCAGCGTTTGCGGCGGCCGGCGCTCCAGTAGTTCGCAGAGCAGCGCGGCGGCCGCGGCGCCGCCGCCGATGATGGCGACACGTCGATGCATGCGTTGCTCCGAAGCGGGGTTCAGGGTGTGAGCTGGCCGGCGAGCGTGCCGCGTTGCGCCTGCGCGATCCATGCGGATGTGTCGCCACGCGGTTCGTCGGCGCCCTCATCCGGCAACTCGCCGCCGTAGACGTGCAGGGTGTACGCATTGTCGTGCCGCGACAGGTTGCGGCAGCGGTGTGCAAGGCAGGCGTTGCGCTCGAACCAACTGGCGTCGCCGGGGCCCAGCCAGTTGCGGCCCAGTGCGTCCAGTTCGCCGTTGTGCGGGTCGCGCCGGTACGACTGCCACTCCAGCGCGCCGTGCAGGGTCAGCTCCAGTCCCCAGCGATCGGCGTGGTCGAGCAGCGGCATGCGCTGGCCGGGCGGCCACACCCGCACCAGTACGCGCAGCGCGGGCTGGCGATGCTCGGCCAGCAACCAGCGGCTGTCGGCGCGATGCCGCCGGCGCAGCGTGACCAGCCGGGTGAGTAGCGTAGACGCATTCTGGTGCACCACGCGGCCGAGTTCGCGCGCCATCGAGGCCAAGTCGGGATGCTCGACGCATCCGTATTCGAGCGCGATCTCGCGCAGGGTCTTCAAGCTGTGCACGTACTTGCCCATGCGGAGCTCGGCGTGGGAACGGCGGCCAAGTGGAGCATGCCACCCGTTAAACACCCGTAAGCCGGGCGTGGTCGCGCAGCGAAGCGCGTCATGCGCGTCATGTCCGTATCTGCGAATCCGCGACCCGCACGCTGCGGCGCACGATGGCGGCGCAAGGCCCGGCGGCGTTCGTGCCGCCGGGCCTTGCGCTCTGCCGTGGATTTTCCGCTACAGGTTTTGCAGCACGAAATTCACCGGCACCCGAGCCCACGCGCGTACCGCGTGGCCGTTCACCATCGCAGGCTGGAAGCGCCAATGCGCCAGTACCTGTTCGCGCGCGCTGCGGTCGAGCAGCGCGTGGCCGCTGCCGTGTTCCACCTCGACCTGCACCGGTATGCCGGTTTCGTCCACCAGCACACGCAGCAGCACGGTGCCCTGCATGTGCTGGCGCAACGCCTGCATAGGGAACTGCAGCGGTGCCGAGCGATAGGCCAGGGTGGCCTCGACCGGCGCGGTGGTGTCGGCGGCATCGTTCGGCGCCACGCTGGGCGGCGCCACCACCGGCATTGGCTGCGTGCCTTCGGCGCTGGGCGTCACCACCGGCGGCGCGACGTCGGGGCGGGGCCGCAGATGCACCGGCACGGGCGGCGGATGCGGCAGCGGCGTCATCGCGATGGGCGGTGGCGGCGGCACTGGCTTTGGCGGATTGATGAACACTATCTGCGGCACCCTGGCCAGCGTGTGCGCCAGAGCCAGTGCCTGCGGCGCCAGCGGTCGGGTGAGTACCAGTAACGCCGCGAGGTTGAGCGCGATGGCCGCACTGAGCGCGGCGACGCGCGCGGCATCGGGTTGGGGACGAGCAGCAACAGCCAGGCTAGCGGACGACATGGGCGACCTCCTGACGGCTTTTCAGGTTGTGGCGCCGGCGACGCTGCACGCGATGCAGTGGGGACCGCCGCGGACGCGACTGCAGCGTATGCCTGCGCCATCGCCCGCGCAAGTGGACGTCCAGCCGTCCAGTTCGCGGGCTCGGATCCGTTGGCGGGGAGACAAAAAAAGCCCCGCGGGGAGGCGGGGCGGAATGCGGATGACAGGGGGATGGGGAGGCATCCGCCCGCGCAGGCTGAGCGCATCGGCATGGAGGCGGTGTGAAGGCCGGGTTCACGCGGCGACGACGGGGCATCGGCCGGGTGCGCGCCTTTGCCACGGTAGGCAAGCGCAGGTACTCCCGCTATGGTGCGAGCTCGGTGTTCCCTTGTCTGCAGGAGTCACCATGACCACCGTCACCGCTGTCCTGCCGCGCTACCGCCGCGGCGATGAGTTCGCCAGCAGCCTGCTACATGGCCTGGGCATCGTGCTGAGCATCGGCGGCCTCGCCATCCTGGTGGCGTTCGCGGCCCTGCGGGGCGATGCGCGCGCGGTGACGGCGAGCGCGGTATACGGCGTCACCCTGGTCCTGCTGTACACCGCTTCCACGCTGTACCACGCGGTTTCCGTGCCTGCGGCCAAGCCGCTGCTGCGCACGCTGGACCATATCGCGATCTATCTGCTGATCGCCGGCACCTATACACCGTTCACCCTGATCGCGCTGCCGGGCACTTGGGGCTGGAGCCTGTTCGCCACGGTGTGGGCGCTGGCGTTCGTCGGCAGCGTGCTGGAGCTGGGCTGGTTCCGCCGCTACCGCAAGCTCGCGGTGCTGCTGTACGTGGGCATGGGCTGGATCGGCATGCTGGCGTTCAAACCACTGGCCGCGCACCTGCAGACGGGCGGCATGGCGTTGCTGATCGGCGGCGGCGTGGCCTACACCCTGGGCGTGCCGTTCTACCTGTGGCGCCGGCTGCCGTACCAGCACACGCTGTGGCATGCCTTCGTGCTCGGCGGCAGCGTGCTGCACTACTTCGCGGTGCTGCTGTACGTGCTGCCCGTGGCGGCGTGATCAGCCGAACAGCATCGCCAAGCCGAACAGCCCCACCATAACCAGCGAAATCACCAGTTTCACCAGCGCGCCCAGCAGCAGGCCCAGCCAGGTGCCGATGCCCACGTGGGCCGAACGCAGCACGCTGGTGCCGGAGCAGAGTTCGCCGAGCACCGCGCCGATGAACGGGCCGAGCAGGATGCCGGGGACGCCGAAGAACATGCCGACCAGGGTGCCCAGAGAGGCGCCCCACAGCGCGCGGCGGCTGGCACCCACGCGCTTGGCGCCCAGCGTGCCGGCGACGAAGTCCACGAGCACACCCAGCGCGCCCAATGCGCCGATCAGCAGCAGCCACCACAGGCCGAGGTGGCGGTAATCGTCCACCGCAGCGACCAGCCAGATGCCGCCGAAGACCATCGGGATGCCGGGCAGCGAGGGCAGGATCGCGCCGGCCAGGCCGCCCACGATCAGCACCGCGCCGAGGGTGTAGAACACGAAGTCGAACCACATGGTCGTGACCTCAGCCGCGCAGGCGCTGAGTGAGGCCGCGCAGGAAGTGCCGCAGCAGCTGGTCGCCGCAGGGGCGGTAGTTTGGGTGGTCGGGCTTGCGGAACAGCGCGCTCAGCTCCGACCGCGACAGCGGGAAACCCGCGGCGTCGAGGATCGCGTGCAGGTCGTCGTCGCGGAGTTCGAAGGCCACGCGCAGCTTCTTCAGCACGAGATTGTTGGTGACGCGCTTCGCCACCGGCGGCGCAGGCCGGCTCTCGTCGCGGCCGCGCAGATGCGTCACCAGGCCGTCGAGGAAATGTGCCATCACCTGGTCGGGACAATCGCGGTAGCCGGCCTCCTCGTCCTTCTTCAGGAACGCGTCGAACTCGGCCTGCGGCACCTCGAGTCCGGCCAGCGCGGTGATGGCCGCAAGCTTGCCGTCGGGCAGATCGAGCATGTAGCGCACGCTGCGCAGGATGTCGTTGTTGATCATGGGGGCATTGTATCGGGGGCTGGCTGGCGCCGTTTTGGGCGCCATGGGTGGCCCTGTATTGGGTATTCGTTATCGCGAGTTTCAAAGCGGTTTCGGCCACTTGCCGCGAGCGACAGAGCGGTTTCGTGCCGCTGCCGCGGCCCGAGCTGCTTTCTCTTTGCGTGCTCAAAGAGAAAGTAGCCAAAGAGAAAGAGCACCCCGGTTCTGAGGTTTCCCCACGAATGATCGAGCCAGATCAAACGTTTGGCGGTCATCTGTGGTGGCAAGAGGTGCGCGCATGGCGCAGTCTTCAAGGCGACCAAACCAACGAAGGCAGCCGACCCATG
>Ga0187815_10001403_pt1 | contig 11353 bp, 8 predicted proteins | sample NC_S_5_FD_132962 | JGI IMG/M metagenome (GOLD analysis project Ga0187815, IMG submission 132962) | Wetland sediment microbial communities from Neuse River Estuary, North Carolina, USA - ASW-S_5 | ecosystem: Environmental > Aquatic > Freshwater > Wetlands > Sediment | place: USA: North Carolina...
CGGGCTCGAGCTCGTGCAGGCGGTGCCGAGGGCCTCTTGCCCTTCCGCGTCCGATTGATACGACCCCGGCGCGGCGTGGAAGATTCCCTGGCCGCTTAAGGCAAGCGCAAAGTTTCCGGAGAGCGACGCAGGCGTGCCCTGCTGCACGTACGCCGTCCCGCTGGCGACAGCGGTTGAGTCAACCTCGAGCATCAGCAGCGTACCCACAGTGCTTTCATACGCCACATACTCCAGGTTACTTCCTCCCGAGGGACACAATTTCAAATCGATTCGGCCCGTCGCGGCGCCGACGGAATAAGTGCATGCGCCCAACGAAGTGTTTGCGGCCGTTCCAGCGTTGTCGCTGTCGAACGCGCCGCTGGTAATATTGCCGTTCCCATCGGAAACGAAAACGCCGCCCGACGCGTATGCTCCGGCACTCGAATTCCCACCGGCCGTGAAGGCAAAAGTTCCAGCGGGAAATGTCGAGGTCGCGTACGAACTAGCGTTAGGCTCGGAGTACACACTGCCGGCCAGATAATCGACTTGGTCCGCCTCCACGATGTACAGATGCGTGTTGTCGATGACGTAGAACGCGAACTGTAGTTGCGTGGGGCTGCCCGAGGACGAAAGCGTCAGCACTCCGCGGCCAGTTCCGGAATTCACGGTTGTATCGAACGAATAGGAGCCGCCGCTCAGGGTCGAAGATGTCACTGTGCCGTTGTCGTTCTGATCGACGACCGTTCCGGAAGACGAAATGCCGCCCGCGCCGTTTGCCGAGAATCTGCCCGCAATTCCCAGGGGATTGAATTGCGCGTCGCCGCCCGTAGCAAGAAACACGTACGGCCCTGTGATCACTGCGAGCGAGCTTGTGAGGTCGTCCAGATTCTGCTGATCGATGGTGCCGCTTCCGGTCGTGCTCGTATCGAAGCGAATCAGCAAAGCGTGCTGCGTGGATGTCAGCACGAATTGCCACGTTTCCGTCCCATGCGAGGTGCTGACCGTCGCGGTACTTCTGCCGTCCGCCCCAACTTTATAGCTGCCGGACAAGATCGGAACCGCGGACGTGGCAAGAGTAGCGAAGCTGTCGATATCCTCGACGCCACTCTCGATCGTCCCCGCGCCATCGGCGACAAAGCGTCCCGCCACGGCTCGAAAACCTGACGAGTCATCTCCGGTATAGGAAAAAGCGAATGGTCCTTTGAGAGAAGCGTCGGAGAAAACTATATTTGCGGTAGCTTGTGCAGGCCCGCTTGCTCGCGAATCGGTTGCCGTAATCGTCACTGAGCCGCCCGGCGGCGGGGCATTTGGCGCGGTGTACAAACCCGTGGTGGAATTGATCGATCCGATGTCGCCGCCATTGCTGGAACTGACCGTCCACTGCGCGCCGGTGTCAGTGACGCTATTCAGTGTGGCTGTGAACTGGTAATTCCCGCCAGCCGGGACTGTCGCCGTTCTGGGCGAAACGGCTAGACCCGTGCCCACGCCGATGGTCACCGTGGCGCTATTGGAAGTAATCGTTGTGCTTGAAGTCGAGCTTGAGGACGTGGAGCTCGTGATGATTGCGGTGATCGTGACCTGTCCGTTGTTGGTCGACGGCACAACCCCCGGCGCGGTGTAAATTCCAACATTCACGTCCGTTGAGGAAGACGCGATCGTGCCGGTCGTGGAATTGCCGCCGGTGGTTCCGTTCACCTGCCAGGTGACCGCAGTGTTCGTCGAGATGGTGCTGTTGGCAAGCGTTACTGTGGCGGTGAAATCAACCTGCGTGTTTATGCCCACGGTGACGGCGGTGGGCGTGATGCTGATGGACGTAATGTTCGTGTTGTTGCTACTGCTTCCTCCACAGCCCGTAATAACGAGGACGGTCAGCATCAGGACGAACACGGATGCCCCTGCCCAATTGCCCATCACGCGCACCGACCTCACAGACTCCATTGTTTCTCCCCGTGGAAGCATGCACTCAAAAGGCCGATCATTCTAAATCGCACGGCCGAAAGTTCAAAGTCGGTGTGCCCGGCCCATATCGACGCGGCGGCATCGACGCTGGGAATCGCTTCCCGTTCTGCGCGTCCCAGGCGTGTTGCGACACCAGTTTCTTTCGGGCAATGAGGACAACACCGGAACTACAGATGCGGAAACCTCTGGCAATGTTGGCCGCCCCAATAGTGCGAGAGGCTGGTCGCAACGTGGCAGGTCGGGAACGCAAACGGTATAATCTGGCGCGCTGCCTTACCAGTCATGAAGATCACTGAAAAATTCATCGGTTACCTTAAGTTCGAGAAAAATGCCTCGCCGTGTACCATTCGCGAGTACCGCCGCGACATCGCCCAATTCATGGAATTCCTCACGCCCCCGGGCGAAAAAACACTGCCGCTCACCCAAGTGGATCACAAGATTATCCGCGAATACGTGAGCTGGATGTACGACCACAATCTCGAACGATCCTCGATTGCCCGGCATCTAGCCACGCTGCGGACTTTCTTCAAATTTTGCGTGCGCGAAGGAGTGGCCAAACAGAATCCGGCGCGGCTGGTCAGCAGCCCCAAACTGCCGAAACGCGTTCCGCGAGTTCTGACCGCGGAGGAAATGAATGCATTTCTGGACCAGGTAGATTCTCTGCCCTCCACCCGCACAGGCGCAAAACCGCCGACTGCCAAGCAACGCGAAGAAGATAAACTGATGGTGAAGCGTGACCGGGCCATCCTCGAACTTCTTTACGGCTCAGGTCTGCGGGTGAGCGAACTCGTTGGGCTGGATTTTATTAACATCGATTGGTGGGGCCAACTGGTTCGCGTGCTGGGCAAGGGGCGCAAGGAGCGCATCGTCCCGTACGGGAACAAGGCCAAAGAGGCGCTCGAAAACTATAAGGCTGTGCGCGAAGAGATCCTGGCGCGATCGAAGGATCCGGATGGCGAGGCCTTCTTCGTGACCGGCAATGGTCGGCGGTTGTCGAGCGGGGCTGTGCGGCTGATGGTCAAGAAATACGCGCGCCTGTGCAACGTGAATTGGGACCTGCATCCGCACTCGCTGCGCCACGCCTTCGCTACGCACCTGCTTGCCGATGGCGCGGACCTTCGCGCCATTCAGGAACTTCTGGGGCACGCATCGCTTTCGACCACCCAGCGCTACACGCAGGCGACCATCGAGCAATTAATCGCGGTATACGACAAAGCCCACCCTCACGCTTAGGAGACTCCTTCGTGGTTGGCAAATCCTCCGCATGCTGCGCGGCATTGTGACCCCCGTTCGACGCCAGATTTATCTCGCCCTGCTCTTCAGTATGGGACTGGCGCTTCTCTTCTGCCCGCGCGCTGCCGCGCAGGACAATTACGAGATTCAGGTCTACGGTTCCGACATTGTTGAGCCCCGCCACACCATGGTTGAGCTTCACAGCAACTTCACCATTGACGGCTCGAAGCAATTCGTTGACGGCCTTTATCCCACCAATCACGCGGAACACGAGACCATCGAAATCACCCACGGCTTCAACGACTGGTTCGAAACGGGATTCTACATTTTCACCTCCGCCCGCTCGGGGCAAGGCTGGCAATGGGTGGGCGACCACATCCGGCCGCGTTTTCGCATACCCGAAAAATGGAAGTGGCCCGTGGGCGTCAGCCTGTCGAACGAGTTTGGGTATCAACGCCGGCAATTTTCGGTCGATACCTGGACCTGGGAGATTCGGCCGATCATCGACAAACAAATGGGCCCGTGGTACTGGTCGTTCAATCCGACTCTCGACCGCGCCTTTCACGGCCCCGACGTGAATCAAGGCTTAGTTTTTTCGCCCAATTTCAAATTCAGCTACAATTTCACTCCAAAGATTGCAGGCGGCCTCGAGTATTACGGCTCCCTCGGTCCCGTCACCGGATTCGATCCCATCTACCAGCAGCAACAGCAGATCTTTCCCACCGTGGATCTGAACCTCGCGCCGCAGTGGGAAATCAACTTCGGGCTCGGTGTGGGTGTAACGCGCAGCACGGACCACCTGATCGCGAAGATGATTCTCGGCTATCGATTTAACTTCTAGACGTTTGCAGTAATCGCCGCTTCCGCTTTCTACCTCGGAAGCCTTAATGCTAGTGGCCATTTACAAGGTAGCGATTGAAGAAGGAGAGGCTTTCGAGCGCGAGGCGCCTGCGTGCTTCGGGGGTACGGAAGGTGTGGCCGTCGTCCACTTTGATGAAACTCGCCGGCACACCAGCGCTCTGCAATTTGCCGTAGAGCTCTTCTGCTTGCCCGATCGGAACGTTCTGATCCTGCGTGCCGTGCACGATCAGGAAGGGTGCGTCCGTCTTCGACGCATGGAAGGCAGGTGACGCCTTGCGCCAGATTTCCGGGTCTTTCGAGTAGGATACCCCCAGAAAACTTGCGAGAAATGCGTCCCCGTCCGGATCATGGTTCGTCGTGAAGTCGGTGGGTCCGCCGACGTCGACCACCGCTTGCACCCGGCTGGAATATTTCGCGAGCGCCGGATCGGAATTGTCGCGCGTGTCTTCCATGCCCAGCAGCGCGGCCAATTGCGCGTCGGCCGAGTGTCCGAAAGCGCCGATTCGGCCGGGATTCACGCCGTACTTCGCCGCATTCGCGCGTACCCAACGAACAGCGCGCTGGACGTCGTCCAGTTGCGCAGGCCAGCGATTTTCCGTGCCTTGAAAGAGACGATAATCCATTGAAAACGCGACAAAGCCCGAACGCGCAAGAAATTCGCCCATGCCCCGCATCGTGCTTTTGTCGAAAGCTGTCCATCCGCCTCCGTGGATCAGCACGACCGCCGGCCTGGTTCCGCTCTCGCGACCGGCGGGCTCGTAGACGTCGAGATGCAACTCAGTGCCGTTCACGGAGCCATACGGAACATTCTGCTCGGCGGTAACTTCTTCAGTTCTGGGTGCTGCGGTTGCGGCGCCGGACGGGGTCGCCGCTCGCTGCTCCCTTGCGGAGACGGCCAGTCCCAGCGGCATGCCCAGGAATAAGACAAGCAATAAACACAATTGTTCTTTCATGAACTGAATTGTAGCGCAGCTCCTGATCACGCCGCCTCGTGTCCCATGACCAATGCTGCCCGGCGTGCCTGCGCATTGCCATGCGATGGTGCTGCTGCGGCCGAATGAACTTGGTCAGACGTTTAGCGTGAGCGATGTTTCGGGGATAAAGCCCTGGCCAGGAGTAGATGCGGTCGGAGTTGCGGCAGAGGCGGGCAGCGGCGTTTTCTGGCGGTCGATGCGATTGTAAAGCGTGTCGCGTTCGACCGGGACTCGTCCCGCGGCGCGAATCAGGCGTTCGAGTTCGGAGCGCGTGAGGTGCTCAGGAGTGGTCGCGCCAGCATCGTGATAAATCTTTTCTTCGACTACGGTGCCGTCGAGGTCGTCGGCGCCGAAACGGAGCGCAATCTGCGCGATGCGCGGCGTCAGCATGATCCAGTACGCCTTGATGTGAGCGAAATTGTCGAGCAGCAATCGCGAAACGGCGATCGTCTTCAGGTCGTCGAATCCGGTGGGCTTGGGCAAATGCGCGAGCCCTGTATTCGCGGGATGAAATTCGAGCGGAATGAACGCGACGAACCCGTGCGTTTTGTCCTGCAGCGCGCGGAGTTGCAGCAGATGATCGATGCGTTCCTCGAGCGTCTCGATGTGGCCATAAAGTATCGTCGCATTCGAGCGCAAGCCGATTTCGTGAGCTGTGCGCGCGATTTGCAGCCACATTTGCCCGCTCACTTTGTGGTCGCAAATGATTCTGCGCGCGCGCGGATGGAAAATCTCCGCGCCGCCGCCTGGAAGCGAATCGACTCCTGCCTCCTTCATCTTGAGCAGCGTGTCGCGAATCGACAGCTTCGAAATCCTCGCGTAGTAGCCCACCTCGACCATGGTGAACGCCTTCAAATGAACCTGCGGAAACCGCTGCTTCAACCCGCGAATCAGGTCGAGGTAATACTCGAAGGGCAGATCCGGATGCAGGCCCCCCACGATGTGAAATTCCGTCGCGCCTTCCGCCACGCCTTGCCCCGCGCGCGACCATATCTCATCGAGCGCGAAATTGTAGGCGCCCGGCGCATCGGGCGAACGCCCAAACGCGCACAGCTTGCAATGCGCCACGCATATGTTCGTCGGATTGATGTGCCGGTTGACGTTGTAATAGCAGATATTCCCGTGACGCTTTTCCCGCTCGTGATTCGCCAGCCACCCCACCGCCAGCAGATCGTGCGATTCGAGCAGCGCCAGGCCGTCTTCAGCGGACAATCGCTCGCCCGCCAGCACTTTCTCGGCGACTGGCTCCAGCCGCGCATCCGTGGTTTGAAATTGAGACGTCATTTTGAGGCCGCTGAATCCGCCGTTCTGGTTGAACGATTCGGCGCGAATGTCAAGGGCGCGTCAGGACAGCCGCTGCGCCCCAAAATAAAAGGAACAACAAACTAATATAGCCATTCACCGTGAAAAAGGCAGCATTGATTTTGCTCAGATCATTTGGTTTGACCAGGGAATGTTCGTACATTAGGAGCGCTGCAACGACGACGATTCCGGCCCAAGCCGGCCAACTCAACGTAAATGTCCACGCCAGCCAGATCAGCAACCCCACCATGACGAGGTGCATCCCGCGCGCAAGCTGCAGCGCTCGCGCAACTCCGAATCTTTTCGGAACCGAATACAGCCCGGCCGCCTTGTCGAAAGCGATGTCCTGGCACGCGTAGAGGACATCGAACCCGGCGACCCACAGCGTCACTGCCGCACAGAGAACCAGCATGCGCCAATCGAGCGAGCCGCGAATAGCGATCCAGGCCGCCGCAGGCGAAATGCCCAGGCAGAAACCCAGCACGATATGCGACCACGACGTAAACCGTTTCGTGTAGGAATAAGCGGAGAGAAACGCGAGCGCGACAGGCGAGAGTTTCAGCGCGAGAGGGTTCAGTTGCCATGCAGCTACGACGAGCAGCGCCGATGCGGCGAGCGTGAACATCCAGGCGAAGCCGACGGAAAGCTCGCCGGTGGGCAACGCGCGATTCGCTGTTCGCGGATTTCTGCGGTCATAATCAATATCCGCGATGCGGTTCATGGTCATCGCCGCAGAGCGCGCACCAACCATGGCGATGATAATCCACACAATTTGCCGCCAAGTGGGCAAGCCGCCACGCGCGCGCGCCGCCAGCAATGCGCCCACCAGCGCGAACGGCAGCGCAAACACGGAATGCTCGAGGCGGATCATTTCGAGCACAATTCGAATTCGGCTTTTCTTCATGCCAGGAGAATGGCTCAGCGAAACTAACCCCGGATGTTGAGGCGCACGTTTATAATACAACGATGTTAGCGGTTTGGGGGTAGCGTGCCATGGCCGGCAGGTCACCTCTGCTTGTGTTCATAGCGATAGCGACGGCAGCGATTGGTGTGTGGGCGCAAGATACATCTCGGGCTCCGCAGATCCGCGTATCGACTCACCTGGTTCAGTTTGGAGTCATTGTCCGCGACAAGGACGGTCCCGTCGAGAATTTGTGAAGGATGATTTCACGGTAATCGACGAGGGAAAACGCCAGGAGATCAGCGTCTTCTCCGTCGAGCACGCAAAAACTGACTCCGCAAATGCGCAGCCACTGCCGCAAAACACATTCTCCGATCTGCCGCAGTACGGCCCGAATGGGCCGAGAAGCGTCACGATGTGCTGCTCGACAACTTGAATACGCTTTACGGCTCCGCGCCGGAGAGTCAGTATGAAAGTACCCCGTACTGGGTCGAGGATTTGGCTCTGCAAAGAGGCAAGGATCACCTCATCGAATTCATAAAGACGCTCGATCCACGGGACCTCGTGGCTATTTACGGGCTGCGCGACTCGCTACATGTGCTATGCGACTTTACGAATGACCGCGCGCAACTCCTCGCGATTCTGAGTAAGTACGATACATCGTCCAGCACTAACGGCGCCCTCGTTGAGCCGGGATACAAGACCGCTCCCGTGTTGGAGCATGCCGCTGATCCATTCGAGAACTCGGCAGCACTGCAAATGGCCGGCATGACCAATGAGGCACGCTACTCGCAAACTATGGCAGCGCTCCAATCGATTGCAGCGCATGTGGCCAATATCCCCGGCCGCAAGAATCTCGTCTGGCTCACGGCGAATCTTCCCTTCTCCGGGACTGCCATCGCGCATGTCTTGAGCCCCGCGAACATCGCAGTGTATCCGGTGGACGCGCGGGGGCTGCTCGCGCGGCAGGTTCCTGCGACAAGCCTCGAAGGCACGGCGGACTACGATGATGTTTCAGGGGCCAGCGGCCATCGCGACAATATGCCAGGACAGTCTTCAGTGCCGGTCGGCATACCCACAATGCAGAAAATCGCCGAGGAAACGGGCGGGCAAGCGTTTGTAAACACGAACGACATCACGGGGGCGATTCGCAAGGCGGTTGAAGATTCACAAGTCGATTACACGCTCGGTTTCTACATCGATGCGAGTTCCCTCGATGGAAAGTTCCACAAGATCAAGGTGGACGTGGATCGAAGCGGCCTGACCGTCCGCTATCCCCGGGGCTACGTCGCATTTGAAGATACTCCGCCGAGCAAGAACGAGAACCAGCGCAATCTTATGAACGCGGCGGGAAGTCCCATCGAATCGTCCGCGATCCCAGTTGAGATAAAGGTCGAGCGAGTGGAAAGCCCCCTGCCGCACTGCTTGAGCATTTTTGGCTCGATCGACATCCGCAATCTTCGATTCGCACAGGATGGCGGCGTGCGGAAAGCGGAGGCCGATGTGCTCACGATCGAGCAGGATCAGACCGGCAAAGTAATTGCTCAGTCCGGCAGCACAATCAATCTTCGTTTATCCGATAGGCAATTTGCAGCTTACCTCAAATCGGGTTTTCCGTTTCATCAGTACGTGCAGCCCAAGGCGGGCGCCAACAGCGTGCGGATTCTGGTGGAGGATCCCAGCACAGCCGAAATCGGCAGCCTCATTATCCCGCTGTCCCAGGTCAAGTGAGCCCAGGCCATCTCACGAGTTCCGCTTCTATCGCGGGGCGGGCTGGCTCACGCGACGGTGTACCTGTCGGGAAGTGCCCGGAGCGCAGGAGACCTTCAGTGCCTATCCGGTTTAGTTGTTTCGAGCAGCCCCTCCTCCGGGCCGATAAAGATGAGGGCTAGCGGATCACGGGGCCGGTGCGTCCGCGCTGCCCACTGGGGCGCGGCTCCGGCCCCGTTTTCAACTGGTGTTCAGAAGGAGCGTGGCCCACGGAATCGGCGCGGGTAGAGTGGCCACTTCGCGAAGCATGACCTCCACGATGTGCCGTATCGTATCCGCAGGATCCGTGGGCCGTCGGCTACGACCCAATCGGCGATACACGAAGAACTGCAGCAGATTGAAAGCGAACGTCCAGAGAAGCAGGATCGCACTCAGGGCATTCTGCCCGTGCCGGAACACGTGTCCCAGGTTCCAGTGCGCAAGCCATTGATGGAAAGCGGTGTTTTCGATGTGCCAACGCGCCCGGGTGATCTGTAGCGCTGTTTGACGACTGATCTGGCGTGCGCGCGGGCCGATGATAGCGAAACACCAGGTGGTGGGTTTCTGTTGGTCTGGCTTGGTCACCTCGGCGCGGATCGCACGGATTTTTCCTGGGTAGGTATCGAGCGTTTCGATCTCGTCGACATCCCAAAACTCCACGTGTTCTTTCCGCTCCGCATCGTCGCCGCTCTGGCACCGCCCCTGGATCTCCCAAAGCTGGAGTGCCTCCTTGAACGGCTCGTCCTTTTCCTTCTTGAGTACCAAGAAACCGCCATAGCCGTAGTGGGTGAGCTGGGTCATCACCGGCCCATTGGCGTAGAGGGCATCGCCAACGATCGCATCGATGAATCCTCCGTAAGTCTCGTGCAAGCGATCGATCAGACGCCGTCCCGCGGTCAGCTCCCCTTCATGGCCTTCATGGTCAGGATCGGTATCCCGCAGAGCTTCCTCGCTGCGCACCGGTTCGATCCCCAGCACGACATCGATGACCGGCCCGAGCAGCAGGGCCACGACGTAGCTGTGGTAGTACTGCTCCACTATTTCCGTCTCACCATCTGCACCCTTCTTTTTGACCTTGCGGATCAAACAATGCGGGCAATGGCGCTTGTAAGAGGAGATCGGTTCCCAGCCGTCGATGGCCACGCAGCGCAGCGATCCGTAATCGTCACGAAAGGCTTTGTTGCGCTCCGCTTGATGGATGAGGTCTTCGTTCGCGTTGCCGATGCCCTCCAGTTGCAGTTTGTCCAGAACGTTCGCCACCACCTCGGCGCTGAAGGCCTTCCTCGGCGTGGGCTGGCGGCCGATGAGCTTTTGAAAATCTTCCGTTTTCAGATCGCCTTCCAAGGCGTTCAGACTCGGGATGCGGAGCACGGCCGTGTGAAACAGGCTATTGACCACGTCGAAGGTAGGAATTTTCGGCGCCCGCCGCGTATCGACCAGGCTGGCTAATAAATCCGGCAGGCCAAAGACATTGGAGACGTACTTTTCAAATTGGTGGAGTTTGCCGCGGGAACCCTCGATCCAGCTGGGCAACGCGGCCGCGCGCTGCTCCCGACGAAGAGTTTCATCCCGTTCTCGACAGCAGCGCTTGTACTTGGCGCCACTCCCGCAATGACACGATTCGTTCCGGCCCAGCCGGGGCGGAAGAATGACCACCCTACTCACCCTGTTAGTTTCCTGGCTCAGGGTGAGACCCATCGTCAGCCCTTCGGGAGTCCCACTCCCAGGCTGCCTGGTGGCCCGCTCATTTCTTCTTCGGCCTCTTTTTCATGGACTGTCGACGCAAGAGCGCCAGCAGTTGAGCGTTCGCGGCGAAAACCTCGGCAACGGCGTCCTTGAACTCACGTCCTTGATCGACCAGCGGGCGGATCTGTTTCACCCATTCATCCGGAATGCGCTCGACGCGCTTCTTGCCGTCGACCATGAAGGTCAGCGACCAAGAGGGATGTCCTTCTCCTTCGGCGCACCAGCAGGTGGGTTTTCCGCAGCGGCTATGCGTCAGGGCGAGCGAGCCCGGCAAAGCATCAGCCGGTATGTGCAGGCGGCGCAGCAGGTCGTGCTTGCGCTGACGCAAGCGCGCGGCGGGATCTCCTTTGGCGTCGTACCAGCCCATGGTCGCTGGAATTGTATCAGTTCTATCTAGGTGTAATACTACACCAAGAACGACTCGTGTCAAGAGGATTGTTTCGCTGGGGGAATTTGCGTAACGCGCCGCCGCAGGCATTTTCAGTCCCTACATGCGATTACAGCCTTGAGGCGGAACTCCTGCACTTGACCCCGATCCGTCGATAACATACGCCAAAGTCCGGTTCGGTTTGAGGCAGCCTTGCAGCACATCGCAAGAATGGGGCTGAGCGGTCGCGAGCAAGGAAATCAACACCCCTCGAAATTTTCA
>Ga0187815_10001404_pt1 | contig 11350 bp, 6 predicted proteins | sample NC_S_5_FD_132962 | JGI IMG/M metagenome (GOLD analysis project Ga0187815, IMG submission 132962) | Wetland sediment microbial communities from Neuse River Estuary, North Carolina, USA - ASW-S_5 | ecosystem: Environmental > Aquatic > Freshwater > Wetlands > Sediment | place: USA: North Carolina...
GAGCTTCGAGAACGACTGAGATCAGGATGGCTCTGCGCCGTAGGCGACGCGCTCGAGACAGAGCTTCGGGATCGCTGTCCATCATGCACTGTGAAAGATTTCCAAGATTGCTCATGGACGCACCTCTTCTATGCACATTGCCACCGCGTGAGAATGGGAGAGGCCTTGACGTCGATGCTGACCTGCCGACGAAGCCGCTCGGACCAGCGCGTTGCAAGAACCGGGTCTCAGAACTTCGTGTGCTGAGCCCGCTGCTATTGAAGTCGCGATCTCTGCAGGAATAGACACCGTTTCGCGACTCGTGACTCGTAGCCCGAGAGCGTTACCCCTTACACGCAGATCCGAGTGGCGAGCGGCTTTCTCTGAGGTGCCCGGGTGGGCTAAGGCCAGCATCTGCAGTCGGTTAGCGATTCGGGCGAGTAATATGCATCATAAACAGGCAAAGGCGCGTCTAAGGTCAATGTAGTAGGCCCAAATCAGGGATGCCGGTTGGGCCGGGAACAAGAGGTTATTTGTTATGAGCCGTAGTTCACTGGAAACCGTGGGGGTCCGCTACACGGGCTGGGCAGCGCTGAATCGAGACCCGCTGGAGGACCCCGTCGAATACAAGTGCCCTTATTGCGGGGCAAAAGGGACCAAGCCGGCCCGCCGACCGCGTTCGGAGTATCACTTCACGGACGGGTTCGTGCAGGACTTGCACGGCGAGATGAGCGTGTGCCGGGCCTGCAGGCACTCGGTGCGGCTGTCGCCCGTGGTTATGCTGCATGATCTGGATGAGAAGCGCCGATTTGACGCGGTGTTCTCTGCTGACCTCGAAGTTTCGCGGAATTAAGCTCCTCCGACACATCGCAAACGTCATTACAAGGATACGGGTGTGTAAAATCGGCGGTTCGCGAGGCTAAGCGTTTTCGCTACCGGTGGGATGGTGTGTGATCGCGTCGAAGCAATGGATTGGGCGTGGGGTGATTGCAGCGCCGATGCTGTGCTCGTTGTTTCTTACGGCCTGGGCGACAGGTGCTGAGACAGGCGGCGCGCGGAGGATCGATACCGCACGTTCGAAGATGACGGTGCGCGTGTTCAAATCCGGATTTTTCTCGGCGTTTGCGCACAATCACGAAATCGAGGCGCCGATCGAGTCGGGCGAAGTAAATGAAGCGGGGACCGCGACCGATTCGGCGGCTGTCTCCGGGCAAGTGAGCGGATTAGGGGCAGAGCTGCGCGTAGACGCAAGAAAGCTCCGCGTGCTGGATCCGGAAGCGTCGACGGAAACGCGAGCGAAAATTCAGGCGACGATGCTGGGGCCGCAGGTGCTGGACACGGAGCATTATCCGGAGATTCATTTCAAGTCGACGGTGATCGAGCCGAGGGCGGATTCGTGGGTGGTGCGCGGGATGCTGGAGTTGCATGGGCAAAGCCATCCGGTTGAGGTGGAGGCGACGCTGAAAGATGGCGTGTACCGGGGAACGGCGGCGCTAAAACAAACGGCATTTGGGATCAAGCCGGTCAGCATCGCAGGCGGGACGGTGAACGTGAAGGACGAAGTGAGGATCGAGTTTGAGATTGCGTTGATGAACTGAACGGGTGCGCCTCCAGGATTTCTTCGGTTTTTCGTCCCACACCAGAATGAAAAGCGGGTCTAGTTTTGGCCTTCATGTAGCTTATGGTCGAGCGGTGAGTGTGTTTTCAGTCTGTGAGGATGTAGCGCAGCGTCCCGGTGCACAAGAGAATCGTGTGGTGCCGCTTGACTTGCGGAGTATAATCCGCCCGATTCAGCCACGGTTTCACTGCAGGAAGGGTGTGTCCGTAAGCTGAGCAGAGACTGAAGTACGAGAAGCACAGGGGAGGTCCCCTCCGATGCGACGTAATTCTATAGTGGCAGCGGTCATAGTCGCAGTTGTTGGAATCAGCATTCTTCTCAGTTTGCCGTTATCCGCGCAGAAGAAGTCATCGTACTCAGTTGCTTCCTTTTCGGAGTATGTGGAGATTCCAGGAGCTAAGGCAGTGGGCTCGGAGGCGTGCGCCGCGTGCCACGCGGACATCGCGAAGAATTTCCAACACGCGTTCCATTCGCAGCAGGGCGTCGAGTGCGAACAGTGCCACGGACCGGGCAGCCTGCACGTGGCCGGAGACGTTTCGAAGATCATCTCGTTTCGCAAACGCTCAGCGAATGAAGCGAACGGCGTTTGCCTGAGTTGCCACATACGAGATGCGAGCGTGCGCAACTGGATGGCGGGGCCTCACGCCTCGAACCACGTTCGCTGCACGGATTGCCATCAAACTCATGCGTTACCTGCCAAGGCGGGGGACAGAACGGCAATGAATGTTGACGTTTTGGGTCCCGGCCATATAACAGCGGTCGAAGATGTGGTTCCGGAAGCCAAGGTGATGATTCAGCCCCGCTGGCAGGCGAATGACGCTTGCCTGAAGTGCCACGAGACGCAGCGCGCGCAGATGAGCATGCCGTACCACCATCCGTTGCGCGAAGGAAAGATGAGCTGCGCGGATTGCCACGATCCGCATGGCGGCCCGGGGGAGAACAATCTGCGTGTGGCCAAGGTCAACGAAGTTTGTCTGGGATGCCACGCGCAGTATCGCGGGCCATTTGCGTATCAGCATCCTCCGGTGACGGAAAATTGCATGAACTGCCATACGCCGCACGGCTCGCCGAATACGAATCTATTGAATGTGAGCGAGCCGGCACTGTGTCTGCAGTGCCATGCGGGGCACCACGACGGCGCGGGGTTGCCGCTAACGGACCGCTGCACGAATTGCCACGGGTCGATCCACGGAACGGATGTGGCGACACCGAGCGGCGGGAGCAGATTCATCGATAAAGGGCCGCTTGGCGTACCGTCCGAGCCAAGTCAGGTCATGCCCCTTAATCACGCGGCCATGCCGGCGAATCATGCGGCCATGGTGGCGGCCTACCAAGCGACGGCATCTGCGGCGTCGCGATCGTTGCCGGCGGTGTTTGGCGCCGGAAGCGGGATGATGAGCACGATGCTGTCGCAATATCTGCGGCCGATGTCGGGTGGGAATGCGCTCGGCGGAGCGCAGTTGGGCGGAAATGCAGACGCGGAAGCACAGCCAGAAAGCGCTTTTGCCTCTTTCTCGATCACACCAGGGTCGTACCGCTTCGTCGATCTGAGCGGCTTCGGCGGGCGAGTGGGCGAGTATGACACGCTGCAGCAGTCCGCTGGAGCGGATGTGGCAACGTCGTACGTGTCGCTGCCGAACCACATCACGGTAGTTTCGCGAGGCAATGTGCTGACCGGCGACGATTTCCAGGCTGCCTCACAGGTCACTGTCGGGGAATGGGCGCAATTCGGGTTCGACATGCGCAGCTTCGTGCAGCAGCAGGATCACTACCAGTTCTACGCGTTTCCATTCTTGGACGTTCCTCCTGGCAGCGCCAAGCCCTGCCCCCCGGATCAGTGCCTTGATACCACCTCGGATTTCATTCCTTCGAGGAACGTGTTTGGAGTGAAAAGAAGGTTGGGGAGTGCGTATGCGCGAGTGAAAGTGCCGAGGCTGCCGGTGCATGTTTTCGTGAAGGGCAACTGGCAGGCCCGCGTGGGCGCAACGCAACTTGCGTACCTCGACGAGAACACGACTCCGGCGGTATATGTGGGCGGGGTGAACTCAACGTGCGGGCAGCAATGCCATTTCAATTCGCAATTTCAGCCGGTGAACTACACAACTCGGAACATTGGCGGCGGAGCGGAGATGAAACTCGGGCCTGTGTCGCTGATGTGGGAGCACACGTTCAGCAGCTTCAATGACCGGCTGACGTTTCCAATCGGAACATACACAGGGCCATTCACGCCGGAGAACGAAGGAATCTCGCTGGTGAACCCTCCGGTGCCGCCGGCGTCGTGCCCTCAATGCAATCCTGGGCCGGCTCCGACTGATTTTCCTATTGGCGACTATTACCTCGATATTCCGTCGCCGAACACGGCATCCTCGGACCGGGTAACAGCGAGTTGGGCTGTTTCGCCGCAGCTTACGTTCAACGGAAGTCTGGCATACATGCGCTTGCGCGATACGTTCACGCGGAATCCACAGAACATTTTCGACACCGACGAAACCGTGAGTTGGGTCCCGATCAACCGGCTGCGCGTGACCGCGGATTATCACCAGGACAATCTCATCAACGGTTTCACGCCCTATTACACGCTGTACGGCGACGTTTCGTACCACGAGCACCACGAAGGCGTGCGGCTCGAGTACGAATTGCCGCACGATTTCGACGCGGAAGTCTATTACCGGCGGGGCGGGATTACGCGCTCGAATTCGTTCCTGTGGCCACAGGAATACTCAATCAACAACACAGACTTGCTGACGGTCGTGCCTTCCACGTTCAGCAACACGACAGGGCTGGCGCTGCGATATCACGACCAAGACCACTGGAGCGCGCGGGCGGGATACGAGTGGACGGGTACGCACGATCCGGGCTACTTGATCGTGCCGCAGAGCAACAACCGAGTGTTTGCGGACCTAACGTATACGCCGAGCCGATGGCTGATCGTCACGAACGACACGAGCGTCATCCTGCAGAACGCGTTTCCGGCCATCGCGACCCTCAGAGCTGACGGGAACGGCGTGGACGGGAATTTCCAGCGGCGAAACCATTTCTATTACGAGACGCTGAGCGGCACATTCCCGGTGCTACCGGAATGGAACCTGGGACTTGGATACTCCTATCAGCAGAACAATTTGCTGACGTACATGGCGCTGCAAAACGACGCAGGCGCCAATTACGTGGTGGACGAGCCAGCAGTCCCCTACAAACAAATCACGCAAGGATATTGGTTCGAATCCACATACACCGCCAGGGAGCGGCTTGGGCTGAACCTGAGGCTCACGTACAACTCTGCGCGAAGCGGGTTCCGTCCCGATGTGAATCCGAACGATTACCTGCAACTCGGGAACCAACAATTGGCGTCGACGGGCATTTGCCCACCCGGGTCGCCGCCGGGGTCAGGCTGCTTTGATCCCATCATGTTTTCAGCGGCGTTGGGGAATGAGGCGTTTGCGTCAACGCAGATTTCCGAGGTGATGGTTCCTCAGTGGATCGGGCAAGCGAAGACTTACTACCTCTTCCCGCACAAATTCGAGGGCGGACTCGTCTTCTATTACGGGAGCTATAGAGATTACTGGAATCCCGGCCTAAATGGCGTTCTGCGCTCATTCAACATCTATGTCGGACGGTCGTGGTAGCACGAATCAACCAGCCAGGATCCGGTAAACGCATTTGACCGACAAATTGCTGCGTGAGAGTTGAATTCTAGCAGGAGAGCGGACCGTTACCCTGAAGTGTAGGCTGACGGCGTAGCTCATGTCGTGCCCCGTTTCCCGCCAGACACCTCTTACTTCGCACGATTTGCCGCCCAGTGCTGCCAACAGATCTACCTCCCCGCACGCAGCCAAGACGCAGAGAAGCCAGAGCGGGCTATTCGTGTGGCCTATTCGGTGACGACGGATTTGACGAGGTTGCGCGGGTTGTCGACGTCGCATCTGTTGAGGACCGCGAAATGGTAAGCGAAAAGCTGCAAAGGGACGACTTCTAGGATGGGCAGCAGGAGTTCAGGAGCGTGAGGGACGAAGAGGACGCGATCGGCGACGGAGGCGATCTGGGCATCGCCTTCGGATGCGACGGCAATCACTTTCCCGCCGCGAGACTTGACGTATTCGAGGACGCTAAGAGTTTTATCGTAGCGAAGGATGGAATCGGGGTCGGAAGAGTCGCGGGTGGCGAGGGCGAGGATGGCGAGTTTGGCGTCAAGCGTGGCATTGGGGCCATGCAGGAGTTCGCCGGCGGGCAAGCCTTCGGCCTGGACGTAGGAAATTTCCTTGAGCTTGAGCGCGCCTTCACGAGCGATGGCGTAGTGCACGCCGCGTCCGAGGAAGAGAAAAGCGCGCGTGTGCTGGAAGAGTTGAGCGCAATCCTCGGTGGCGGAATCCCAGGTAGGGAGCGAGCGCTCGAGGCAGTCGGGGAGGCGCGACACCTGAGTCAAATAAGTGCGAATGACCTCGGAAGTCATGTGGCCGCGGCGGCGGGCGAGAAAAAGCGAGAAGAGATAGAGGATGGTGAGCTGAGCGGTGAAGCTCTTGGTTGCAGGAATGGCTTTTTCGAGGCCGGCGTAGGTGTGAAGCGTGGCGGTGGCTTCATGGGCGATGGTGGAATCGGCGACATTGGAGACGGCGATGGTCTGCGCGCCACGGCTGAGAGCTTCGCGCTGGGCGGCGATTGTGTCGGCCGTTTCGCCAGATTGGGTGATCACGATGACGATGGGGTCGGAACCAGCGTGAGTCGAGCGGTAGCAGTATTCGCTGGCGTACTCGACGTCGACAGCCACGCCTGAGAGATCCTCCATCATAATTTCGCCAGCGAGCCCGGCATTGCGGCTCGAGCCGCTGGCCGCGACGATGATTTTCTTGAAGGCGAGGAGAGCGCCCTCTAGAGGGCGCAAGGCGGTAGGGAAGGTGACGTTACCCTCGACATTGCGGCGAATGGTTTCGCGGATGGCGTGCGGCTGCTCGTAAATTTCGCGGAGCATGGCGTGAGGGAAAGAGCGGGTCGCGAGATTTTCGTCGTTCGAGTTGTGTGCCATGCGTATTTTGTCCTGCATCCTCCGTGTCACAGCTTATCGCGCGTTTGTGCGCGGCGTGATTGCAATTCCCGAAAACGTTTACTAGCGGAAGCGACGAATGAGCAAAGTATGCCGGCCCGAACGGTAAAGACCAACAGCGTAGATGGTAGGTGTTCCCTTGCTCGAATAGATGAGCTGGCGAATGCGGAGCATGGGAGTGCCACGAGGAATGGACAGAAGATCGGAGACACGCTGGTCGGCATCGGTAGCGTCAATTTCTTCGTCGGCGTAGGCCAACGTGACGTCGTAGTCGCGTTCGAGCGTGGCGAAAAGAGAACCGCGTTCGAGGCTGGGAACGGCCAATCCGTGGAATTCGTCGGCTGAGAGGTAACAAGTCTCGAGGGCAAAGGGCTCTTCGCCCGCCAGCCGGACGCGTTGGACCACAGCGAGCGGGCTGGCGGATGGCAAGGAGAGGCGCGCAGCAATTTCGGTATCGCTCTCGCTGGAACTGAGACGAACGATCTTGGAGCGGGCGGAAAGGCCGCGGCTGGCCATCTGCTCGGTGTAGCTCATGAGCTTGTTGAAATGGATTTTGGGGGGAGCGACGAAGGTACCGGCGCCGTGCCTGCGCTCGACGACACCTTCACGGGCGAGGTCAGCGAGGGCATGGCGAGCGGTCATCAGGCTGACCTTGTGAATTCTGGCCAATTCGCGTTCGGATTCGACGACATCACCGGGGCGCAACTTGCCGAGTTCGATGCGTTTACGGATCACATTCTGGATCCGGCGATAGGCGTGCTGCCCATTGCTTTGATTGGCTGTCATCCGATCTCCGCGCCAGCGGGCGGGTGGAGTCGCCCGCGCAATTGAGGGGGAGTGTAGCACCTCTCAGGTCCGTTTTTGGGGCTGGTAAACGAGCTATAGTGCTTTGATGCTTGTTCCCTATAGCCGCTATAGAGCATGCGCTTGTAGGCCTTCCAGAACCTTAATATACCAGCAATCTTCGTTTTACAAGCAAAAAGTGCTTGACAACCGAAATTACATGCTATATAGCTCACGGCCACAAGAGGGTAGGGGCGGGGATATAGCAGCCTCTTTGCAGGAGGTTAAGGTGAACATAGATGACCGGAAATTGGTAAAGGCATTTGTTCTGGCCGCGCTGGTTTGCGCGGTTTTGATGGCCAGCGGGAAGCCAGCGTGGAGCCAGGAAGTAAGAGCATCGATAACCGGAACCGTAACCGATCCATCGGGCGCGCCCATCGCGGGCGCGACGGTGACAGCAACGAACGAAGACACAGGAACGAAACTGACGACGCAGACGGATGATGCAGGTCTCTATTATCTGACCCAGGTGGCGGTGGGAAAGTACGACCTCAAAGTGGAGGCGAAAGGCTTTCAGAGTGCAGTGCGGCCGGCCTTCACCCTGGTGCTCAACCAAATAGCGCGAATCGACGTGCAGATGAAGGTGGGACAAGTGTCGGAGACCGTGGAGGTGACATCGGCGCCGCCGATCCTGCAAACGGACTCGACGGATTTGGGAACTTTGGTCGATTCGCGGGCGGCGGTCAGCTTGCCGCTGGCCACGCGCAACATAAACGAACTGACGCTGCTGGCCCCGGGCGTAACGAGTCCGAATATTTTTGCGTTTCAGGCGCCGCAGACGACGTTCGGGACAGGGCGGCCGTACGTGAACGGGGCGCGGGAGCAAGACAACAACTTCTCCCTGGACGGAATGGACACGAATCAACCGGACAACAACGAAGTCTCGTACGTACCGGCGCCCGATGCGGTGCAGGAATTCAACTTGATCGCCGGGAATGCGCCGGCGGATTACGGCAACTACATCGGCGGAGTAGTCGTGGAGTCGCTGAAATCGGGAAGCAATCAATTCCACGGAGACTTGTGGGAGTTTCTGCGCAACACCGACTTGGACGCGAATAGCTGGCAGAACAAGGCGATAACCTACTTCAATCTTCAACCAGGCGGCAATGGCAACGTGCTTCCCCGGTCGCCGTTGCACTGGAATGATTTCGGTGCGACGCTGGGCGGGCCGATCGTCAAGAATAAGCTGTTTTTCTTCGCGGACTGGCAGGAGTCGCTTTACAACACACCGGCCAACTCGGTGGCGTTTGCGCCGGTTCCGGCGGCGTTCCGGACGGGCGATTTCTCGTCGCTGTGCACGGCGGGCTTCAACGGGTCCGGCATTTGCAACAACACGTCACAACAACTCTATGATCCGGCATCAAGCGCTGTGCCGGCAAACCGGACTCCGTTTGCGAACAACCAAGTGCCAATCCGGAGCACGGTGGCTCAGAAACTCCTCAGTTCGTCGCTCTTCCCGGCGGCGAATGTGAGCAGCTACATTCAACACTCGTATATCGACTCGTATCAGGGGGACATGAGGATCGACTGGTCGCCGGACGAAAAAGACCATCTGATGGGGCGCTGGTCGCAGCAGTATGTGATCAACAATACGGCGAACAGCATCGCTCTGTTTCCTAACCTGCAAAGAGAATACCCGCTGAAGAACTTCGTGGCGGATTATTCGCGCACGATTTCACCCACGCTGGTCAACGATTTTCGCGTGGGATTCCAGGACTTTCCGGCAAACGACCAAGTGTTTACGAACCCAACGGGCCAGAACCTGCCGGCGCTAGTCGGATTGCCGGGGGTGCAGGATACTGTGCTTCCCAACATTGGCTGGAACGGCATTTTCACGGCCATTGGGAGCGCCGATCTGGTCGAAATCTTCCATGACACGACAGTGGAGGCTGAGGACGGCTTGACGTGGACACATGGAAATCATTCGATTCATTTCGGATTCGAATACTTCCACTACCTGATGAACGACCTGTACCCAGGGAACCAGGGATTGGCGGGATCGTTCTCGTTTAACGGTCAGTTCACGACAAACACGGGGACCACGAACACGGACAAGACCGGGTCGTACGCGTTTGCCGACTTTCTCCTGGGCGACCCGACGGTCGTTCAAGAGGGAACTCCGTTGCACTTCCATCTGAGGAACAGCTTGTTCGGCGGGTTCATTCAGGATAACTGGAGGGCGACGAGCCACCTGACGGTGAACCTGGGACTTCGCTACGAACTCACCACGCCGCGGGGCGACAAGAACAGCGCGCTCAACATCAATTTCAACAAAATCACAGGAGCGCCGGAGATCGGGACGAACTACGACACGTACACGGGGATCGACAACTTGCAGCCGCGGGTGGGGCTGGCATGGACGCCGGGATGGTCGCCGAATACGGTTGTTCGCGCAGCTTATGGAATCTCGACGTACATGGAAGGCAACGGCGTGAACAATCTGGCGATCATCAATCCGCCGAATGTGGTGGCACGGCTGGAGGACAACACCGGAGTTGCAGAGCCGCTTACGACGCTAGACCAAGGCTACTCGGCATTTCCGGCGGCGGCGTGCACGGCGGCGTTACTGCAGGCTCTTTCGCCAAGTTGCCTGTCGAGCGTTACGGTTCACGCAACGAATCCGCAACTGCAGCCGGCGGTCGACCAGCAGTGGAACCTAACAGTTCAGCATCAGTTCGGAAACAACACGACCGTTTCGGCGGGTTATGTGGGAAACAAGATCGACCACATGACCGATATTTTCCTGCTGAACCAGGGAATCCTGCAAAACGGAGCAGTTGTTCCGGGGCCCTTCGCGCAGCCATTAATCAACTGCTGCGGAGCGGGGCATTCTCCTAACGTCCGGTACAACGACTCTGAGGCCATACAGCGATTCAACGCGTTGGAGGTTCAGGTTGTCGAGCACGCCTATCGCGGCCTGCAGTTAACGGCGAACTATACGTGGTCCAAGTGCTTGTCGAACTCTCTCGGTTACTTCGGCCAGTACGGAGATGAAGAGGGAATCGGGCAGAGTCAGACGAACGGCGGCTACTTTTTCTTCCAAAACATTTACGATCAAAAGGCCGACTACGGGCGGTGCATCAACGACGTGGCCAGCGCGTTCAACGGATTCATGATTTACGATCTGCCGTTCGGCCACGGGCGCCAGTACGCGAGCGGCGTTAACGGCGCTCTCAACCAAATCATAGGCGGCTGGCAACTGGCAGCCGACTTCAACATCCATTCCGGTTTCGCGATCAATCCTGCGGCCCCGGATCAATCGCACACGGGCGGAGGAGTTGGCGCCGCCTACCGGCCGAACTGCGTATCGGGCGTTTCCCAGTATGCCAGCCAGGTGCTGGAGGACGTTTCGGGAAACATCGGACTGCAGTTCCTGAATCCGGCGGCGGTGACGCTGCCGGGGCAATACACGTTCGGAAACTGCGGAGTGGGTTCGTTCCGAGGCCCGGGGCTGACCACCGCGGATCTGAACCTCACCAAGCAGTTCAACATCACCGAGCGGTTCAACCTGCAATTCATGACCCAGTTCATCAACGTGACGAACACGCCGATCTTTGGGGCGCCAGCCTCGTCGATATCAGGCACGTTCGGACTGATCCAATCGAATGATCCCGGTAGGGAAATCCAGTTTGGCTTGAAATTGGTGTTCTGACGGGCCAAACGATAACTGAAACGCAAAGCTGATTGTTCGGAGCTGAATTCCAACCCCCACCCTGGGTACCACGGGGCAGGCCCGGCGCCTGCCCCTTTCCTTGTATACCGAGCATGTTCGACAGCTTGGAGGTGCAAGTCCTCTTCACAACGTGATGGACGTGAAGTGATAGCGAAGCGCAAGGGCGTCACCGTGAGGTGGGGTCTGAAGGAAGCGCGGAGCA
>Ga0187815_10001405_pt1 | contig 11346 bp, 8 predicted proteins | sample NC_S_5_FD_132962 | JGI IMG/M metagenome (GOLD analysis project Ga0187815, IMG submission 132962) | Wetland sediment microbial communities from Neuse River Estuary, North Carolina, USA - ASW-S_5 | ecosystem: Environmental > Aquatic > Freshwater > Wetlands > Sediment | place: USA: North Carolina...
CCGCTGGCGGATCGCCTGCGCCCTGCCAGCCTTGCTGAAGTCGTCGGCCAGGAGCATCTGACCGGCGAGGACGGTGCGCTGACGCGCATGATCCGCTCCGGTTCGCTTGGCTCGATGATTTTCTGGGGGCCGCCCGGCACCGGCAAGACGACCGTGGCGCGGCTTCTGGCCGGCGAGACGAACCTGGCCTTCGAGCAGATTTCGGCGATCTTCTCCGGCGTTGCCGACCTGAAGAAAGTGTTCGACACCGCCAGGTTGCGCCGCGCCAATGGCCGCCAGACGCTGCTGTTCGTCGACGAGATCCATCGCTTCAACCGTGCCCAGCAGGATTCCTTCCTGCCGGTCATGGAGGATGGGACCGTCATTCTGGTGGGCGCGACCACCGAGAACCCGTCCTTCGAGCTGAATGCCGCTCTTCTGTCGCGGGCACGGGTGCTGGTGTTCCAATCGCTGGATGAGGCAAGCATCGCCAAGCTGCTTGCGCGTGCCGAAGAGGTCGAAGGCAAGGCGCTGCCGCTGGATGCCGAGGCGCGCGAAATGCTCGTGCGTATGGCGGACGGCGATGGCCGCGCCTCGCTGACGCTTGCCGAGGAGGTCTGGCGTGCCGCCCATCCGGGCGAGGTTTTCGATGCGGAAGGCTTGCTGCGCATCGTGCAGCGCCGCGCGCCGATCTACGACAAGGGCCAGGACGGTCACTACAATCTGATCTCGGCCCTGCACAAATCGGTGCGCGGCTCCGATCCCGATGCGGCGCTCTACTATCTCTCGCGCATGTTCGATGCCGGCGAGGACCCGCTCTATATCGGCCGCCGGCTGGTGCGCATGGCCGTGGAGGATATCGGCCTTGCCGACCCTCAGGCACTGGTGATCGCCAATGCCGCCAAGGACGCCTATGATTATCTCGGCTCGCCCGAAGGCGAGCTAGCCTTCGCGCAGGCCTGCGTCTATCTCGCCACCGCGCCCAAGTCGAACGCGGTCTACACCGCCTTCAAGGCCGCCATGCGCGCGGCCAAGGAACATGGCTCGCTGCTGCCGCCCCGCCACATCCTCAACGCTCCGACGAAGCTGATGAAGGAGGAAGGCTATGGCGAGGGCTACAACTATGACCACGACACGCCGGAAGCCTTTTCCGGACAGGATTATTTTCCCGAGAAGATGGGGCGGCAAACCTTCTATGATCCGCCCGAGCGCGGGTTCGAGCGCGAGATCCGGAAACGTCTGGAATACTGGTCGAAACTGCGCAACGAAAAGGCTCGCGACAACAGATGAGCATCGCCGCCTGGCGACCATCGGAATGCTGGCGTTCGCCGTTCAAATCTCGTAAACAGGGCGAACTCTCGCCATATCGGTAAATTCAAAATGGACAAGAAGACTCGCAAGACCATCCGCAAGGTCGGAATAGCCGTGGTCGTTCTGGCGGTCGCGCTTTATTTCATTCCCTACATCACGCTGTTCTTCGTTCTGTGCGGCCTGATCGATGTGATGCGCAACGATCGCAAGGACGGGCAGCTCTTCCGGCTTTATTTCACCGGAAACGGCATCTTCACCTGGTTGCTGTCGCCCTTCAACCTGTTCGTCGATCTTCTGTCCTACAAGAACTGGGGCGTGTGGAAGCTGGATCAGTTTCCCGACGATTATCGCCGTGAGGTGGACGAGGTGCTGGACGTGTTCAAGACCCGTCAGGCCGAGATCCTCGCCGACATCGACGCGCATTTCGAGAGCGGCCGACGCGGCATGTATGTCTACCAGTGGTACGGCAAGCAGCACATCGACAACGTTCCGGAATTCACCCAAAAGTTCAAATATATCCGCACGGTTGCAGTTTCGGTGTTCAGCGGGCGGGAATCGACGTCCTACCATTTCGGGCCGCTGCGGCTGACGCTGCGCGTGCTCTACAATCTGCGCCCGGCCAAGACCGACCAGATCTTCATCGAATGCGGTAACGTCAAGCAGTTCTGGTATCAGGAGCCGCTGTTCATTTTCGATGACACGCTGCTGCATCGTTCGGTCAACGAACATGACGGCCGCCGCTACTGCGTGTTCATGGACATTATCCGCCCCTCTCCGGTGCCGGGGTTCCTCTCGGCGCTTTTGAAGGGTATCTCGATCAGCGTCGATCGCATGAAGGCCATTTTCTACAAGAACTGGAAGATGATCGGCGCGCGCGACCCCAAATCCGCACCGGCCAAATAGGCTATTGGCGCCGCTGGTCTATTGAACGCGGCGCTGAAAGGTGCGAACCGGATTTCAAGCCGGTAGAAGACCGTGAAGGTTCTGGGCGTTTTCCGGCCTCGGCAGGCTTTGTCCGCCGAGGCCTGCGCTCATTTCACATGACATGCATTTCCGGCACGATCGCCGGACGCAATGGAACAGACGAAGAATGGCAGGCGTAGAGCAGATCAAGGTTGAAGCCGGCGAGGCGGGCATGCGGCTCGACCGCTGGTTCAAGGCGCATTATCCGGGGCTCGGCTTCGGCCACCTCCAGAAGCTCCTGCGCTCCGGCCAGGTGCGCGTCGATGGCGGCCGCGCCAAGGCCGACACGCGCGTGGAGCCGGGACAGATGGTGCGTGTGCCGCCGCTGGATGTCGACAAGAAGGGCGAGGGCGGCGCGCTGACGGGGCGCTCCATCCGCAACCAGGACGACGCCGACGTGCTGTCCCGGATGCTGCTCTACGAAGACGCGAAGGTATTCGTCTTCAACAAACCGGCTGGGCTCGCCGTGCAGGGCGGCTCCGGCGTCAATCGCCATGTCGACGACATGCTGGAAGCCTGGCGCAACAAGAAGGGCGAGAAGCCGCGCCTCGTGCACCGGCTGGACCGCGACACGTCCGGCGTGCTCGTGGTGGCGCGCACGCGCCTTGCCGCGATGAAGCTCTCCGAGGCGTTTCGGGGCCGCGACGCCCACAAGACCTATTGGGCGCTGGTAAAGGGCGTTCCCAGGAAGCCCGAGGACAAGATTTCGACCTGGCTGGTCAAGGACATGACGCCGGATGGCGACCGCATGCGCGTGGCCAAGCATGGAGAGCGCGGGGCCGACCATGCCGTGTCGCACTACCGCGTCATCGAACAGGCCGCGCAGAGCCTCGCCTGGCTGGAAATGGAGCCCTATACCGGCCGCACCCACCAGCTTCGCGTGCACGCCGCCCATATCGGCTGCCCGATCATAGGCGATCCGAAATACTTTGAGGCAGACACCAACTGGGAATTCCCCGGGGGCATACAGAACCGCCTGCATCTCCATGCGCGCCGCATCCGCATCCCGCATCCTGATGGCGGCGTGATCGACGTGACCGCTCCGCTGCCGCCGCATATGCGCCAGAGCTGGAACCTGCTCGGCTTCGATGAGGCGAACGGTGAGACCGGGGAATGAGTGCGGCAGACATTCCACAGCGTCGCGATGACATCGATCTGACGGGCGCGTCGATCATGATCTTCCTCACGGTTTCGTGGGGGCTGAACGGTGTCGCTGCAAAATTCGCCTATCTGGGTTTCAGCCCGGTTTTCCTCTCCCTGGCCCGCTCGGCCATCGGCGCTCTCATCGTTTTCGTGTGGTGCCGCTATCGCGGGGTGCGTCTGTTCGAGCGTGATGGAACGTTGTGGGCCGGCATTATTGCCGGCATCCTGTTCAGCGGCGAGTTTTTGCTGGTTTTTGCCGGTCTTGAATATACGACCGTGGCGCGCAGCACGCTGCTGTTGAACGGCATGCCGTTCTGGGTGCTGATCGGCGGCCATTTCCTGCTCGGCGAGCGGATGACGATGCAGAAGTGTATCGGCCTCGCGCTGGCCTTTGCCGGCGTGGTGGTGGTGTTTTCCGACAAGCTGAGCAGTCCGGGGCCGCAAGCCATCATCGGCGATGTGATGGCGCTGCTTGCCGGTTTGTTCTGGGCGGCTACCACGCTGGTTATCCGCGCGTCGCGGCTTTCCAAGCTCGGCTCCGAAAAGCTGCTGCTTTACCAGCTTGTCGTGGCGACGATCACGGCTATCCCACTGCTGCCGTTAGAAACCGAAGTGTTTCGCCAGATATCGTGGGTGCCTGTCGCGGCCGTGCTGTTTCAGGCTGTCTATGTCGTCGCGTTCACCTATATAGTCTGGTTCTGGCTGCTGCGACGCTATCCGGCAGCGGGACTGTCCAGTTTCGCCTTCCTGACGCTGATCTGCGGCGTCGTGTTCGGCGGCATGCTGCTTGGCGAACCGCTGGGACAGAAAATCTACCTGGCTCTCGGGCTGATCGTCTTCGGCATCATCGTCGTCAACAGGCCAGTCCGCCGCCCGCCGGTGTGAGGAAAACATGCGCGACCTTCTGAACGATCTCGAAACCTCCGATTTCCTGTCCGATCCCGACCCGGTGCGGCGGGCGCAGGGTCAGCTCAAGCGGCAATTGCCGAAGCGCTTCTACAATCAAGCGACAGTTGCGCCGCTTGAAGAGGGTTTTGCCGTGCATCTCGACGGCAAGTCGGTGCGCACGCCCACCAAAACGCTGCTCGTGCTGCCCACGGCGGCTGCCGCGCAGCTGGTGGCCGACGAGTTTGCCGCACAGGAAGAGCATATCGACCCCATGACCATGCCCGTTACCCGGCTGGTCAATACGGCCATAGACGGCGTTGCCTCCGACCCGCAGGCCGTGCTTGAGGACATTTTGCGCTTCGCCTCGTCCGACCTGCTTTGCTACCGCGCCGACAGCCCCGAGAGGCTGGTTGCTCGGCAGGCCGAGGCCTGGGATGGCGTGCTGGACTGGGCGCGCGCCTCGCTCGGCGCACGCCTGCTGCTGGCCGAAGGCGTCATGCATGTCGAGCAGCCGCGCGAGGCGATCGGCGCAATCGGCATCCATCTCAGCCAGCGGGCAGAGCCGATGCGGCTTGCGGCACTGCACCTGATGACATCGCTGACCGGCTCGGCGCTGCTGGCGCTTGCCGTCGAAACGGGCGAACTCGATGCCGAGGCCGCCTGGGCGGCCGCCCATGTCGATGAGGACTGGCAGGTCGAGCATTGGGGCCAGGACGCCGAAGCCGTCGCGCGGCGCAACAATCGCAAGCGCGACATGATGGCGGCGGTCAATCTGCTTGATGCGCTTTCGGCGCGCTGATCCTGCTACAAGGAACGTGCTTCTCGCAGGGCAGCACGTCCCTTGTGCAAAGCCTTTGCCTAAACGTGGGCGATTGCTCATCTTTTGAGCAGAGATGCCGGCCGCATTCTGCCGCATCCCGCGGAATTTCCGGGTTTTCCGAACTGGCACGATGCTTGCTTTTCATTATGCGGACGGCCGCCACGGCCGAAAGCAGACGATGAGAGGTTAGCATGACGAAGTACAAGCTCGAGTATATTTGGCTGGACGGGTATGCGCCGACGCCCAATCTTCGCGGAAAGACGCAGGTCAAGGAGTTTGCCGAGTTTCCAAAGCTCGAGCAGCTTCCGCTGTGGGGATTTGACGGCAGCTCCACCATGCAGGCCGAGGGCAGGAGTTCCGACTGCGTCCTGAAGCCGGTCGCGGTCTATCCCGATCCCGCCCGCACCAATGGCGTGCTCGTCCTGTGCGAGGTCATGATGCCGGACGGCGTGACGCCGCATCCGTCGAACACCCGCGCCACAGTACTGGAGGACGAGGGTGCCTGGTTCGGCTTCGAGCAGGAATATTTCCTTTACAAGGATGGTCGCCCGCTCGGCTTTCCCGAGCATGGCTATCCGGCTCCGCAGGGCCCGTACTATACCGGCGTCGGCTACCGGAATGTCGGCAGCATCGCGCGCCAGATCGTCGAGGAGCATCTCGACCTGTGCCTCGCGGCCGGTATCAATCATGAAGGCATCAATGCCGAAGTGGCCAAGGGCCAGTGGGAATTCCAGATTTTCGGCAAGGGGTCGAAGAGGGCGGCCGACGAGATCTGGCTGGCCCGCTACCTGCTGCAGCGCCTGACGGAAAAGTACGGCGTCGACGTCGAATATCACTGCAAGCCGCTCGGCGATACCGACTGGAACGGCTCCGGCATGCACTGCAATTTCTCGACCAGCTTCATGCGCGAGGTGGGCGGCAGGGATTATTTCGAGGCGCTGATGGCCGCATTCGCGGACGCGCGCGCCGACCACATCGCCGTCTACGGCCCCGACAATCATCTGCGCCTGACCGGCAAGCACGAAACGGCGTCGATCCACGTGTTCACCTACGGCGTGGCTGATCGCGGCGCATCGATCCGCGTGCCGCACAGCTTCGTCAACAATGGCTATCGTGGCTATCTTGAGGACCGTCGTCCGAACTCGCAGGGCGACCCCTACCAGATCGTCTCACAGGTGCTGAAGACGATCTCCGAAGTGCCGACCGTCTCGGAGAAGAAGGCGGCTGCCTGAAAATTGAGCAGGGGAACGCTCTGAAAGGCCCGGAGGTAAGTCCGGGCCTTTTCTCATGAGGCGACGAGAACGAACCGTTTGATGTGCGCGGATACGGGGGAGATGCCCGAGGCCGCCCATTGCGGAGAGCGCAGCACCCGGAAAATTCCTGCCAACGAAAAAAGCCCCGGATCGCTCCGGGGCTTTTCTGCATTGTTTTCGGTTATTTACACCGAATAGTACATGTCGAATTCGACCGGATGCGGGGTCATTTCGAAGCGCATCACCTCGGCCATCTTCAGCTCGATGAAGGAGTCGATCTGGTCGTCGTCGAACACGCCGCCGGCCTTCAGGAAACCGCGGTCCTTGTCGAGGCTCTGGAGCGCCTCGCGCAGGCTGCCGCACACGGTCGGGATCTTCTTCAGTTCCTTCGGCGGCAGGTCGTAGAGGTCCTTGTCCATCGCGTGGCCGGGGTGGATTTTGTTCTTGATGCCGTCGAGACCGGCCATCAGCAGAGCGGCGAAGGCGAGATAGGGGTTCGCGCCCGGATCGGGGAAGCGGATCTCGACGCGCTTGGACTTCGGCGAGGTGCCAAACGGGATGCGGCAGGAGGCAGAGCGGTTGCGCGCGGAATAGGCGAGCAGCACCGGCGCCTCATAGCCCGGAACAAGGCGCTTGTAGGAGTTGGTCAGCGGGTTGGTGAAGGCATTGATGGCCTTGGCGTGCTTGATAATGCCGCCGATGAAGTAGAGGCAGCTTTCCGACAGGCCTGCATATTCGTTGCCGGCGAAGGTCGGCTTGCCGTCCTTCCAGATCGACATATGCACATGCATGCCCGAACCGTTGTCACCGAACACAGGCTTCGGCATGAAGGTAGCCGTCTTGCCATAGGCGTTGGCGACCTGGTGGACGACGTATTTGTAGAGCTGCATCTTGTCGGCGTTGCGCACCAGTGCGTCGAACCTCACGCCGAGCTCGTGCTGGGCGGCCGCCACCTCGTGGTGATGCTTTTCCACCTGAACGCCCATCTCGCCGAGTACGGTCAGCATCTCGGAGCGCATGTCCTGGCAGGAATCGACCGGCGGAACCGGGAAGTAGCCGCCCTTCATGCGCGGACGGTGGCCGAGATTGCCGGTCTCGTAGTCGGTGTCGTCATTCGAGGGCAGTTCGCTTGCATCGAGCTTGAAGCCGGTATTGTAGGGGTCGGCCTTGTACTTCACGTCGTCGAAGACGAAGAATTCCGCCTCGGGGCCGACAAAGACGGTGTCGCCGATGCCCTCGGCCTTCAGATAGGCTTCGGCCTTCTTGGCGATGCCGCGCGGGTCGCGGTTGTAGGCTTCGCCCGAAACCGGATCGAGGATGTCGCACAGCACGACCATGGTGGACTGGGCGAAGAACGGGTCCATGTGGACGGTGTCCGGGTCCGGCATCAGCACCATGTCGGATTCGTTGATCGCCTTCCAGCCGCCGATGGAGGAGCCGTCGAACATCACGCCGTCGGCGAACATGTCCTCGTTGACCTCGGAAATATCCATGGTCACGTGCTGCAGCTTGCCCTTGGGGTCGGTAAAGCGCAGATCGACGAACTTCACGTCGTTGTCCTTGATCTGCTTGAGAATATCCTTGGCTGTCGTCATGTCATGCTTTCCTGTGTCTACTGAATGACGTTGAAACGGGATCGTTGGGGATCAAATGGCGTCGGGGCCGGTTTCGCCGGTGCGGATGCGCACCACTTCCTCGATGTTGGAGACGAAGATCTTGCCGTCGCCGATGCGCCCGGTCTGGGCCGCCTTGCGGATCGCCTCGATGGCGGCTTCGACGGAATCGTCGCCCAGGACGACCTCGATCTTCACCTTGGGCAGGAAGTCGACGACATATTCGGCGCCGCGATAGAGCTCGGTGTGTCCCTTCTGGCGGCCGAAACCCTTGGCCTCGGTCACCGTGATGCCTTGCAGCCCGACTTCCTGCAGCGCTTCCTTCACTTCATCAAGCTTGAACGGCTTGATGATGGCTTCGATTTTCTTCATCTGAACTCCCGACCTCCGCTGGATTATGAACGGGTGTGGACCCCAATTGCCCATCCTCAAGCAGGAAGCATGCCAATTCGGGTCCGTCGCAAGAAAGCTTCTTCTTCGGCGGAAATCACGGGAAAAATTGCGTTTTCTGCCGGATATTCGGGCGACTGACTAGAGATGGGGCAGGCGATGAGCACAGCCCTCAAAATCCTATGTTTAAATTCTATGCATAGAGCTTAATTTTTGAGCAAATAAGGCGCATTCGGCCTTGTGGTTTGCGTTGCTTCCGTTTTCGGCGATGATGTGGTGCGGTCTCAAGCGTTGGTATGCAGCATGCACGAAATCCTGACACCCCAGGAAATGGGCAAGGCCGACAGCCTTGCCATGCAGCTTGGTCCATTTGACGGATATGGGCTGATGCGCAATGCAGGCAGCGCCATCGCTGCCCTGGTGCTCGAACGCTTTCCCGGTTGCACGCAGGTCGATGTGCTCTGCGGCCCGGGCAACAATGGCGGCGACGGTTACGTCGTTGCGCGATTGCTGACGCAAGCCGGCGTTGCCGTGCGGATATGGGCGGAAGGTACACCGCGCGCCGGGGGCGACGCCGCACTGGCCGCTGCCGATTGCCCGATTACTCCGCTTGCGTTGGCAAAATTTTCGCCCGCTGCCGGAACTGTCGTGATCGATGCGCTCTATGGGGCGGGTCTGTCGAAACCACTCTCCGAAACCGCCAGGCGCGCTGCCGGGGCCGCGGCTGCGCAGGGTGTGCCGGTGGTGGCGGTCGATCTTCCCTCGGGCGTGTCCGGCCAGAATGGAAAGCCGCTCGGCGAGGCTTTTTCGGCAAATTTGACCGTCACCTTCGCACGCAAGAAACCTGGCCATCTGCTCGAGCCCGGACGCTCGCTCTGCGGTGAGGTCAAGGTGGTGGACATCGGTATAACCGATGCGGTGATCGAAGAAATCGGGGCGCGGGCCTACGAGAATCTTCCTGAACTATGGCTTCAGGAATTTCCCATAGCTGACGTTGATACCTACAAATATCGACGTGGACATGTCGGTGTTTTTACCGGTGGACCGGCCGCGACCGGAGCGGCCAGGCTTGCCGCCATGGCTGCTGCTCGTTCGGGCGCGGGGGCTGTGACCGTGCTGTCCCCGACACGTTCCTTGACCGTGAACGGTGCGCATCTGACCTCCATCATGCTGCGCAAAGCGGACACGATGGACGAGGTTCTGGACTTCCTGGAAATGCGCAAGCCGCAAACCCTGGTTTACGGTCCCGGACTCGGATCGGAGCCGGAGGTCGGCGACTTCCTGCTCGACCTGCTGGGCGCGATCGACGGTGCGCCGCAGAGCATGGTGATCGACGCGGACGGCATCACATCGACGGCACTGCAGGCGGAATCGTTCTTCGCGGCCCTGCATCGGGTCGGTGCTCCCGCCGTGGTCCTAACACCGCATGAAGGCGAGTTTCGTCGTATGTTCAGGGAGATATCGGAGAATCCTGATCTTTCCAAGCTCGACAGGGCTCGCCTTGCCGCCGCCCGTGCGAATGCCGTCGTCATTTACAAAGGGCCAGACACGGTGATCGCGTCGCCGGATGGCCGGGCCGCCATCAACAGCAACGGCACGCCGCTGCTGGCCACTGCCGGCTCCGGCGATGTGCTGGGCGGCATCTGCGCGGGCCTGCTTGCGCAGGCCATGCCTGCCTTCGAGGCCGCCTGCGCGGCCGTGTGGCTGCATGGGGCGGCCGCCAGCCATTTCGGCCCGGGCTTGATCGCCGAGGATCTGCCCGAAGCGCTGCGTCCCGCGCTCCGCGACATCCTTGCGCGACGGAAGGCATAGGCAGCACCCACAAGCACGGGGCCACGGCGGCCCTATGAGGGGGACGGCCGTATAAGGCAATAAATCCTAACGCTCGACGTCCTCGGGTGGGTGGGCGTTTCGGCCCTTGCCGAAGGTGTAGCCGGTTTCTACGGCTTTCCTGCCGAATTTGTCGCGCAGCGCATCGATCGCGCCTTCGGCGAGGGCGCGCTTGTGGGAGCGGACATCGATCAGGTCAGGCGGGTCGGCGCGTTCGGCGTCGGTGAGATCGCTGACGCCGATGCCGAGCAGGCGGTATTTCGTGCCGTCAGTTTCCTTTTCGAGCAGTTGCAGCCCGGTCTGGAAGATGCGGTCCGCCAGCCGCGTCGGATCGCCGAGCTGGCGGTTGCGCGTGCGGATCTTGAAATCGTGAGTCTTGAGCTTCAGCACCACGGTGCGTCCGGCGATGCCCGCCTTCTTGAGCCTTGCCGAGACCTTTTCCGACAGGGCGCGCAGGATCGGCACCAGATCGGCGGCGGTGGCGAGATCGGTATCGAAAGTGGTCTCTGCCGACACGCTCTTGGCGTCGTGGTCCGGCACCACGCGGCGCTCGTCCTGGCCGCGCGACAGCCGGTAGAGCCGGTCGCCCATCGTGCCGTAACGGCGCATCAATTCGCCGCGCTCCATGCGCTGGAGCTGGCCGATCATGCGAATGCCGTCCTGCTCCAGCGTGGCGGCGAATGCCTTGCCCACGCCCCAGATCATCGTCACGGGCTGTTGCGCGAGAAAGTCCACGGCCTTGGCCTGACCGATCACCGAAAAGCCGCGCGGCTTGCGGAAGTCGGAGGCGATCTTGGCCAGGAACTTGCAGTAGGAGAGGCCGGCGGAAACGGTGATGCCGATCTCCTTTTCCACCGCGCGCGTGAAATTCGCCAGCACCAGCGCCGGCGGGCGCCCGTGCAGCCTTTCGGTGCCGGACAGGTCCAGAAACGCCTCGTCGATCGACAGCGGCTCCACCAGCGGCGTCAGCGCCTGCATCATGGCGCGCACCTCGCGCCCGACGCGGACATATTTTTCCATGTCGGGTTTTATGACGACCGCCTCCGGACACGCCTCCAGCGCCTTGAACATCGGCATTGCCGAACGCACGCCGGTGATGCGGGCGATATAGCAGGCGGTGGAGACGACACCGCGTTTTCCGCCGCCGATGATGACG
>Ga0187815_10001406_pt1 | contig 11342 bp, 7 predicted proteins | sample NC_S_5_FD_132962 | JGI IMG/M metagenome (GOLD analysis project Ga0187815, IMG submission 132962) | Wetland sediment microbial communities from Neuse River Estuary, North Carolina, USA - ASW-S_5 | ecosystem: Environmental > Aquatic > Freshwater > Wetlands > Sediment | place: USA: North Carolina...
CCCCGCCGGTGATCGTGAAGAGCACCTTGGAATGGTTCCGGAGGGTGCCGGGGAGCGAAGCCGTCAGCTGCTCGAGAAACTCGATCCGGGCCTCGGTGGGCACCTCGAGCGAATGCCAAATCTTCTCGGCCTGACGCTGGAGAGCCGCGACGAGTCGAGGGTGGCGATGACCCAAGTTGAGGACCGATATGCCGGCAACCCAATCCACGAACCGGTTGCCGTCCAGGTCTTCGATCGTTGACCCCCTCGCCTCGCGAATCCCGATCGGGAAGTACCGCGGATAGGCGACGGCATCGGTTTCGAGCCGGGACTGGGCCGCGAGCAGCGCCCGGGATTTGGGACCGGGCGGGGGGGTAATGATTCGGGGCGCGTCCGGGAAGCTCAGCCAGGTATCCGCCATCGGAGGTCCTCTGGGGGGTGAGCGCCCGAGGCCCTGCGGCGATATCAAGCCGTCGGCGGATTCCTGAGCCGCGTCGCGGGAGGAGTTTTCCGTTCGGCGCTATCGGAGGAACCAGATGTCACCGGAGCTCGGCTCGCGCGTGGACGTGCACGTCCATCCGACCCGGCATTCTCGGCACGGCGCGACGTTCGCAGAGAAAAATCGAATCGAGTTCACCCCCTCCGGACTTCTCCGAGAGATGGACACCCTGGGGATCCGATGGGGAATCTTCCTATGTCCCCGTCTCGCCCCCACCCTCGAGGAGGGACTGGCCGATGTCTCGGCCGTGGCCGTCGCGAGCCGCGGCCGACTCCTTCCGACCGGCACCGTGGACCCGACCCGAGGCGAGTCGGAGGTGACCCACGCGATCGACCTCTGGTCCCGGAACCGGCCACGGCTCTGTGGGGTCAAGCTCTATCCCGGTTACCGCCCGTTCGATGTGACCGACCCCCGGCTCGAACCGGTCTATCGCTGGGCCGAACAGCACCGGGTCCCCGTGTGGGTGCACCAAGGGGATACCTCGGACCCGGACGGGCTGCTCCGTTTCACCCGTCCGATCCTCCTCGATGAGGTCGCTGTCCGATGGCGATCGGTCCGCTTCGTGCTGTGTCACGTCGGCAACCCCTGGATGGAGGAGGCCGCCGAGGTGACGTACAAGAACGAGAACGTCTACACCGACACTTCCGGGCTGCTGAACCCCTTCGCCGAGCACTACCCGGCCCAAGTGCAGCGGATGCGAACCCGCCTGCACCATGCCATTCTCGCCGTCGGCGATGTCGGAAAGGTGCTCTACGGCTCCGACTGGCCGATCAGCTCGCTCGCGGACGCAGTAGGGCTGGTGGAAGGTCTCGACCTTCCCCGAGAGGATAAGGAACGGATCCTGGGCGGAAACGCACGGGAGCTCCTCGGGCTGTCAGATGAACCGTCGGCGTGAAAAGGTTCGTAAACCCCCCGGCCTAGCCGCCAGTGTGCCGGTCCGCCCGCTGGGACGACGTGTCGACGTCCATGTGCATCTGAGCCGGTACTGGCCCGACCTCCCACGGAACTCGTACCGTTCCGACCTCGAGTTCACCGTGCCTTCGTTGTTGCGGGAGCTGGATGGGCAGTCGATCGGCTTCGCCGTCCTCCTGCAGCTGTTCTCCAATCCGAACGCGACCGAGGTACTGCGCGAAGGGGAGGAGATGTTCACGAAGAGCGGGGGCCGGTTGCTAAAGACGGTCACCCTCGACCCGACGAAGGGGGAAGGCGCCGTCCAAGAGACCCTGGCCACGTGGGAAGGGGCCCGTGACCTGGTCGCGATCAAACTGTACCCCGGCTATCAGTGGTTCTACCCGCACGATGCGCGACTCGACCCCGTGTACGAGTTTGCCCACAAGGTGGGGATCCCGATCATGATCCACCAGGGGGACACGCTCGACCCCAATGGTCGGGTGAAGTACGCCCGGCCCCTCGAGGTCGATGAAGTGGCCGTACGATTCCGCGACGTGCGCTTCGTGCTCTGCCACCTCGGTAACCCGTGGGTCGAGGAGCTGGCCGAGGTCGTCTACAAGAACGTCAACGTGTACACGGACACTTCGGGCCTGCTCGCGAATCCCAGAGCGCCGTACTTCACGGAGATGGTGCGCCGTTCCCAGCGTCGCCTGGCCAACGCGCTCGCCGCAATCGGGGACGCGCGGCGGGTCCTCTACGGATCGGATTGGCCCCTCGAATCCATCGAAACGGCCGTGAGGCTCATCGAGGGCCTCGATATCTCATCCGAGGACAAGGAACGGATCCTCGGAGAGAACGCACGGGCCTTGTTCCGGATCGAAGCATCCGCCTGACCGGCGTTGGGCTGACCTCCGTCCGGGGGAACGTTGCACAGGGCGCAAGCCCAGCTCTCGCCCGAGACTTGATATTCGTTCCCGCGTCCCGGACTCTGCTGCTCCCCGGTGAAGGACCGGCCGTTTTCTATGTCCCGTACTTTTGAGGCGGCGCTCACGGGAGCGCCCGTGTTCTTCGAACCGGTGCCGCCTTCCCTCCGCACGCGGCCGGATCGCATCGACGCATACTTCGAGGAACTCGCGACCCGTCTCAAGTCCGTCGAGACCCTGGATGCGATCGACGTGCCCGAGCTGATCGACGAGAACCACGATGGCCGACCCTACTATCGCACCGCCGACCCCCGTCAAATCGGCCGGAGATTGGCGGAACGGGTCGCGCGAACGGTCGTGGTCAACAAGGTGGTCGCCCACCTCCCATCGGAAGCGGCCTTGGTGGATTGGACCCGGGAGACTCTCGCCGGCGGGATACGACACGTCGTGCTCGTGGGCGGCTCGAGCCGATACATTCCGTATCCCGGCCCTCCGGTGATCGAAGCCGACCGGGTCTGTGCGGGGATCCTTCGGGCCCAAGGGGGGCACCTCGGGAACATCGCGATCCCGCAGCGCCAAGGCGAGGCCCACCGGATGCTCGCCAAGACGAGGGCGGGAGCTTCGTTCTTCACGACCCAGATCCTGTTCGACAGTGAAGGCCTTCGTCGAACGTTGCGAGAATACGACGCGCTCTGCCAGAAGGCCGGGGTCCCGACGGCGGCGGTGCTGCTCAGCTTCGCCCCGATCGCCGACGAGACCGATGCCGAATTCGTCCGCTGGCTCGGGGCCGATATTCCGGAGGCGGCGGAGCGTTGGATCCTCAACGGGGACGAAAGTTCCGCCGGCGACCGGGCCATCGAACACGCTCGGAGAGTCTGGAGAGAAACCCGGAGCGGGGCGGATGCCGACGGGCTCAGCCTGGCCCTCGGGATCAACGTGGAGCAACTGACCCAACGTCACCTCGACGTGGCTCTACGGATGCTCACCGAGCTCTCCGGAGCCGTCACGAACACCTCGTTGGGCTAAACGGCGTAGCCGGGGGCCGAGGTGCGCCGGAAGATCAGGCAGTAGTGGTGATGATAGTTGGGCACGAAGGTCGAGGGAAATCCCCAGATGCCCAGGGGTTTCGAGTCCTGGCACCATATCCGCTCTCCTTGGAACTGGAACGGAGGGCGGTCGAGGGCGCGCGCGAGGTCCCAGGCGAGGGCTCGGATCTTTCCGTCCACGTCCCGTAGGTTTTGCGCGACGACGACCAGGTAGCGACCCGGCTCGAGCACGCGGGCCGTGCTCCGGAGTACCGACACCGTGGCCGATAGGAACGCGGCGTAATCGTGGAGGTTGCCGAGGTCCCTTGGGTCGACGGAGTACGTGGTGGCGAGTCCGAGCTCGGCGCGTCGTCGATGGGCGGAGTGCGACCCTCCCCGGCTCTTCCCGAGCATGTCCCAGTACGGAGGAGACGTCAGCACCAGCTGGACGGGAGGGAATCGTTCTCGTCGCCACAGGGCGACCAGGTTTCGCGCGTCGGCGAGGACGACCCGGGCTGCCGCTCCCCCGGGCCCGGCGGCCTCACGGGCTCGTTCCTCGGCCAAGCGGGCGAACGTCGGATTGATCTCCAGAGCGATGGCGTTCCGTTGCTGCCGGACGGCGGCGACCAAGGTCGATCCCGTACCCGCGAACGGATCGAGAACCCACATCCCGGCCCGCGTGAAGAACCGGACGAAGGCTTCGCAGAGCTCCTCCGGGAACTTGGCCGGATGCGACCGCTCCGACGCGCTGCGGCGCGGAGGATTCGCGACGAACCAGGATTTCGTGAAGCGGACCCAGTCCGTACCCGAGAGGTCGTTGAGTCGGCCGAGTGATGGTGGACGGCGGGCGGAATGGGAGGTCATGGAGGGCCCCAGGCGGTCCCAAGGAAAAAGCTCCCCGTGCCCTTTGGACTACTCGCCGATCAGCCGCTCTGCGAGCCCGGGGAGCGACGTCAACCGGTCGATGCGGAACTCCGCCTCCCGCAGCTCGGGTCGGTCCTGGCCGATCAACTTGCCATAGGTCGCTCCGTACTCCCGTTCACCGGTGTACAGGATACCGGCCCGCAGACCGGCGGCACGAGCCCCGGTGAGGTCCGCCCATCCATCTCCGACGTGGACCGCCCGTTCTCGTCGGGTCGACAGCATTCCGAGGCAGTGCCAGAATATCTCCGGCGCCGGTTTCGTCCACGGTAGCTCGTCGCTGAACGCCCAGGCGTCGATGTAGTTCCCGACGCCCGCCCGGTCAAGCCAGCGTTGCAGGCATTCCCCCGGCTCTCCAATGGTGTTTGAGATCACTCCGAGGCGGAAATGCCGGTCCTGGAGCTCTGCAAGGGCTTCGGCAACTCCCGGGCAGAGGCGAAACGGGGTCCGTTCGACGAGGGCGGCCAGCGCTTGCGAGAACTCGAGCGGCCGCGCGGCTCGGCCCAGCCGACGGGCGCCGTGGAGCGCCTGCGTGGCCAGGGGGATCGAGACACCCCGGCCCGCGGCTTCGACGGCCTCGGCGCGGACCTCCTCCGCGGCCCGGCGTGCGTCGTGGAGCGGAGGGTGACGCGCCCGCGGGGAAGGAGGCCACTGCTCGAAGACCCGGATCATGGTCTCGAGCTGGGCGGCCATGTACCGTTCCTCCTCCGCCGGTTCGAGGTACACCAGCGTATGCCAGAGGTCCAGGAGCACGGCCCGGGAATCGGGCATTCCCGGTCTCACCGCCCGAGCAGCCGCCGCCGCGGGGCGACCCGTGGGCTCACGGACCGCTCGCCGCGGGCAGCGAGGGCGAAGGGGACGTCCTCGAACGTGGCACCGCTCAGGATCCGGAGGAGGGGGGGCTCGAGGGCGGCGCACCGCCCGTGCTTCCTCCGGTGTTCCCTCGACGACTGCGCAACAGCGCGGCCGCGATGATGATCGCGATGGCCAGGACCACGATGGCCCCGATGATCCCGTAGAGCTGGGCGTCCGTGAGCGCGGAAGTCGTCTTGGCCGGCGGCACGGTGGGAGCGGCCGTCACGGTGAAGGACGCCGAGGCATGCGCCCAGGCACCCGTGTGGCTCGATACGTTGAGGGTCAACGTGTAGGTGCCGACGACCACGTCGGAGATCGTGTAGCTGGTCGAGGTCAGGTTGATCGTTTGCGCGGCGACCCCCGGCGCTTGGATGGTCAGCGCTTCCCTCGATAGTGCATCACCGGACCAGGCGAAGCCGGCCGTCACCGTGACGCCGGCCACGAAGGACGCACCGGTCGCGGGGCTCGTGATGGCCGCCGTCGGAGGGGCGTTCGCTACCGACGCGGTGACCGAGGCGTGCCCGCTCTCGCCCAGCGCGTTGGTCGCGACCACGGTGAAGGTCACTGGGCCGGCGGCCAGGCCCGTTGTGGGAATCATCGAGGTGCTGAGGCCGGTCACGTTGTACATCGCCGAGAACGTCCCTTCCTGGACTGTCAGGGTCTCGTCCGTGAGGTAGGCCAGCGCTTCATCGACCGTCCAGCTCACGGAGATCGTGCCCGAGAGGTAGCTACCCGCCGTGGGGCTCGTCACCGTAACAGTCGGCACCGGCAGGATGCCGCTCCCGATGACCCAGAACGTTTGGACGTTACTGAAGGTGAACCCTTGGGAGTCGGAGAACCAGACCGTGAACGTGTGCGTGCCGACGGTCAGCGTCGGGAGGAACACGGCCCACGTGTACGACGGTTGGCCCGCGTTTCCGAGGGGCACCGCGGTCGGTGTCGCGGAGTCCAGGGCGTACGAGAGCGCGGTGATGTTGTTCCACGGCGAGAAGATCCCTCCGGCCGTGGCGACCGAGAACTGCGCGACAGCCCCTTGGGTACCCACGTAGTTGGAGGGGGTAGCGCCGCCGTCCGCGTACATCGTCGTGCTCATTCTCGCCGGGGGCGTGAATAGGACGAGCAGGCCCTCCGAATCGTTGAGCCAGATGGGGGTGTACCCGATCGAAGTATCGGACAGAACGGACGTGCTGGCGTAACTCGCGTTGAACACCTGGATCGCCAGGAATCCGACCTCGCCGGCGAATGTCGAGATTGACGCCCCAATCGTGAATTCGGCGATGCCGGTCGCGTTCGTGGTCGTCTGGGTCCCGGCGATCGGGCTCGACAGGTAGGGCGGTCCGAAGACGGGTGGGAACGCCAGGTCGACCGAGGCTCCGACCAACGGTTGACCCTGCCAGTTCGTGAACGAGACGGGTAGGCTGTAGTTTCCCTCCCCGGTCACGGCGGGGGCCAGGACCGTGTTGTTCGCACTGTAGCCGAGGTACCCCGGCGCTCCGAAGTACTCACCCGCGATCACGGTCTCGATGGGCCCGACCCCCTCGATATTGGCGCGGGGGGTGACCACGTAGGTCAGCGACGCCGCGAGACCCAGGTAGGTGGCGTTGATCCAGTACTTCTCCGGGACCGGGACGTTCCACGTGGGAACGTAGGAGATCCCGTTGAGGTTGGTCAGCGTCAGCGACGTATTCTGCGAACCCGGGATCAGGCTGAGATTGAACTCCGGATTGCTGATGATCGGGGGCGAGTCCCAGTAGCCGGTGAAGTTCGTTTGACCGATGACCTGGGCATCGTAGACGTCGACCGGAGGGCTGCTCGGCGTCGCCTTGTACGTGACCTGGACGATCGCGGTGTTCGGTTCGATGGGACCGGCCGCGGGATAGGCCAGGTTGTAGAAGGCGCTATACGCATCGAAGCCGCCCATCATCGAGGACGGGGTTCCGTCCACGATCGCGATCGAGAGGGTTCCGCTCGTCAACGGGGCCGGCGAGAACCAGATCGACTGGAAGATCTTCAGTCCCGCGTGCTGGGCGTAGACCTCGAGGAATCCTGCGGTTGTCGCGTCGAACGTGAAGTTTCCGGAGGAGGTCGTGGTGCCCTGGGTCTCGATCGGGGTCCCCATCGTCAATCCGGCGGAGGACCACCATAGCTGATACGGATCGCTCGCGGCCGGCGTGTGTCCCACGATCGTCTGGATCGTGAACGTGTACGTGCCGTTCGGCGCCGTCAAGGCGGCGGTGTTGTTGGAGAACGCCACATAGTAGGTCTGGGCTAGGAGCGTTCCTGCGTCCGTGGCCAGAGCGCCGATATTCGGAACGCCCCAGCCGGTCAGGAGGTTCCATCCCGAGGTGACCCCCGTAGCCGCAACCGGCCAGTTCTGGTCGCCCGGCCATCCCAAGCCCGCCGCCGCGGCCTGGACGGCGAAAGGATTGCTGCCTCCGGTGATCTGGTTGTAGGCCATGTTCGTGATGTTCATGTCGTTCGCGAGGTTGTAGAGCAACGGATTGATCAGGCCCGTGTAGTAGCTGTGCTGTCCCGGCGTGGGTCCGAGCGTCGTATTGAGATAGGTATCGAGCAGGGCGATCTCCCCGGCGACCGTCGGACAGGCAAAGCTGGTGCCTCCCCAGAAGAAGTTCCACGCGGTGTCAAAGTAGACAGTCTCGTTGAAGTCGGCCTCGGCAGCGATATCCGCGGTCATCCGGCGGCCCGAATCGGAGACGGTGAAACCGTGCTGCCACCAGGGCTGCTGGAAGAACATGCTCAATCCAATGCCGCCGCCTCCGTAGGGTGGAACCGTCACAGGGGCTCCCGGGTAGGCCGGGATGTACCAGTAGCTCTCGTTCGTCACAGCAGCGACGGTCACGGCGTTCAGAGTGACATTCGGGTACCAGCCCGAGCCGGAGGCCGGCTGCGAGCTACCGTACGGCGCCACTGTAGTGGTGACCGTGAAATCGGGTGGCGGGAAGGAGTTCAAACTGGCGTTACCGACGGTCGTTCGCGTACCGTCCACCGACGTGGTATAGGGGCTGGTGGCCGGGAAGCTCGCCGAGAGCATTCCCGTGGCGGAGTCGAACCCGGCGTCGTCGGCGCTCGAGAAGAGCACCGTAGCGCCCATCGAGGCCAATTCCTCGAACTGGTTCTCCATGGCGCCACCGCCTTGCCAGCTGGGACCCATGAGGTTCCACCAGGCGTCCTCGGAACCGCCCCAGCTGTTCGTCACGACGTTCGGCACGGGTTTCAGACTCGCGACCCTGGCATAGTCGCTGACGAGAGATTCCGTATCGAGGCCGGTTCCGTAGACGGCGTCGATGTGAGCGCGCGGGGCCATCGTGCTGGAGTACTCCAGGTCGATGGAGAACTCGAACGACAATCCGCCCGTCTGGTACGCCGTCCCCGGCGCCGACGCGTTCCCGGTCGGCCCGGCGACCGGATAGGCCGTGAGCCGGCTCAGAAGCTGGTTCGGGTTCCCAAACGTTTCGTTGGAGAACGTGGCGAGATCCGAGGGGTTGTACCCTTCGCCCATCACGACGGCGATGGTGGAGCCCTGCCCCAGATCGCCCATCGCGTACAATCCCGTCGCGTTGTACGCGACGGTCATCGTGGCAGGGTTCAGGAACTGAGTGGGCGTTCCCCCGATCGTCTCCGGGGCGCCCGCCGGGGCGTAGAGGTACGCCGGAGTCGTCCAGTTAACGACCTGGCTCATGGTCCCGGAGGGGACGATCGCCGACCGCGCACCGCCGAACGCGTCCGGGGCGAAGCCCGGTGCGGCCATGAAGGTCGGTCGCATCTGCGGGAAGCTCGAGACGCCATTGACGGCGGAGAGGAATCCCGCGAGTGGCGCTGGAAGAGACAGGGGTTGGCTGTTGGTGTACTGGATCGCCCCATCGGCGGTCCGGTACCGGTCGATGGGCGAATGGAAGGCGGCCTCTACCGCGCTCGCGGTCGCCCTGAAGCCGAGTACCAGCGGAGAACCCGTGGCGACGCTTGTCATCCCGAACGAGGTGAAGTAGCTCGTCGCTTCGGTATCGAGGAGCGGAGACGGTCCGAACTCCTGGTCGAATTCTTGCTGAGTGAGGAAGTGCCGGTAAAGCGGGCTCCCCGGCGATTCCTCCTGTTGGATGAGGGTGGCGAGCGCGGCCTGATGGGTCAGGTCAAAACTGACAGTGAAGTAGAAGGAAGTGGAAGGGGCAATGAGGCCGAGGTCCGTCGAGGGGCCGAGGGTCGAAACCGGACTCTGACCGGCGTGGGACAGGGGGGCGGCTTGCAGTTGCGCCGCCGATAGGGCGACGGGCGCGGCAGGGGAAGGAATGGCGTGCTCGGCGAGCGCCACCGAACCCGGCAGCGCCATGAGCAGCGCCAAGAACACGACCACAGCGAGTCGGCGCGGGCGCGATCCCAGTTTCTGGATTCCCTGCATTGTTTCTCCCTTCTTACAATGAATCTCGTTCGTCCACAGAACAGGTTACGCGATGGCGCGGGACACGACCCGAAGGCTCGTGCGGGGGCGGATGATGCTCGGCGGCTCGCAAAAGACTCACGGTCGGAGGTCCGCGGGCCTTTCTGCGAAGCCAAGTGGGTTGGTAAACCTATCGGGGGGTGTTAGTTCGGGTGGGGGACTCTGCCGCCCGTCAGAGGTATAGTTCGTAATGGAGAAACACGTCGTCTCGCTTCCAACCACACGCTTCGTACAATCTCTGGGCGGGGTTGTCGCGGGCCGTTTCGAGACTGATGCCATCGGCCTCGGTTTCGTGCGCGAGCTGTTTCGCCCGGGCTAAGAGGAGGGACGCCACCCCTTTCCGACGGGCCCTTGGCACGACATACAGGTCATACAGCACCCACCACGGCTTCATGGAGAGGGAGGCGAACGTGGGATACAATTGTGTGAAACCAAGGGCGGACCCGCCTTCTTCCGCCAAAAAGACCACACTTTCCCCCCGATTCAAGCGGTCGGTGAGGAATCGTCGAGCCCCATGGGGATCTGGCGGGCGGTGGTAGAACTCACGGTAGGCCTCGAACAGAGGAACCAGTCGCTCGATGTCCTGTGGAGTGGCCTGAACGATTCGGATCCGTTCGGTCGATGCGGTCATGTGAGGCTCAGACCAAACGGACGAGAGGTTGAACGTTCCGATGGCCCCAATCGCCTCGGGTCCGTTACGGCCTGGCGCGTTCTAGTGAGGCCTGAAGCCGGGGAGTCGCAACAGGCCCTCTCCGCGCGGGTCGATACCGACGACGGCCTCGGCACCGACCTGGATTCCTTGGCAGTGACCCATCTCGGACGGGTGCTCCGGGGTCGGAACGGGCCGGGGCATCGCTACCCCCGCTTCCGCCAGCAGGGAGGCCGGTCCATAGATCGACGCGGGGTAGGCGAAGCGAGGAGCCTGGATCGCGGTTTGGATTCCCTCGCCGCGGTCAATCATTCGCGTGAGGACCTGCACGTTGACCTGAGGCTGTATGTCGCCTCCCATCGACCCCAGGAGGATGAGCTCGGGCCCTACGGCGGCGGTGGCCATGAGAGTGTGAAAGCACCTCTTCCGGGGAGCGACGACGTTGGGGTGGCTCCGGTCGAGTGTGAGGTACGATCCCCGATCGTTGAGGTTAATGCCCGTGCCGGCGACCGTGTGTCCGGCCCCGAATCCCTGGTAGTTGCTCTGGATCACACTCAGCCCCACCTTTCCGTCGAAGACGGAGAACGCCGTTGTGTCCCGGCCGGGGAGTAGGTGGCGGGTTGGGTCGCTGTCCGGCGGGACGGGCGTCTCCCCTTCGAGCCAGTTAGTGGGAAGCGGCATGCGCTCCGGATCGCCGATACGCCGGGCCCGAAACTCGTAGGCGGGATACATCGTTTCCAGGAGGGCCGCAACGTACTCCGACTGGGGAATCGTTCCCAACGGGTACGGTTCCAATCGGGCGAGCCAGTACAGCGCGGTCGCCCCCTGACTGTTCGGCGGGGTAGTGTACACTTCGTACTCACGGTACCGCAGCCGAAGCGGCGGTGGGCGAAAGGTCCGGTAGCGGTCGAGGTCGTCGAAGCGAAGCAAGCCCCCCTTCTCGATCATGTCGTGCTCGATGATCCGGGCGAGATGCCCGTGGTAGAACCCGTGGCCCCGGTCCGAGGCCACCTCCTCGAGGGTCCGGGCCAGTTCGGGTTGGCGGAGCGTGTCCCCTTGGTGGTGGCCCTGGTAGATGGCCTGCCAATCGGAGTCCGCCCACGGCATACGTTCGATGGCGCTCGCCAAGAGGGGAGTCACCGGAACC
>Ga0187815_10001407_pt1 | contig 11339 bp, 10 predicted proteins | sample NC_S_5_FD_132962 | JGI IMG/M metagenome (GOLD analysis project Ga0187815, IMG submission 132962) | Wetland sediment microbial communities from Neuse River Estuary, North Carolina, USA - ASW-S_5 | ecosystem: Environmental > Aquatic > Freshwater > Wetlands > Sediment | place: USA: North Carolina...
ATTTCAGACACAACATCCTCCTTTCATGGTTCTCACCAAGCCGTGGGGAGGATGTTATTCCGGAACGGTCAAACCTTTTCGGGTCTCACTGGTCGAACCAGTGGCTTACCTAAAATCGAGTTATTTGGCTCTCGCCGATGTCGCTGGCCATTTGCGAAGCTATCGGGTTATTGTGAGGCCCGCTCGACGACGACCGCGGTGCCGTAGGCCAGCACTTCCGTCACGCCCTGCATGACTTCCGTCGCGTCGTAGCGCACGCCAACCACTGCATTTGCGCCCTGCTGCATGGCGTGCGTCACCATCAATTCCAGCGCCTGCTCGCGCGTTTTCTCGCACATTTCCTCGAACAAAGTGATGTTTCCGCCCACAACTGTCTGCAGCGAAGCGCCCAGCGTGCCAAAGATGCTGCGCGAGCGCACCGTCACGCCGCGAACGAGGCCGATCGTTCTTACGACGCGATACCCCGGAAGATCAAACGTGGTGGTGACCATATTCAGGTTCACGCTCAAGGTTCAGCTCCTTTCGAGTGGCTCGCGGGTTACTTCGCAACGACGGGAATTTCCAGGTTCGACGGGTGCAGCTTCGAACGGTAGATGCGCTGCGTCGTTTTGATATAGTCCGAAGCTCTTGCCTCGAAAATATTGGGAACGTATTTCTGCGGATTGCGGTCGATTACCGGGAACCAGGTGCTTTGCACTTGCACCATCATGCGATGCCCCTTCAGGAACGCGTGGCTGTTGGTATGCAGATCGATCGTGATTGGCGTGACCTGGTTCGGCACGAATGGCTCGGGCTTTTCGAAGCTGTTGCGGAAGCGGCCGCGGAAGACCTCGTCGGCAATCATCAACTCATATCCACCCATCTTGTGGTCCGGCTCGTATTTTTCGGGATAGACGTCGATCAGCTTCACGATCCAATCGCTGTCCGTCCCGGTGGTGGAGGCAAAAAGGTGAGCGACAACGTCACCCGCGATGGTCACGTCATCCGTGAGCGGCCCCGTTTGCCACGTGAACGTGTCAGGACGGTTCTCGACGAAGCGCTGGTCTTCGGTGAGCCACCAAAACCAGCGGCTCCCTTCCGAGTATGTTTCCTCGATGGGTCGATGACGATACGGAACTGGATTTGCCGGATCGGAAATATAACTGTCGAAGTCTTCACCATTCTGAGAATTTCGCGCGGCGGGGTTCTCTTCTGCGGTGGGGGAATCAAACGAAAGGCCGCCATTCGCGCGGAAATACAATTTCCGTGGTGTGACACCGTCGCGAGGAGGCCACGCGTCCCAGTTCTTCCACTGATTCGAACCCGTCTCGAATGCCTCGGCCTTGCGCAGTGGCAACGAGCCTTTGCCTTTCAACCAGTATGCAAACCAGGGCGCCTGAATCTTTTCGCGGAAATATGCTGCCGTGTCACTGCCGAAATCGACGCTGCCGAGCTTTTCGCCGCGGCCATGCGCCCACCCGCCGTGATTCCACGGACCCACGGCAAGACAGTTGTTGTGCTTCGCGTCGTGAGATTCCAGAAGTTCATAAATGCGAATGGGACCGTAGAAATCTTCCTGATCCCACCAGCCGGCAACGTTGAGATTCGGAACAGTAAGGCTAAGGTCTTTGAAATAGCGCGTGAAAGCTTCCTTGTCCCAAAACTCGTCGTAATTCGGATGCGCGACGAAATTGTTCCAGGTGGGCAGCCTGCCGTGGAGGTAAAGCGCATTGGCGTTCGAGAGAGGGCCGAGGGCGAGATACCAGTCGTAGGTATCGTAGCGCTCGAATTGAAACTGGAAATTCGTTTTGCCGGTTTCCATCCCGGCCGCGTATTCGAAGCCGTAACTGAGGCGAAACGCTCCGTTGTGGTGGAAATCGTCGCCGAGAAACATGTCGGCCGGAGAAGCTTGCTCGGAAACAGCCTTCAGCGCCGGATGCGGCTCGATCAGAGCCATCGCGGTGAGCCAACCGCCATAAGAAATCCCCGCCTCGCCGGCGCGGCCGTTGTTGTTGGGAACGTTTTTGAGCAGCCAATCGATGGTGTCGTAGGTATCGGTGCCTTCGTCAATCGAATGCGGATCAGTGCGGTCGCGCGGATCGCGTTGCATGACGAAGGTCCCTTCCGAGCCGTAGCGCCCCCGAATATCCTGGAAGACGAAGATGTAACCGTCCGGAATCATCTCGTTATAGAGATTCAGCAACCGGGAATAACCTTTCGCGTCATCGCTCAGGCCGTAAGGCGTACGCGTAAGGAAGAAAGGCAGCGGCTCCGTGGCGTGCTTCGGAACATAAATCTCCGTGTGCAACTTCACGCCGTCGCGCGCGGGAATCATCACCTCTGTTTTGCTGAATATTGCGCTGAAATCGATTGCTGCGGAGGCGCCCTCTTGCATCCGCATCCGCGCGTGAGGCCGCTGCGATGCCTTGAAGATCGGCGCGGCGGCAGCGATCACTAGAAGAACGAGGATTCCGCTTCTTCTAAGATTCATGAATGAGCTCCAGCCGAAAAAGTCCTTATCGGGAGGGCCGGAGAATATCACGGCAAGCTGGCGGAGAGGCAATTTTTGGCGGCCGGAGCAGGCAGCCACGCAGCTTGATTGTGGTAGGCCTAGCGGCGGTCGAGGGCGGGATGGCGGACGTCGCGGCCAGCAACGAAGTAAATCACGTCCTCGGCGATGTTGCAGGCGTGATCGCCAATGCGTTCCAGGTTCTTGGCCACCAGAATCAACTCGAACGCGGCAAATACCACCGCCGAGTTTTCCATCATGTAGGTCAGCAATTCGCGGAAAAGCTGGTCGCGCAGGCGGTCCACCTGATCGTCGCGTTGCAGAACGGTCTGCGCCAGTTCCTGGTCGCCACGAACGAGAGCATTCAGGCTGTCGCGCACCATCCCTTCCGCCAGTTCGCTCATGCGCGGCAGATCGACGTAGGGCTTCACTTGCGGATGACGCATGACGCGCATCGCCGACTGCGCGATGTTGACAGCCTGATCGCCGATGCGTTCGAGATCGCCGTTGATGCGGGAGACGGCCAGCAGGAAGCGCAAGTCGGCGGCCATAGGCGCCTGCAGGGCGAGCAAGCGCTGCACCCGGTCGTCGATTTCGATTTGCATCTCGTTGATGGCGTCCTCTTCGTTCAGGACCGCTTCCGCGAGATTCTCGTCCCCATCGAGCACCGCGTGAACGGATTGATGGACGGCGCGCTCAGCGAGACTCCCCATCCACAGCAGCCGCTGCTTTAGTTCTTCAAGATCGTGTTCCCAGTGGCGTTCCATGCGTCTTCCGTTCTTTAATTGAGCCTCAGCACTTTTGTCCTGCCATTCATGGCCGAGAGATTCTCAATAGCGTCCAATTTCCCATCCTCATCCGAACCGGCCCGTGATGTAAGCCTCAGTGCGCGGATCAGCCGGAGTCGTGAAGAGCTTTGGAGTGTCGTTGTACTCGATCAGCTTGCCGTCCAGCATGAACGCGGTGAAATCGCTGGCCCGAGCGGCTTGCTGCATATTGTGCGTGACGATCGCTATCGTGCAACTGTCTTTAAGCTGAAACATCAACTCCTCGATTTTGGCTGTCGTGACCGGATCGAGCGCGGAGCAAGGTTCGTCGAGAAGCAAGACTTCAGGATCGACTGCCAGTGCGCGCGCAATGCAAAGGCGCTGCTGCTGGCCGCCCGATAGCGCCAGCGCGGATTTGTGCAGGTAATCCTTCACTTCGTCCCACAAGGCTGCGCGGTGCAAGCTGTGCTCGACCAGATCGCTGAGGCGGCCTGCATGACCGTTAACGCGCAGGCCGTAGGCGACGTTGTCGTAAATCGATTTGGGGAACGGATTCGGCCGCTGAAACACCATCCCGACGCGCCGGCGCAACCCTACAACGTCCATTTTCGTGATGTCTTGCCCGTCCAGGAGGACGTTCCCGGACCATCGCGTGTTGCGGATGGTGTCATTCATGCGGTTCAGAGTGCGCAGGAAGGTTGATTTGCCGCAGCCGGAAGGACCGATTAAGGCTGTGATCCTGTTAGTTGGGATGTTCAAGTTGAGGTTAAAGACCGCCTGCTTGGGACCGTAGAAGAAATCGAGTCCCGAGATCTGAAACCGCAAAGGCATGTCCTTGCTCAAGGCACCGGAGGCAGCCTTTGCCGGAACCTTAGGCGCGAGCTTTGCGCCGATCGCGTTATTGCCTTCGGATGCTGAGACCATGTTAAACACTCCGAGCGGCTCCTCCACGGCTTAAGACGAGCCGGGTACCTATGTTGGCCATAAGAACAAGTGCGAGCAGGACGAGGCCGCCCGCCCAAGCCTGGCGGTGCCAGTCAGGATACGCGCTGATGGCGTAAGTATAAACCACCAGCGGCAGCGCGGCGGTCGGCTGCTTCCATCCTGGACTCCAGAATTGGTTTCCAAAAGCGGTAAACAACAGAGGCGCGGTTTCTCCCGCGACCCGCGCCAGGGCAAGCAGCATCCCCGTAATGATACCGCCTTTGGCCGCCGGCAGTACGACACTTGCAATGGTTCGCCATTTGCTCGCACCTAGGGCCAGCGAGGCTTCGCGCATGTTTACCGGAACTGAGCGCAGGAATTCTTCTGAGCTGCGCAGCGTGATGGGAATAGCCATAATTCCCAGGGCTATGCCGCCCGCCACAGTTGTGAAGCCCTTCATCGGCACCACCACCAACAGGTTGACGAACATCCCCATCACTATCGACGGCACACCATTCAGCAAGTCCGCGGTATACCTGACCGCAAAGCTGAATGCCTTGCCCCCGAATTCTGCCAAATAGATTCCGCCCATCAGCCCGATCGGCAATCCTATTACCGCCGCCATCAACAGCAGTTTCATGCTGCCGACGATGGCGTTGGCCATGCCGCCGCCCGTTTCTCCTACGGGCGCCGGTAATTGCGTAAAGAAATTCCAGTTCAGTGATTTGCCGCCGTTCCAGATTAAGTAGCCCAGGATCAAGAACAACACGGACACCACGGCGAGCGCCGCCACGCCGGTCAACGTCAGCATGACGACGTTGAGGGACTTTCGCCAAAGGAGACGAAACCGGTTCATGCCGGGCGCCCCCCTCCGCGCTCGGTGGTCAGAATGAGCAGACGAGCGGCTCCATTGAGGATGAAGGTGATCAGGAACAGCACGAGGCCAAGTTCGATCAGCGCGCTGAGATAGAGTCTCCCGGTAGCTTCCGAATACTGGTTGGCGAGCATGGAGGCGATGGTGTCTCCCGGGGAAAAGAGGGAGGTGCCGATCAAGGCCGCATTGCCAATCACCATGGTGACCGCCATGGTTTCGCCCAGAGCTCGCGCCAGGGACAGGAACACAGAACCCATGATGCCCGCTCGCGCATAGGGCACCACGACTTTCCAGGTGGATTCCCACCGCGTGGCTCCGAGGGCGAGCGCTGCTTCACGCTGTTCGCGTGGGACAGTCAACAACACCTCGCGAGAAACGGAAATGATAAACGGCACAACCATGATCGAAAGAACGATGCCGGCTGTGAGCAAGCCTAGGCCATAGTTCGGGCCTGCGAAGATCGGCAAGAACCCCAACGCAGATTTCAGAGCTGGCCCGATTATAGTGCGCATCAGCGGCACAACGACGAAGATGCCCAACAAGCCGTAAATCACGCTCGGCACCGCGGCCAAGAGGTCGATGAGAAAAGAAATGCTGTCCGAGATCTTTCGCGGAGCCAATTCCGCAAGGAATATCGCGGCGGCCAAACCCAGCGGGATGGCGATGATTAGAGCGATCGCCGAGGTGACCAGGGTGCCGTAAATGAATGGCAAGGCTCCGAAATGTTCGAATACCGGATCCCACACCCGCGAAAACCAAAAATGCCAGCCGAACGTTTTTCGCGAGTAGGCCGAACTGATCCACAGCTGATACACCAGCAGAGAGGTGATGAGGATGATGGAAGCGGCAAAGATGAGTGTGACGGTGTGCGCGACTGCGTCACCTTCCGCTAACCGGCGCAGCAGCGTGCGCCCAGCCCAAGGAGAGGGCGCACGCTCAACGGCAGTGGCATGGGAACCCATCCGTCACTGAATTTGAGAGATTTGCTTTTCTTCGATGGCAACCACGGCCTTCGGCAAGCGGGCATAATCGAGCGCTTCCACTTGACTTTGGCCCGTGGTCAGCATCCAGTGCAGGAAGGTCTTGATATTGTCCCGCTTGGCTGAATCGGAGATTTTCACGGGAATCAACAAGTACGTAAAGCTGCAAATAGGATAAGCGGTTGCTCCCGGGGCGTCCGTGATGGAGACTCGAAGATCCTGCGCCATTTTGGCGGCAACGCCGCTGGCCGCTTCGGTCACGCTTGCCAGGCTGGCCTTGACGAACTTGCCCGACGAGTTTTGGACCAATCCGTAGCCCATGTGATTCTGGATCGCGTAGATCAGTTCCACGTATCCAATCGAGTTCGGCGTCTGTTGAACCAAGCCGGTAACGCCCTCGTTACCTTTCCCGCCCAGCCCAACCGGCCAGTTGACCGACGTGTTGCTTCCCACCCGACTCTTCCATTCCGGGCTGATCTTCGAAAGATAGTCCGTCCAAACGAAAGTGGTTCCGCTGCCATCCGAGCGGTGCATTACGACGATGTCGTTAGCCGGCAGGTTGACGCCCGCGTTTGCCGAGGTGATTTCCGGGTCATTCCACTTGTTGATCGTACCCAGATAGATGCCTGCGATAGCTTTGGGTGTGAACTTTAGCTCGGCTTGCACGCCGGGGATGTTGTAGGTGGGGACCACTGCCCCCAGAACTGTCGGGAACTGGAGAATCTTAAAGCTGAATTGGCCAAGCAGGTCATCCTTTAAGGGCATGTCCGATGCGCCAAAATCAACCGTACCACTCTTGAGCTGTTGGATCCCGCCGCCGGAACCAATGCTCTGGTAGTTGATTTGCACACTCGGGTGTTCCGTATGGTAAACGTTAAACCACTTCGAATAAATGGGATACGGGAACGTTGCGCCAGCGGCGTTCAGGAGCACCGTCGAGTCCGCCCCCAAGGTCACCGCCAGTCCAAGCAGCAAGCACACTAACACTACGGTCTTTTTTGTGTTCATCTTTCTCTCCCAGCGGGATTCTTTTGCTGAATTATTACAGTTGTGTTACATCGAAAAGAATTCGATGTGAATTCCCACATTCGTCTGCTCCAGGAAAATGGGAGAGGCGCGGTCTCGGGGGTTCGATTACCGCGCCTCTGCGGAGGCGAATTGCGGTGCTTCGCAGTACATCCGAGATCTGCCGTGACGCAGGGTCGTCGGATGGCTTAACCCTAACGGCCCAACTTGAATCGCGTGTGACAGCAGTTTGAAATTCAGGCGACTACGCTACTTTCCGGCGGCTCTCGTCTCCAGCAGTTGCCCTTCCACTTGCTTCGCTCGCCCGTGCCGAACTTCTAGCCCGCGAACCCAGAACAGCACGTCTTCGGCGATATTCGTGGCATGGTCCGCAATCCGTTCCAGGTGCCGCGACGCCAGTACAAAGTGCATGTTCGGCGCAACGAGAGACGGATTTTGATTCATTCCGGCTAGCAGCCCTTCGAAAATCCGGTCGCGATATTGGTCCACCACGTCATCGCTCTCGAGCACTTGAGTGGCTAATTCCACATTCTGATAGATCAGGGCGCCCAGGCACTTCGAAACCATGGCGCGAACGGCGTTGATCATGGGCTCCAATTCGGGAGGCGTTTGCAGTTCGCCCATGCCTGCGAGGGAAACGGCGCGTTCGCTAACGTTCACGGCCAGGTCGCCCATGCGCTCGAGATCGTTGTTGATTTTCAAAGCCGCAACGATCAGGCGCACTTCCGTGTCCTGCAGGCCGCCTTGGCGAAGCATGCGTATAGCGTGCTCGTCAATCACCATTTCCATTTCGTTGACGCGAGGCTCAGTCAGGAATACCTCGCTGGCAAACCGCTCGTTCCTCTCCAACAAAGCCCAAAGCGCCCGGTTCAGCGACGCTTCCACCGTTCGCGCTTGCGAGACAAGGTAATTCACCAAGGCATTTTGCAAAACTGCATCAGAGCCGGTCTTCGCGGATACCAAGTCATTTTCTCCTTGCGCGGCAACGCCTGATTCTTTTCCCGCAGATTGAACGTACGCACTGGAGCTGACAATTGGGTAAACAAGTCGTGAACAATCAAAGACTCGAAACCGAACTCAAGACGTCAGCGGCACCGAGAAAGTGAACTTCGACCCAAGCCCAATCTCGCTTTCCACCCAGATTCGCCCTCCGTGTGCTTCCACGATGTGCTTGGCGATGGAGAGGCCCAACCCAGTGCCGCCCACCTCGCGGGAACGCGCCGCATCTATGCGGTAAAAACGCTCGAATATGCGCTCTTGGTCCACCACCGGGATGCCAATCCCCGTGTCCGAAACGCTTATCAGCGCGGCGCCGCTGAGCAGGCTTGCGCTGACATCGATCTTGCCGCCTGCCGGGGTATATTGAACCGCGTTGTCCAGTAAATTCTGCAGCACCTCGTGAAGCAGTCCGCTGTCTCCCCGGATAGGCGGTAACGCGGTGGGAATTTCGATATTCAGCGCGATCTGCTTCTGTGCGGCTTTCAAAAAAGCGGTTTCCGCGCAACCCTCCACCAGATCAGCGATGTTCACAGGTGAGAATTGCAGTTCCATCTTGCCGGCCTCGATGCGGGCGAGTTTCAGGAGGTCGTCAGTCAGGCGTCCGAGGCGGGCCGCGTGCTCGCGAATGATTTCGAGGAATCGCCGGTTGTTCTTGGGATCGTCGAGCGCGCCGCCCAAAAGTGTTTCGGCGAAGCCTTGAATCGCGGTGAGTGGAGTCTTGAACTCGTGCGACACATTCGCAACGAAATCCTGGCGTACGCGTTCGAGGCGCCGGAGTTCCGTCACATCATGTAAGACAACCACCGCTCCGGACGCCTTCCCTCCGTCTGTCATATTTTCCGCAGCGGCCTTCCCCGGGGAGCTAGATTCAAGGGCCTTCACGGGAGACGCCGTGACCGAGAAGCTCCGTTGCTGGACGAACCCCATTACGATATCGGTTTGCAATCCTTCCCCTCCTTGCAGCGCCTTGCGGATGACGCCCAGCAGTTCGGAATTGCGAACCACCTCGATGACTCGGCGGCCTTCGCCGCCCTCGATTTTCAGATTCAGAATGTCTGCGAACGCCCGGTTATAGAAAACGAGCCGCTCCTGCGCGTCCACCACAGCTACGCCTTCGGCCATGCTCCGCAGGATGGCACTGGAACGATTCCGCTCGCCGCTCAACGACTGAATCGTCGCGTCCAGCCGCGCAGCCGTTTCATTCAGCGCGTCGGCGAGCCCGGCCAATTCGTCGCGCGGGCCGCGAAAGGGCAATGGACGGAAATCGCCGCGGGCCACTCGCCGGGAGAACTCCTCGAGTTGCTCCACGCGGCTGGCCAGCATCCTGGAGAAAGCGAAGGAGACGATCGCCCCGGCGATGAGGATCACGACCGAGACCGCGAGCAATCGCTCGTGAAGTTCGAAGAGCGAAAGTTCAATCTCCGCGAGAGGAACGGCCATGCGAACCACCAGGGGGGCCCCGCCCGGCGGTTGATAGCGGACGGCGCGAAAAACCATTTCGCGCTTCACCGTGACGCTGTAGCGGACCGATATTCCTTGCCCCTGCGTGAGAGCTTGCAGCACCTCCGGGTCCCGAGCACTCCGCGTCGTTGCTTCCGGCTTCAGCGCGGAGTCCGCGAGCACAGCTCCAGAGGCATCGTACAGAGTTACGCGAGCGCCACTCCCTGCCATGCGTTGGGTCCAGGACTGAAGCTCGGCCGGATTGGGATTGGGAGGTTGGGCGAGAGCGATTTTCAGCAGCGCGCCGAGCTCATTGTCGGCGGCACGAAGATCGTCGCGCTGCAGCACACGCGCGGAATATAGGTCGACCGCAAACACGACGCCCAGCAGCAGGGCGAGGTAGGTCAATCCGAGCTTCCAAAAAAGCTTAGCTCGCACGAGTTTCGAACAGGTAACCAGCGCCCCGAATTGTCTTCATGTACGCGGGGTGTTGCGGATCCATTTCGATCTTTTCTCGCAAACGGCGCACGTACACGTCCACGCTGCGCGGCGTGACGAACCGCTCCGTTCCCCACACCGCATCCAGCAGTTGATCGCGCGTAAACACTCGGTTGGGCCGCGACGCCAGAAAATAAAGCAGACGGAATTCCAGCGTGCTCATGGCCACCGACTTGCCCCCGCGTGTGACCCGGTACGCAGAGGGATCGATACGCAATGCGCCGACCTCGACTGCCTTCTCAGAAGGCGCGGCGGGCTCAGATCGCCGGAGCAGCGCTTTCACGCGCGCTACAAGTTCGCGCGGGCTGAAAGGTTTCGTGACGTAATCGTCCGCTCCCAGCTCCAATCCCACAACCCGGTCAGCCTCCTCGCCCTTCGCGGTGAGGATCAGGACCGGTAAACGATTCAGGCTCACGTCCTTTCGAATTTCCTTACAGATCTCCAGCCCCGAGATCTTCGGCAGCATGAGATCCAGGATGAGCAAGTCGGGAGGAGTTTTGCGAACCTGCGCAAGGCCGGTAGCTCCATCACCCGTGCTGGTGATTTGGTAGCCGTCCTTTTCTAGGTTGTATCGCACCAACTCGACGATGTCTTTGTCGTCTTCGATGACAAGGATGCGCTTCATAGGTTGTTTCTTGTTTTGCCGATCACACCATACGGGAAAACACACCCTCGAAGCAAGATGCTGCGCAAGGCCGGGGCGTCTTGTAACGGAATATTTACCGGCGTTTCACATCGGTGCGTTTCGGCCCTCCTGGAACATTCCTACCTCGCGTTTCCCTTATCCACGAATCGATCATCTCCAATTCATTGAAGCAGCAAGCCTTTACAGCTCCCGCCCTCGCGGCTTTGGCCTTCTTGCTGCTCCATCGCGTCCTGATGAACGGGGGACAGGTCTCCCCGGCCCTGACGGACAGGGAGGACATGGAGGATTTGATGGAATTCTGCGCAAGACGAAAGCTGGACATTAACAGGCGCAGTTTGGAGTCGCGAGATTTTGAAGCGGGGCTTCGTCGCAAGATTGTGGGGCAGGACGAAGCGGTGCAGGCGGTGGTGGACCTCTACCAGGTGTTTCGCGCGGGGCTTAACTCGCCCGGACGCCCGGTCGGCAACCTGCTGTTCCTGGGGCCAACCGGCGCGGGCAAAACGCGCGTGGTCGAAGCGACGGCGGAGGTGCTGTTCGGCGATCCGCGCGCCGTCATCAAGGTCGACTGCGCCGAATTCCAGCATTCGCACGAAATTGCCAAGCTGATTGGCTCGCCGCCCGGATATTTGGGTCACCGTGAAACGCATCCGCTGATCACGCAGGAAGCGCTCGCGCAGTATCACACCGACAAACTGAA
>Ga0187815_10001408_pt1 | contig 11336 bp, 7 predicted proteins | sample NC_S_5_FD_132962 | JGI IMG/M metagenome (GOLD analysis project Ga0187815, IMG submission 132962) | Wetland sediment microbial communities from Neuse River Estuary, North Carolina, USA - ASW-S_5 | ecosystem: Environmental > Aquatic > Freshwater > Wetlands > Sediment | place: USA: North Carolina...
GCGCTGCTCGCGATAACTTTCCTTCGCCGATTCGATTCCGCCTGATTTGATCAGCGCGACGCGCCTTGCTTCCTCCGCGCTCATGCCGCAGCGGACGTTGTCTTCAATCTGCATCCGCAGATGGCCCTCCAGCTCGGCGTCCAACTCCCGGTCTTGTCGTTTCTTCCCGAACAATCCGCCGATTCGCGACAACCAGGCCCGTGGTGTTTTCATGGCACCCTCACTCGTACCGCAGCGCGGTCATGGGATCGACACGCATGGCTCGCCGCGCCGGCACGTAGCACGCTACTAACCCGACCAGGATCAAAATGGCCGGAGCCAGCGCAAGCACCCATGCACTCTGCACGTGAAACCCCTGAAAGCTGCCGGCGATCAATTTCGGCAGCGCCGGAGACGCCAGGAATCCCATGGCCGTCCCGATTCCCACAAGCAACATGCCATTGCGAATCACCAGCCCATGGATTTGACGCGGCTCCGAACCCAGCGCGAGCCGGATGCCCATCTCGTGCGTTCGCTGGCCTACCAAATAGGACAAAACGCCGAAAACTCCGATCGCGGCCATCACTAACGCAAGGAACGCGAATCCGCCCATCATTTCCGCCATGAGGCTGTCGCCACTAGCAGAATCGGCGATGACGCGGTCCATTGTTCGCACCTCGGTGACGGCTTGGTCGGGGTCGACAGCCCACGCGGCGCCCCGAAGCGAATCGCCAGCGTTCGCTGGGTCCGTCCGAGTTCGCACAACAACCCTCGTCAGGTCGCTCGGCTCCTGCGCGAACGGAACAAAAATCTCAGCACGAGGTTCCGGTTGCGAGAGAAACTCTGGAACGTTTCCCACGACACCGACGATTTCGCTCCATTGTTTTCGTCCGTCGAGGTGGACATGATGTCTAATCGGATTTTCGCCGGCGAAGAAATGCTTCGCGAACGCTTGATTGATAATGACGACCAACGGGGCGTCCGCGGCATCCGAGCTCGTGAATTCGCGTCCCTGCAGCAACGGGATCTGCGTGGTCGCAAAATAGCCTGGACTAACCGCGAAATAGCCACTTCCCGGCTCGTCCTTCGGCTTCGCTACCGGGTGTCCTTCAACTGTGAAGTGCGTATCTCCCGGAAAGTTGAACGGAAGGTCAGTCGATAACGCAGCGGAATGCGCTTCAGGCAAGCTTGTGGCGCGTTGCAACACGGCCTCGAAAAACTGCCTTTGGCTCTGTGGCGTTGAATACTTAGGCCCGCTCAGCCAGATGGAGGCCGTCAACAGATTATGCGGGTTGAAGCCGGCCGCGACGCGAATCTCGGCGATAAATGCCTCGACGAATAGTCCCGCCCCTACCAACAAAAACAGGGATAACGCGAGTTGCCCCACCACCAGCAATCGCTGCAGCCGGTTTCGGCTTGGCCCGGCCGTCGAGCCGCGGCTGCCTTCATTCAGCCGGTCTCCCGCATCGCGTCGCGCGACCTGAATGGCAGGCACGAGACCGAAAAGTACGGCGGTCAACACGGAAATGAAGAGCGTGAAGATGAGCACGCGGTCATCAACCGTCACCTCTTTGGCCATGGCGACCGCGTATTCGTTCCAGTTGAACTGCATTCGCAGCAAGCGCACGCCCGAGAACGCAACCAGCGCTCCTATCGCTCCACCCGCAACCGACAGAAGCAGGCACTCGGTCAGAAGCTGCCGTGCGAGCCGTGTGCGGCCGGCTCCGAGCGCCCGTCGAATCGAGAATTCCCGCTGCCGCGCCGAATTGCGCGCCAGCAGCAGGTTTGCGAGATTCGTGCACGCAATGAGCAGCACGAATAGGACCGCCGCGGCCAACGTCACCGTCGCCGGCGCGTCGTTCGCCAGCGCAACCTGGAAATGCTGCAGCGTCATCACATTCGCGCCCCAACCGTCATTCGTGTCCTTGTGCGCTTGCGCGATTCGCTGCGCGATGCCTTCCAGTTCCGCCCTAGCTTGCGACACTTCCACGCCGGGCTTTAGCCGGGCAACTACATTCAGCGATCGCGACGATCGTGAGCCGGGCTTCAGCTCATCCGGCGCAAACGCGAGTGGAACCCACAGCTTGGCCGGAAATGACGGCAGCCGAAACGTGCTGGGCATCACACCGACAACCGTGTAGCTGTTGCCATTGATTTTGATTGTTCGCCCGAGCACGTTCGGATCGCGGCCGAAGCGCTCCTGCCATAGGTCCGCGCTTAGGACCACGACCTGATTGTGACCTGGTTGCTCCTCCTCGGGCAGAAATGCTCGCCCCCAAATGGGCGCAACCCCAAGAACATCAAAATAGTCCGCCGATACCCGGCCGCCCGCCGCTCGTTCTGGCGCTGTGTCTCCGCTGACCGTGAACGCTTCGTAGTCAGCCGCGGCCATACCCTGGTCTGACGTGCTTTGGGCGCGCCAATCCAGAAAATCGAGCGGTGAAACATCGCTGAGTTGAGGCAACCAAACGCCCTTCGCGGGATTAACACTGGTGAGAGCGACGACGTGATCCGGATCGCGCACGGGCGGCTTGCGCAGCAACAGCCCGTTCACGACGCTGAATACTGTCGTGTTCACTCCAATCGCCAGCGCCAGCGTCGTGATTGCCACGAGCGTCACGCCGAGGTTTTTGCCAAGCATCCGCAACCCGAAACGAATGTCTTGCAGCGTCGTTTCGATTAGCGGCAGGCCGCGGCGTTCGCGGTAACTTTCCTTCGCGGATTCGATTCCGCCCGATTGAATGAGCGCCGCGCGCCTCGCCTCTTCGGCGCTCATGCCGCGACGCACGTTCTCCTCGATCTGCATCCGCAGATGGCTCTCGAACTCCGCCTCTAACTCCTGATCGCGGTGACGCTTGCCGAACAGCCCGCCCACTCGCGCCACGAATCCTCGAATGCGGCTCATCGAATCTTCCTCCCACCGCAGCCCGCGTTGCACCTCGTTATCACCAATCACTACTCACCAATCACCACTCACGCCGGGCTTTTCTAGCCACCAGCCACTAGCCACTATTTTCGTCACTTGTCATCCGCTACAGGCGCCAAGAACCGCGCGATAATGGCGGTCGTTTGTTCCCAGTCTCGAGCTTCTCTTTCGAGTTGCTTCCGCCCGGCGCGGGTCAGCTTGTAGTACTTCGCCTTGCGATTGTTGTCGGAAAAGCCCCACTCGGAAGAGATGTAGCCCTCCTGCTCCAGCTTGAGCAGGGCGGGGTACAATGTGCCGTAATTCACCGCCAGCAAATCGCCGCTGGTCTGCTCGATCCGCCGCGCGATTCCATAACCGTGCTGCGACCCCATGGCCTGCAGCGTTTTCAGGATCATCAGCGCCAGCGTGCCCTGCCAGACATCTTTCTTCTCGCCCATGATTGCTCCTATGGCTTACCAATACCAAGTACGCGCAGCATGGCACAATGTCCTATGGGAAAGCAATAGAAAAAACAGGGGGACGAAAGTCAGCGCCCGGCCTTTGTCAAGAAGGAGTCGCTCCAGGAAACTTGCCAAGGAGGTTCAGCAGGGACGAACAGAGCTTCTCGATTCCCCCGCGCTAACTGACGTGCAGGGAGCGTCGGCTGGACGGCGAGCCAAGTTCCTCGATCGGAGGGAATGATGCCGGCGCGGTGAGCACCAGATCCGACGGCTGCGTGCCCGTATGAATGGCTTGCACGAGCGTCTCGATGGCAACCGTGGTGTTCGGCGGAACGATAACCGTCACGGCCAGCAGTCCGCTGCGCACGAATGCCTGGCCCGTCTTCGGGAGGCCGTCCACGCCGGAGTAGGGAAGGCTGAGCCACTTCTCGCGCACTTCCGGATCAGCGTGCTCCTGAAACGCTTTACGCGCGCCCATGGCCATATCATCGTTTTGCGCCGCGACCATATCGATGGGCGTCTTCTTCGAGGTGGACAACTGCATCCACGAGCAGATCGCCTTGTACGCGCTCTCTTCCGTCCAATTCCCTTTGAAATTGATTAGCTTGACGTTCGCTGGCTTCGTCTGGTCCATCCCGATCGTCCGATACCGCCCCGCCGCGGTGGTCGATGGTCCTTGTATGTACAGCGCTGTACCGCCCTTCGGCACCAGCGCCGCGATTTGCTGCCCTTGGATTCGCCCGATTTCGAGGTGATTGGAGCTGACCGACAGGATCGGGACCTTGCTGATCCGCCGCAATTCGGTGACGTAATCCGCTTCCCGATTCAGCACGCACCACGCAATTCCCGCCGTCGCCGCGGCTCGCGCTACGTGCGGCAGCGCCGTTCCGCCTACCGGTTCAACCACGATCGCATCCGGGTGGTTGCCGGAACCTTGAATGACCGCAAGCAATTGCTGGCTTTGGTTGATCGCGTCGTTTCCCGCGTAAATGATCTGCACGGATGCGCCCAGCCGTCGAGCGACATCTTCCGCCGCATTCGCTTGTTCGACCTGATAATCGTTTTCGTTCGTGATCAGCGCAACCAGGAAATTCAGTTTTTTCATCGCCCGACCCCGGTTCCGAGTCAGTTCTCTTCACATCCACCGGCAGCACGTTTTCACAACTCTTGCACGCGCCTTCGACCACGCCGCAGCCGGGTGCACAACCTACCAAATACGCCATATTAACGTTACATTACAAGGAGTTAACGGAAGGGGCATCGTAAACTGCATGCGATGTGTCTATTCGGCACATCCGGCCGGTCTACTGTGCAGCACCATCACTTCAAGGAAACGTTTTCGCAGGCGAGTCCGCTCGCGCGGAATACGTCAGGGCCGCTCGCTATTCTTCCCGCAGCGCTATCACCGGGTCCACGCGCATCGCACGCCGCGCAGGAACGTAGCACGCCGCGAGTGCGACGAACGCAAAGAGAAGTGCAACTCCGCCCAGCGTGAGCGGATCGGTCGCGCTCACGCCATACAGCAAGCTCGACAGCAGCCGCGTAAGCGCAAAAGCCGCCACAATCCCGCCGGTCACGCCCGCCAGCGTCAGCGACATTCCTTCACGCACGACCATCTTCAGCACGTCGCGGCGTTGAGCACCCAATGCAATGCGAATCCCGATTTCCCTCGTTCGCTGGCCTACAAAGAACGCAATCACGCCATAAATCCCGACCGCTCCGAGGATGAAAGCGATCCCCGAGAAGGCGACGAACAGCGAAGTAATGGACCGCGGCGCGGCAGTCGACTCCGAAACGACGGCCGCCATCGTTTTCACTTCGCTCACGGGTGATTCTTGATTCAGGCGCGAGACAATTTCGCGAACCGGTTCCGTCATGCGCGACTCGCTCGTGTTGGTGCGCGCCGCCAGAGTCATTTCGGCAGGCATGCGGTGGTTTTCCGAACTGGCCATTGGCCCGTAGGGCAAGTAAATCGTTCCGTCCATCCACGGCGGCACGCTTCGTTCCAGGTTGTAACCAAGAACGTCTCCCACAACGCCCACCACCATGCACCATTCCGAGCGGTCCGCCAGCCGGATATGCTTTCCGACCGCATCTTCATTGGGCCAAAACCGCCCCGCAGTTGCCGCGCTCAGGATCGCCACAGGTGGCTTCCCGGTACCATCCGCTTCCGTGAACTCGCGGCCGCGCAGCAAAGGAATCCTCATGAGCTGAAAATAGTCCGCCGACACAACGTTTTCCCAAACGAGCGGCAAAACCGGCAAGGACTCGCGTTCGCCCTCCAAGTGGATGGCCCGCTTGTTGACCCGCCCGCTCAGCGGCACCGTGTTGATTACCGCTGCTTCGCTCACGCCCGGCAACGCGCGCACGTGATTCACCACCTCGCGATAAAACTCCACACAGCGTTCCGCGTTGTCGCAGAACGATTCATTCGGCGTGATCCGCGCGGTGACCAAGTGCTCCGTGCGAAACCCTGGATTGACGTGCGACAGCGCCCACAGGCTGCGGATCAGCAATCCTGCTGCGCTCACCAGCACCACCGCCAGTCCAATTTCACCCAGCACTAGCGCGCGTCGCGCCCGCCGGCTTCCCGAAGCGACTCCGCGCCCGCCGGATTTAAGTGACTCCGTTAAATCCGTTCGCGACGCCTGCAGCGCAGGTACCACGCCGGAAATCACCCCCGCCACAATCGCCAACGCCGCCGTGAATGCGAGCACGCGCCAGTCGATCGCGATGTCTGCCAGGTTCGGTGTGTCGGCGGGAAAGGACGTCTTTAGGATCGCGAGCCCCCCAGCGGCCAGCGCGACGCCCAGCGCACCTCCCGCCAACGCCATCACCACGCTTTCCGTGATCAATTGGCGGATGATCCTCCACCGCCCCGCGCCCAGGGAAGTGCGGATCGCTATTTCCTTTGCGCGTGTTGACGCCCGCGAAAGCGCCAGGTTGGCTACATTCGCGCACGCAATCAGCAACACAAGCACGACAGCCCCAAATAGAATCAGCAGGCGCGCACGAAGATCGCCCACGAGCACGCGTTGCAGCGGTACGACCGCGAGGCCCCTGTTCCAGTCCGCCGGCATCGGCCACGGAAACATCGTCCTCACATGAGCCTGAAAGAGAGGAATTTCCGCGTTCGCTTGCTCGATCGTGGAGCCCGGCCTCAGTCTCCCGATCACGGGCATGTAATCGTCAGCCCAATAGCTGGTGGCGTTGCGCGGATCGATGCCCAGCGGAATCCACACGTCCGTCGATGGAGAAGGAAAGCGAAAGTCCGCCGGCATCACGCCCACAATTTGGCGCGGAACGCCTTCGAGTTCGATCACGTGCCCGATAATGGAAGCGTCGCCGCCAAATCGCTGCTGCCACAGCCGATGACTCAAGATGACGTACGCGTCGCGGCCCGCTTCGTCCTGCCCGCGCGAGAACGTCCCGCCCAATTCCGCTCGCGCTCCTAGCACGGCGAAAAATTCCGCAGAAACGAGCGTGCCGCTCAGCCGTAGCGGCTCGCCTGTGCCCGTTAAATTGAACTCGTGGCCGTCGGCATAAGCGGCCACGTCCATCGTGCGGACCTCTTGCCGCATGGCGGCGAGCCCGCCCCTCGGGTAAGCGCCATTTGCAATTCCCACCAGCCGACCCGGATCGCGGAAGGGAAGCGGCCGCAACAAAACTCCGTTCACCACGCTGAAGATCGCCGTGTTCGCGCCAATGCCGAGGGCCAGCGTCAGTACCGCGACGGTAGTGAATCCGGGATTCTTGCGCAGCATGCGCAACCCGTAGCGCACATCCTGCAGCAATGTTTCGAGGAAATACCCCCGCCGCGCCTCGTGAACTTCTTCTTTCACTTGATCCATCCCACCAAACTCCATTCGCGCGCGTCGCCGCGCTTCTTCCGGCCTCATGCCTTCCGCGACGTAGTCGGCGATTTGCTGTTCGATGTGAAACCGCAACTCCGCATCAAGCCGCTTCTCATCCCGCGATTTGTCCTTTACTTGCCTTCGCCAGTTCATTGACTCTTCCCTCGAATCCCGCCGTAATCAGCGCTGATGCCCCCGATCGTCTTGGTTTCTTTACTCTTCCGGCCTGATCGGCAATCGCATCTTCCTCGTCGCTCGTTTTTTTCTAGCCACTAGCCACTCGCCACTCGCCACTGCTTTTCTCCCCACGAGTTACGAGTCACGAATTACGAGTCACGCACCTATTCGTGCCGCAGCGCCACCATCGGATCCACTCGCATCGCCCGTCGCACCGGCACGTAGCAGGCCAGCAGCGCGACGCACGTCAACAGAAGCGACACCGCCGAATACGTCAGCGGGTCCGTCGGAGCGACTCCGACGAGAAAATCGCCGACTAGCCGTCCAACCCCCATCGCTGCCGCAATCCCTAGCGCCAACCCGATGCCGACAATCACGACCCCTTGCCGGCAAATCATCCACAGAATATTATTTCGCTGCGCGCCCAGCGCCATCCGTACCCCAATTTCCTGCGTTCGCCGGCCTACCGCATACGCCATGACGCCGTAAACCCCGATCATCGCAAGCGTCAGTCCCAGCAGCCCAAGAGCCGCCGTGATTTCCGCGCCCAGGTCGAACAGCAACAATCCGTCCGGGCTGTTCCTAACCGCGTCAGCCATAGTGCGCACCACGAGGACAGGCACAGTTGGCGCTAATCCCCGGACTATCGCCAAAACCTCCGGCGCAATCGCCTGCGGTGGACCCGCCGTGCGAATCTGCAACGTTTCCGATGAGGTGTAGTCCTGCGAGAGCGGAACGTAGAACGCGGGGCCGTACGGCGAAAACGTGTCCTCCGTCCTGCTGTTCTTCACCACACCGACGACTTCGAGCGCGTGTTGTGCATCGCCGTTGCGCTTGAAGCTGCGGCCGATAGGATTGGCGCCGTGCCAGAAGCGCTCGGCCATCGCTTCGTTGATCAGCGCCACGCGCGGCGATGATTCCGCGTCCGAATCAGAAAAACTGTGGCCCTGAAGAACCTCGATTTTCATGGTTCTGAAATAATCCGGGGACACCGCATTATAGTCAGCGTGCAACTCTTCGCCGCGTTGCGGCACGTATCCTGGAATCGTAATGTCATCGGAGGAGAAATTATCGAGCGGCACCGCCATCGCTACACTCGCCCACTGCACTCCGGGAAGTGCGCGAACCCGATCAAGCAGTTGTCGGTAAAATTCCACGCCTTGCGCCTGGGTGTACCCGATTTCCCCAGGGTCGAGGGTTACGTTCAGAACGTCCTGCGCGTCGAAACCGAGATCCTCGTGTTGAGCGCCCCTGAGGTTGCGCACGAAGAGTCCCGCCACGACCAGCAGCGCGAGCGAGCCGCCCACTTGTGCCGCAACCAGCGCTGTGCGCGTTCGCTGACTCCGCCCCGTCGAGGTGCGGCCGCCCTCATGCAAGACGTCGCTTAGGTCTGCGCTCGACGCGCGCAGCGCCGGAACAATTCCTGCGACTGCGGCAGCGAGGATGGCGACCGCCACCGCGAAAATAAACACGCGGCCGTTGAACGGAAACTCGAAGACCACGGGAAATGCGCTGGCTGAAACCAACGCGACGGAACTGACCGCCCGAAGCGCCAGCGTGCCCGCAATCATTCCGGCTCCTGCTCCCGCCAGTCCCAGCAGAATGGTTTCGCTCAGCAGTTGCCGAATGAGGCGCGAACGGCTTCCTCCCAGCGCCGCTCGCACCGCCATTTCGCGCTGTCTCCCGGCTGCGCGCACCAGCGAAAGGTTGGCCACGTTGATGCACGCGAGGGCCAGCACAAGCCCGGCCAACGTCAGAAACAATGCAGCCAGCGGCGGGAAGGGATTCGGTCCATCTACGAGGCCCGGCGGTTTCAAGAACCTTGCCTGCAACGTCCCAACTCCTGTTCGCTGATATTCCTTCCCGATGCGCTGACCAACTGCGGCGAGAGCAGCATTCGCCCGCTCGATTTTCACGTTGTGCCGCAGTCGCGCGACGACCAGCAAGTCGCGTGTCTTGGGATCCGTCAGGAACGCGCCGTTTCCTCCCGTTTCAACCGTCATCATGCCAAGCGGTAGATACGCTTCCATCTCCACGATGGGAGTTGGTCCCAGAAAACCCTTTGGCCCTATGCCCACGATCGTCACCGCATGCCCGTTTATGAGGGCCACCTTGTTTAGGATCGTCCGATCTCCATGAAATCGCGCGCGCCAATACCGATAACTGAGCACTGCCACCGGATCTGCGCCAGGCACTTGCCCCTCGGACGTCAGAATGAAGCGGCCAAGATATGGTCGTATTCCCAGCATTTGGAAGAAATTTCCGCTGACGAACAGCGTCTGCACAGGCCGCGTTATGCCGTCCGCGGTCAGGCCGTCCGCTCGGGCCGTCGGTCCTGCGAACCCGCCCATGATCATTGCGGCTGTTTCTGAAAACACGGCGCTCGTTTGTTCGCTGACCTCGTGAAATTCGGCAACCGAAAAGGACGGATCGAAATGCGTGGCGTCGCGCGGGAACGCCAGGAACGTCACCGCGTGGGGATTGTGAATCGGAAGCGGACGCAAGATCAGCGTATCGATCATGCTGAACACAGCCATTGTCGCGCCAATCCCCAGTGCCAAGGTGAGGACCGCCACGATCGTGAATCCCAGATCCTTGCGCAGCATGCGCAAGCCATAGCGCACATCCTGCAGCAGCGTTTCCAAGAAATATCCTCGGTGTGCTTCGTGAACTTCTTCCTTCACTTGATCCATTCCGCCAAATTCCATGCGCGCGCGCCGTCGCGCTTCCTCCCGCGTCATTCCTTGGGCGATGTAGTCGGCAATTTGCTGCTCGACATGGAATCGCAGCTCCGCGTCAAGCTGCTTCTCCGCTCGCGCCTTGCGCATCAAACGCATCCACCATCGCATGGCACACTCCTACTCTGCAGTCCGCAAAATCAGGGCCACTGCGTCGGTCAGCTTCTCCCAAGTCTGCATCTCGGTCTCGAGCTGCTTCCGTCCTTTCGGCGTCAACGAATAAAATTTCGCCTCGCGTCCCGTTTCTGTGTCTTTCCAGTCGGCCTTGAGCCAGCCGCGCTCCTCCAGCCGGTGGAGGGCGGGGTAGAGCGACCCCTGCTGCAGTTGAAAAAATTCCTTCGAAATTTGGCGGATGCGCTGCGCGATCGCGTAACCGTGAATTGGCCCCAGGGCGACCACCTTCAGGATCAGCATGTCCAGCGTGCCCTTCAGAAACTCGGATCGGTCTTCATTCATGCGTTACACCTCGAATATCGACACGTAGACATTCTACATATCAACGTCGGCGGAAAGTCAAGCAGAATTTCTGGGGCCTAGCGCTGGGCCCGTCGCCGAGGAACAGGATTCGTGGATCAGACTGTGGCGCGGGCGTCTGGCCCGCGGGTCTTGAGCAGTTTGAGGCGCGCTGCGGTCTTCAGTGCAGCAGGTCCCATTTCAGGAAGGTTCTTGCAGAGCGCGCTCCGCCTCGGCGACCGTAGCATAAGTATCGAACAGCGGCGCTACGCCGGTGAGTTGCAGCACGTTTTGCACGCGATGAGCGAGCCCCACGAGCGCTAGCCTTCGACCGGATTTGTTGCACGTCACGAACGCGCGCACCAGCGCACCCACCGCCATCGAATCTACCGACGGCGCGCCCGTTAAATCGAGAATCAAACATGGCGCACTCACCCGCTTCACCGCATCCTGAAACGCGTCCGATGTTGACGACGTGATCGATCCCGTCACCTCCAGAATCTGAACCCTCTCATCGGCGCCCGCGCGTTCTTTCACCTGAAATGTTTCGGTGGGCATGCGCCGCATTCTAGCGAAACTCGCCTCCGCGAACAAACAATTCCACATGAACTCCATGAACTCGCCCGCTGACGGACGATTCATTCGTCCTTTTCTCGCCTGTCCCGCCGGTCAGGTCTGTACCCGAAACAACAACCTACACCAGCGGAGGATTGCCTCCAGTCGAATCATCCGCATACAGTTCACAGTAAGCCAGCTTCGCCGCGATGTA
>Ga0187815_10001409_pt1 | contig 11336 bp, 11 predicted proteins | sample NC_S_5_FD_132962 | JGI IMG/M metagenome (GOLD analysis project Ga0187815, IMG submission 132962) | Wetland sediment microbial communities from Neuse River Estuary, North Carolina, USA - ASW-S_5 | ecosystem: Environmental > Aquatic > Freshwater > Wetlands > Sediment | place: USA: North Carolina...
GCCGCGGCGTACGACCGCCCGCGGTAGGCGAGGCCGGCCTCATCCGGTGCTCGACAGAGAAGGGTCACGACCACCTGCGACGGACGCACGGGAGCCACGCGCGGAGGGGGAGGGTCCGTCGACGCCGTCGAAGACAGTCCTCGTGCGCTCGTTCTCCACAGGGCCGATGCCGTTTCCCCCGAAGGGTGATTCGCCCTCCCCATTCCACACCGCCGGGGGACCCGGAAGGGCCCCACCATGACTATCTGCACGGGGCGCTCCGCTACGCCATGGTCGCCGGGAAGACCTCTCGGGCGCACGAGTCGAGCGTCACCGACCAACCCGCCGGACCCTGGAGCCAGGGCTCGCAGGGAAACCCGCACCGCCCACCTTTCCGATGGTAGGTTCCGTCCATGTATCGTGAGACTACGTTCCGCATCGGGGGCGTCCTCACGATCGCTCTCGGGGTAGCATTGGCCTACGGACTCTTCCTCGCGAACGCCGGGGTTGAATTCATCGACGCGTGGCTCGCGGCGGGAATCGCCGTCGGTTTCGGCGGGTTCTTTCTCTTCGTGGCCCGGGACGAAGGGCGCACCCGACGCGAGTACTTGCGGGCGGCCGAGGAAGGGGACGAGTCCCCGCCCGGCGGTCGGTCGCGTTGACGCGGGGAGTACGGGCAAACCTTTTCTTACGAGCGCACCGTCCAAGCCTCGTGGCCGGGATGGGGTAGCTTGGCCTATCCTGGGGGACTGTGGATCCCTCGACCCGGGTTCAAAGCGGCGCGGGGCCCACCCCCACGCCCTGAGACTCTCGGTCCCGGCCCTAGGACTTTCGTCCTCGGGGTGCTCGTCGTCGAGCGGTCGACGGTCCTCTCGCTCGGTCCAGCCGAGCGAGAACTTCCGGAAGGCCCACGAGCGAATAGTCGGCCCAAGCGGCGCCCCATTTCTTGAGGTCGTCGGGAGTAAGAGTCCAGCCCGGGAGCGTCGACGCCCGCCCCAGGGCCACGACCCCGGCCAGCGATTGGGCGGCCTCCATGTCGAAGCGCGAGTCCCCCACCAGGAAGATCGCCGCCCCAGGAAAGCGGCGACGGTACTCGACCAGGTGCTCGCGCTTCGTTCCGGTGCCGGACCCAAGGACCTCCTCGAACCAGAACCTCAGCCCTTCCCGCTCGAGCAGAAGGTCCGCCATCTCGGTTTCCGCCCCCGTCGACACGGAAAGCGTCCAGCGTTCGTTGGCAAGACGCTTCAGGAGCTTCGGGACCTCGGGAAACGGTTTGGCGCGGGCATAGGCTTCGACCACCTTGCGCTGGTGGAACGTACGCGCGGTCGCAGTCCGCAGCACCTTCGGCGCCTCAGGATACAGCTGTTGGAGCTGTGCTTCGAACGGCATTCCGGTGGTGGCCAAGTAGTGGATGCGCGCCTCCTCCACGGCGGTACCGAACGCCTGACCCATCACGTCGGCCGCGACGCGGCTGATCTCCCCGAGGTCATCTAGGATCGTCCCATCCAGGTCGAAGACCACGAGGCCGCGCTCGACCTGCCGGGGGGCCACGGCCGTCATGGGTCGCGTCACGGGTCGCCCCACCTCCGCGAATTGGCTGGTTGCGGGCAGGATTGGCAGTTCGAGCCCGTTCCGCGGCGGCGGACCGGGAGGTTCTTCCCGGGTCGACGCGGTCCGGGGGTTCAACGTCATCGAGAGGGCGAGGAGCCGGGGCTCATTAAAGCGCCCCGGGCGGGAGTCTCCTAATAGGTCTCGGCGCTCCCGGCGGCGGCTTGAATCGGAGGAGGTCCTCGTGCACCCGAGCCATGTGATCCGGGGAAAGTCCACCCAGCTCCTCTCGGGCCGACGCGTCGTGGTCGGAGTGTCCGGGTCGATCGCGGCGGTCGAGGTCCCCCGGATCGTCCGCGAGCTCATCCGTCATGGCGCCGACGTGCGCGCGGTGATGAGCCCGGAGGCGTTACGGATCGTCAGTTCCGAAGCGCTCGAGTTCGCGACCGGACACCCTGCGGTCGTCCAGCTGACGGGAAACGTCGAGCACGTCACCTACCTCGGTCCGGGGGAGGGGCGCGCCGACCTCTATCTCATCGCGCCGGCGACGGCGAACACCATCTCGAAGATCGCGCACGGAATCGACGACACGCCCGTCACGGCGTGCGCTTCGGTCGCCCTCGGGGGAGGAGTTCCGATGCTGATCGCTCCCGCGATGCACGCCCACATGGGATTGAACCCCGCGGTAGGCGAGAACCTCGAGAAGCTCCGGGCTTGGGGAGTCGGGATCGTCACGGGGGCGTCGATCGAGGGCGAAGAGAAGGTCGCGGGACCCGAGGAGGTCGCTGCGGCGGTCCTCCATCGGCTGGCTCGAGGGCCGTGGGCCGGTCGCAAAGCCGTGGTGATTGGCGGTGCCTCGCGAGAGGCGATCGACTCAGTGCGTTCGGTCACGAACGAGAGCTCGGGCGCCACCGCCGTTGCCCTCGCGAACCAGGCCTACTACCGGGGAGCCGAAGTCCTGCTCTGGGTCGGGGCCCTTCAGGTCCCGGTCCCGCCCTGGGTCCAAGTCGACCGCTGGCGGGGCGTGGAGGACCTCCTCGCGCTCGCCCATCGACGCCGAGCGGACCTTGCGGGAGCGGCCGCCGTGATCGTGCCGGCGGCCCTCTCGGACTTTACCCTCGAGCGGCGACCCGGTAAGATCCCGTCGAGCGAGCACGCGACGTTGACCCTAACGCTCCGCCGAGCTCCGAAGGTGCTGCCGGAGTTGCGCCGCCTCGCCCCCCCTCCGTCGCGTCTCGTCGCGTTCAAGCTCGAGGCGGGGCTCTCGGCCGCGGAGCTGGAGCGCGAAGCGCGACGGCTTGCCGAGGAGACTCACGCGGACTGGGTCGCCGCTAACGATGTCGCGACCACGGGGAGCGCAGAGACGACCGCGCTCGTCCTTCCACGAGGGGGGGCCCGCCGCTGGATCCGGGGGCCGAAAGCCGATTTCGCGGGAAAGCTCCTCGATGACATCGGGCGGGATTTCGCGAACCTTTCCGGTGCGGCTCCCTCGCCCTCGGCGCCGAAGCGAACGCCCCCTCGCCACCGGCGTAGAGCACGTCGAGCGAGTCGGTGAGGGTTCCCTCCCCCAGCGGTCGTCGAGAGAGGGGAGCCCCCGCGGCGAGGGTCAGAGCGCGTTCACCGTGAAGCCTACGAGGAATCCAAGGAGGATCCCGACGTAGGTCAGTCGCTGCTTGAGGTACGTCGCCTCCGGAGGCAGCGCGGGGCGGAACGCCACCCGCATCATCGGGATGATCGAGTAGAGGATCGCTCCCATCGCCAGGGAATCGAAGATGAGGTCGAGCGTGGCGCTGTTGTAGAAGTACCCCCCAACCCCCCCGAGGATCGTCGGCAGGCCTCCGACGAGAAAGAACGTCGCAACCAGCCCCACGCGCCGTTCGCCGCTTCCGACCAAGGGCGAGGTGATCGGGAATCCTTCGGTGATGTTCTGCAGGAAGAAACCGACGAAGACCACGGTCGTGAGACCGACGGCGCCCGCGACCCAGGACGAACCGAAGACGAGTCCTTCGGTGAGGTTCTGGAACCCGATCGCGAGCGCGATCACGAGAGCCAGCCCTTTCGGGGAGAGCGTCGAGTCCCTCGATCGGTGCTCGGCAAAGAAGAGGACGAAGAAGCACGCCGCGAACGCCACGACGAAGATCGTGGCGTCGCTGGCGTTCGCGAGGAAGGAGCTGGTCGGATTGCTGTAGATCGTCGGACCCACGTCGAGGAACAGGTCGGCGAGCAGGAACACCAGGATCCCGATGGCGGCCGAGTTGAGCAGCGTGATGGTCCGCGAGCCCATCGCCTTGCGGAAGACGATCGGCATCGACAGGAAGATCGAGAGCCCCATCACGGCGGACAGGGCGACGAGCACCGGGAGTCCCGACATCCTGCTCGGCCGGTCGGACGCGAGTACTTAACCTGCGCTGTGAATCGCGAACCCGGCAGTTCCTGGGGTGGCGACGGGCAGTCCGCCGGCGGACGCTCCAGTCGATCGCGGGACCGAACGATCGAAGAGAACGAGGCGCGCGCCGAGCATCGCCCTTAATATGGCGGCCGCCTGCGCGCGCCGAGGGACGGGATGGTCAAGCTCGCCGAGTGGCGTGGGAAGGAGGTCTTCCGGAAGTACGGGATCCCTCTCCCTCGAGGCCACGTGGCCCGCTCGGCGAACGAGGTCGAGTCGCTCGTGCGTAGCGGGGAGGTCCCCCTCCCGTGCGTGGTGAAGGCCCAAGTGCTCGCGGGTGGGCGCGGGAAGGGCGGTGCCGTGAAGTTCGCGAACTCCCCGGAGGAGGCGCGGTCGGCCGCCTCGGCGATCCTCGGCCTCTCGTTCAAGGACGAGACGGTGAAGGAGGTCCTGGTCGAGGAGAAGCTGCCGATCGCGAAGGAGTTCTACCTGTCGGTGGCCCTCGACCGAGCCTTGCGTCTCCCCATTCTGATCGCGAGCGCGCAGGGCGGTGTCGAGATCGAATCGGTGGACGACGCACAGATCGTCCGACAGCCGATCGACCCGTTCCCAGGCCTGACGGGCTACCAAAAGCGGCGGACCGCAGAGGTCCTCGGGCTCAGCGGGGATCCCGCGAGGGCGCTCGACCGACTCCTGGACGGGCTCTGGCGCGTCTTCACAGCCGAAGACGCCGAGCTGGTCGAGATCAATCCCTTGGCCGTCGTCCGGGACGCTCTGGTCGCCCTGGACGCCAAGGTGGTCATCGAGGACGACGCCGCGTTCCGGCATCCGGAGTACGCCGAGATCCGGGACGACCGGACGCCCCTCGAGGAGATCGCGAGGGAGAAGGAGATCGCGTTCGTGCAACTCGACGGGAACATCGGCGTCATCGCCAACGGCGCAGGACTCACGATGGCGACCCTCGACGTGCTCAAGGAGTTCGGAGGGAGTCCCGGGGTGTTCCTCGACCTCGGAGGGACCGACGACCCCAAGAAGGTCACCGAGGCGTTCCTGCTCATGGCTCAGGCACGGCCGAAGGCGGTGTTCCTGAATATCTTCGGGGGCGTCACGCGATGCGACACGGTCGCGAACGGACTGGTCGCGGCGATGCAGCAGGTTCCGCCGTCGGACCGCTTCCCGATCGTCGCACGGATCCGGGGCAACAACGAGAAGGAAGGGATCGACATCCTGCGGGCCGCCGGCGTCACCTCCAATCCGAGCCTGAAAGAGTCCGCGCAATCCGCGGTCGCGCTTGCGAAGGAGGCTTCGTGACGGTGCTCATCGACCGCGATACGCGGGTCGTGGTCCAAGGGATCACCGGCCACCAGGGGACGGTCCATGCGCGCCAGATGAAGGCGTTCGGCACCCAGGTCGTCGCCGGGGTCACTCCGGGCAAAGGAGGGAGCGAGGTCGAGGGCGTGCGGGTCTACGACTCCGTCCGCGAGGCGGTCGACCGAACGCAGGCGAACGCCTCGTGCATCTTCGTGCCCGCTCCGTGGGCAAAGGATGCCCTGGTCGAAGCGGTCGACGCGGGGATCCGTCTTTGCACGATCGTGACCGAGCACATCCCGTTCCATGACATGCTGGTGATGTATCACTACGCGAAGGCCAAGGGCACGCGGATCATCGGTCCGAACTGTCCCGGGATCGCCGCCCCCGGTAAGGCCAAGGTGGGGATTATTCCCAACCTCGTCTTCCGACCCGGGCGAGTCGGCGTCATCTCCCGGAGCGGGACGCTCACCTACGAGATCGTGGCCGGCATCAAGGATCACGGCCTCGGCCAGTCGACCTGTATCGGGCTCGGCGGGGACCCGGTCGTGGGGACCTCGTTCGTCGACGCGCTGCCCCTTTTCGAAAGCGACCCGGAGACCGACCTGGTCGTACTGGTCGGGGAGATCGGCGGAACGGCCGAGGAGGACGGGGCCGACTTCATTCGGCAGCATTTCACGAAGCCGGTCGTGGCGTACATCGCCGGCCGCAGCGCTCCCGAGGGAAAGCGGATGGGGCACGCCGGGGCGATCATCACGCGGGGCAAGGGCACCGCCGCGACGAAGGTCGCTGCCCTTGAAGCGGCCGGGGCGCGGGTCGCTCGCTTCCCGTACGAGATCCCCGAGCTTATCGCCGACGCTCTCGCGAAGGAAGGGCACCGATGACGCCGGAGCCGGGTCCAGGAGAGTCCGAGGACGCGGAGCACGACCCCTGTATCGTCCCCGGCTGCGGGGTCCCTTCGGTCCGTCACCTCGCCCGCGCCGAGGCGCGGAAGGTATTCCCGACGCTTCCCGAGAAAGGTCGACGGGCTCCCTTGTGCCGAGACCACTACCGCGAGTGGAAGAAATCCACCAAAGAGGCCCGCAAGCTGGACCGGCTCGGCTGGTGAGCCGTTCCGACTCGGGGCGAACGGGTTCGGGGGCCGGAGGGGGGCCTCCTTACTGTTTCCGCATCTTCTGGGCGCGCATGCGTCGGCGCATCCGTTTCTTGCGCCACTTCCAGCGCATGTGGCCGCGCTTCTTCCAAACCCTTGAGGAGCGTTTCATTCCGACAGACCGAACGCGCGAGGGGACGGGTGACCGTTTAAAAGGGTTGCCCGAGGTGGCGGCATCGCCGGGGTTGGCCCGGCGTCGCCGGGCAAAGCGGAGACGGCTCTCCGCGCGCGCGGCTCGGAACTTATCTAGCGGCCGAGGCTCTGCCGGACCGTGCTGACCGCCTCCGACCTCGAGATCAACGTCCTCGAATTCCGGCAGCGTTCGTTCCAGTTCGAGCGCCTCGCGAGCCTCGAGGGGACGGACCTCGCGGTGTTTTCCCGAACAGAGACGGAGAGCGAGAGCCAGTTCCGGCCCCGCCTCGTGCACCTGAAGCTCGTGGTCCCTCAAGCGTGGGTCGTCTATGATGAACCCAACGACCTGCTCGCGGTAGCACGGGACGGTCGGACGGTACCGGTCCGTCTCACCGAACCGGTGGTCGAAGTGCGGGCCGACCGACCCGAGTTCCGAGAGCAGGGGGTCGACTGGAAGAGGGCCGACGGGCCGTCCGGTTCCCTCCTCTACGTCCCCGCGGAGCTCGCCGACCGCGTCCTGAGCCCGGAGGGCCTCGCCGCGCTCGGGGTCCGCTGAGGGCGGCCCCGATCGCTAGTTCGACCGCGGTCGAAGCAGCCGGTCCACGGCGGCCGCGAGCAGCCCGCCGACGATGGGCGCGACCCAGAACAGCCAGTTCTGCTGGATGGCCCACTGGTCGCCGGAGTAGTAGGCGGAAAGCACGGCGGGAGCGAAGCTGCGGGCCGGGTTCACGGACGCGCCGTCGATCGGGATCGCGACCAGGTTGATCATCAGGAGCGTCAAGCCGATCCCGAGCGGGGCGAGGTTCTTCGAGAAGTTGTCGCTCCGCGTGGAGAACAGAATGACGTGGACCAAGAAGAACGTGAAGACGACCTCGAGCAGGAACACCGACCCCCAGGCGACGGAGTACGGCGACCCGTTCCCCGAGTACCCTTGCGAAGCCAGGGCGGCTCCGCTCGAGGTCGCGAGGCTCCAGAGGCTCGAGGAACCGTAGGTGACGCCGGCGATGACCGCGACCCCCAGGACCGCCCCGAGGACCTGCGCGAGCACGTACGGAACGACATCCCGCGCCTTGAACCGGCCCGCGGCGTACATCGCGATCGTGACCGCGGGGTTGAAGTGGGCACCCGAGAGGTCGCCGAACGCGTAAATCATCCCGATCAGCCCGCCACCGATGGCGAAGCTGATGATCATCACCCGCGTGAGGGGGTCGAAGATGGTCCCGGCGTTGAGCGAGAACAGCGCGCCCCCCGTCACCGAGACCAACAGCCCGAACGTCCCGAGAAACTCCGCGAGATACCGTTGACCGGCCGACCACGTCATCGGGGCACGTGGACGTCTGGGCGCGGAAAAACCTATCGCTGAGCGGCTCGGAGCCGCCCTCTGGACGAGGAACGGTGGGATGCGGCCTAGAGTACTCCCATCTCCGTGAGCTTCTCCGGTAGGTAGTGCTCCGTGACGTAGTTCAGGCCGTATTTCGCGAGCGACTGCTGCTCGGCCTTCTTTCCGTTCTTGAGCATCAGCTCGATCTCCGAGCGCCATTCCGCCGTGCCGAATCGGGGGTCGGTGAGCTCCGCCTGGAGGGCCCGGATGTCCTGCTCCGTCAGCTGGTCGGAGGGCAGGTCGTAGTTCTCGATGTCCGAGGCCGTGACCCCGAGGAACTCGGCGGACGGGGTCGCGAGGTAGCTCGAAAGGTGGGCCGTCTTGATCGCCCCGTACGCGACGCTGGCGTAGATGCGGAACGACCACGGGTCGCCGTCGGTGAAGACCACGACCGGGAGCTTCAGCTCCTCGGTGAGCCGCTTGAGGAACCGGCGGGTCGAACGCGCCGGCTGGCCCTTGAGGTGGATCAGGATCGCCTTCTGCTGTTCGTCGAAGTTGTTCTCCGCGAGGCGGTCGACCATGCCACCGCACTCGATCGCGATCACGAACTTCGCGTTCGTGCTCACGAACTGGACCTTCTCCTTCTCGACGTTGAACGGGAGCGAGTAGCCTCCATCGCCGACGTCGTCCCGACAGTTGATCTTCTTCACGACGCCCTTTCGGTTCCGCTCCTTGATCGTGAGGTCGCCGATCACGGACGCTCCGTTCTCCTCGGGGTGCAGGCGGAAGTCCTCGCGCAGGCGTTCGCACATCACTTCCAAGTCCTCGATGAGGAGGTTGGACTCGTCCTCGCTGTGGAACTTCGCGTCCTCCCAGCCCTCGCTGATGTAGTAGAGCTCCCGAAGGGTCGACGTCTTCTGGTCGTCCGCCATCTCGTTGATGAAATCGACTAGGTAGAAGGTCCTCAGGAGCATCAGCGCCCCGTCGAGCTTCCGGGCGCTCCGGGTGCCGAGCGCCTTGCCGAGCTTCCAGACCCCGTCGCGGGCCTGGAACACCATGTTCTGCTTCGTGCGCAGGGGAAGACGCATGCGCGGGATCTCACCGGCCGCGAGCTGCTCGTAGATCTGCCGCGCGAGGCCGAGCGTCGGCGCCAGGGCATCGGCCCGGACCTTCGGGAGGTCTTCGTCACTCTTCTTCGCTGGCGTGCGCGCTCGCCTCGGCGGCATCGTAATCCACCTCCTCCTCGGTCGACGATCCGTTCGCCGCGGCCTCGGCCGCGGCCTGTTCGGAAGCCTCGACGATCGTTCGAGGCAGCCGAACGTCCCAGTCCCCGGGGAGCGGGTCCGCGCCCAGAATATGGGACTCGTCGATCCCCGCGACATACCAGTCGAAGTCGTTCGCATCCACATCGGTCTTCGGGGGGAACGCGACCGTGAGCTTCGTTCGACCGTTGGGGACCAGCTTCGGCAGGGTCCACCAGACCCTGCCCAGCTCAGCTTCGGTCCCGTCCGGTGCGGGGTCAAAGCTGGCCCGGGCCATGACTTCGGGCGGGATCTCGCAGAACAGTTCGAGCACCCTCGGGCGGGGCGTGTAGTTCGTGATCTCGATGGGAACGCGGATGCCGGCAGGTCCGGGGAGGACCTGCGTCTCGACGTTCACAACGTCCATGATGCGGGTGATGACCGGCGTGAGGTCCGGGATCGGCTTCCCGACGAGATGGCTCGTCTTTTCCGCAAGCTTCGGCAGGATCCGCTGGATGATCGCGAACTTCTCGCCGGCGAAGTCTCGGCGGCTCTTCCGGGACAGATGGGTCCTCAGGTGGCGCGCGGAGGCCTGGAGCGCGAGCGTGACCTCCTTGTCGAGCTCGGGGTCCTCGGCGATGGCTTCTTTCGCCTCGCTCGTGAAGGGGATCTTGGTCGAGGCGACGTGCACGAGGATGACGCCGGGTCCCACCGGGACGCCGGACCCTCCCTTCTGGTCGAGGCCATAGCGCCGCCAGTCCATGTTCGCGATGGCGTTGGTGATCGCGCAGGCCCCCTGCTGGAAGAGCAGCGGGACCCGGTTTGCGAAGCGCAGGATCTGGACGGGCTGGTCGGACGGAAGCCCACCTCCGTACACGAGCCCCACCTCGACCATGAAGGGAAACCCGCCGCGCACCTTGGGAGGTCGGCTCACGGGCGGGGCGAAGAACTCCGGGCGTAGTTCCCCGAGGACATTGCGCAGCCCGCGCTTGATCAGCATCGCCCCGATGGGGGATAGTCCATCGGCAGACGGTGGGATCAGGGGGACCGTGTGCAGTGCCTCGAGGAGTCGCTCGCGGTCTGCGCCCTCCACGGACCCAGGGGCCACCGACCCCCGGAGACGGGACCCGGCCAGCACGTCTTTCGAGGCGCGCGCGCTGACGCCCTGAAGGTCTTTCGACAAGAACTCGAGGAGCGACGACCGTTTGGTCGCTTTGAGGAGATATCCGAGCTCCCCGAGCTCGAGCCCATAGGGGTGTGGCAAGGTCTCCTTCGCCGAGGCCGGAAGGTCCGTGGTCGCGCGTTCGAACGTCACGCGCGTGCCGTCCGGTTCGACGAGCACGAGCCGGGCGTGGGGGTTGACGATCGCCGTGCCGCGGAGATACTCGAAGGCCGACTGTCGACCACGAACGTACCGAGCCTTCAGCACGAGCTCGACCCGCGTGCCGTGCGGACGGTCCCACAGCTCGAGGTCGTCCGAGACGACCTTCGGCTGGTTCTTCTGCGTGTCGATCGTGAGCTCGAGGACGTGGGCCGCCGCCTCCTCCTCGACCTTGGAGACGACCTTCGCGGGGCGAGCCGTCGTGAGGTTCGCGTAGAGCACGGCGGCCGAGATCCCGATCCCCTGCTGGCCGCGCGCCTGGCGGTTGGCGTGGAACCGCGACCCGTAGAGCAGCCGACCGAACACGTTGGGGATCTCGCGTCGGAGGATTCCGGGGCCGTTGTCGGTCACGGCCACGCGGTATCGGTCCTCGCACTCCTTCGCGATCTCGACCAGGATATCGGGGAGGACGCCCGCCTCCTCAGAGGCATCCAAACCGTTGTCCACGCCCTCCTTCACGGTCGTGAGCAGGGCCCGCTGAAGGTTGTCGAAGCCGAGGATCTGGCGGTTCCGTTCGAAGAACTCCGCGACCGAGATCTCCCGCTGCTTTGCGGCCAGCTGCTGTGCGATCGTCGGGGGTGGGACCACGGACGACCACCGGGGCGAGGCCCGCTATAACAGCCACGTTCGAGTTGAACGATGGTTCGCTAAAGCGACGCGGCCGGTGGGGGGCCTGAGCGACTCGCGGCGTCGCGCAGGACCGGCCGGAACGGTCGCCAGCGCGTCGATTCCGACGGGTCGATCTCGACCGTGGTGACGCTCTCTTCCGGACCGAGCGGTATCGAGGGTATCGGGGCGGTCGGCAGCGGGTCTCCCCGGGCGTCCCACGCCCCGCTTCCTCCACCGAACACGACTCCGTCCTCGACCCCGACTCGATTGACATAGAC
>Ga0187815_10001410_pt1 | contig 11329 bp, 10 predicted proteins | sample NC_S_5_FD_132962 | JGI IMG/M metagenome (GOLD analysis project Ga0187815, IMG submission 132962) | Wetland sediment microbial communities from Neuse River Estuary, North Carolina, USA - ASW-S_5 | ecosystem: Environmental > Aquatic > Freshwater > Wetlands > Sediment | place: USA: North Carolina...
CCGGATCGCATCTACCGATGCGATCCGACCTCCCCCGCAAGCGGGAGAGGTGAAGCGAGTGTGCGGACAAACCGCCGATCGCAAAAACTAGAACGTCAGCGCCTCAGAACGTCAGCGCCTTGGCCTGCTTGACCTGGGGCAGCTTCTGCACCTTTTCCAGCACTGCCGGAGGCACCTGGCCGTCGATCTCGACCAGCGCGATGGCATCGCCACCCTGCTGGACGCGGCCGAGATGGAAGGTCGCGATGTTCAGCTTGGCATCGCCAAGCAGGCTGGCGAAGGCGCCGATGAAGCCCGGCTTGTCCTCATTGGTGACGTAGATCATCGACTTGCCGAACTCGGCGTCGATCCGGATGCCCTTGATGTCGACCAGCCGCGGCTTGCCGTCATGGTAGACGGTGCCGGACACCGAGCGTTCCTGCCGTTCGGTGGTGACGGTGACGGTGATCAGGCTTTCATAGTCGCTCTGGGCCGCGCGCACGACTTCATCGACGACCATGCCGCGCTCCTTGGCGACGACGGGCGCGGAGACCACGTTGACCTCGCCCAGCATCGGCCGCAGCAGGCCCGACAGCACCGCTGAGGTGATCGCCTTGATCTTCATCTCGGCGACATGGCCCTCATAGGTGATCCCGACCTTGAGAATGCCGGTCTCGGTGAGCTGGCCGGCGAAGGAGCCGAGCTTTTCGGCAAGCTCGATGAAGGGGCGCAGCTTCGGCGCCTCTTCGGCGGTGATAGAGGGGAAGTTCACGGCGTTCGAGATCGCGCCGGTCAGCAGATAATCCGACATTTGTTCGGCGACCTGCAGCGCGACGTTTTCCTGCGCCTCCGTGGTGGAGGCGCCGAGATGCGGCGTGCAGATCACGTTGGGATGGCCGAACAGCACGTTCGATGTCGCCGGCTCTTCGGCAAATACGTCGAAGGCGGCGCCCGCGACATGCTTGGAGTTGAGCGCATCGACCAGCGCCTGCTCGTCGACCAAGCCGCCGCGGGCGCAATTGATGATGCGCACGCCCTTCTTCATCTTGGCGATTGCCGCCGCATCGATGATGTTCCTGGTCTTCTCCGTGAGCGGCGTGTGCAGCGTGATGAAGTCGGCGCGCCTGAGCAGTTCGTCAAGCTCGACCTTCTCCACGCCGATGTCCTTGGCGCGCTCCGGCGACAGGAAGGGGTCGAAGGCGATCACCTTCATTTTCAGTCCCTGCGCGCGATCGGCGACGATCGAGCCGATGTTGCCGGCGCCGATCACGCCCAGCACCTTGCCGGTGATCTCGACGCCCATGAAGCGGTTCTTCTCCCACTTGCCGGCCTGGGTCGAGGCGTCGGCCTGCGGGATTTCGCGCGCCAGCGCCAGCATCAGGGTGATCGCATGCTCGGCGGTCGTGATCGAATTGCCGAACGGCGTGTTCATCACGATGATACCCTTGGCGGTCGCCGCGGGAATCTCGACATTGTCGACGCCGATGCCGGCGCGGCCGATCACCTTGAGCCTGGTGGCCTTGGCAATGATCTTCGCCGTCGCCTTGGTGGCGGAGCGGATGGCGAGGCCGTCATAATTGCCGATGATCTCGGCAAGCTTATCCTTGTCCTTGCCGAGAGCGGGTTGGAAGTCGACCTCGACGCCGCGATCCTTGAAGATCTGTACGGCGGCGGGAGAGAGCGCGTCGGAAATGAGAACTTTGGGTTTCGACATTGGAGTGATCCCTGGAATATCGAGAGAGCTGTCCCGGCCGAAGCGCTGCCTGGCGCATAGATGCGGGACCCAAACTCGGTGCTGTGCTTATGGGTCCCGGCTCGGCTTCCGCCTTCGCTCTTGAGCTACGGCGGACAGGTTGCTTGGCCGGGACGACTAAAGAGAGCTAAGCCGCCTTCGGCAGCGCAGCCTTGGTCTCGGCGAAGGCCCAGTCGATCCACTGCGTCAGCAGCTCGACATCCTTGGCTTCGACAGTGGCGCCGCACCAGATGCGTAGGCCTGCCGGCGCGTCGCGATAATGCGCGAAGTCAAAGCCCGCGTTCTCCTTCTCGACCAGCGCGACCAGCTTCTTGCAGAAGTCGGCCTGCGCATCCGCCGAGAGCGAGGTGATTGCGGGATCGATCACCTTCATGCACACCGAGGTATTGGAGCGGATCGCGGGATCCTTCGCCAGGAAGTCGATCCACGGCGTCTTCGCCTTCCAGTCGGCGAGCGCCTTGGTATTGGCGTCGGCGCGCGCGATCAGCGCCTTCAGGCCGCCGACCGACTTCGCCCAGTTCAGCGCGTCGAGATAGTCCTCGACGCAGAGCATCGATGGCGTGTTGATGGTCTCGCCGACGAAGATGCCTTCGTTGAGCTTGCCGCCCTTGGTCATGCGGAAGATCTTCGGCAGCGGCCAGGCCGGCTTGTAGGTCTCGAGCCGCTCCACCGCGCGCGGGCTCAGCACCAGCATGCCATGCGCAGCCTCGCCGCCGAGGGCCTTCTGCCAGGAGAAGGTGACGACATCGAGCTTGGCCCAGTCGAGCTTCTGCGCGAACGCCGCGGAGGTGGCGTCGCAAATGGTAAGGCCCTGCCGATCAGCCTTGATCCAGTCGGCGTTCGGCACGCGCACGCCCGAGGTGGTGCCGTTCCAGGTGAAGACAACATCGCTTGCCGGATCGACCTTGGAGAGATCGGGGATTTCACCATAGCCGGCATGCAGCTTGGTGACGTCCTTCAGCTTCAATTCCTTGACGATGTCGCTGACCCAGCCTTCACCGAAGGATTCCCAGGCCAGCGTGGTGACGGGGCGTGCGCCGAGCAGCGACCACAGCGCCATTTCGACCGCGCCTGTGTCGGATGCCGGCACGATGCCGATGCGGTAGTCAGCCGGCACCTCCAGCACTTCGCGCGTCAAGTCGATGGCAAGCTTGAGCTTGGCCTTGCCGAGCTTCGCACGGTGCGAGCGGCCGAGTGCAGCGTCCTTGAGATTTTGGGGGTTCCAGCCAGGGCGCTTGGCGCAGGGGCCGGAGGAAAAATGCGGCACGGTCGGCCGCGAAGCGGGCTTCGCCACGGTCATGATCTATCCTTCCAGATAGTAAGCCTCCCGTTGGGGGGAGGTGTCCCGCCGCGGTCATTAGGGGAATCGTCCCTCACCGTCAAGAAGCTTTGCGCCTTTCACGGCTGATTGATCTGAATCAAGCTCCCGCTCGGGCGGCACAGCCAATTGCACCGAGAGCAATTCCGCAGCATCAACAACGAATTTTGCCGCCTTCCGCCGGCTGGTGAACCTGAGAATGCTTTGATCGTCCGCAAGAACGACATACTCACAGCCCTGCTTGCGAATGGAATAGTGCGCCATGTGAAGGTCCTCGTGCGGCCGACGCCGCGCGGGATAGGCCGCAAATGCGGCGACGTTCCTGCAGCGCGGATGACAAAGTCATCGTTAGTTTATCGGTTGTTAACCGGATCGCGCACCCGGAACCACCGGAGACATCAGGCAGGAGACGGCACAACCTCGCGGATCGTGCTGCGTCAGAACCGGATGGTCATGCCGACATGGCTAGGCGCAAAGCCCAGCCGCTCGTAGAAGCGTTGGGCATCGACGCGCGTGTGATGGGTCAGCAGCTCGACCAGCTTGCAGCCGTGCTTGCGGGTTTCAGCAAGCGCCCACTGCACCAGCTGCTCGCCGATGCCCTGGCTGCGGCAATGCGAGGCAACGCGCACGTCCTCGATCAGGCCGCGCGAGGCCCCTTGCGAGCTCAGCCCCGGCAGGATGCAAAGCTGCAGGCAGCCGATGACCGCCCCGCCCTCGCCTTCCGCGACCACGAGCGTGAGATTGGGATCGCGGTCGACCCGATCGAACGCGGCGAAATAGGCGGCGGGCAGCGGATTCTCCAGCCGCTCGCGCGGCCCGCCCAGCGCGTCGTCAGCGAGCATCTTCACAATCGTCTCGACATCGTCGCGGCGGGCGCGGCGAATGGTGACGGAAGGAGCTTTGGCCACGGCGATGCTCACTTCGCCGCCGGCAGGCCGAGCACCGTTTCGGTCTCGCCGATCCAGCGCCGCACCGACGGGTAGCCGGCGAGATCGAAGCCGCCTTCATGCGCGACGCGCGTGTAGGCGAGCAGCGACACGTCGGCGAGCGAGGCCGCTTCCCCGGCCAGGAAACGCGATGTTGCGAGGCTCTGCTCCATCCGCGCCAGCGCGGCATAGCCGCGCTTGACCTTCTCGGGATCGAGCTCGCTGGCCTGCTTCTTCAGATAGACCATCTGGAAGCGGCAGACGGCGATATAGGGTTCGTGGCTGTATTGCTCCCAGAACAGCCACTCGTCCATCGTGGCGGCAGCATAAGCATCCGCGGGAATGAAATCGCTGCCGCGCGCGAGGTAGCGGATGATGGCGTTGGACTGCGCCAGCGTGCGGCCGTCGTCGAGTTCGATCGTGGGCACCTGGCCCGCGCTGTTGAGCTTCAGGAATTCGGGCGTTCGCGTCTCGCCCTTCATGGTGTCGATATCGATCCAGCGATAGGGAATCCGCAAGCGGTCGCAGATCCACTTCACCTTCAGGCAATTGCCGGAATTGGTATCGCCGTAGATGTTCATGACCTGCCGCCATCCTTGCAAGGAAGCGACAGAGCAACAGGCGGACGCAGTCCTGTCAACTATGCGGCATGCCGAGCGACGGGTCAGAATTTGTAGCCAAGGCCGGCGCGCACGGTGTTGACCGTGGTATTGACGGTGGTGTTGTCGCTCGAACTGAAACGGAGATACTCCCATTCAGCGCGGAGAAAGAGGCCAGCATACAGCATCACGTCGATGCCGAGGCCGCCCGCCAGGCCCGATATGAAATGAGAGTTGGCGTTGTCGGTCAGGCTAGCGGCTCCCGCCAAGTTGGGCTTCGGCGGTGGGCCACCGACATACTGATAGTACAGGTCGATATCTGCCCTGCGATTAATGTTCGCCTGCCCCAGTGCGACGCCGACAAAGCCGTAGGGCAAGAAGCAATCAAATGCGTAACCACCGCGAACCCGCAACGACCCATAATCCGTGATCCTCATCGACGCACTGGATGATGCGGTTGCCGTCGAGACATAATCCGTCGGATACTGGAATGAGCGGGTCTGGGAGCCACTTGACGCCCCGAAGAAGTTGCCATGGGTGTAATTCAACTCGATGCCAATGAGCGCGTCCGCCCACTGGAAGTTGTAACCCACGAATCCACCATAGCCGCTGTTTTGCATGTGAGCGGTGCCGAGCAGCGGCCACTTCGAAATGTTGAACTGCGCTTCGAGATCGACATTGTTCAGCAGCTTGGCGAGCAGATCCTGACCGGAATTCGTGAAGTTCATGTCCGCCGCGCCGTGAGTGACCTGGCCGCCGAAATAGACGCCGGCCCAATTGACGGTTGCTCTGGTTGGCCCTTCGGAGAAACTTCCGCGAAGTACCGGGAGATCGGCCGCCTGGGCGCCGCATGCCATCCCCACCATCGCCGTCGCCAGCACGAACCTACGCATCGCAACGCTCCATGAAGACGCTTCAACTTACGCGCTGATCATCGCCTGTTAACCTTAACCAATCGTTTCGCGCGCGCGTTTTGCGGCGATCTCTTTCGCCGACACCATGCGCTACGCGCAAAGCAAAACGGCGCGGGAGAATCCCGCGCCGTCGGCAGCCGTTAACAGAAGTGAAGAGCGATCAGCCCTTGCGGATCAGCGGCGGCTGATAGACCGGCGGGTTGTCGAGATTCCAGCGCACGCCGAATTTCAGGTCGTGCGAGGTGATATCCTTGAACTGCATGGTGCGACCGCGTGTGAAACCGGCAAAATCAGTCAGGCCCCCGGTGACACCGTCGCCCAGATCGACGTAGCGGTAGGCCAGCTCAAGCGTCAGGCTGGGGTTAACCTTGTAGGCGACGCCGGCGTGCACGGCCCACGCAAAATTCCACTTCGAGGCGGTCGGCGCGAACGCCACAGTCGGAGCCAGTGCATTGACATCGACGAAATTCGAGATCGTGTTGCGCGACGTGCCGACGCCGGCGCCGATAAACGGCGTAATGCACCACCAAGTGCCGAGATCGACATAGCCGTTCGCCAAGATCAGCCATTCGGACTTGCTTGCGCGATAATCGTCCGTACCGATGACAGCACCGTTGAAACTGACGATGTCGAGGCCATGGAAGTTAGCATTGCCGCGATACTCGCCGGTGATATCGGCACGGAACCAATTATTGAATCGATAACCTGCGCCGATGCCGAAGATGCCGGCAGTATCGAAACCGAGGCCGATGGTCGGCGGGACGTTGATGCCGGGATCATGATAGCCGGGTGTGTCCAACCGGCGCACACGCTGGTTGGAAAAGCCGATGTCGCCGCGCAGATACCAGCCGCCGAAGTCCTCGACGATCGGAGGCGCATAGGCGGGAGGCGGCGCGATCGGCATGTCGGCGGCGAACGCCGCGGAAGAGATCAAAGTAGCCGCTCCTGCGGCAATGAAAAACTTAACGCTACGCATTGGCTTCGTCCCTTTGTCCGGTGAGGCAGACAGGACGCCTCACATCCGAAAACTCACGGTGAGGACGATGGCAGCAAATGCTTAAGCGGCACTTAACCCTAATTATTAAGGTTGACAGTTTCTGACGAGCGCGAGCCCGCTCCTCTCAACGCGCCTGCGGCTCATGCATTTTTCGCCACGCGAGACGGAGTGAAGCCGTCACAGTCGCTAACAATGTGTTGACGCGCATCATGCGCGTTTACGTCTCTGCAATTTATCAGCGCAGCTGCCTCGGCATCTTCGGCAAGAAGACCGCAAGCAATCCGATCGCCGGCAGGAAGGCGCAGAGGTGATAGACGAAGCCGATCGAGGTGTAGTCGGCGAGCTTGCCGAGCGCGGCGGCGCCCAGGCCGCCGATGCCGAAGGCAACGCCGAAGAACACGCCGGAGATCATGCCGAAGCGATGCGGCATCAGCTCCTGCGCGAACACGATGATCGACGACGTCGCCGAGGAGAGGATGAGGCCGATGAACACGGTCAGCACGGCACTGCCGGCCAGACCGGCATAGGGCAAGGCGAGCGTGAAGGGCAGCGCGCCGAGGATCGAAATCCAGATGATGTACTTGCGGCCGAAACGGTCGCCGAGCGGGCCGCCGAAGAAGGCGCCGACCGCGTTCGCTGCGAGGAAGATGAAGAGATAGAGCTGCGCCGCCTGCGTCGAGACGCCGAACCTGTCGATCAGATAGAAAATGTAATAGCTCGACAGGCTGGAGACGTAGAGCTGTTTCGACAACAATAGCGCCACCAGCACGGCCAGCGCGATCTTCACGCGCCGGGAATCCGGATGATCCGGATGCAGCTCGATCCTCGCGGCCTTCTTGCCCGCGACCTGCGGGCGGTACCAGACACCGATCCGCGCCAGGACCACGATCGCGACGAACGCGATGATCGAGAACCAGGCGATCGAGGGCTGGCCGAACGGCACGACGATCAGCGCCGCCAGTACCGGACCCATCGAGGTGCCGAAAGCGCCGCCGAGCTGAAACACCGATTGCGCGAAGCCATAACGGCCGCCGGAAGCCAGCCGCGCAATGCGCGCCGATTCCGGATGGAAGACGGCGGAGCCGAGTCCCACCAGCGCGGCCGCGATCAGGATGATGCCGTAGTGATGCGCGATCGAAAGCAGGAGCAGGCCGAAGAAGGTGAAGCCCATGCCGACGGCGAGCGAAAACGGCTGCGCCTTCTTGTCGGTGAAATGGCCGATCACCGGCTGCAGCAACGAAGCCGTGAACTGGAACGCCAGCGTGATCATGCCGATCTGCGCAAAGTCGAGCGCGTAATTGTCCTTCAGGATCGGGTAGACCGAGGCGATCAACGACTGCATGGTGTCGTTGAGGAAGTGCGAGAACGAGATGCCGGCGAGCACGATATAGGCCGGCCCCGCCATTGCTGCCCGCGACGGCGCTTGCGCCGTCACCTCCGGCGCCAGCACCGGCTTCGCCAGCGCTTCTTCGGAGACGTTGACGGGCTTGTTCAAGGCCAATTCCTTGCGGGATTCGGGAAGAAACTCCCCTCTCCTACGCCGGCCGCGCCGCGCCGACCAGCTTCATTGGATGATGGCTGCGATGCAGGCGCGCATAATCAGCCAAAATGCTCAGCGGCGATCATGCGTGCCTATCGATGTCTCAGGCCGCAGCCTGGCCGAGCGCATGCACGATCTCGTCGACGATCTCCTCGACCATGATGCGGTCGTCGCCCTCGGCCATCACGCGGATGACCGGCTCGGTGCCGGACGGCCGGATCAGCAGGCGGCCATGGCCGTTGAGGCGCTTCTCGCCGGCATCGATCGCCAACCTGACGTCGGCATCGTCGAGCGGCTTGCCGCTCCTGTAGCGCACGTTCTTGAGGATCTGCGGCAGCGGATCGAAGCGATGGCAGACTTCCGACACCGGGCGGCGCAGCTTCTGCACCACCGCGAGCACCTGTAGCGAAGCGACGAAGCCGTCGCCCGTCGTGGCGTAGTCGGAGAGGATGATGTGGCCCGAGGGCTCGCCGCCGAGATTGTAACCCCCCTTGAGCATCTGCTCGAGCACGTAACGGTCGCCGACCGGCGTGCGCACCATCTCGAGCCCCTGCCCCTGCAGGAAGCGCTCGAGACCGAGATTGGACATCACCGTCGTGACGATGCCGGGACGCGAAAGCCGTCCCTCTTCCTTCCAGCTCTGCGAAATCACCGCGAGCAGCTGGTCGCCGTCGACGATGTGACCGCGCTCGTCGACCAGGATGACGCGGTCGGCATCGCCATCGAGCGCAATGCCGATATCGGCGCGCATCTCGCGCACCTTGCGGCTCAGCGCCTCCGGCGAGGTCGAGCCGCATTCCTTGTTGATGTTGAAGCCGTCGGGCTCCACGCCAATCGGCACGACGTCGGCGCCCAGCTCCCACAGCGCTTCCGGCACCACCTTGTAGGCGGCGCCATGGGCGCAATCGACCACGACGCGCAATCCGTCGAGGGAGAGCTCGCGCGGCAGCGTGCGCTTGGCGAATTCGATGTAGCGGTCATGCACGCCGTCGATGCGGCGGGCGCGCCCAAGGCTCGCGCTCTGCGCCAGGCGCCGGTCGATCGGCTCGTCGAGCAATTGCTCGATCTGCTTCTCGACGTCGTCGGAAAGCTTGAAGCCCTGCGGGCCGAACAGCTTGATGCCGTTGTCCTCGAACAGATTGTGCGAGGCCGAGATCATGACGCCGAGATCGGCGCGCATCGACTTGGTCAGCATCGCGACCGCCGGCGTCGGCATCGGGCCGAGCAGCAGCACATCCATGCCGACGGAGGTGAAGCCCGCGACCATGGCGTATTCGATCATGTAGCCGGACAGCCGCGTGTCCTTGCCGATGACGACGCGATGGCGATGCTCGCCGCGCTGAAACACCAGACCGGCCGCCTGACCCACCTTGAGCGCCAGCTCCGGCGTAATCAGCCCGTTGGCGCGGCCCCGAATCCCGTCGGTCCCGAAATATTTGCGGCTCATATGATGATCCCCAGGACGATCGAGGGCCCGCCACCCGGCAGGGAAGCCTCGAATGCCCGCTGTGATAGCGTGCAGGGGGTTATAATCCCTGCGAGGCTAAAATGGCTTCAAAAAATATGATGAATCGTTACGGCATGGGTAACCCGGATTACCGGCCTAGCGCGTTGTTTTCACTTGTATTATTGTCACATCCGGAACCCGAATCGCAGCCCTTAGCCCGTCCGCTTGACGGGGCGATCCGCTTTCGAGGGCGCCGGCTGGGTGACGCTGACCGGATCGGAGGCGGGAAACGTACCTTCGAGTCCCACTTCAAGGGCCTCCTCCAGGCGTCGCTTCTCGGCATTGTCGACTGGCTTCTCGGCTGTTCGGGTCATGGCTGCTCTCCCGTAACATACGGTTCCGCCCGGATTTGGCGGAGGGCTCAACCATGCTAGATGACGTCGAAAGCCGACGAGACAAGAAGGGCCGGGAATGTCCATGAAGCATGTCACCTGCATCGAAGATCTGCGCCAGCTCCACAAGCGGCACGTACCGAAAGCATTCTTCGACTATTGCGACCGCGGCTCCTATACCGAGGACACGCTGCGGGCCAACTCGGAAGACCTGCAGCAGATCAAGTTCCGCCAGCGCATCCTGGTCGACGTCTCCAAGCGCGATCTGTCCACCACCATCCTCGGCGAGCCCGCCGCGATGCCGCTGATCCTCGCGCCGGTCGGCCTGCTCGGCATGCAGCATGGCGACGGCGAGATTCATGCCTGCCGCGCCGCGCAGGCCGCCGGCATCCCGTTCACGCAGAGCACGATGTCGATCTGCTCGATCGAGGACATCGCCGCTGCAGTGAGCAAGCCGTTCTGGTTCCAGCTCTACGTCATGAAGGACCGCGGCTTCATCAAGGAATTGATTGAGCGCGCGATTGCGGCCAAGTGCAGCGCGCTGGTGCTCACCGTCGATTTGCAGGTCATCGGCCAGCGCCATCAGGACATCAAGAACGGCATGAGCGTGCCGCCGGAATGGACGCTGTCGAAGCTGCTCGACTTCGCCAGCAAGCCGGCCTGGGTCGCGGGCGTGCTGCGCGGCAAGCGGCGCACCTTCGGCAACATTGCCGGCCACGTGAAAAATGCCGACGATCTCAATCGCTTGGCGGAGTGGACGGCCTCGCAGTTCGATACCACGCTGAACTGGAAGGACATCGACTGGATCCGCAGCATCTGGCCGGGCAAGCTGATCCTCAAGGGCATCCTCGACGTCGAGGACGCGGAGATCGCGGCCAAGACCGGTGCGCAGGCGATCGTGGTCTCCAACCATGGCGGCCGCCAGCTCGATGGCGCGCCGTCCTCGATCGAGGTGCTGCCCGAGATCGCCGATTCCGTCGGCTCGCAGGTGGAAATCATGTTCGACGGCGGCATCCGCACCGGCATGGACGTGATGCGCGCGCTGGCGCTCGGCGCAAAGTCCTGCATGATCGGCCGGGCCTATGCGTATGGGTTGGGAGCCGCCGGCGAGGCCGGCGTGTCGAAGGCGATCGACATTCTGGCAAAGGAACTGACCACGACGATGGGCCTGTGCGGAGTGAACAGGATTTCCGAGATCGACGATCACGTGCTGGCGACGTAGTTTGCTGCAAAGAAGACGTAAGTTGCTGCAAAGAAAATGTCGTCCCTGCGAAAGCAGGGAGGTGGATTCACACTCGAAGTGCAACACTTGGGCAAAGGACTCGGCTGGGGTCCTGAAGGCAAGGCATTTGCGCGGAGTGTTGTTATAGGCGGCAACGAGGCGGCGGAAACGGGCGGTCGAGAGGGTTGCCAGATCGGTCTTGCGAGGCATGAAGCGGCGCATCCGGCCGATGGCATTTTCGA
>Ga0187815_10001411_pt1 | contig 11325 bp, 10 predicted proteins | sample NC_S_5_FD_132962 | JGI IMG/M metagenome (GOLD analysis project Ga0187815, IMG submission 132962) | Wetland sediment microbial communities from Neuse River Estuary, North Carolina, USA - ASW-S_5 | ecosystem: Environmental > Aquatic > Freshwater > Wetlands > Sediment | place: USA: North Carolina...
CATGGCTCGCCAGACTGCGGAGTGGTCGAGCCCAAACCAGTGCCCCAGTTCATGGGTAAGAATCGACTCAAGATCATAGGCGCCTTGCCCCTTGGTTGTGTTCAGTCCCGCGGGCGTGGCGAAGAGCGCCTGGCGGTCTCTGCGGAACAGCGTATCCGAATCGAGGATCTGGCCCGCGAAGGTCGACGCCGGCCCCGATCCCACACTCACTCCCGGCGCGGTCGCGGTAATGACGCGAGTGAAGGCCAGAACGCCCGTGGTGAATGCGGCGCTCGACTGGTTGAAGCAAATCGTATTCACGCCATCGACGTTCGTCTGCGCGTCGTTCGAGCAGGCATTCGTCGTGGCGACACGCGCGATCGGCGCGACGAGCCCCGGATGAGCTGCTGTGTTGAAGGTTGTGCCTGCAACTCCCGCCCAGGCCCCGAAGGAGTCTGTGATTGCTTGCTCGATCTCGTTCAGTTGCGTGTTGGTCTGCCACGCGGCGGCGGTGACGATGGTTCGCGGCGCGAGCGGCAGCGACGTGCTCCACTGGCGGCTCAAAGGATTCGCAGTCGACAAGCTCCAGTGGTCCGGTTGCGGGCATCCGCCTGCCGCAGGCACGGTCGTATCGAAGACGTACCCTCTCGCGCCGGGTCCAACGACGAAAGCGCACAGCAGAGCGGTCACCATCAGTCGAGTGGCTGGCGCTTTCATCGCTTGGTCTCCGTCCTCTGCGCCAGCGCCGCTTGCACGCACGCGCGAAACGCCGCTAGTGGCAGGCTCCGTATGCCGCTCGGTTCGAATCGCCGCGTTTGCGGATCGATGGTGGCGAAGGCCGCGGTATCTTGCGTGACGGTTTCTTCTCCGCTGGACGCGTCGACGCGAATTCGAAATGTTCCCTGGACCCAACTAACCACGGAATAATCGCCTCGCGGGTTCGGCTCGAGGAAAAGGACCACTTCCTCGCCCACGCGGAACCATGGCACGCCCGACACGCTCGACTTGAGGTTGCCCAGCGTGCCGCCGAGAAGCCACACGGTAATAGTTTCAGGCGGCGCGCCTTTCCACGCGTCGATAGCTTCGAAAGTGGTGATGGTCCAGATTTTGCCCGCGTCCCAGACGGTCGAATTCGACACGCAGCCCGCCCGCACGATGACGTCCGCAGCGTGCGACATTCGAGCAAGCGTCATCTTCTCGAGCGTCGTCGCTCCCGCAGCGAAGCAGCACGCCAGCAATGCCGCCAACACGGTGCCGAGGCGCAATGTCGCCACGAATGTGCGTAAGGAATGAATCTGGTGACTGGCTTCAGGGGCTGAAGCCTGTGCTCTGCTGGACTGAGTGACGGTGGCCACGCGATGCGAGACTCGCCCTTCCACCCCGCGTATAAGACCCGTTGTGTTCATTTGACCTCCAGCATGCCGGTCGCGACGGCGCGATCGTTGTTCAGGGTAGTGATGAACAGGGAGCGCAGGCCCGTCGCGGTGGCGCTCGAAATCGTTAAGTCGAGTTCGATCGTGTTAGGGAACAGCCCGACCACCGACGACGCGGCGACAGGAATGTCGCCTCCATTCGGCCCCGTGAAGGCGTAGGTGAACGTGCGATCGAGGCTGTTGCCGTGCACGCACAAGCTGACCGTCTGGCTGCCGGACGACGGCCGCGTGATCGTAAGCGGCGAGCCTTGCACACCGCAGCTGCCGCTCGTAAGCAAGCCAATGAAGTCGACGTTGATCGCTGCAGACGCAGTCGCGGTCGTAGGTTCAACAACGACGATATCCGTACCGCTCGCCTCCGGCTGAGACTCGCTGAGCGCAATTGTGCCGGTCGAAACGTCGAAGGGCACAATTACGAACGGCACAGGATTCGAAAGCGCACCCGGCGCGCCCGGATTCTGCACCTGAACTGTGATCGTCGCTGCCGATTGCACATCCGACGGGTTGAGGACTGTCGTGCAGGCCGTGGCGCTTGCGCAGGTTGTGCTGCGCGGCGTGCCATTCAGCAAAATGACCGAAGCTGTGCTCCCATTTCCCGCGACGAAGTTCAATCCTTGCACCTGAAACGGAAAACTCTCGACTGCTCCGGCCATCACGCTCGACGGCAGGAGAACTCGGATCGTGGGACCGCTGGCGATGGCGACGGTGGCGCTCGCGCTTTTCGTGGCGTCCGCCAGGCTCGTCGCTGTCACCGCAATCGCGTTTGGCGACGGCGCGACCGTCGGCGCCGTGTACATTCCGTTCGCATCGATTGAGCCCCTCGCCGCGCCGCCACATCCCTGCCCTGTGACGGCGGTCTGCACGTTCCAATTGACCCCCGCATTGATTGTGCCCGTCACGCTGGAGAAGAACCGAAACTTGCTCAAGCTCGCTCCCGATGCGCCGACAAACGCGTACGCAGGGGAAACGCTAACCGAAACTGGGCCTGTCTGCGCCGCGATCAGCACGCTCGCGCTGCCCGTCTGCGACGGATCGGCTCTGCTCGTCGCCGTGAGGCTGACCGGATTCGTGGGCGGAACGGCAGCGGGAGCAATGTAATCGACGCTGCCCGAAACGGCTCCATTGGGGCCGGCGCACGGGTTGGATCCGGTGACGCAAACTTCACCAACCGAGGGACTGCCGTTCGGAATGCCGTTCACAGTCCACGTGACACTCGTATCCGCAGTGCTGGTGATAATCGGAGTGAAGGTGGCGCGCTGCGAGACAGTCATAATCATCGAAGCGGGCGAAATGACCACGGGGACCGCGCTGGTGACCGCCACTGTGGCCGATGCGCTTGCTGATGCTGTCGTGGCGTGGATGGTCACGGAACTGGGCGAACACATATCCGCGGGCGCGGTGTAAAGCGCTGTGTTTGCGATCGCGGGGCTGCCGGCGATGGTGCCCAGCACGGAATTCCCGCCCGTGGTTCCGGTGACGTCCCAAGTAATGGGCGTGCCGCTTCCCACGCACAGATTGGCCGTGAACGACTGCGTTTTGGCCCAAGGAGACGCTGGCAGTCGACGGCGAAATCAGGTTCGCGCACGTTAGGCTGACACTCGCGCTGCCCGCTTTCGTGTTGTCCGCCACACTTGTCGCCGTAATCGTGACGCTCGGTGGCGACGGTGGCGCCACAGGCGCTGTGTACGTGGCCGAATTGGCGGTGCTCCCAGCGATTGTGCCCAGAGTCGCATTGCCTCCGGCAATTCCATTTACGGTCCATGCGACGCCGGGCGCTGGGCTGCCAGATGCGGTGATTGCGGCGGTGAAAACCTGAGAGCCTCCGGCGGGCACGTTTGCGGCGGGCGGAGAAACGGTCACCACGATATCGTCTGTCAGGCTGACGCTTGCTGGGGCGCTGGCGCTTGCATCGGCGACGCTGGCCGCACTGACGGTCATCTTCGAATTTGCAGGCAGAACCGAAGGCGCCGTGTATAGCCCGGCGCTGGCTATGGTGCCGACAGCGGAACTTCCACCAGCAACGGCGTTCACACTCCAGGCCACGCTCGTGTTTGAAGTGCCGGTCACAGTGGCTTGAAATTGCTGCTGCTGACCAAGGAACAGATTGGCGCTCCCGGGCTGAACCGAAACCGTGATCGCGGGAGGCGGAGGCGGCGGCTCCACGGTTCCATTGTTCGAACCCCACCACATCCGGCGAGTCCGGCGATCACCAGCAGAATCGCGGCGGATCGATGTCTCCACGCCATGGCGGCACGCACGGTTCCTTTCAAGCTTGAATGGAGCAAGGACGGCGACTCACAAGAGTTGGCATGTGCTGCGTCGCTGGTGGTTGGTTCGTGCATACGCGCAAGGGCCAACGCAAGAGATGTGCCAGAGCGGAGCAGCCCGGGAGCGAAACAGTTTCAGCCGAGGCGACATTCGCGCACCGGCTATCGTTCGCTTCTAGTCTCCTGGAACTGAATGGGTTAGACAGAGCGCGCGATTGGAGAATGTGGTGGGCAGCACCGAGGGGCGGCGGAAATCGCCGTTGAGAGGCCGCGCGAGCGTTCCACACTGGAACGCGCGCATTCCCGTTTTGGGAGCGCAAACTTTGCCTAGAGTGTTTGCTACGGTGATGCAAGGGCGGGTTTGAAACCCGCCCCTACGCCGAGGTACTCCGGCGAGTGTCGTCGCGCCTCTGTCGCCTCCGACGCCGTTGACACCCGCAACGTCGCAGCCGAATAATGCCCGCATGGCCAAGCAGGAGACAGTGCGCCGCATCAAGTCCTACTCGGCGGCAACCGGCTTCGTTTACCAATATCAGTTCCACGAAATTCGCGCCTCTGCCGAGCGCACCGAGCCGGGCAATGAGTACGTCTATTACGTGTCGGCGGACCGGAAAACTATGTTCCCCATCCGGATTTTCGTGCTACGGCGCGCCTTGGAGGCGTGGACGAAGCAAACCGGCCGCGCACTCACGGGGACCGAAGAGTACGCGATAGCGAAGATGCGGCTGTTTCAGGCCTTCGATGATGTCGAGGATTTTGCGGGCGCGCGCCCGGAATTAGCTGTCGACGATTCGAATCTCGCGGAATTGATTGCGCGCCTCGATCTGTAGAGTTGTCGTTCGCTCATGCCGAGCCCGCTGCACGTGACCACGTTGAACTTGAAGGTGCATACGGAGTGAACCGAAGACTCATCCCCGGCGTCTGGCTTAATGGGACCGAGATGGATGCTCTGGCCGCCTGTGCTGTTCCAAACCTGTCACGCCAGCCAGCCCCGGAAAGGCCGGCACGGGTCGCAACTCGCGTTCACGGAGCGGACGGCGCCGCGGCAGTTTGGAACGGTGCCAGCCTACCGGGAAATGCGGTGAGCCGCGACGCGCCGTCTTTAGGCGCGGCCGAAGGGCGACTCGAACAGGAATTCGAGCAGCGTCTGGCGGATTGTCCCACGCTCGCGTACCGCGTCGCGCTAGGAGTGTTGCGCAATTCGGCGGAAGCGGAAGATGTGGCGCAGGAAGCCATGCTGCGCGCCTATCGCAATTTTCACCGGCTGCGCGAGCGCAACAGCTTTCGCGCATGGCTGGTTCGCACGTCGTGGCGCCTTGCGCTCGATCGCATTCGTTCGGCCGGGCGGCGCGAGCGGCGCGAACGCGCCGTGATGCAGGAGTCCGGCGTTGAAATTGGCGTCGAGAATGTCGCGGCCACGCGCGAATTCGAGCGGCATGTCGCGACGGCGCTGGATGCGCTGCCGGAGAAGTTGCGAATCGTCATGGTGCTGGCGGCGATCGAGGGCTACAACACGAGCGAGGTCGCGACGCTTCTCGGCTTGCCTGAGGGCACCGTCAAATCGCGGCTGCACCTCGCGCGCAAAAGATTGGCGGAGGATTTGCGAAGCGCCGGCGTTTGGACGGCGGCGGTCAAGAGTTGAAGTTATGAATACGAATGCTTGCGCGAAATATGTCGGTTGGATGACTGACGCGGCGCTGGGCGCGCTCGCGCAGGGGCGGGAAGCTGAACTTCTGGCGCACGCTGCCGAGTGCGAGGACTGCCGCGCGGCATACCAACATGCGCGCGGACTGGCGACGCTGGTCGACCGCGGCGTCGAATCGCTTGTAGCCGGCGAACCTTCGCCGCATTTCTCGACGCGCCTGCGCGCACGAATCGCCGAAGAGCCTGCGCCCTCGCGCGCGGCATGGCTGGCGTGGAAACCCATCGCTGCAGGGCTTACGGTGGCTGTGATTGCCGCTATCGTACTCGTTTCTTACCGACCGCGGCGGCACAATCTGCAGCCTACCCCTGCGCGTGCTGGTGCACAAGCCGAGGCGGTGCGCAATCCGAGTCCTACGATGGCTGGCGGTCAGGTAACAGAGGCAGAGCTAAATGCAAAGCCCGCGACGAAAGAACTCCAGGTTCGCCGCAGCTACAGCGCACGCCAGGGCCGAGCCCTCGCGGCGCAAGCAATTTCGCGGCAACATCATGTCCCGCACCGCGTGACGTCGTCGCCGCAGCCAGAGGTGATTGTGCCTCCGGGGCAATTCGAGGCAGTGATGCAGTTCGCCGACGCCATTCAATCCGGCCGCATCGATGGCAAGCAACTCCTCGCCGCGGAGCAGGAAACCGATAAGCCGCTCAAGATCAAGCCGCTCGAAATCGCGCCCCTAGTCGAGCCTTCATCCGATATTTCTCCGAAGCAACCTGCAGATTCAGGCCGACCGTGAACGGAACCCCTGTCCGTGGCGTCTCTTGGATGTAAACGCACAACACTTTTGAGCGGGAGGAAACATTTCATGCGAATAAACCGGACACTCCTGGCAAGTCTTGCCGTGCTTCTAGCCGTGCCGTGCCTTTCTGCCCAGGAAGCAGAAGTCAAAGAAAAGAAGGACAAGGCCACAACGGTGGTGAAGGACGAACCTTCCGAGGTCCCACTCAAGGTACAGGTGGTTCTCACCGAGTTTGATGGAACTCAGAAAATCAGCAGCTTTCCGTACACTCTGAGTATCCTGGGGGCGGGGCCACATGAGCGGCACGACGCACACTTGCGTTATGGCGTGAAAATTCCAGTCAGCGTAGGCATGGTAGCGGGCGCGACCAGTCAGATCACCTACGAGGATGTGGGAACGAACATCGATTGCCACGCATGGACAGTGGGTGACGGACAGTATCGCCTGGAGTTCAGCATCGCGCGCTCTTCGGTCTCAATGCCGAACTCAAACGGAAAAGCGACGGAGTGGAAACCAGGGGACACGAACCCGAGCTCGCAGCCGCTCATTCGCTCGTTCCGGGATGATTTTATTGTTGTAGTCAGGAACGGCCAGACCATCGAAGGGACCTCCGCAGTAGACCCGATCACGGGCCACGTTCAAAAAGTAGAGGTCACGCTGAATGTGCTGAAATGAGGCGCTTCGAAGGGCGGCGCTTGGTTTAGTTCCCTTCTCCGCCAAGGATCACGCGCAGAGCCGGCTGTAAATCCGTATAGCGGAAGGTGAATCCGGAGGCGAGCAGCTTCGCCGGTTGGACGCGCTGGCTCACCAGCAACAACTCATCTGCTATTTCGCCGAGGGCGAGTCGCAGCATAAACGCAGGCGCCGGGAAGATCGCCGGGCGATGTAAGGCGCTCGCCAGCGCCCGCGTGAATTCCGCATTCTGCACTGGGTTTGGCGCGACAACGTTGATTGAGCCACTGTAGCGATCTTCGGCCAGCGCGGCGCGAATCACGCCTACGACATCTCCCAGCGCGACCCACGACATCCACTGCTTTCCGTCGCCCAGTCGCCCGCCAACGCCTAGCTTGAACGGCGTCAACATCTTCGGCAGCGCACCACCCCGCGCCGACAGAATTACGCCAAATCGCAACAGCACAGTTCGCACGCCCAGCGCCTGCGCGCGCAACGATTCCGCCTCCCAATCGCGCGCGAGTTGCGCCAGGAAATCGTTCCCATTCGAACTCGACTCGGTCAGGATTTCATCGCCACGGCTGCCGTAATACCCGATTGCGGAGGCTGTCAGCAGCGCTCGCGGCTTCCGCCGCAGCTTGGCAATCGCGTCGACCAAAATGCGCGTCGAATCCAGCCGGCTGCTGCGCAAAATCCTTTTTCGGTCTTCGGTCCAGCGGCCTTCGCCGATGCTCGCGCCAGCGAGGTGGATGATGGCGTCCGCACCTTCCATTGCATCGGCGTAGACCACCGACGCCGCCGGATCCCAGCGCACATCGCCGGGAGCAAAGTTTCCGCCGGGTCGCACGAATCTTCCGACGGTCTGCCCGCCAGCGCGCAGCGCATTCGTCGCGGCGGTTCCGACGAGCCCCGACGCGCCCGTGATCAGGATTTTCATAGCTGCGTAATGAGCGTACGGCGCGCGTCTGGTAGCGTCAAGTTTCGGCCCCTGGCTCGGATTTCGGCAGCCTCATCTGGATCAACAGTAACGAATTGCTCGCTATAACCAGCCGTAGCGGCATTCGCGACGTTCAACGTTGAGCTACAATTGTTCGTTTTGATGCGCAAACAAACATCTCCGCACAGTCTTCGGCGTTTCGCCCTGCTCTGCGCACCACTCGCGGCGGTCGCGGCAAGCGTGACGCTGGCGGCGCTGCCGTCGCCCATCGCATCGCGAAGGCAAACTCCCGCGCCCATTCGCGGCTTCTACTCGTCGCGCCTGCAAGCAGAACGCGAGCTGGAACGAAAGTTCCAGAGCCTCCCCGACCCGGCGCGGGCCGAAGCGGATCTCCGCCATCTCACGAGCGAGCCGCACATGGCCGGGACGGAAGCGAGCCATCGCGTTGCGGAATGGCTGCGCGACCAGTACCGCAGCTTTGGTTTCGAGGCCAGCATCGTGAGCTACAGCGCGTGGCTGCCGTTGCCGCGCGAGGTGAAGCTGGAAATTGTCGCGCCCGAACGCAAATCGCTGGCCACGCGCGAGCGGCCTTTTGCGGGCGACAAGCAAACATACGATTCGCGCGCGGTCGTTGGCTTCAACACCTATTCGCCGTCCGCGGAAGTAACGGCGCCGGTCATCTACGCGAACTACGGGATGGACGAAGATTATCGCGCGCTCGCAACTCTCGGCGTCGATGTCGAAGGAAAGATTTTGCTTGTGCGGTACGGACGCGGCTATCGCGGAATCAAATCGAAACTGGCCGAAGAACACAAGGCCGCCGGGCTCCTGATCTATTCCGATCCGCAGGACGACGGGTACGTCATCGGCGACGTTTACCCCGACGGTCCGTGGCGGCCGCTCAGCGCGATCCAGCGCGGGTCCGTCCTGTACACGCAAATTCATCCTGGCGATCCGCTTACGCCCGGTCTCGCGGCAAGTCCCGACGCGCATCGCATCGCGCCCGCAAATGCCCCGAGCCTGCCGCACATTCCCACCATCCCCATCAATGCTCAGGACGCATCGGCAATCCTCGCGGAATTGGGCGGCGACCACGTCCCGCGCGGATGGCAAGGCGGGCTGCCGGTGACGTATCACATTGGTCCGGGCGATACGCAACTGCACATGAAAGTCGAAATGGATTATCAGCAGCGGCCCGTTTACGACGTCATCGCGAAATTGCGTGGCACCAATGACGACGAGTGGGTGATCCTCGGCAACCATCATGATGCATGGATTTTCGGGGCCGCCGATCCCGGCAGCGGCACGACCGCGATGCTCGAAGCGGCGCGGTCGCTTGGCGAACTGGCGCACGCGGGCTGGAAGCCACGCCGGACGATCATCATCTGTCAGTGGGACGGCGAAGAACCGGGCCTGCTCGGCTCGACTGAATGGGTCGAAGCGAATCGCGCCATTCTTCAGCAGAAGGCCGTCGCCTACGTCAACACGGATGTTGGCGTGACTGGCCCGATTTTCGCTGCGTCGGCAACGCCGTCCCTCGACGAGCTGGTCCGCGACGTTGCGCGCGAAATCAAAGATCCCAATACAGGCGGAAGCGTCTACGACGCGTGGCGCGAGCACGTGACTCGCGCCAAGTCCGAGCAGAAGCCTGTCGAAAGGCCGGAGCAGTCGGCGGGATCAATCGCGCCGAGTCCGTTGCGGCCCGGCGAAGTGCCCCTCGGCGCGCTGGGCGCCGGGTCGGATTTCTGTCCGTTCTTCGATCATGCCGGCATAGCCTCGATCGACGTCAGCTTCGCCGGAGACTACGGCGTCTATCATTCGCTCTACGATGATTTTTACTGGATGAAACATTTTGGCGATCCGCAATTCAAGTATCAGACCACACTCGCGCGCGTCCTCGGCTTGCTTGCTCTGCGGCTGGATGAAGCCGATGTCCTGCCCTTCGACTACTCGGACTACGCCATGCAGATTACGGCTGCGAGCGACGAGGTTTCCGCCACTTTAGCCCAGGGGAACAACGCATCCGAAAAGCAGAATCCGGATCTGAAGGCGCTTTCCGAGGCGTCCGCGCAATTCACCGATTCTGCCACGCGTGCGGCACAGGCGCTTCGTTCGATAACCCCCGGGACGCTTAGCTCCGAAAATCAAAATGCGCTGAATCGCGAACTGATCAGCCTCGAGCAAGCGTTTCTCTCCCCGGATGGCCTGCCGGGCCGCCCGTGGTACAAGCACGTGATATTCGCCCCTGGAAGCTACACGGGCTATGCAGCCGAAATGATTCCCGGCGTCAGCGAATCACTCGACAACGACGATCCCGCCGTTCTCTCGCAGCAAACAGCCGCGCTGACCGCCGCACTGCATCGCGCTGCCGCCCGCCTCGACGATATTTCGCATCTCGCCTCACCTGCGAATTGATCCTCTTCGCAAGTTGGCGTCGTTTCGCGCGCGCCCGCCGGCAAGATCGAGTCCGTCCATATCGGCTATCCGAGGTCGGTCGTGCGGCGATATTTGGCGTATGCGGCGATGTACGATCCGTCGCTCGCCAAGCGCACCAAGTCTGCGGGCGCCGCAAAGCGAGGAAGAGGCGGGCGTTTCGCGAAGCTTGTGGACGCGAATGAATTGACACGTTCAGGGCCGGGGACTACACTGCGGCTCGTTCTTGCATATTTTATCCGCCCGCCCCGGAGGCCTATCATGCCCCACATCCCCCGCAGAGATTTTCTGAAGGCTGTTGCCGCCACAGGTGTTCTGTCGAGCTTAGGAACGCGCGTGCGTGCCGGAAGCGGCGGCGCGGGAGCCGGAGCTGGCGCGTCGAGCGGCGTCGATTCGCGCCACAAGCTGCGCACGTTCGATTATGAAGGCGTGCGGCTCGGAGAGTCCCGCTGGAACGACCAGTTCGTGCATGGCCGCGACTTCTACTTCAACGTCTCGAACGACGATATCCTGCAAGGCTTTCGCGCCGAGGCGAATCTTCCCTGCCCCGGAAAGCCGCTAGGCGGCTGGTGCGAGAAGGATAGCGCGACCGTTTTCGGGCAGTGGCTGAGCGGAATGTCGCGAATTTATCGCGCCACGAACGATGCGGCCGTGCGCGACAAGGCCGTGTATTTGATGACCGAGTACGCGAAAACGGTCGGGCCCGACGGAGATTGCCGCATGCGTCACTATCCGTACGAGAAGCTCGTCTGCGGGCTGGTTGACATGAACCAGTATGCCGAGTATCGGGAGGCGATGGATTTGCTCGAGCGCTGCACCGACTGGGCGAGCAAGACTTTCGACCGCACGCGCGCACCGGCGAATCCGCATCCGTGGGCCATGCATTCGGGCAAGCCGCTCGAATGGTATACGCTGCCGGAGAATCTTTATCGTGCATACGTTTTGACCGGCAATCCGAAATACAAGGATTTCGCGGAAGTCTGGCTGTATCACCCATATTGGAACAAGTTCGCGAACACGTCTTCACCGGCGGATGCGACAGGCGTACACGCCTACAGTCACGTGAACACGTTCAGCAGCGCGGCGATGGCTTACGCCGTTACCGGCGATTCGACGTACCTGCAGGTCATAAAGAACGCCTACGATTTCTTGCAGAACACGCAATGCTA
>Ga0187815_10001412_pt1 | contig 11317 bp, 11 predicted proteins | sample NC_S_5_FD_132962 | JGI IMG/M metagenome (GOLD analysis project Ga0187815, IMG submission 132962) | Wetland sediment microbial communities from Neuse River Estuary, North Carolina, USA - ASW-S_5 | ecosystem: Environmental > Aquatic > Freshwater > Wetlands > Sediment | place: USA: North Carolina...
CCAATGCGATCCAGATCTCCGACGAAGTGCGCGCCACCATGGCGCAGCTGAAGAAGGAGTTCCCGCAAGGCGTGGACTACTCGATCGTGTACGACCCGACCGTGTTCGTGCGCGGCTCGATCGAGGCGGTGGCGCACACCCTGCTGGAGGCCATCCTGCTGGTGGTGCTGGTGGTGATCCTGTTCCTGCAGACCTGGCGCGCGTCCGTGATCCCGCTGATCGCGGTGCCGGTATCGCTGATCGGCACGTTCGCCGTGATGTACCTGGTCGGCTTCTCACTCAATGCATTGAGCCTGTTCGGCATGGTGCTGGCGATCGGCATCGTGGTCGACGACGCGATCGTGGTGGTGGAGAACGTGGAGCGCCACATCGAGCTGGGGCAGTCGCCGAAGGAGGCCACGCGCAAGGCAATGCACGAGGTCACCGGGCCGATCGTGGCCACCGCGCTGGTGCTGTGCGCGGTATTCATCCCCACCGCCTTCATCAGCGGCCTCACCGGCGAGTTCTACCGCCAGTTCGCGTTGACTATCGCGATCTCCACGGTGATCTCGGCGTTCAACTCGCTGACCCTCAGCCCGGCGCTGGCGGCGATCCTGCTGCTGCCGCATGGTGCGCCGAAGGACCGCCTCACCCGCGCCATCGATCGCCTGTTCGGCTGGCTGTTCCGCCCGTTCAACCGCCTGTTCCAGCGCGGCGCGGAACGCTACGTGGAGGGCACGCGCAAGCTGCAGGGCAAGGGCGCGGCCGCGCTGGTGGTGTACGCGGCGCTGATCGCGCTCACCGCGTTCGGCTTCTGGCACGTGCCCACCGGCTTCGTGCCGACCCAGGACAAGCAGTACCTGGTGTCGTTCGCGCAGCTGCCCGACGCCGCTTCGCTGGACCGCACCGAGGACGTGATCAAGCAGATGAGCGCGATCGCGCTGAAGCAGCCCGGCGTGCAGAGCGCGGTGGCGTTCCCCGGCCTGTCGGTGAACGGCTTCACCAACTCGACCAACGCCGGCATCGTGTTCGTCACGCTGAAGCCGTTCGAGGAGCGGCGCAGCGCGGATCTTTCCGCGGGTGCGATCGCCGGCGCGCTGAACGCGAAGTTCGCCGCCATCCAGGACGCCTACATCGCGATCTTCCCGCCGCCGCCGGTAATGGGCCTGGGCACGATCGGCGGCTTCCGCATGCAGATCGAGGACCGCGGCCAAGTCGGTTTCGATGAGCTGTACCAGCAGACGCAGAACCTGATCGCGGCAAGCCGCAAGGATCCCGCGCTGGCCGGGCTGTTCTCCAGCTTCCAGGTGAACGTGCCGCAGGTGGAGGTGAACGTGGACCGCGAGAAGGCCAAGGCCGAGGGCGTGAACCTGGGCGATGTCTACCAGACCATGCAGGCCTACCTGGGCTCGCTCTATGTCAACGACTTCAACCGCTTCGGCCGCACTTACCAGGTGAACCTGTCCGCCGAACCGCAGTTCCGCAGCGATCTCGCGGACATCAGCCAGCTGAAGACCCGCAATGCGCAGGGCGAGATGGTGCCGCTGGGCTCTTTCGTCACCGTGGCGCACGGCGCCGGCCCGGACCGCGTGCAGCACTACAACGGCTATCCCACCGCCGAGATCAACGGTGGCCCGGCGCCGGGTTACAGCTCGGGCCAGGCGCAGGCGGCGATCGAGAAGCTGGCGCAGCAGGTGCTGCCGAACGGCATGAGCTTCGAGTGGACCGACCTCACCTACCAGCAGATCCTCGCCGGCAACACCGCGGTGCTGGTGTTCCCGCTGTGCGTGCTGCTGGTGTTCCTGGTGCTGTCCTCGCTGTACGAGAGCTGGTCGCTGCCGCTGGCGGTGATCCTGATCGTGCCAATGGTGCTGCTGTCAGCGATCACCGGCGTGTGGCTGTCGGGCGGCGACAACAACATCTTCACCCAGATCGGCCTGATCGTGCTGGTGGGCCTGGCGTGCAAGAACGCGATCCTGATCGTGGAGTTCGCCCGCGAACGCCAGCTCGAAGGCATGAGCCGCCACGAGGCGGTGCTGGAAGCCGCCCGCCTGCGACTGCGCCCGATCCTGATGACCTCGATCGCCTTCATCATGGGCGTGGTGCCCCTGGTCACCTCGCACGGCGCCGGCGCTGAGATGCGCCACGCGATGGGCGTGGCGGTGTTCTCCGGCATGCTCGGCGTGACCCTGTTCGGGCTGATCTACACCCCGCTGTTCTATGTCGTGATTCGCGCCCTGGTGGAACGCCGCGAGGCGCGCAAGCGCGCCACGCAGGCGAACGCGCTGCCGGCGCTGGAGGGCCATTGAAATGAAGCACCTGCTCCGTAGTACCGCACTGTTCGCCGCGCTCGTGCTGGCCGGTTGCGTCAGCGTGGGACCGAACTACCGCAAGCCGGCCACGCCGGCGCCGCAGCTGCAGGGCGTGGACGTGGCGCGCGAAAGCGCCGCGCAGTTCCAGGCCGCGTGGTGGAAGCAGTTCGGCGACCCCACCCTGGATGCGTTGATTCAGCGCGCGGCGGCGAACAACCTCGACCTGCGCATTGCGGTGGCGCGACTCGCCGAATCGCGCGCCCTGCTCGGCGGCGCCAAGTCGCAATACCTGCCCGACGTACAGGCCGGTGTTTCGTACACCCGCAGCCGCGAGCAGACGCCAGGCTTCGGCAACCAGCGCAACACGGTGACCGCCTACCAGGCCGGCTTCGACGCGAGCTGGGAGATCGACCTGTTCGGCGGTGTGCGCCGCTCGGTGGAGGCCGCGCGCGCCGACCTCGGCGCCAGCGAGGCCGCCCTGCAGGACGCGCAGGTGAGCCTGTTCGCCGAAGTGGCGCGCAACTACTTCGCGCTGCGCGGCGTGCAGCAGCGGCAGGACATCGCCCGCCGCAACATCGCCAACCAGCAGGACACGCTGAAGCTGATCCGCGCCCGCGCCGAGGTCGGCACCGCCTCGGACCAGGACGTGGCCAGCGCCGAGGCCCAGCTCAGCGCGGTGCAGGCGCAATTGCCCCTGCTCGACATGCAGGCGCATGCCGACGCGTACCGCCTCGCCGTACTGCTGGGCGAACAGCCCGGCGCGCTGGACGTCGACGTGTCGCCGAAGACGTTCAAGCCGATCGACGCGGTGCTGCCGATCGGCGCCGCCGGCGACGTGCTGGCGCGCCGCCCCGACGTGCGCATCGCCGAGCGCGAATACGCCGCCGCCACCGCGCGCATCGGCGTGGCCAAGGCGGATTTCTTCCCGCATCTCTCGCTGGGCGGCTTCCTCGGCTTTCTCGCCGGGCGCAGCAACGACTTCGGCAGCCCGTCCACCCGCGCCTGGTCGATCGCCCCCAGCATCACCTGGAACGGCCTCAACGTGCAGCGCGTGCGCGCCAACCTGCACGCCGCCGACGCGCGCGCCGATGCGGCGCAGGCGAACTACCAGCGCACCGTGCTGGAAGCGATCGAGGACGTCGACAACGCCGTGGTCGGCTACAACCTGCAGCACGACAGCGTCGAAAAGCTGATCGCGCAGGCGAGCCAGAGCCATCGCGCCGCCGACCTGGCCAAGGTGCGCTACGAACAGGGCGCCACCGGCTACCTCGAGCTGCTCGACGCCGAACGCGTGCAGCTCGCCGCGGACGACGCGCTGGCCCAGGCGCAGGCCGCGATCGATACCCGCGCGGTGGCCTTGTACAAGGCGCTGGGCGGCGGCTGGCAGGCCTGCGGCGACGACGTGCGTTGCGCGCCGGTCGCCACTCCGGTGGCCGCCGTGCCATGAACACGGCGCGCAAGCGGGCAGCGACGCCGATGCCGCCCGTGCATCGCGTGGCCCTGGTCACCGGTGCGAACCGCGGGCTGGGTTTCGAGGTGGCGCGCCAGCTCGCCGCGCGCGGCTACAGCGTGCTGCTGGGCACGCGCGACCTCGCCAAGGGCCGGCAGGCGGCAAGGCAGATCGGTGGCGACGCGGTCGCGGTACCGCTCGACGTCACCGCCGCGCAGCAGATCGCCGAACTCGCCGCGTGGATCGAGCGCGAGCACGATCGTCTCGATGTGTTGGTGAACAACGCCGGCGGCCACGCCGACCGCGAGGCGCGCGCCGAAACCGCCACACCCGACAGCGTGCGCGCGGCGCTGGAGACGAACCTGCTCGGCGCCTGGCAGCTGTGCAGCGCCCTGCTGCCCTTGATGCGCCGGCATCGCTACGGCCGCATCGTCAACGTTACCAGCGGCTGCGCGGCCAGCGCGGCGTCCGACGGCATCGGCTATCCGGCTTACCGCGTCTCCAAGGCCGCGCTCAACGCCTACACCCGCGCGCTTGCCGCCGAGCTGGCCGGCAGCGGCATCCTGGTCAACGCAGTCTGTCCCGGCTGGGTCGCCACCGGCCTGGGCGGCTCCGGCGGCGGCCCGGTGGAACGCGGCGCCGCCGGCATCGTAGCGGCCGCCTGCCTGCCCGAGCCTGGCTTCAACGGCGCGCTGCTGCGCGACGGCGAGCGCATCGCGTGGTGACGCACGCCACTCCCCGCGTGGAACTGGGCGCGACCATGGTGGGCGGCACGGTGAACCGTGTCGTCGCCTCGCGCCACCCGGACTTCCAGGTTGGCGCCCTGGTGCTGGGCAACGCCGGCTGGCAGGACTATGCGCTCTCCGACGGCGGCGCCCTCCCCCCCGCATGGCTGAGTGCTGCTGCGGGCAGACATGAGGCGCCCGGCCGCGCATCCTTTTGCCCACATGAATCGTCTTGAGCATCGGACCCGCCATCGGGCCGATGCTTTCCACTGGAGCGATTCGCCATGCAGACACTCGCCGATCAGAAAATTCTCGTTACCGGCGGCAACAGCGGCCTGGGCCTGGGCCTGGTCGAGGCCCTGGTCGAACGCCGCGCACGCGTCACCGTGCTCGCCCGCGACTCCGCGCACCTGGCCGCGACCCGCGAGCGGCTGGGTGTCGACACGGTCGCCGGCGACATCGCCGACCCGGACCTTCCCATGGCCCTGCTTGAACGCCTGCGGCCCGACGTGGTCGTGCTGAACGCCGGCAGCCAGCCGCCGCTGGCGCCGATCCACGAACAGAAATGGGAGGACTTCAACGAAATCTGGAACGTCGACGTCAAAGCAGGCCTGTACTGGATCCAGGCCGCGCTGTGCTTGCCGCTCGCCCCCGGCAGCCGCGTTCTGGTCGGCTCCAGCGGCGCGGCCGTGAACGGCTCGCCGCTCAGTGGCGGCTACGCGGGCGCCAAGCGCATGCTCTGGCTCATGGCCCACTACGCGAACGACGCTGCCGAGCGGCTCGGTCAGGACATCCGCTTCCAGGTTCTGGTGCCGCAGCAGGTGGTGGGCGAGACTGCGCGCGGCCACGAGGTAGCCCAGGCGTACTCCAGGCGCCTGGGACTCTCGGTCGAGGGCTTCCTCTCCCGTTTCGGGAAGCCGATGCCGCCTCGACAGTTCGGCGAGCATGTCGTCGCCATCCTCACCGACCCCCGCTATGCGGGCGGTACCGCCTTCGGCCTCAAGGGCGATTACGGCATCGCCTCGCTCGACGACGTGGCCGCGTGATGGAAGAACAAGACGCCCGGTTGCTCCGCCTGCACGAAGGCCGTCGGCAGTTCCTGGCGCTGGTGGCCGACCTGCGCCCGGAACTGCACCGCTACTGCGCACGCATGACCGGTTCGGTGGTCGACGGCGAGGACATCGTGCAGGACACACTGGCACGCGCCTACTACCTGCTGCCCGACCTGCCGCGCATGCCCGCGCTGCGCCCTTGGCTGTTCCGCATCGCCCACCATCGCGCCATCGACCATTTGCGCCGCTACGACCGCCGCATGGGCGAGCCGCTCGACGACACCACCGACGACGTGCCCAGCGTCGAGCCCGATCCGGAGGACAGTCTGGCCCGCGAGCAGGCGGTCTTCCATGCCGTGTCGCGTTTCATGCAGCTGGCGCCGGTGCCACGCAGCTGCGTGATCCTCAAGGACGTACTCGGCCATTCGCTGGACGAGATCACCGCCCTGCTCGAACTGAGCCTGCCCGCGATCAAGGCCGCGCTGCATCGCGGGCGTGCCCGCCTGCGCGACGCCGGCGGCGCGGCCGACGTGCCCGCCGCCGCAGGGTCGCGCGTGGCGTCGCCGGCAGTCGCACTGCTACGCCGCGCTGTTCAACGCCCGCGACTGGGATGGCGTGCGCACCATGCTCAGCGACGACGTGCGACTGGATCTGGTGACGCGCTCGCAACGCGAGGGGCGCCGCGACGTCGGCGTCTATTTCGCCAACTACGACCGGTTCGACGACTGGCGCCTGGTCCCGGCCTGGCTGGGCGGCGGCGAGGTGGTCGCCGTGTTCCGCCACCCGCTGGACGCCCGCCCCGGCTACTTCATCGAACTGGATATGCGCGACGGACAGGTCATGCGCATCCGCGACTTCCGCTACGTGCCGTACATCGCGAACGAGGCGGAGATCGCGCTCACCTGACACGAGCGCAAACCCGCCAGGCGGATGCCGCGCGGCAGGCTAGCGGCGCGGCGCTCAGTCCTTGCCGAGTTCGGTATGCGCCGAATACAGCGCGCGCCAGCGGCCGTCGACGTAGACGAACACGTCCGAGGAATACAGCTTGCCCCTCGTCGCGGGCGTGGTACTGACGAAGCTGAGGATCGCGGTGTCGCCCTGCAGCGTCACCTGCTGTTCCACCGGATGCGCCTGCTGCCACGTGGCCACCTGCTGCTTCATCGCGTCCGAACCATGGTTCTTCGCGGCGTGGGCCACGATCGCGGCCTTGGTCGCAAACGTGCCGGCCACGCCCACCGAGCGGTAGTCCGGCAGCAGCATGCCGTCGAGCCAGGCGGCATCGCCGTTCTCCTCGGCCACCAGCCAGTGCTGGTCCACGGCCTTCACCGCGGCGGCGGTGCGTGCAGTCTCGTCCGTGGCGGAAGGGTTGCCCTGTGGCGCAGCCACGGCCTGCGCGCCGACCACGGCGGCGCCCAGCCACAGGCCGAAGCACGCAAGACGCGCGGGGGCATGGCGGTAAGTGCGATAAGGCATGTTGTCGTCCCGTCGATGCGGCGACAGTGCCGCGGGAACAGCCTGCGCGGCGCACGCACCGCACGCCTCGGTTCCGGGATGGGCGATGGCGTGGCCGTGACGAACGGTTGCCGCGGGCGCACCGGCGGCGAGCGGCGGCCTCCCATCCGGTTGCACGCGCCGCTGGTCACGGCGGGCACTCCGGCCGTCACGCCTCGCGCGACAGCCGTCGGCGCCTGCGCCAGTTTGCCTCGGCAGGTGCGTCCACGCGCGGGCGCGCCACCGATGAGGAGTGATGGCGATGCGCCTGTCGACCGTGTTCGCGGCATGGATGTGCTTTGCATCCGTCGCAGCCTTGTCCCGTCCCATGCCAACTTCGGCCGTGCCCGCGATCTTCGCGCCAAACGCGATCCCCGCCGGCGCCGACGACGGCGCGGCCGCGTTCACGCCGGACGGCGACACGGTCTATTTCATGCGCGCCACCGGCGATGGCTCGACGCTGATGGAATCCCATCGCCGTAACGGACGCTGGTCGACGCCGACGGTGGCGCCATTCTCCGGACGCTGGCACGACCTCGACCCCGCGATGGCGCCGGACGGTTCGTTCCTGCTGTTCGCCTCCAATCGCCCGGCCAGGCCGGGCGGCCCGCCGCTCGACGCGGTGCATGCCGGCAAGCGCCATGCCGGGCAGGGCATGAACCTGTGGCGGGTGGACTGGCAGGGCGATCACTGGAGCGCCCCGGTACGCCTGCCCGATGTCGTCAACCGCTGTTCGCTGATCGCCTCCCCGAGCATCGCCGCCGACGGCAGCCTCTACTTCATCGGCTGCGCCGGGCCACGCGGCGATTTCGCGCTGCTGCGTTCTTCGCATCGCGACGGCCGCTATGCGATGCCTCGCGTGGTTGCGCTGGGCGACGCAGGCGCCACGATCCGCGATCCCGCCATCGCGCCCGACGGCTCGTTCATCGTGGTCAGCATCAAGCACGCTGCGCAGCAGCCCTATCGCCTCGCCATCGCGTTCCGCACACCGCACGGCTGGAGCGCGCTGCAGGACCTCGGCGACGCGGTCAACGGCGGCACGGAGAGCATGGGCGCCCAGCTCGGCCCCGACCGCCGCACGCTGTACTTCTACAGCGACCGCCACGCCGCCGACGCGCAGGCGAATGCGGCGTGGAACAACGGCCACGACCACATCTGGCAGGTATCGCTGGCGCCATGGCTGGACGCGCACCACGGGCGCAGTCGTTGAGGTCCTGGCCACCCTTCCTTCCCTCCACGAGGAGTTGTTCATGCATTGCCGACACCTGGTTCCGACCCTCGCCCTGGTTTTGGGCGTTGCCGTCTCCGCGCCACCAGCACGAGCGGCTGCGGACACCGTGTCGCCCCCGGCCGAAGGACCCTGGACGCAAGCGCGCGACGCCTCGCCCGCCTTCACGCCGGATGGCAGCACGGTGGTATTCACCCGCGGCGTCGGGCTGGCGCGACGCCTGTACATGGCCCACCGCCGCGGCGATGCATGGTCGGCGCCGGTGCCTGCGCCGTTCTCGGACCGCTGGATGGATTTCGAGCCCGCGATGGCGCCGGACGGCAGCTACCTGGTGTTCGTCTCCAACCGCCCGGCAAGCGGCCAGGGCAAGGCGCTGGACGGCAACTGGGGCGGCAAGCCGCAACCGGGCCGCGGCGGCAACCTGTGGCGGGTGGACCGCCGCGGCGATGGCTGGGGCACGCCGGTGCGGCTGCCCGACAGCGTGAACGCCGGCACCTCGACCTTCTCGCCCGCGGTAGGCGGGGACGGCAGCCTCTATTTCGTGCGGGTGAACCCCGGCAACGGCGCATTCCGGCTCTACCGCAGCCGCTGCACCCACGACGCCTGCCGGCCGGCGCAGCCGCTGGCACTCGGCACGGGCGGAGACCGCTCGGACTACGACCCGGCGGTGGCACCGGACCAGTCCTTCATCGTATTCAGCTCCGACCGGCCGCCGGCGCCGTCGAACGGCGGCGACCTGTTCATCGCCTTCGCCGTGCCGGGCGGCTGGAGCACGCCGACGGACCTGGGCCTGGCCGGAGACGAGGCACGCCTGGGTCCGGACCGCACCACGCTGTACTACAGCGCGCCCGACCATCGCATCCACCGCGTGTCGCTGGCGCCCTGGCTCCTGCAGCGGCCGCCGCGCTGAGCGCGCTCCGTGGACGCATCGCTTGCCGGCGACCGTCGGCGCCGCACACCTGCCCTCCAGCACTGGTCGGCGCCACTCCCCGACCGCACACTGCGGCGGCGCGCCGGTCAGCCGGCGGCCGATGCCCGGGAGGAGCACGTGAGCGACCAAGCCCGATCCCAACGCCTGCAGACGCTGGCCCTGTCGTTCGGCTTCTGGACGCTGCTGGCGCTGTCCTATGCGCTCAGCGGGGGACTGTCCTCGATCAGCGAGGGCGCTCCGCCGAACTGGCTGCGCAACCTGGCCTGGAACCTCGGCAACTTCTGGCTGTGGATGGCACTGGTGCCGCTGCTGGGCTGGCTGGGGCGGAAGACTATGGGGCGCGGCTGGCGGCGTTTCTGCGCCGTGCATGTGCCGGCCTCGCTGGCGGTGGGGCTGGCGCAGATGCTCGGGCACCTCGTGCTGTTCTGGTTCCTGTGCGGCCCCGGACGCATGCCGGTGCACACGCTGGGCCAGTACCTGCGCATGGAATTCGCCTACAGCTACCACCTGGCGGTGCTCACCTACTGGATCGTGCTGGCCGCGCTGCGCGGGCTGGAGTCGCGCCGCCGGCTGCGCGACGAGCAGCTGCGCAGCGCCCTGCTGGAATCGCAGCTGGCACAGGCGCAATTGCAGGCGCTGCGCATGCAGCTGCAGCCGCATTTCCTGTTCAACACGCTCAACGCCATCTCCGCGCTGGCGCTGGCCGATCCGCTGCAGGCGCGGCTGATGATCGCGCGGCTCAGCGACTTCCTGCGCCTCACGCTGGAGGAGCGCCATGCGCCGCAGGTGCCGCTGGCGCGCGAGCTGGAGTTCCTGCGCTGCTACCTCGACATCCAGCAGGTGCGTTTCCAGGATCGGCTCGGCACCCGGCTGGACGTGGCCGAGGACACGCTGCGCGCCGCCGTGCCCAACCTGATCCTGCAGCCGCTGGTGGAGAACGCGCTGCGCCACGGCCTGCTGCCCAAGGCCACGCCCGGCCACCTGCAGGTGGCCGGGCGCCGCGACGGCGACGAGCTGGTGCTGTGCGTGGACGACGACGGCCTCGGCCTGCCGCCCGAGGGCGCCAGCGAGGGTATCGGCCTCGCCAACACCCGGGCGCGGCTGGCGATGCTGTTCGGCGCCGACGCGCGGATGGAACTGCAGCACCGCGACGGCGGCGGCACACGGGTGGAACTGCGCCTGCCGTTCCGCGAGCTCGCCGCATGAACGCGCCGCCGATCCGCGCCCTGCTGGTGGACGACGAGATGCTGGCGCGCCTCGCGCTGCGCCAGGCCCTGGCCGCGCATGCCGACGTGGCGATCGTGGGCGAGTGCGGCAACGCCGCCGAGGCGCTGCAGGCGAACCAGGCACTGGCGCCGGACCTGCTGTTCCTCGATATCCGCATGCCCGGCATGGACGGCTTCAAGCTGCTGCACCAGCTGCGGCCGCAGGCGCTGCCGATGGTGGTGTTCACCACCGCGTACGGCCAGCACGCGCTGCGCGCGTTCGACGCCGGCGCGCTGGACTACGTGCTGAAGCCGATCGACCAGGCGCGCTTCGACCAGGCGCTGGAACGCGTGCGCCGGCACTGGCAGGGACTGCAGGCGCCGACGGCGACGCCGGCACACGCCGCCCACCTGCAGCGCATCAGCGTGCGCGTGGGCGAGCACATCCGGGTGATCGCGGTGGAGGCCATCGACTGGATCCGCGCCGACGGCAACTACGTGCAGATCCATGCCGACGGCACCCGCTACCTGCATCGCGAGACGCTGAGCCACCTGCTCGACGCGCTCGATCCCGCGCGCTTCCTGCGCATCCACCGCGGCGTGATCGTCAACGTGGAACGCATCCGCGAACTGCACCCGCTGTTCAACGGCAATGCCGAGATCGTGTTGCGCGACGGCACGCGGCTGGATCTGAGTCGGCGATTTCGGGCCGGGGCGCGGGTGGTGCTCGGATTACCCTGACGGTCCAGACGCGGATTCGTCGAGGGGAATGCACAGGCGTCGCCACCCCCAGTGATCAGATCCCTGACGAATATGAGGGATGGCGGTTTCAAGGTCCACGCGCAACATGATTAGTGAATCGTTCCTGCGCTCGCCTCAGTGAGTCGCAGATGGTCGTTGTAGACCTCCAGTGGGGTGCGGAATTGATGGCGCTTTCGCGGTCG
>Ga0187815_10001414_pt1 | contig 11315 bp, 9 predicted proteins | sample NC_S_5_FD_132962 | JGI IMG/M metagenome (GOLD analysis project Ga0187815, IMG submission 132962) | Wetland sediment microbial communities from Neuse River Estuary, North Carolina, USA - ASW-S_5 | ecosystem: Environmental > Aquatic > Freshwater > Wetlands > Sediment | place: USA: North Carolina...
AGGACTCCAGCCCGGCGTAGACCGCGAGGCGACTCCCGCCTGCGTCATCAATTGCATGGCCAAGGCCCGTTATTTCGGCGACCTCGATGATCCCAATAGCGAAGTAGCGCAATTGGTGGCGCGTGCTCAAGCTTTTCAACTCAATCCAGAATTCGGCACAGATCCGACTACGCGTTATCTGCCCGCTGGCCGCTCGGTTGCGCCAACGGAAACGCCAGACGCGGAACGCCGCAAGGAGTAATACGGATGGGAACCGTTCCGCAGTCGGTGTGGCGGTGGAAGATCGCCGCATATCTTTTCCTTGCGGGTACAGGCGCTGGCGCAATGATTGTGGGCATCATCGGCGATTTCACCGGATATGTGGCTTCGGCAAAAATCGCCCTTGGCCTTGGTCTCCCGCTGGTGGCGCTTTCTACTTTCTTTCTGATTGTGGATCTCGGGCACCCGGAAAAATTTTTTACGGCCGTGCTGCATCCAAGTACTTCCTGGATTTCGCGCGGATTTTTGATCGTCTCAGCGCTGCTCATTTCCGGAGGGGTGCTCACGATCCTGCGGGTCTGGCCATACGGCAGCGTTTTGGACGCGAATCAAGGGCTACGCATGGTCGTGGAGGTTATCGTTCTCGGATTGGCTGTGGCGACGTGCGCGTACACCGGCATTCTGATCGGTATTGTGGTAAGCCGGCCTTTCTGGAACAACCCCCTTTTGCCGGTGCTCTTTCTGATTTCCGCCGTTTCGACGGGCATCGGGGGGCTGTTCTTCATTACGCCGATCGTCGGCGCAACTTTGCGCGTCAGCAGCCCTGAAACGGCGAGGTTCCTGTCTCATCTTGAGTTGGCTGACATAATTCTGGTTCTGTTCGAGGGGATAACGATCTATCTCTACCTGACGATCGTATACAACCGTGCTCCGGAGGCGGCTGGCCTGCTCTTGAAAGGAAAGCTCTCGGGGATGTTTTGGGGCGGGTTTCTCGGCGCCGGCCTGCTGGCTCCGGCGCTGATCGAGCTTTTCGCATGGGCAAACGAAAAGGTTGCGCCTCAACTGTTGACGTTGCTCATCGCCGGCGTGTTATTGCTAGCCGGTGGGTTCCTCATGCGCCTCTTGATTCTCGCGGCTGGGATCAGAAGTCCCCTGATTGTGCGTGCACCGTTCCGAGTTCGGCCCGGATTCTGATCGTGAGGGAGCGAAATGCTTGCGCTGGATGTTCGTCCTGCGATTGCTCAAGAGTTGAATCGCTCCATCGGAGCTGAGAATGTCTCAACGGACTTGGCAGCGCTCAGAAGTTACTCGCGGGACTACAGCCTAGTCGCCGGAACTTGCCCTGATTTCATCGTTTATCCACGGAGCAAGAAAGACGTTCGCGAGATCGTACGAATTGCAAATCAGCACGAAGTATCCCTCGTGCCGGTCAGTTCCGGTCCGCCACGATTCCACGGTGACACACTGCCCAGCAAGCGTGGAATTGTCGTCGATTTCGGCAGGATGCGACAGATCGTCAAGATGGATTCAGTCAGCCGTTGCGCAACGGTCGAGCCTGGAGTGACGTACGGCGAGATCGTGCCCGCTCTCGAAAGCCACGGCATGAAGGTCAATATGCCGCTCGCGCCGCGAGCTAACAAGTCTGTGCTGACAAGCTGTCTCGAGCGCGAAGCGACGTTGATCCCAAAATATCAGTACGATTACATGGACCCGCTGTTGACGCTGGAAGTCATCTACGGGAGCGGAGACGAGTTCAGGACGGGTTCGGCATCGGGTCCTGGGACTTCCGAGTCGTTGAAGGCGGACAAAGTCAATCCTTGGGGGCCTGGCGCCATTGATTACTATCGCTTGCTATCTGCCTCTCAGGGGACCATAGGACTTGTGACCTGGGGCGTCATCAGGACAGAAGTCCGGCCTGCATTGAGGAAGCTTTACTTCATCCCGCTCGATAATCCACAACAATTGGCTGCTCCTCTCGATGCCCTGCTGAGAAAGCGAGTAGTAGACGAGTGCCTCGCGCTGAACAGTACCAATCTGGCCACACTTCTCGCCGACGACGCACGAGCAGACTTCGCGCCGTTAAAAGCAGCCCTGCCTCCTTGGACGATTATCGCCTGTTTGGCGGGGTATCAGCGACGTGCCGAGGAACGAGTATCTATCCACAAGAAATATCTGATCGAAATCTGCACGACCCTCGGCTTGCAGGCCCTGACGCGCCTGCCGGGAGCGCCTGGCTTGGAAACGGACGTCCTCCGGGTCATATCGGAACCTTGGAGCAAAGAGCCCTATTGGAAACTCCGACGGACGGACCGCTGCTACGAAATTTTCTTTCTCGCACCTCTCAGTAAAGCCGGGTATTTTGTCGAGTCGATGAAGGAAGTCGTCGAAAGGTCTAGGTGCCCCGGTTTGGACTACGGCGCATACGTCCAGCCTCTCGTACAAGGCCGCGGAGCGCACTGCGCCTTTCTTCTGCCCTGCGACGGTTCGAGCGCCGAAGAAGTAGAAGCAGTACAGGAGCTTTTCCTCAGTGCGTCGAACACATTGATGAAAAAGGGCGCATTTTTCAGCCGTCCCTATGGGCCGTGGGCGCCTATGGTTTACCGCAACTACGCGGATGGAGCGGCGATGCTCAGAACTTTAAAGAACATTTTCGATCCAAATGGGATTTTGAATCCCGGGAAGCTTTGTTTCTAGGCGCTTGCGCCGCGGAGACACGATGATGCTGACGCTCGAGGATTTCAGACGCACGATGGAGTCTTGCAACCACTGCGGCCAGTGCAAGTGGCTGCTGGGTCCGAAGACGAAGGGCTACGACTTCGCGGAGATCTGCCCGATTCACCAGCGATTTGGTTTCGACGCTTATTCCGGCCAAGGTCTGTTGAACATCGCCGAGGAACTTCTCAATGGGGAGCTTGCATACGAAAGCGGTCTGATCAAGCTGATCTACAGTTGTACGACTTGCGGAGCCTGCGACATCAACTGCAAATCCATCCGCGACATGGAGGTGCTGGAGACGATCCTCGCGCTGCGGGAGCGGGTAGTCGCTGATGGCTGGGGACCGATGCCTGCGCATCAGCAACAAGCACGGTCCGTAGCCGAGCAGCACAATATTTTCGGCAAAGAGCACGGCCAGAGGTTCGAGTGGCTCACGCCAGACATGGAACTCTTGAAACAAAGTAACGTAGCCTATTTTGCCGGCTGTGCCGCCTCGTACCTCTATCCAAAGATTGCTCGAAACACGGCAAAGATCCTGAACGCAGGGGGCGTGAAGTTCATGGTGCTGCGTGCGGAGGAATATTGCTGCGGCGGCCCGCTTTGGCGCACCGGACAGGTTGCGGCGGCCCGCGAGGTGGCCGAGCACAATCTTGCGGCACTTGAAGGACACGGCATCGACACGGTGATCACCAGTTGCGCGGAATGCTTCGGAGCATTCCGCGATTTCTACCCGCGCCTGAGCAAGTTGAAGTTTCGCGTCATGCATATTACGGAGGTCGTGCAGCAACTGATTGCGGAGGGACGGCTGACGCTTCACAACACGCGCAAAAGGAGCGTTACGTATCACGATCCCTGCTTTTTGGGCCGCCTATCAGAGCCGTACGTTCCTTGGAACGGAGAAATCAAAGCATTTGGCCGCCACGAACCTCCCAAGCAATGGCGCCGCGGCACACAAGGCGTTTACGACGCGCCCCGCGAAGTCCTGAAGGCGATTCCCGAGCTGGATGTGGTGGAAATGATTCGTAACGAGGAGAATTCGTACTGCTGCGGCGCTGGCGGTGGCGTTGCGGAGGCCTTCCCGGAATTCAGCCAATGGACGGCACGCGAGCGAAGCAAAGAGGCGAAATCCACCGGAGCTGAGGCGATCGTTTCCTGTTGCCCATTTTGCGAGTCGGCGTTTGAAAAAGTGCTGCAAACGCCGGACGGCGAAATGGAATGTTTCGATATCACGCAGTTGATCGCCGACGCGTTGTAGCTGGGATGCGGAGATCTGAGCGATGAGCCTGCCCAAGGACGTCTACGCCGAACTCGAGGGAATCGTCGGGCCAGAGTATATCAGCGACCGCGAATATATTTTGGCGGCAATGCGGCACGCCATGCCGAGCAGCCCAGTCAAGCCGCCAAGCCCCGCCGCTGTATTGCTGCCGGGTAGCGCGGAAGAGATTCAGCAGATCGTCAAAGTTTGCAACCGGCACGGGCTGAAATTCATCCCCACGGTGTCGAGCCTGATCGGTTTTGCGTACCCGACCGGCCCGAACACGATCATGTTGCAATTGAAGCGGATGAATCGAATTACGGAGATCAATAGGGCAGACCGCTACGCCGTGATCGAGCCGGGCGTGCGACACGGTCAGTTGAAAACTGAATTGATGAAATATGGCCTGAGCTATCCGGTGGCCGCCGTCGGTCCGGGCGGGTCAGTCTTGGTCAATTTCGCCTGCTCGAGCGGCGACAACCACAATCAGCACGGCGCTTCGCGGACAAATCGTTATATCCTCGGCGTCGAGTGGGTGCTTCCCTCTGGCGAACTGATTCGGCTTGGCTCGCTGGCCAATGACGCGGGCTGGTTCTGCGGCGACGGCCCCGGCCCAAGCCTCCGAGGACTGCTCAAAGGTTACGCAGGCCCGTTTGGCGGCTTCGGCGTAATCACTCGAATCGCCATTGGGCTCGACGAGTGGAGGGGGCCGGCCGAGATGCCTACCGAAGGGCGCTCGCCCGACTATCAAATCCGGCTGCCCAAAGATCGCCACAAGGTTTTCATCTTTAAGTTCCCGACGCTGGACCAACTCCGCGACGCAATGATCGAAATCGGCAAAGCGGAGATCGGTCAAGCGGTGTTGAAGTATTTCAATGCGACGGCGGCGCTACTGGCCACGCAATCAGCAAACCACTTTTGGGATCTTTGGGATAGCGGCCTGTTCCAGAGAGAACTCGCGAGGCCTCTCTATGTCTATCTCGCAACACATTCGGCCGAGGAGATGGCCTACGAGGAGGCGGTGCTTCGCGAAATAATCGCAGAAACGGGAGGTGAAGACGTCGATCCAGCCATCCGCGCGATCTACGAGAACAACATGGATTTCTTCATCCTCGTGGGATTCCTTCAACGCGTGCTGCGCCTCGGCGGGGCCTGGGCGCCGACTAAACTGAGCGCGGATTCGATCCATCACATGTTCGAGGTCGGCAAAACCATTCCCGAATTCTTGACTGATTTCATCGACAAAGGGCTGATTTTCGATGCGCCGGACAATTTCCAGATCATCTCGATGGAATACGGCCATCTGGCCCACATCGAGCTTTTGTTCTTATGGGAACGCAATCAGCCAGATTGGGGCGACGTACCGATGCAGGTGATTGCCCGGTCACATGAGACGGAGATTCGGCATGGGCACCACGCGACGATGCCTCCGCGCTCGAAGCCGATGCTGGAAAAGCTGGGCCCTCTGTATAGCGACTGCCACGTCTGGTCAACCAAGATCGCGGAGGCATTCGGGGCTCGAAAGTAACAAGACAGCTCGCGCCGCCGTGAATATCGGCGCAAGAGGCGGAGATATGAGCGGGCGATTTACCAACAAAGTGGTTTTAGTGACCGGCGGCACGTCGGGCCTCGGCCGCGATGCAGCGCTCGCGTTTGCCCGAGAAGGCGCAAACGTGGTCCTTACCGGGAGGCGTGTTGAAGCTGGTGAAGAAGTGGTTTCAGCTATACGGAAGGAAGGTGGCGAGGCAACCTTCGTTCGTACGGATGTTTGCAACTCCTCCGATGTGGAAAAATCCGTTCAAGCCTGTGTAGAAACTTACGGAGGTTTGGACGGCGCCTTCAACAACGCCGGGATCGACGGCACGCTGATGGTTCCCTTAGCTGACTATCAGAAAGAAGTGTGGGATCGAGTCGTCACCACCAATCTCACCGGGACATTTCTTTCTATGAAGTATGAAATTCCGGAGATGCTGAAACGCGGTGGAGGTTCGATCGTCAATATGTCCGCGATGGCCGGGCTGCGGAGCGGACGCCGGACGGGGGCCGCCTACAACGCAACCAAACACGGGATCATCGGGCTTACGACAACGGGCGCCTTGGATTATGCCTCTCGCGGAATTCGGGTGAATGCCGTCTGTCCGGCGTTGATTCAGACGCCCATGTCGGAGGCCACATTTCTCAAAGATCAGGCGATGGTGCAGAAAGCGACTCAGATGTATCCAGTCGGTCGGATTGGGCAACCTGAGGAAGTAACAGCTCTCGTGCTTTGGCTGTGCTCGAGCGAAGCCTCGTTTGTAACGGGCAGCGCTGTTGCTGTCGATGGCGGAGCCCTCCTGATTTGACAGACCAGTTTCGGTAAAGCCTAAGCATAAGGATACGAAGGAGGAACAAATGGCATTCAAAATAAAGGCAACGTTGGTCGAATTCATGGGAGACGAAAAACGGTTCCCATGCCATTTCTGCTACAAAATCGGCGACTCCTTCACATACGATGGCGAAGAGTTTCATGGGCGAGTATGCCCGGGCGTTCTTGGGCCCATGACGCCCGTTCTCGTCGGCATGCGCGCGGCCGGAAACAGCTTTGCGCAAGGCATCGCATTTCGTTATTCAGGCCTTAGCGCAAGGGATGAAAGCATGAAACAGTACGACGGGCTCGGATTTCGCCCGCTGAAGGAAATTCCCGAGGGCGCTCAGCCACAGCACGTCAAAGGACTTCCCGCGACTCCCCCCAAAACAAGGCAGACTGGTTGGACGTTCGTCTGCGGTGACGCCCGCACCTCTGCGTTTTTTGTTGTAGAGCCAATCGACATTGCGTCGAAAGGATACGACACGCCGTACTACAAGCGCTCGATGGCGATGCTCGAAAAGATCAAAGCCGAACCCGGTCCCACCCGCGACGAAATCATCGGCAAATTCACGGAGTGGGAGAGAGACGAAATCTATCCGCCGCTCAATCCCATGCTTGTTGAGTGTCTGCTCGACGAGATGGCGCAGGTAAATTATCTCGAGAGACGCGAGGGAAGATACTATCCATTGAAGCGCGCCTTCCAAGCAGCTTAATGGCCGCGCACGTCTGTGGCGCAACAAAACTAAAAGTCTCCAGGGATCGCTACGTCTCTGAGGCCGTCCTCGCAGGATTGTGTGGTTCTTCAGTTGTTAATGCGCTTGGTGTGAATCTTTCCTTCCCAGTGAATGGGCTTCTTCCGGGAACCGGTCCGCGGGCGGGACGAAAGCTTCTGTCGCTTCGCCTTTGCGAGTCCGTGCGCTCGCGCTTTGAGACCCGCGACCGAAAATTCCAGGATGTGGTCTGTCAACTCGTGGAGGTGCTCGTCGGAAAACGCCTCGCCCTGACCGATGATCAGCACCCGGAAATGCCGGTAGTAGAAACACTGTCCGAGAATGCTCCGAGCAGCGAAACGCACTTGCTGCTGCGAAGCTCGGGCGCCGAGAAACTCCCTGCAAATGGAGTCGAGAGCCTGGTATAAAGGCAGAATTTTGGAATTAAAGAACGCGAGGAGACCCGGCGTCAGCGAGATGGTCGCTTGCTCTATGAACCGCCACCGCCATTCCGATTGGCCCTGCGCGAAACATTGGGTTAGGACCCACTCAATGATTTCTCTCAGCCGGGCCTCGCGCGATTGCGACGCCGCGAAGGTCGAGACGGGATCGACCAGCAGATTGTCGGCGTAACGCAGCACTGCTTCGTACAGTTTTTCCTTGCTGCCAAAATGATAGTGGATGGCGGCGATATCGGTCCCGGCCTTCCGGCAGATTTCTCGCGTGCCAGCCAATCGGAATCCCTTTTCCGCAAAAAGCTGGCCCGCGGCTTCGAGAAGCCGCTGCCGCGCTTCGCCCAAGGGCTGCTTACGAATCGGCACTTCGTATGCTCCTTTCGTCCAGCTATTGCATCGACCGCTCGGGATGGGTCTTTCAAGCGGCCGCTTGAATCGCGGCGTCCATTTCTAGCAACTGCTTGACTTTAAGAACCTAGAAGCAGTATCTAGATAGCGGCTCATACTTTATAAAAGAACATCATTTATCTCATATCACAGTCGATTCAGCCGGCAAAGCAGCTCGTGGTTATTGTACTAACTAGCAGGCCTCAAATCTTGTTGCGTGGAGAACGTAATTGTCATGGAGCAAGCAGCGTTAGCTAACGCGATCAGTCCCGATCTTATTAGCGTCAATCGCGCGGAACTGGACAGCTATTCGCGGGACATCAGCTTCGTCAATCAGGTGCGGCCCGCGTCAGTTGTCAAGCCGAAGACGGCCGCCGACATCCAGAAAATCGTGAAATTTGCCAACGAGACAGGAACACCTTTGGTCCCAATTAGCTCGGGCCCGCCGCATTTCCGAGGCGACACTGTTCCGAGCGCCGGAGGTGCGGTCATTGTCGATATGAGCGGGATGAAAAAAATCATGCTGGTAGACCGCAAAAGACGTGTGGCCATGTGCGAGCCGGGTGTGACATTCGCCGAACTCATCCCGGAAGTCGAGAAGGTAGGCCTGAGGCTCAATATGCCGTTGCTGCCGCGCGCATCCAAATCCGTCGTCGCCAGCATATTAGAAAGAGAGCCCGTTATCCTGCCCAAATACCAATGGGATATCTCTGACCCATTGGCTTGCGCCGAGATATTTTTCGGAACGGGCGATGAGTTCAGAACCGGGCAGGCGGCCGGCCCAGGTTCAATCGCGGAACAGTGGGCCGTCGGAGGCGTGCAAAAAGCGCCATATGGTCCCGGTACAGCTTCTTGGCACCGGCTGATCCAAGGGGCGCAGGGAACGATGGGCATCGTAACGTGGGTATCGATGCGCTGCGAAATTTTGCCGAGTTTAGAGGAGCCATTTGTGATTGGCTCCTCCAGACTCGATCCCCTCCTGGAGATGGCCTATTGGCTGATCAGGCTTAGGTCCGTCAACGAATGTTTCATTCTCAATAACACCAACCTCGCCGCGATTTTTGCGAAGGAACGGCCCGATGATTTCCAAGACTTGAAGGCAACCCTACCCACCTGGTCGCTTTTCTATACGGTCGCAGGCTACGAATATTTCCCGGAGGAAAGGGTCGGCTCTCAGATCAAAGACATCACGGAAATCACGCAGCGGCTGGGAGTGGAAGCGAAGAAGGCGGTTGGCGACGTCTCCGCCCATGAACTTTTGAAGGCGATCCAGCAGCCTTGCAGCAATCCGTATTGGAAGCTTCGTCCTAGCGGGGCTTGCCAGGACGTATTCTATTTGACCCTCCGGGAAAAACTGGGGACCCAGCTCGAGACCATGAATGAGCTGGTTCAACAATCCGGCTACGCATCTTCCAGTCTAGGTGCGTACATCCAGCCGGTTGTACAGGGCACGAGCTATCACTGTGAATTCAATCTTTTTTACGACCCCCAAAATGGCCGCGAGGTCAATCGAGTACGGGACCTTTCGTCTCAGGCAGTCAAAGAGCTGATGACGAAGGGCGCATTCTTCTCGAGGCCTTATGGTGAAAGTACGCGGATGATTGTGAATCGAGACGCTGCTTCCCTCTCCGTTTTAAGCAAACTTAAAAGAATATTCGATCCAAATAACGTGATGAATCCGGGGAAAGTGTGCTTTTAAAGAACGCCAGCGGAAACGACTTGTCGTGGAGCAATCACAGGAGATAGCCGCCATGGGATTGGAACAATATAAGGGCGACATGGAGATGTGCTGCCGCTGTTCGGCGTGCAAGTGGATACCTATGCAGAGGGTGAGCGGATATCAGTACGCCAATGTCTGTCCGAGCATATCGAGATACAACTTCCACAGTTACTCCGGCGGCGGCCGGTTGAACATTGGTGCGGCGATGCTGAAGCAAGGGTTTAACTATACGGACCGGCTCCTCGATATCGTCTACAACTGCCAGATGTGTGGCGCCTGCGGTGTTTCGTGCAACTATGCCATGGACATGGAAGTCCTCGAACCCATCAACGAATTCCGAATCAAGTGCGCCGAGGATGGTAAGACCCATCCGGCCCTGGACAAGGTGATCGCCGGTCTCCGAAAGCATGGTTCGGAAGTGCCTCCCACGGGCAAACGCGGCGACTGGGCTGCCGGCTTGAACCTGAAGGACGCCACCAAAGAAAAAGTAGACGTTCTCTATCACGTTGGCTGTCTTACCAGCTACGACAAGAACATGCAAAAGCTCGCCAAGGTCACCGCCAAGCTTCTGCAAAAAGCCGGGGTCGATTTCGGTATCGCCGGCGACGCTGAGACCTGCTCCGGTGGCCGCGCCTACCAGATGGGTTACAAGGAAGACTTTTTCAATCAGGCCAAGAAAAATATGGCTCTCGTCCAGCAATGTGGCGCCAAGACCGTCGTAACGGGCTGCGCCGATGGCTACCAGGCTTTCAAGGTCCTGTACGACAAGTTCAATCTCAAAGGCTATCTCGAAGTGCTGCATATCTCGGAATACCTCGATCGCCTGATAAAGCAAGGCAAGATGAAGCCGCAAAAGAAGGTAGACCTGCTCGTCACCTACCATGACCCGTGCCGCCTGGGTAGGCTGGGCGAGCCGTGGGTTCACTGGCAGGGGAAAAAGATTCCGGGCGATCGGTTTGTGTTCGACCCGCCAAAAACATACCGGAGAGGTACGCACGGCGTTTATCAACCTCCTCGCGACGTTCTCAGGCACATTCCCGGCGTAAAGCTTACGGAGATGACCAGGATTAAGGAGTACGCATGGTGCTGCGGCGCCGGTGGTGGCGTGGACGAATCAAATCCTGAATTTGCGCAATGGACGGCCCGCGAAAGAATCGACGAAGCCGAGTCAACGGGCGCTGAGGCGCTCGTTACCACGTGTCCCTGGTGTGAGAAGACCTTCAACCAAGCGATCGCCAAAACCGGCAGCCGCCTGAAAGTCTACGACATCATTGAACTGGTCGAGGCCGCAATCGCGTAAAGGGGGGTGACGGATCATGGCGTTGAGCAAGGACGTCTATTCGGTTTTCGAGAATGTAGTTGGACCCGAGTATATCTGCGACGACCCGGTCATCATGCATTCGTATCACGCGACGGAATTCGCAGCCGTCGTACTTCCGAAGGACACTGCGGAAGTCCAGGCGATCGTCAAGCTGTGCAATAAGCACAAGTTGCCATTCAGGCCCGTGTGCACCGGCTGGACGGGAAAATTCTCGAAAGGCACGCTCTATCTCGACCTGCGCAGGATGAACCGCATCATTGAAATCAATGAGAAGAATATGTATGCCGTCGTTGAACCCTACGTGATATCGGCGCAACTGCAAGCGGAGTTAATGAAGCGCGGCCTGCATATGAACGTGAAAGGAGCCGGATCCAATTGTTCGGCGATGCTCCGCGGGCATGGGCATCTGGATCAAACCACGAGCGG
>Ga0187815_10001415_pt1 | contig 11308 bp, 10 predicted proteins | sample NC_S_5_FD_132962 | JGI IMG/M metagenome (GOLD analysis project Ga0187815, IMG submission 132962) | Wetland sediment microbial communities from Neuse River Estuary, North Carolina, USA - ASW-S_5 | ecosystem: Environmental > Aquatic > Freshwater > Wetlands > Sediment | place: USA: North Carolina...
CATGATCTTTTCGGAAAACCGCTTCACACTTTTCCGGATCATGCTCTAGAGCCGCTGATCGCGTGCATTTTGCGTTTCTTCGGTGGCGGTTTTGACGGCGGCGCTCGCCGCCGATCGTGCCGCTTCCCTGCGGCTGGAAATCTCCACCGCCTTGCGGCCCGAGATCTCATGGCCGGCATCGGCGGGCATCTGCCAGAAGAACCAGGCGGAAGCCGACGAGATGATCGACACCACAATGAAGGCCGGCGGGAACATCGTGGCGTCGAGCTCGGTGGCGTGACGCAGCAACATCGTCGATTCCACCGAGAACGCGCCGACGGCAACGCCCGCGGAAAGCGCCAGCTGCTGGTTGACGCTGACCAGCGTGGTGGCGCGGCTCATCTGGGCCGACTCGACCTCGGCATAGGCGACCGTGTTGATGGCGGTGAACTCCAGCGAGCGGAAGAAGCCGCCGACCACCAGGATGATCATGATCAGCAGCAGCGGCGTGTTGACGGTGAACAGCGCGCAGGCGGCGAGGAAGACCGTGCTGATCAGCGCGTTCGCCGTCATCATGTTGCGGAAGCCGAAGGTGCGGATGATCCGCGCGGCCAGCGTCTTCATTCCCATCGCCCCGACCGCTGAGGCAAAGGTCACGAGACCGGACTGGAAAGGCGAGAGCCCGAAGCCGACCTGCATCAACAGCGGCAGCAGGAACGGCAGCGCGCCGATGCCGAGGCGAAACAGGAAGCCGCCGATGATGGCGGCGCGTAGCGTCGGCAGCCGCAGCATGGAAAAGTCGAGCACGGGCGAGCCGGTGCGCCGCGCGTGCATCACGTAGAGCGTCATCGAGATCGATCCGACGCCGACCAGCGCCGCGACCACTGTCCACGGCAACAGATTGAGGCCGGCGACCGACAGGCCGAACGCGATGCCGGCAAGGCCGATGCCCGCGAGCACCAGGCCGTAGAGATCGAAGCGCTCGGGATCCTCGCTCTTGATCGGGTCGATGTACTTCAGCGCGAGGAAAATGCCGAGCAGCCCGATCGGGATGTTGATCAGGAAAATCCAGTGCCAGGAGAAGTAGGTGGTGATGAAGCCGCCGAGCGGCGGGCCGATCACCGGACCTATCAGCGCCGGTACCGTCACCCAGGCCATGGCGTTGACCAGTGCGCGCTTGTCGATCGAGCGCAGCAGCACGAGCCTTCCTACCGGCGTCATCATCGCCCCGCCGAGGCCCTGCACGATGCGCGCGATCACGAAATGGGTGACGGACTGCGACAGCGCGCAGCCGATCGACCCCAGCATGAAGACGCCGATGGCGCTCGCAAACACCAGCCGTGGGCCGAAGCGGTCGGCTGTCCAGCCGCTCGCGGGAATGAATACGGCGAGCGAAAGCAGGTAGGAGGTGATCGCCAGTTTCAGCGTCAGCGGGCTGGTGCCGATGTCGGCCGCGATCGCCGGCAGCGAGGTCGCAATCACCGTCGAGTCCATGTTCTCCATGAACAGGGCGGTGGCGACGATGAGCGGGATGAGGCGCTGCTTGTCCATGGGGAAAGGGGGCGAGAGGGCGGCGGGCCAGTCGGGCTGTATCATCCCGCTGTCATGGAGGCCATTGCGGAAGGGCGTGGCATACCTAAATCCTTTGTGACGTGTGCGTTCCTCCCGCGCCCATTCCGGCTCGCGGGAGAACGCCCCGACGGCCATCCCGCCCGGTCAGAAAAACCTGTGCATGGCAGCCAAACGCTTTGATTCGGCGTGTGGCCATGCTAGGGACCAGCGTCAACCCCACCGATGGGCTTCGATTCGAGGGCCGTGCCGCAAGGCTCAGCCGAGGGCGACGCTCATTTTGTATTGTTTCGCGGCCGAGGCCGCCGAAAGGAGTTGGCAATGGCCCTTGGCCCCGGCAATAACGCGATCCGCGAAGCCTTCACGTTCGACGACGTCCTGCTCAAGCCCGGCCTTTCCGACGTCCTGCCTTCCGAAGCCGACATCCGCTCCCACGTCACCCGCGCCATTCCCCTGAATATTCCGATCATGGCGTCCGCGATGGACACCGTGACGGAGGCGCGCATGGCGATCGCGATGGCGCAGGCCGGCGGCGTCGGCGTCATCCACCGCAATTTCGACCCTGAGGGGCAGGCCGCGCAGGTGCGGCAGGTGAAGAAGTTCGAGTCCGGCATGGTGGTCAATCCGCTGACCATCTCGCCTGACGCCACGCTCGCCGACGCGCTCTCGCTGATGAAGGATCACGGCATTTCCGGAATCCCGGTCGTGACCGGACGCGACGGCGGCAGGCCCGGCAAGCTCGTGGGCATCCTGACCAACCGCGACGTGCGCTTTGCGACCGATCCGCGGCAGAAGGTCTCCGAATTAATGACGCACGAGAATCTCGTCACGGTGCGCGAGGGCGTCAGCCAGGACGAGGCGAAGCGAATGCTGCACCAGCACCGCATCGAGAAGCTCGTGGTGGTCGACGATCAATATCGCTGCGTCGGCCTGATCACCGTGAAAGACATGGAAAAGGCGGTTGCCCATCCGCTCGCCTGCAAGGACGCCCAGGGCCGGCTTCGCGTCGCCGCCGCCACCACCGTCGGCGAGGGCGGCTTCGACCGCACCGAGCGGCTGATCGATGCCGGCGTCGACCTCGTGGTGGTCGATACCGCGCATGGCCATTCCTCGCGCGTGCTGGAAGCGGTCAACCGCATCAAGCGGCTTTCCAATGCGGTGCAGGTCATCGCCGGCAATATCGCCACGAAAGAGGGCGCGCAGGCGCTGATCGACGCCGGCGCCGACGCGATCAAGGTCGGCATCGGCCCGGGCTCGATCTGCACCACGCGCATCGTCGCCGGCGTCGGCGTGCCGCAGCTCACCGCCATCATGGATGCGGTGGAAGCGGCGAAGAAGGCCAGCGTGCCCGTCATCGCCGACGGCGGCATCAAGTATTCCGGCGACCTTGCCAAGGCGCTCGCCGCCGGGGCCGACGTCGCGATGGTCGGCTCGCTCCTCGCGGGCACCGACGAGACGCCCGGCGAAGTGTTTCTGTGGCAGGGCCGTTCCTACAAGGCCTATCGCGGCATGGGCTCGGTCGGGGCGATGGCGCGCGGCTCGGCCGACCGCTACTTCCAGCAGGATATCAAGGACACGCTGAAGCTGGTGCCCGAGGGCATCGAAGGCCAGGTGCCCTACAAGGGCCCGGTCGGCAACGTCATGCACCAGCTCGCCGGCGGCCTTCGCGCGGCCATGGGCTATGTCGGTGCGCGCAATCTCGGCGAATTCCATGAGAAGGCCGAGTTCGTGCGGATCACCGGCGCCGGCCTGCGCGAGAGCCACGTGCACGATGTCACGATCACGCGCGAATCGCCGAACTATCCGGGCGGGGCGTAGCTCTTCCTCTGTCATTCCGGGGCGATACGAAGCATCGAGCCCGGAATCTCGAGATTCTCAGGGGCGCAAGGGCGCCCCATAGTTCGGTCCTGCGGACCGCCCCGGAATGACGTCCCCTTGGGGTGACGTCCGCATTGCGTCCTCCCGCTGCTTCTCCTAATGACGAGGCAGAACAGAGGTGGAGGAAACAGCCATGGCCCAGGGCAAACGCGTCGTTCTGGCTTCCCGTCCCGTCGGCGAGCCGAAACCAACCGACTTCCGCATCGAGGAATATGCCGTGCCGGCGCCCGGACCTGGCGAGGTTCTGCTGCGCACGATCTGGCTGTCGCTCGATCCCTACATGCGCGGCCGCATGAGCGAGGGGCCGTCCTACGCACAGCCGGTGCCGATCAACGGCGTGATGGAAGGCGGCACCGTGAGCGAGGTCGCCGCTTCCAACAATCCGGCCTTCGCCAAGGGCGACATCGTGCTGTCGCGCGCGGGCTGGCAGACGCACGCGATTTCCAACGGGCAGGGGCTCGCCAAGATCGATCCGAAGCTCGCGCCGATCTCGACCGCGGTCGGGGTGCTCGGCATGCCCGGCATGACCGCCTATACCGGCCTGCTCGACATCGGCAAGCCGCAAGCCGGCGAGACCGTGGTTGTCGCCGCCGCCTCCGGCGCGGTCGGCTCGGCGGTCGGCCAGATCGCCAAGATCAAGGGCGCGCGGGCGGTCGGCATCGCCGGCGGCAAGGACAAATGCGACTACGTCAAGCGCGACCTCGGCTTTGACGACTGCCTCGACCACCGCGATCCGGATCTGGCGGCAAAGCTGAAGGCGGCCTGTCCAAAGGGCATCGACGTCTATTTCGAAAATGTCGGCGGGGCGGTGTTCGAGGCGGTGTTCCCGCTGCTGAACAATTTTGCGCGCATTCCCGTCTGCGGCCTGATCGCGCACTATAACGACACCGAAGCCGTGGCGCCCAAATGGGCGGGCGCGTTGATGGTCAATATCCTGAGGAAGCGTCTCACCTTCCGCGGTTTCATCGTTTCCGATTTCGCCGCGCGCCACGGCGATTTCCTGCGCGACATGTCGCAGTGGTTCCACGAGGGGAAACTCAAGCACAAGGAGTTCATCACCGAAGGGCTCGACAGCGCGCCCGCCGCCTTCATGGGCCTGCTCAAGGGGGCCAATTTCGGCAAGCAGCTCGTGCGCGTCGGGCCCGACAAGATCTGAAGCGGGGAACATCCGGCGGCGAGTAAGCCAGGCATTGTTCCCCGCGGGATTCGAGCTTGATTGAGGGTTTTGCGGGAACGGCATTTCCGCGCATCCGTTGGCTCCTCATATGAAAGGAGGAGCCAAATGATCGACATGAAACTTCTGTCCGCCGGACTACTCTCGGTTGCGATGCTGGCCACACCGGCCATGGCCCAGGAAGCGACACAGGAACCTGGCGTGATGGGCTTCAACTATCCCAATTCGGCGTATCTGAGGGGCGGCTACGGCCATAGCTTCAAGCCGAGGCCGCTCGACTACTACTATGGCTATGCCTATCGACAGCCTTCTCTGAGGACGGCGCCGGAGGGCTACTACCGTCCCTATTGGTATTGATCGGCCGACGGCCGGCGAGGCCTTCGCCGACGTTCACAGAACATTGACATTGACCCAACCGGGCGCGCGGATGTCACCGACCTCAAATGATCGGGTCTGAGGCGGCACTCCACGAGCCAGGTTTGATTTCGAGCCGATTGTTCCCCGTTTTGAAGCCGCAAGGACGAAGCTGGCCGGCGGCTCTCACGCTTGATTGACAGTTTCGTAGGAACGGCCTCTGCCAGCATCGGTTGCCCTCTCGCACGCAATGGAGAAGCAACATGATGATGAAAGCTCTCGCCGCCGGATTGGTCTCGGTAGCCGCCCTCGCCACACCGGCAATGGCACAAGCAGCAACGCGGGAACCCGCCGTCACGCGACACTACCATGCCCACACGGCGCATATGCGCGGTGGCTATGCCGCCCGGGTCATGCCTGCAGCAGGCTACTATGGCGGCCAGAATTACCAGCCCGGGCCCCCCGTAGGAGCGTTTGCGACTGCGCCTTGGGGTGGCGGGCCCTACGCCAGCTATGGCGCCGGGTTCGCGCCTGCAGCAGGCTACTATGGCGGCCAGAATTACCCGCCGGGGCCCCCCGTAGGAGCGTTTGCGACTGCGCCTTGGAGTGGTGGCGGCCCCTACGCCAGCTATGGCAGCTATGGCGCCGGGTTCGCGCCTGCGTCAGGCTACTACCCAGGCTACTCAGGCTACTATGGTGGCGTCCGGAACTACCCGCCGGGACCCCCCGTAGGCGCGTTTGCGACGGCGCCTTGGGTCGATGAATGATGCCTCACATGGCGACGCGCCGTATTGATCCGGATGAGCGTTGCGCCGTGCTGACCTCTAGGATTTCCCGCCAATCAGCGAGTCCAGGTCAACGTCGATCTGCCCCGGCGCCCTGACGTGCCGGACCTCAAAGGAATCGGGCTGGAACCGGTATTCCACCAGCCCGACTTCCTTTAAGCCGATCACTTCCTGAATCCGGTCCGGAATGATGAAGCCGGCTGACGGCGCCCAGACGTGGCGCATACGGCCATAGGTGAAGTCACGCCGTTGATGGACGTGGCCGCTGGCGACGAGGCGGACGTCATGTGCGCCGAGCATCTTGACGAGTTGCGCGCGCACCGGCTGCGGCACGTAGCGGATCGCCGTGTCAGGCATCTCCGGATCTTCCGGCGTCTCCAGAAATAGCGGCTTGTGCAGGAACAGCGCGATCGGCTTGCCGTTCGCGCCCGACAGCTGCGAGGTGAGCCAGTCCATCTGCTCGGCTTCGCTCGGAATCCCCGTGTTCATGATCAGCGAATTCAATCCGATGAAGCGCCAGCCGGCGGCCTCGAACTGCCAGCGGTCCTCGCCGAACACCGCGATGAACGCATCGCGATCCTTCTCGTTGGCGGGGTGCGAGGGCGCGACGTCGACCGCGGTCGGGTTGTCGCCGATGTCGTGATTGCCGGGCAGATAGCGGCAGCTCACGGGCAGCGCGGCATGCAGCTCCTTTGCGTACTTCAAATCGTCGCGGCTGATCGGGCCATCCCATGAAACATCGCCGCTGTTGATGACGAGGTCGGGCCGCGAAGCATCGATATGCGCGCTGACGCGGTGGAAGTTGTCGGTCAGGCTGGCAAAGCGGGCGGCGCGGGAGAGGTGAGTGTCGGAAATCTGGATCAAGCGAAATCCGGTCATTGCAATATTCCTTCCAAATGAAATTCTAGCAGTGTAACGCGTCGGGACGGTGACGCCAGAGGAGAGGTTTTCCCATGACGGTCCTGGAGGTCTTGCTGCCGGTCTTCGTTCAGGTCGGGCTCACACTTTTCCTGCTGTTGTGGATGGTCGGCCTGCGCCGCAACGCACTGGTGAGCGGCCAGACCAAGATCAGGGATATTGCGCTCGGCCAGCAGAACTGGCCGCAACGCGCCACTCAGATCGGCAACTGCTATCGCAACCAGTTCGAGCTGCCTGTTCTATTTTACGTGCTGATTGCAATTGCATTGCCGCTGCGCCGTGCCGATCTCGTCATCGTGATGCTGTCCTGGATCTTTGTGGTTACCCGTTTCGTGCATGCCGGCATATTCGTCACCTCCAACGATCTAGGCCGGCGCTCGCTGGCTTGGCTTGCCGGCGTGCTTGTGCTGCTCGCGATGTGGGTCTATTTCGCACTCAAGACTCTCCTTCCGCTCTAAACGTTGTAAGAATTCCATGACCCCTGCTGCCCGGCTGTCCGGAGCCATCGACGTCATTGCCGCCATCGAGAGCCAGCGCATTCCGGCTGCGCAGGCGCTGAAGGAATGGGGCACGTCGCACCGTTTCGCCGGTTCCGGCGATCGCGCCGCGATCGCGGGGCTGGTGTGGGATGTGCTGCGGCGGCGCGCGTCGAGCGCTTATCTGATGGGGAGCGAGACGCCGCGGGCGCGGGCGCTTGGCATGCTCAAGCTCGAGCGCGGCATGGATCTCGATGCCATATCCGCATTGTGCGATGGCGGCCGCTTCGCGCCGGAGCCGCTCAGCGACGCCGAGCGCGCGGCGCTCGCCCAGGATTCGCTGCAAGACGCGCCTGCCCATATTGCCGGCGACTATCCGGAGTGGCTCGATGTACAGTTTGCTGCCGCGTTCGGTGCGGACCGCGCGGCGGAGGCCACCGCGATGGCGAGCCGCGCGCCGCTCGATCTGCGTGTCAACACGCTGAAGGCCAAGCGGGAGAAGGTGCTCTCCTCGCTGAAGCATCTCGGCGCCAAGGCGGCGCCCTGGTCGCCGATCGGCCTGCGCATCGAGCTTGGCGCGGACGCGCGCAATCCCGGCATCCATTCCGAGGAGGATTTTGTAAAGGGCGCGATCGAGGTGCAGGACGAGGGCTCGCAGCTTGCAGCGCTGTTTTCGGCGGCAAAGCCCGGCGAGCAGGTGGTCGACCTCTGCGCCGGTGCGGGCGGCAAGACGCTGGCGCTCGCCGCGATGATGGGCGGCAAGGGCCGGCTGATCGCGACCGACCGCGACAAGCGCCAGCTCGCGCCGATCCATGAGCGGCTGTCGCGCGCCGGCGTGCACAATTGCGAGGTGCGCGCGCCGAAGGGAAAGACGGAGCCGCTTGCCGACATCAAGGCGTCCGCCGACCTCGTGCTGATCGACGCACCCTGCAGCGGCACCGGCACCTGGCGGCGCAACCCCGACGCCAAATGGCGGATGCGCCCCGGCGCGCTGGAGGTGCGTCTGAAGGACCAGGTCGAGGTGCTGGATCGCGCGGCAACCATGGTGAAGCCGGGTGGGCGGATCGCGTACGTCACCTGCTCAGTGCTGCCCGCCGAGAACAACGAACAGGTGCGTGCGTTCGTGGCGCGGCATCCGGAGTTTTCCGTTGTGCCGCCGGCAGAAACGGCAAGCGTGCTCTGGGACAAGGCGGAGGAGTTTGCGGAGGCCGCGCTGCGCTCGGACGAAGGTTGGTTGATGACGCCTCGGCGCACGGGCACGGATGGATTTTTTGTGTCGGTGATGCGGAAGAAGGCGTAACGCGCCGCAACCGCGCGCGTCGCCCCGGCGACCCGGCTCCGCCAAGGCTTCGCCGGGGCTTGGCGCGAGTGGCCGCCGAAGCTTTAGCGAAGGCGGCAGGCCGGGGCCCATAACCACGAATGAGAATTGTTGCGGCAAGCCGGGGCCACAGCGAGTCAAGCAACTGAACCCTGTGGTTATGGGTCCCGGGTCGCGCTCGCTGGTCGCTCGCTTGCCCGGGACGACAGTTGGGTTGTCGATTTCGACTTTTCAAACGGCCAACGCCGTCATTGCGAGGAGACCGGCGGCAGAACCCGCCAATGCTGCGCGTGAAGGGTGGGTTACGCCTTCGGCTAACCCACCCTTCGGTTCTGCGCATCTGCAAGTTTCATTCAGGCTGGATGTTGGCGTCCTTGACGACCCTGGCCCATTTCTGGATCTCGGCGCGGATGTGATCTGCGAATTGTGATGGCGTTCCGCCGGCGGGTTCGACACCCTGGTCCATGAAACGGCGCTTTACGTCGTCCATTTTGAAGATCGCATTCATCTCGGCATTCAGCTTCTGCACAATCTCCGGCCGCATTCCCGCTGGCCCGACGATGCCGAACCACACGCTGACCTCGTATCCGGGGACGCCGGCCTCCGACACCGTCGGTACGTTTGCGGCGAGCGCCGAGCGCGATGTGCTGCTCACGCCGAGCGCGCGCAGTTTGCCGCCATTCACCTGGGGCAACACATTCGGTGTGTTGTCAAAGGCGATATCGATGTGTGCGCCGAGCAGGTCGTTCACCATCGGTGCGCTGCCCTTGTAGGGTACATGCACAACGTCGATCCCGGCCATGCTCTTGAACAGTTCCATCGAGAGATGGTTGGACGAGCCGATACCCGTGGAGCCATAGCTGACTTTGCCGGGATTCTTCTTGGCGTAGTCGATCAACTCCTTGAGCGAATTGATCGGCAACGAGGGCCTGACGACGAGGAGATTCTGCGTCTGGCCTGCGAAGATCAACGGCGTGAAGTCCTTCACCGTGTCGTAGGGCAGATTCTTGTAGATACTGGGATTGGCGCCGAACGGAAACGCGACCCCGAGCAGGGTGTAGCCGTCGGGCGCGGCCTTGGCGACGGCTTCGCTGCCGATCAGCGTGCCGCCGCCCGGCCGGTTCTCGACCACGACGGGCACGCCCCAGGCCTCGCTGAGCTTTTGCGAGACGATCCGCGCCAGCGTGTCGTTGAAACCGCCGGGCGTGTAGGGAACGATGTAGCGGATCGTCCGGTTCGGGTAATTGTCCCCATCGGCCGGTGTTGCGGCGGTCTGCGCCGAGGCAACAGAGGCGCCGAGGAGGAAGGCGAGGAGAGCGCAGCAGGTGAAGTGAACAAGTCGGCGTGCGCTCGATGTAACTTCAGCCCGCGGCGTTTCAGACATAGCAAGGTCCCTCGATCAGTGGATGGGCGTTGATGAAGGCTTCATTGATCTCGACGCCAAGCCCGGGCGTCTCCGACGGCTTGACGCATCCATTGGCGTCGATCGTATAGGGGACGCCGCCAACCTCGTCGCGGAACGGGTTGTGCTTGGCGACGTCGCCCTCGAAGTAACCGGGGAGGTCGACCGCCGCGAGAACGTTGATGGACGCGGCCATGTTGATGCCGGTTGCCGAGGTGTGCGGATTGAACGACAGCTTCCACGCATAGGCCATGCCGGCGATCCGGACGGCTTCCGTGACCCCGCCGGTCTTGGACAGGTCCGGCTGCACGAAGCTCACGGCGCGGTCTTCGATCAGGCGCGTGAACTCGAAGCGGGTGTAATGGTTTTCACCGGCAGCCAGCGGCGTGGTGCCGAGCGACGCAGCCGTCTGGTAAGAGCGATAGTCTTGCGCCGGAAACGGCTCTTCGAGCCATCCGATCTGGAGTTCTTCATAGGCCGGCATCACGCGGCGCACGTCGTCGACGGTGTAGCCGGTGTTGGCGTCCACCAGGATCTCGATTTCGTCTCCGACCGCTTCGCGGACGGCGGTGGCGCGGGCGACATCGTCGCGGGGATTGTCGCCGACGCGAAGCTTGATCGCCCGATATCCCTGCGCGATATAGCCGAGGGCTTCCTGCGCGAGGGATTGCGGCGGCTGATAGCCGAGCGAAATGCCGCCGGCATAGGCCTTGATCGGCTTGGAAGCGCCGCCGAGCAGTTTGTACAACGGCCAGCCGGCCGCCTTGGCCCGGATGTCCCACAGCGCAAGATCGAGGCCGCTCAGGGCCATCGCGGCGGCGTAACCCATGCCGTGGCTCGCGAGCTGCATCTGGTACACGCGCTGCCAGACGCCGACGACGTTCATCGCGTCCATGCCGACGACGAGTTCGGAGATCGTGGTATCGATCAGTTTCGCGATCGCCCCCGGGCAGCGGCCGTGGTGAGCCTCGCCCCATCCGGTCAGGCCTTCATCGGTGGTGACTTTCACCAGCACCGCGTCGCGCTTGACGGCGCGGCCAATGCCCAGCCTGACGTTCTGTCCCTCCGGTACGCGATAGGAAATCGGGACGGCCTTGATCGATGTAATACGCATGTTGGGACCTCATGCTGCCTTGTAAGCGGGATTGACGAGATTGAGCGGTTGTTCGCCGCGCAGGATGCGAAGCATTTCCTCGGCCGAGCCGACCGCCATCGCACGGCCGCTGGTGGCGGTGATCCCCGCGGTATGCGGGGTCAGCAACAGGTTCGGACAATCGAACAGGGCGTCGTTCGACGGCAATGGCTGCACGTCGAACACGTCGAGCGCCGCACCGCCGATCTTCCGCGCCCGTAGCGCATCGATCAAAGCGGGCGTCTCGATCACCGCGCCGCGCGAGACATTCACCAGCACGGCGGAGGGCTGCATCCGGCCGATCAGGTCGCGGCTGACCATGC